>Ga0187892_10007676_pt1 | contig 15220 bp, 14 predicted proteins | sample MA1701073metaG_FD_139345 | JGI IMG/M metagenome (GOLD analysis project Ga0187892, IMG submission 139345) | Bio-ooze microbial communities from a basaltic lava cave in the Kipuka Kanohina Cave System on the Island of Hawaii, USA - MA170107-3 metaG ... | reverse complement strand
TGCCTTCGGTCAGCGGTTTGAAGCTACCCAACTGAGTTAAATGAATCGCGGCGCGTGAGGTCTGTCCGGCCACCAGAAAGGAATATTCCATGAACAACTCCGTGGCCCCGGTCCAATGGGTCAGAGCCAGCCTTGGAGGTTCGCCATGAGCCTGCTGCGGCGGTAGTGTTTCCTTCTTGCATCCTACAAACAGGACCAAGAGCATCCAGACAGCATGCTGTAATTTCACGGTGTAACCTCCTCTCCAATGGCGCGGTCCAGCTCGATTTCCGCCCGCTTGGCCAGTCCTTGAAATTCCAGCAACCGGAGCTGTGACTGCAACTTCACACGGTAGGCATCCAAGAGCTCCAGGATCTTCTGTTCGCCATCCTGGTAAGCTGCTTTGGCAATACGGGCTAACTCAGCTCCCTTTTCTTGCAGCCCTCGCCCATATTCGTTGGCGTTGCGGCGCCGAAGCAGCACGGACGCGTACGCTGCCTTAACGTCAGTGGCGATATGCTGTCGAAGCGATTGGCGTTCCGCCTGGGTCCTCTCATGGGCGAACCGGGCTTGAGCTGCTTCTGTCTGTCCTCGATTGAAGAGGGGGATTGGCAGCGTGAAGGACAATTGATAGCCGGTATCGGAGGCGCCGGCGACGCTGACTTTCTTGAAACCAGCGCCCACTAAGGGATCGGGGATGCGCTGGCGCTCGGCAGCGCGGCGCTCGAACTGAAACTGCTCTAGCTGTGATTCTTTGGCTTTGTAATCCGCGCGGACCTCGAGAGCTCTAGCTACAAGCTCCGGCAAGCCTGGCAACGGTTGTTCTGATTGAAGAGAACCTTTGACTTTGAGCGAGTCTGGTTCGGTGCCCGGGGCGAACACGCCGGCAAGCTTGGCACGTGCTTCTGCTAACGACGCTTCGGCCGCCACCTGTTCGGACTCGATATCAGCGAGTTCGCGCTCTGCGCGCAAGCGATCAAAGAGAGCGCTTTCTCCTTCCCGTTCCCGTTCGCGTAGAATCCGTACCACTTCCTGTAGTTCGATGATGGCATAACTAATTATCTGCTTTCGGTCCTGAGCCAGTACCAGCTCGTAGAAGGCCAACCGCAGGTAGAAGCGCAGCTGCAGCAAACGATAAGCGGCCTCCTGTCCTTGGACATTCACTGCTGCAGTGCCGGCCTGCCGTAGAAATCCTAGACGGCCGTTTACGGGCAGACTCTGTTGGATCAATAAGTAGTCTTCCTTCGAACCGAATGCGTCTTCCCGGCTGTAGTTCACGCTTGGATTGGGCGCCAGGCTCCGGCCTTGTGCGCCCGCCCTGACCTCCTCCACCCTTGCTTTCAGTGACAGAACTTGCGGGCTTTCCACTGCAAAACGCCTTAGTACTTCCTGCTCGGTGAGTTCTTGTGCCCTCAACGGTACTGAACTCAACAGAAAGGCCAAGGCGAAGTACACCATTGTCCGTGGTGACATCGCTTTACCTCGTTAGGTTTTGTTGGAAATGAAAAGGAAGCACACCGGAAGGCGTGCCTAAGGCAGGTTAAAGAGGGGGAGACCGTGGGATGGATGAGTGGACAAAAGGAGGATCATGTCCACGCGGGGGAGTTTCAAAAACTTTGAGACCCAGCGGAACGAGAGGGGATAGGAAAGCGATTTGTCCCGCCAAGACTGGTAAAGAGGGTGAAGTCTCTTGCTCGAATGTGAGAAGGCTTGCCTTCTGCGGAGGCTGCCCCTTCTGAAATGCGTTGAGTTTCGCCTCGGCACCATCTTGATCTGGGACCAGAAGGTCATCAAGATGCGTGTGCATCCAGACAGCAAGGTTCTGATGCTCTGGCTCGTCAAGGCTATGCTCATGGCTCCCGTGATGATGGAACAAAGGCTCGCGGACCAGTGCCAGCAATAGTGAAGAAGCAATCGAGATGATCAGTAGCCGACGCATTGGTCTGGATGCTAGGGACTCAAGAAAGCCGTGTCAAGGGTAAAGCCAGTTATACTCCGTTTTACCTGTTATAGTGACTCTTCGGTAACGCGGGAAAGTGTAGAAGGGGGAGCCTGGGCGCTCCCGCGCACGCTTGACCAACGCTCGACGGAACGCCGTCAACCCCTCATGACTCACTCTTACGTCGGCAAGTAACGCCTCGGGGTGCGGTGGTGGAGCCTGGCTCATTCCTGCTCTTGGAGCAGCTCTAGGAACTCTGATTGCTGGACCTGTTCCGGCGGCCTGGCTGCGACTTTGATCTCGGCTGACAGCGGGTACTGCGGAAAACACCACTCGGCTGTTCCTCTCTGAGCGAATTGATCAATGGGAGCAAAACAAGTGCAATGAGCGAGGCCTTAGTATTCCAACTGGATGAGCAACTGAATCTGGCGCGCGTTCAGTATCTCGACCGCGCTGCCGTAAGAAGTGAGCCGGGGCCCCTGGGCAGCATAGTAGGGGCTGACGCGCAATGGATTGGAATGGTTCATCAGGTTGAAGGCTTCCACTCCTACCTGCAAGAACAGGCGTTCCTGCCGGAAGTAAAAGGTTTTCATGGTTCGGATATCGAAATTCACAAACGCCGGAGAGAAAAATGGATTGCGTCCCAGCCCGAAAGGCCGAGCCGAGACAGGATAAGCCCCTGTTCGAAAGATGTCCGTCGTGTCGAGCGCATTAACTGGCCGGCCACTGCCTATCGTAAATATCGGGCCCACGGAGACATGTTCCAGGCCCTCTCGGAGCCACGGACGAGCACTCTTCCATTCTTCTATTGGCAACTCGAATAAGGCGCTGGCTGCCAGCCGCTGAGATTGATGCTGGCGGGAGCGCGCCCAATCTTTGCTTAGGTCCGCTGGATCGAGCGGATGTTCGTCAAAGTCTGAAGCGTCATCCCGAGTTTGGCCGGCGTTGTAGGCCAACAGATAAGAGAGTTCGTGACTCATCCTGCGGTGTAGCGTCACTGCAACTCCGCGATAATGGGAGCGAGCGGTCTGCTCCAATTGGTAGAGTGCGGGAAGTGTGCCAGAAATATTGCGTACACGTGGGAGATGGAATCCGCGGACCCAACTGGCTTCGACCGATGCGGTCGTGTCTGGTCCCAAGCTGCGTTCTAGCCCCCCTGTCAGCTTTTGGCTGTAGGTCGTCGGAAAATCGGAATCGGCCTGGTAAATCGAGGGCAACACTTCCGGGATAGGTGTTGCCAATGTACCGCCTCGCGAAAGAAGCAAGGCTGTGGCAGCGGAGGAACCCACCAGATACTGTTCGAACCCCTGCAGGCCATTTTTCTGGATGGCATCGTTCAGGAAGCCGAGCGGGTAGCGATCAAAGAACAAACCATAACCGGCTCGGACTACAAAGGCCGCAGTGCCGTTGGGGTGCCAAGCCATTCCAAGGCGAGGGGACAGGTTCCTGTTGGAAACAGGAATTCCGGTCGGCATCTCCTGCCGGTCATAGCGAAGTCCGGCTTCCAGAGTCAATCCCGTCCGGACCTGCCAGCGATCCTGCAGCCAGAAACCGAGAGGCATTGTTGACAAATGCGTTCTGGGTTCTCCGAAAGCTTGGATGAAGACGTCTGGGGATGCACCCAAAAAGTCCTGCAGGGTCGGAAACAGGAAAATCCCTGAAAAGCGATTGGCCAAGCGCGCATCGAGCCGGACGCCATGGACGTTAGCGCCAAAACTCAACTGATGCTTGCCTGAGGTGACGTTAAAACCCTCCACTACTTCATAGTGGTCTTCGGTGCGGGAAGCATCCAGCCGATAAGATTGGCCCAGCGTCAGAACTCCCGGGATCTCGTACATGGCTCCCCGCACATTGGGAGTGATATCCACGCTCCTCCGTGCGGCCTGCACCCTGAGGTCGTTGACGATGTGAGGCGCTGGGACATAGATCCATCCGGCAACCGACGAATGATCTTTCGTCAAACTGCTTCCCCGCGAAGAACGATCCGCGAAATTGTCAACTCCCTGCACATCCTGGGAAACCCGCCCGCGGGAGAATGCGTAGCGAAGCGAAAAACTGTTCGCCATACCCGCCTGGTGGTTGACCTTGAGGGAGAACTCACTCTGAACGGAGTTGGCAGGAAATAGGCCCTGTTGCACTGACTTGACGGCACTGCCGGAGAACTCCGGCCGCAATAGAGCGTTGTTAATGGCTGTAACGAAACCTGCAGGGGCCTCAGACCATTCCTCTCCCGATTCCCATTCCTGCTCGAAAGCTGTGGAGAAGAAAGTCCGATCTTTGCGGATCGGACCATTTAGAGATACCCCTGGCTGGTAGCGCCGGAAACGCGGGCGATTCGACACAATGGCTTCAGGGTTGCGCGCATTGAGGTGTTCGTTCTGGGTAAAGAACGTGGCATCGCCATGCCAGAGATTGGTTCCCGAGCGAGTCACCATGTTTACCAGACCGCCCGCGGCTCCGCCAAATTCCGCTCCCACAGCGGTACCGGAAACCCGAAACTCCTGGACCATTTCCAAGCCAATGGCCACGCGATTGCCGCCGGTCGTCTCGTCGCGATTGTCCACGCCATCGATGGAAATACTGTTGTTCCGGCCTCGCAATCCGCCAAAGGTAAAACCACTGTCATTAGCAACACTCCTAACGCCCGCAGCTGAACGCTGCGTGTTGGAACCACTCGATGGTGCGACGCCAGGCGCCGCCAGTACGAAGTTCAGATAGTTTCGATTCTGGGCAGGTGCTTCCTCAATCCGGTCATAACCGAGGGCCACACTGCTCGTGGTTGCCGTCGTATCCAGTGCCGCGGGCTGTTCCTTGACCTCCAACCGTTCAGAGATTTCTCCCGGCTTCAGTTCAATGTGGTGAACAACGGTTTGCCCAACCGACAAGAGAAACGGCCCGACCAATACCGTCGAAAACCCTTGCTGCTCTGTGCGCAAGGAGTATCTACCGATCGCAAGACCTCCAAAATGGAAGTGGCCAGTCGCATCGGTTTCTGTAGTGCGGGAATTGCCGGAAGCCTCCTGCACAGCGGTAACTCGAACTCCGACAATGATGGCTCCGGAAGAGTCCACAACCGAGCCCTGAATGGTTCCCGTCGATGCCGTCGACTGAGCCGCGCCGGTTCCCAGCAGGGAAACCGCTACGACCAGTCCAATAACGCCGCTCTTGATCGTCAGTCGCTCTTTTCCTGACATCGCTGTGATTCAGTGTACCCATGGCGAAAGCGCAAGACAACAACCAGTGTACATCCCCGTTGTTCTTAGGAAGTGAGAGGCTATTGAGCAGCGGCAACGCGGGTAGGGTGTTGGAAGAGCAGCGCTGGATTGTGATTGACAGACTCTTCGAGAATGTTAGTATTCAAGTGACATGTTGAATACTTGAATAGCCTCTCATGAAAATCCCGTCCTCTTCCAAGCGACAGTTTAAGGACGCCATCTACGAACAATTCTCGCGCGTTGGGAAGGCCGTTTCGAGCGCCAAACGCCTGGAACTTTTGGACCTACTGTGCCAGGGCGAACGCACGGTAGAGGCGCTGGCAGGCGAAGCCGACCTGAGCATCGCCAACACCTCGCAGCATCTGCAGGTTCTGAGAGCTACCCGGTTAGTGGAAGCTTCGAAGGAAGGTCTTTACGTAACCTATCGGATTGCCGACCCTGCTGTCGGAGACTTTGTCCGCACCATCCGCGTGCTGGCTGAAACACAGCTTGCCGAAGTGGAGCAGATCTCGCGGCGCTTCTTTGAGGGAAGACGAGATCTGGAACCCATCGATCGAGATGGTCTTGTGAAGCGTGTGCGAAAGGGAGAGGTCATTGTGCTGGACGTGCGTCCAGCGGAAGAGTACCGAGCCGGACATATCCCCGGCGCTCTCTCGATTCCGATTCAAGAACTAAAGCGGCGACTGTCCGAGCTGCCGAAATCTAAGGAGATTGTGGCCTACTGCCGTGGGCCTTACTGTGTGTTCTCCGATGAGGCTGTGGAGCTTCTTCGGGCGAAGGGATTTGAGGCATTTCGCTTGGATGAGGGCGTTCTCGACTGGCGAGCCCGAGGCCTGCGAGTTGTGGTTGGAGAGCGACCTTAGGTTTCACGACCATGCCGCTGCTTAGCTTGGAGCGAGAACTAGGGCAGGTGAAATCTTCGGAGATTCGATGAGGCTAGTCGACCCTTGATCAGCCTGGGAATCATGGAGGCATCTCGGTGAGTTCCCCCGCCGTGAGTATGGAAACTTTGCGAGAGTGGCTGCAGGCAGGAAAGCCGCTGACCCTTCTCGATGTGCGGCCGTCTGAGCAGCGAAATGAATGGGTGGTCCCTGGTAGCTTGCACGTTGACGCCTATGAAGCCCTCAAAGCGGGCGACCCGTTGGCAATGTCCCAGGTCCACCTCCCTTTTGAGAGTCCGGTCGTGACCATCTGCGCTCTTGGGCGAATGTCCGCTGTGGCTGCGCAACAGCTCCGGGATCGTGGATATCAGGCATTGAGCCTTGTCGGTGGAATGAAAGCCTGGAGCCTTGCCTGGAATGCGGCTGAACTCTCCTGGAGTAATGGTTCTGCTCAGGTCATTCAGGTGCGGCGGACGGGCAAGGGGTGTCTTTCCTATATCGTGGGCAACCGAGACCGGGCCGCGGTCATTGATGCTTCGGTGGCACCGGAAGTCTATCTTGATTTGGTCGGTCGCGCAGGCTGGAAGATCACCGACGTTCTCGATACGCATGTTCACGCTGATCATCTCTCACGTTCGCGCCTACTTGCGACACTCTGTGGGGCCACTCTGCGGCTGCCAGAACAACGGCGAGTCAGCTATCGTTTCGCAGATATTCGAGATGGCGAGACCATCCAAGTGGGCGACGCACGATTGACAGCGATTCACACGCCCGGACACACGCCCGAGAGTACGTGCTATCTCTTGGATGGCAAGGTTCTGCTCACAGGTGACACGTTGTTTTTAGCCGGTGTCGGGCGGCCCGACTTGGAAGCTACTGCTGATGGTACTCGCCTGCGGGCCGAGTTGCTACACGCCTCACTCCAGAAGATTCTCGCACTGCCTGCTGAAACTCTCGTCCTGCCGGGGCATGCTGGCCACCCGGCGGCGTTCGACGGTGTCCCGCTCTATGCCCGACTCGCAGAAGTTCGGGAGCAAGTTCAGAGTTTGCAGCTGCCAATAAGCGATTTTGTGACATGGATACTGGGTCGAATCCCGCCGACGCCTCCCAACCATCATCAGATTGTTCAACTGAACGAGCAGGGCCTCTTGCCTGAAGGGGACCCGACCGATCTGGAAGCAGGGGCAAATCGCTGTGCCGTCTCTTGAAATTGCCGCAAACAACTCTGAGGGATCGTCATCTATTCGGCTGGGGCTGAGGGCGAATTGGCAACAGTTTGGCCTACTGGTTCTCGTCAACGCATTTGTGGGTGCGATGGTGGGGCTGGAGCGCACGCTTCTACCGCTGATCGCCGAATCCAGCTTCGGCATGGCATCGCGCACGGCGATTCTTTCCTTTCTCGTCAGCTTTGGCTTGACCAAGGCGTTCGTCAATCTGTTAGCAGGGCGCTGGTCTGATCGAGTCGGAAGAAAACCAATCTTGATTCTGGGCTGGATCTGTGGATTGCCCGTGCCCTGGCTGCTGATTCACGCGCCGAGTTGGGATTGGGTTGTTTTTGCGAATGTGCTGCTGGGCATTAACCAAGGGATGTGCTGGTCCACCACGGTGATCATGAAGATCGACCTGGTGGGACCGCGACAGCGAGGCTTTGCCATGGGCCTCAACGAGTTCGCCGGCTACTTAGCCGTCGCACTATCCGCCTGGCTCACCAGCCACCTGGCTGCCGGTTACGGACTTCGGCCGGTGCCATTCTACTCAGGAATTGGTTTTTCTGGCTTGGGACTGCTACTTTCGGTCTTCGCTGTCAAAGAAACGAAATTACACGCTGAATGCGAAAGCCAGTTGCAAAGCCTCTCCAAACGTCCCGCCTTTGTCTCCTTTCGCCAGATTTTTCTGTTCACGAGCTGGAAGAATCGCTCGCTGTTTGCCGCCAGTCAGGCCGGACTGGTGAACAACCTGAACGATGGAATGATGTGGGGGTTGTTGCCGCTGTTTCTGACGAAAGCTGGACTACCGTTTCAAGAGTTAGGAATCATTGCCGCCACTTACCCAGGTGTCTGGGGAACAACTCAACTGCTGACGGGGGCTCTCAGTGACCGCTGGGGGCGAAAGTGGCTGATCGCCTGGGGCATGTGGGTTCAAGGAATTGCCATCGCAATGCTCGTCATCTTCCAAGGCTTTTGGCCTTGGATCGGAAGTTCTGTTCTGCTGGGCGTGGGAACAGCTCTGGTATATCCCACACTGCTGGCCGCAGTCTCGGACCTGTCGGAGCCTGTTTGGCGCGCCTCGGCAGTCGGCGTCTACCGCCTGTGGCGCGACTCGGGCTACGCTGTCGGTGGTCTCACAGCCGGGTTAATTGCAGACAGTCTAGGTGTCCCTTCCGCAATCATTGCAGTGGCAGGTCTGACGTTTCTCTCAGGAATTCTGGTTGCCAAAGTGATGGCTGAGACGCATAGCCCTGGGTCTTGCGGCGGTGGAACGACCACCTCTTGCGAGCACTCCACAGATCCATTCAGGGCAATGACCAGGAAACCGCGAATTTGTGAAAACAAGAGGTCTTCCATGACTCCGACCGATGGCGTGACGCGCCGCGAGTTTTTGCAGAAGGCGAGCACAGCAACGGTTCTCGTCAGGACCTCTTTCGACGCCGCCTCTTCTGCAAGGATCGTTGGCGCCAAGACCTGATGAAACACTTTGCCCAACAGGGTGCAGCTCGTGCACTGCCTGAAGGAATTGCGGAGCCCCGGGAAAGTCTTTTGCCGTCTATAGGAGAAACCACTTCAAGGGGTGAAAAAGTAATGATCAACATCAAGGAGACACGCATGGCGGCAAACTCGACCGCAGCACTAGCATATGACGCATTCATGGGCCGGTGGAGTAAAGTCGTCGCACGCTATTTCCTGGCCTGGCTTTCGGTTCCACCGCACAGTCGATGGCTTGATGTGGGCTGTGGCACTGGTGCACTTGCGTCTGCGATTCTACAGTCGGCGTCACCGAGCGAAGTTAGCGGTATTGACCCGTCTGAAGAATACATTGCCTACGCCCGAGCCTTGCTGCCCCGAGACCGGTGCCGTCTTCTTGTAGCCGACGCACAGGCAATGCCCCACGAATTCTCAGACTTTGATGCGACAGTCTCAGGGCTGGCGCTCAACTTGGTTCCTGAACCCATTGCGGGTCTCGCCGAGATGGTCCGGGTTACTCGTCCCGATGGGCTTGTAGCTGCTTATGTCTGGGACTTCGCGGGCGGAATGCAGTTGCTGCGCTATCTCTGGGATGTGGCAACCAGGTTAGACCCGACAGCGGAAGAGTTGGACCAAGGCAAGTGTTTCCCAATCTGCCACCCAGACAGGCTACGAGTGTTGTTCACTGAGGCCGGGCTCAGGGCCGTAGAAATCCGGCCTCTGGAGGTTCCGACAATCTTTCGTGATTTTGACGATTACTGGATGCCCTTGCTGACAGGTCACGGACGTGCTCCAGGCTACGTTACGTCGTTGACTGCGGATAAGCGCGCTCGTCTACAAGAAAGCATTCAAGAAGTCTTGCCAATGCACTCGGACGGATCGATCCATCTGACGGCCCAAGCGTGGGCTGTCCGAGGCACGAAAAGCTGACCGCAAAACGCGCCGGCAGTTGAAAGCCGCTAAACGACGCAGAGGAATATCATGGGCCTTTATCAGAAGTTCATCCTCCCACGGCTCATCGACGTGGCGATGCGCAACAAAGAGGTCACGGCCAGGCGAGCCGAACTCATTCCCAAGGCATCCGGCGCGGTACTCGAAATCGGCATAGGCTCTGGGCTCAATCTGTCTTTCTACTCCAGCGGCATCACGCACCTCTCCGGTATCGATTCGTCGCCAGAGTTCCTAAGCATGGCCCGTCGCAAGCTCAACGCCTCGCCCTATCCGGTCAAGTTGTTCTGTCGATCCGCAGAGGAGCTCCTGTTTGACGACGGGAGCTTCGACACTGTGGTAGTGACATGGACACTCTGCAGCATCCCGCATCCCGTGCGAGCGCTTGCCGAGATCAAGCGAGTGCTGAAGCCCGATGGGCGGTTCTTGTTCGTTGAACACGGGCTTTCCCCCGACCCCAAAGTTCAAGCGTGGCAGCATCGCCTGACGCCGATGTGGAAGCGCATCGGGGGAGGTTGTCACCTCAACCGCAAGATCGACGATCTTGTTCGTCCCGCAGGCTTCAACATCGTCGAACTGCAGACCACCTACCTTCCGGGGCCGAGGCCAATGACCTTCACGTACCAGGGGATTGCATGTCCCGCCTGATCGGACCGCCGTTCTTGCAGGCACCGAGATTGCATGAAAACTCCAAGAGCCGAAAAATACGAACGGAAGCGCTTTTTTGGGTGCCCGAAATTCTTCCACTTTTCACACTGTCTCGCGCTTGGTTAGAAGCTTCCAAACACGGAACGGAAAGATTTTGCGAAGTGAAGATCGCGTCTCGTAGCCGACCTCCGGTGAATGCATAGACTTGTCTTCGATCGCGGCCATTGGCAAATCCGCCAAACAGAAAGAATGGCTACAGCGTTATCCCGAATTTGCTAATCGAGAGCGGATGACGGTGGCTGAGTTTCTGCGCCGGAGCAAGAAGTAAGTAGGTGATCAAGCCCTGCAAACGTCGGTTCACCGGCTGGAATGATTGTGTGAGCTGTCCTGCCAATACAGGTAAAGGAGCAAAATGGAAGCTAAACCAGCGCCGCTTGCCCGTGACCTTCACAAGCTGACCGAAGCCGAAAGAAGGAGAACAAAGCCTCCTGACTGAGATTCGGGATGCCGCTCTTGAATTGAGGGATCTCCTGATGGGATACACCCTACGGCTTTCGGGAGACTCCGCAACAGTACTCAAACTGCCGAGTTCATCACACTGGAGCGTGTTTGCTGTCCCTTTCTGAATTTCGAGCTGCGATGTGGAGCCGAGGGAGGACCCGTGTGGCTCAACTTGACAGGCCGCGGCGTGAAACGGTTCCTAGCAATGCTGTTGAACCAATGTGATCACAAACCGGTCAGGACTGTGTCAAAGGCCGGAAGACACCTTGGTGAGGCGGACGGTTGCGGGAATTGGGCTGGCTACCCTATGTTCCGATCTTAGCCACGAAATCGCCACCACGATTCTTCCTCTCTTCAGGGCTGAGCAGATTGCTGCGGAGCGGGGAGCTCAAAGGTAACTGTTAGTAGCGGTAGCGAGCAACCTCAAACCGCTGAAGTCGCGCTTGCGATATCTCTGAGATCTGGAAACGAAGCTTGACCCGAAGGCGTATTCCCAATCTGCCACTCGGTCTCTGGATCACAGAGAGGTTCATTTCTGCTCTTACGTCGAGGTCGAGAAGCGAGATCCGGAACCCTGCCTTTCCAGCAAGCTCGATATCGATGTCGAACAGATCATGGACTAGACTGCTATGCTCCACTCTCCAAGAGAAAGTCGAAGTACTCTCGGGACCCGAAGTTTCCTGTGGCCGCCGCAAGTTCGCCATCAAGGACCCTAATGGCTACACGCTCACGTTCAACGAGGCAACCAACGAACCGCCTACCTGTTCCGCAGAACGACAGTCTGCTGTTCGATGATCAATCGAACCTGTCTTCGACGCAGCCATGTCGTATCCCGCGCACGCAACCGACCGCCGGCAGGTCGGTGACTTTACAGTGACTGGCTACGCAAGGGCAGGGCAGCCGCCCGGTGCCCGCCCTATTGTTGCACCTTCGAGAGAAACTCGCCGAGCTTGGCTGTGGCCTTGAATTGGGGGATCGGATCCAGCTCCTTGAACGCGCTGGTGAACGCGTTGCACAAGCTCCACAGGGTTCGCGTCGAGAATTCCTGATGCAGCGGCTGGAAGTAATTCCGATGCACCGCCACCATCAGGCTCGATGGCGCCTCTAGCTCACCGTCAACGAAGGCGCGATAGATGATGAGCTTTGCAGTCACGTCCGGGATCTGAGCTTCCTGCCATTGCTCCACTTGCCGCTTCATGGGCTCAAAGTTCCGCTGCATCCGGTCGACGCCGATGCAAAGACAGTCTTGAAGTGACAAGTTTTTGGAATGCTTCGCCAGCACGGGCGTGAAGTCACCATTGAACATCATGTTTTCGCAAACAGTGACCCTCAGTCCCGCTGTGACAGCGAGCCTGAAGGATTTGTCGTGGCTGTTGCGGATCCCAATCGAGAAGCGGCACCCTTCAAATCCGGTTTCCAGATCCACAACACCGAACATCTTCATGCCATTGCCCGACACCGCGTACTCGTCTTTGAGTACCCCAATGTGACGGAAACTGAGGGTTTCAATCAAGGCCTGAACAATCGCGTGGTGAGGAACAGGCTGATGAGTTCGCGTTGCCTCAGGCGTGGGGATCAATGCCAGCTCGTCCCGTGAGATTTTCTTTCCATAACTGATGAGTGTACTGGTAGTCATGAGACTCTCCTTTTCAGAATGAGTAAGGTTGTCCCTCCTAATCCGTCGAACGAACCGAGCTGAAGCAGATCGCCCGCCTTGGACAAGTCGTCGATTTGTTGTGATTGGTCTTTTCGTGGAGGAGGGAGAGTTACAGAGAAGTGCCGATAGCGGGTGTCGTCATTCACCGCGCTGCCGGATGGTGCGGCCAGAATTCCTTCATTCTGACTAAGACTTCACAGACTCACCAAGCCCGTTTCCGTGACTCGATGAACATGGATAGGCCAATCGCTCGGATGTCTGCATTCGTGAAACGAAATGGATCTCCATTACGATCGATGATCCCTGAGTCTTCAGCGTATTTCTCGACCGCCTTGGTGGCGTCGAGCGCTCCTTGCAGCGCCATTTGCATGACGTAGCTTAGCTTGGGAGCGCCGTTCTTCTTGTTGGCCTGGTCTCCGTTGATGGCTTGGCTCGCATGTCCATCATTGGTTGCAGGAGCCAGCTGTGTCGCTGCAGACTGTTCCCCTTTGACGCTGTCCAAGCCTAAAAGGGACCGAACCCGAGCGTCGTTCTTGCCTTGAACCAAGACCCTGCCCGTGTCGAAGACGTTGACGACTTCCCCGCCCGCACAACAGAGTTGCCAACCGGTATGGTTGGACAGTTTGCTGCAGCCAGTAACCACGAGACCGGCTGCTTCCAACTTTCTCTGGACGACTTGAAGCGCTTTGGGACCCTGGCTACACTCCCTCCGGCTCACTGTCCACTCGATGCAGGCCTCTCCAAGAACCTCAACCTGGCGTTTGCAGACCTGGAGAGGCTCTCCGGGCTTCACTTCCAGTTTTCGAATCTCATCCCGGAGCGAAAGGGGGACAAACATGACATGTCCATCCTCTAAGTGGTACATCACCTCGTCTCCGTTGCGGCCTTGCACCACCATTCCCTCTGCCTGCGCCAGAACGACCGGCACGGGCACATTCGTTTCAAACGTTACCTTCTCCTTCATAGACACCTCCTTTTAGAAAGTTTCAAACAGCGATGGCTGATTGGATTGAGGAAAACAACTTGTCTTTCGGATCACTCGTCGGCTCTTTGTCCCTTCTGCAGGAACGTTGCCCTGGCCGAACAACGCGAGTTGATGCATCGGGCACCAGACGCTAGTTTCTGTCGCAAAGGTTCTGTCAGGGTCGCCGACTTCGGTTTCAAGCAGACTGGCAGAATGGCTCTGTTTCTTCGGATTGGACTCACCGCGAACGTTGAAGACATCCTCCTGCTGCTTCCGGAGATTTCTCCAGATGGCATCGGCCGACTCTCCGATGCCTTTCTCTTGGACCAGCTCTCTGGCCATCGCCATCAGCAGGTCGTCGTCTCCGTCGATCGCTTGCAGTCCTTCGCTTGCAAACTTCCCTTCCATCGCCAGAGAGACCAGCAGCTTCTTTCCCATCAAGCGAAGGCAACTGGCCTGGACCGTGTCTTCGTAATAAAGGAACTTCACCTTCACTGGTTCCTTCTGTCCGATTCTCCAGGATCTGCGGCTGGCCTGCCGGAGGACAAAGATGGAGTACCCGGTCTCGTAGAAAAATGTGGAGCTCCACATTTTTCTATGAATCGGCGTACCCCACCCTCGCCCCACTCAAAGCCTTCACTCACCATGCTGCGAGGTTCCAGCCGGAAGAGAATGTTGAACAGGTCATCGGCATATCCTCCCAGCAAGGTCCCCGTCAGAACCGCCACGCGCTTCGCACAAGCCGCCAGCGTGCCAAGGGCGTTTCCCTGGGCTGTATCGCCTTTTAATCGCGAGCTCGCGATTATATACGTAATCAATAGGAGCAAATAATGCGAAGGAAAGCGGAAAAGGCGCTGCCGAGAGCGGAATCTTATATCGACGGCAGAAGGCAAGTCCGGCTTCACCTTCAGATTACGTGCGTGGTTTTCAGAGCGAATCGAGCCAGGCCAGCAGATCCTGCTGGTGCTTCCAGCGGGGCGGTTTCGAGGGGCGAGCGCCTACCGTCTCGAGAGCCTTGCGTTTGGTTTCCAGATTGGCTTGCGCGTAGTGGTTGGTCGTGTTGAGCCCGGCGTGCCCAAGTAGACTCCGAATCACCGTAATGTCCACACCTGATGCCACCAGATGAGCTGCCGTCGTGTGTCGGCTATGTCTTCGGGTAAATAGTCGTCACTATGTCGCCCGCCGGACTATGTCGCGCGATGAGGGATGTGATTCAGGATCAATATGGAATCGCAGGCAGAAGCGCAGATAGGACCGTTCAATTGCGCGACATAGTTTTGGGAGCCGCTAGAGACTGTTCAGAAATCCGAGCAGCGGATCTCCCGGTCGGTAGCGGCTTGGTCGGCCGCGCGGTGGTGCCGTCTTGGCGAGCGCCTTCTCTTTCATTGCGAGTGTGGCTTCCAGATAGATCTGAGTTGTCTCGACCGATTCATGTCCGAGCCACAATGCAATAACAGAACGATCTACACCCGCTTGTAGAAGGTCCATCGCCATGGTGTGTCTCAAGCGGTGAACCGTGACACGCTTTTGCTTCAACGAAGGGCAGACCTTGGAGGCAGTCACGCGATGCTTGTTCAGCAAGTACTGCACGCCGTGGACGCTGAGCCGTTCCCCTTGGGCGCTGGGAAACAGCACCTCCCTATCACCTCGTTGTGGCTCTCGCAGCCAGGCTTTCAAGACGGCGAGTGTAGATTTAGCGACGGGCGTACACCGTTCCTTGCGTCCCTTGCCGACGACGCGTACGTGAGCGCCGGTTCCGAGGATGAGGTCCTCGCGTTTGAGCCCGGTCATCTCGGATAAGCGCAGA
>Ga0187892_10007675_pt1 | contig 15223 bp, 12 predicted proteins | sample MA1701073metaG_FD_139345 | JGI IMG/M metagenome (GOLD analysis project Ga0187892, IMG submission 139345) | Bio-ooze microbial communities from a basaltic lava cave in the Kipuka Kanohina Cave System on the Island of Hawaii, USA - MA170107-3 metaG ... | reverse complement strand
CCGGTTTCTCGATTGGGATCTCGACGACATGGAACGCATGCTGCGCGTCAATTTTCTTGGGACGCTCTATGCGACCAAGGCGGTGCTCCCACACATGGTCGAACGCGGTCGCGGCTGGATCGTCTTCATGGCGTCGGTCGCCGGAAAACTCGGTGTCCCGGATGAGACGGCCTACGTCGCTTCCAAGTTCGCCATGGTCGGCTTGGCCGAAGCGCTGTCGATCGAAGTCGAGGATGCGGGCGTGCACGTGTTGACGGTGTGCCCCGGCGCTATCGACACAGAATTCTTCGACGCTGAGGCGTGGCAACGCATGCCGGCCGTTGCGCGACGCATGATGATCAAACCCGAGCGGGTCATCGACGCCATCATCACGGCGCTGGCACGCGGAAAGCGCGAGATCACCGTCCCACGCCTCATCGCGACCGGCTACCTCGTCCGCGCCCTCGCACCCGAGCTCATGCGCAAAAATACAAAACGCACGACGATCGGATGAAAGGTCCCTGGTCCCTGGTCTCTCGTCCCTGGTTCGGCGGAACCCGAGACCAGGGACCAGGGACGAGGGACCGATAGGTTGTGTTGATTGACCAATCCGTGGCCGTATAAAGGACACACGATGTCTGGTGGAACAGCCGCCGCTTTGACCGTCGTGCGCGTCGCACGCGGGTGCCCCGCGCCCGACGAAACGGAGTTGCGCGCCGCGATCGCGCGCGATCGTGAGCGGTTGCGATTGCCCCCGGAACAATACGCGCGCGATGTCACCGTTGCGGGCCCCTATGCGGTAACGGTGGACGGACAGGAGCTCGACGAGTACGTCGTGTGGGAACGATAACAACGGGTTCGTGATCCCTGGTCTGTGGTCCCTGGTTGGCATCGTCGAACCAGAGACCGTGGACCAGGGACCGAGGACCAAAGACGGAGGTTGCCGTGGACCTAACTTACTCCCCAGAAGAAGAACAGTTCCGCTCGCAAGTAGCGCAATGGGTAGCTGCCAACGCTCCTCGGACCCAGGACCGCGCCAACCTCGATGCGCTGCGCGCCTGGCAACGACGACTGCATGCCGCCGGTTATCTCGGGGGAGCATGGCCGCGCGAGCACGGGGGCGCAAATCTGAACGAAATGCAGCAAGCCATTCTGAACGAGGAGCTGGCGCGCGCCAATGCACCGGGACCCATCAACGCCATGGCGTTGTGGTGGGTAGGCCCGGCGATCATCCGCTACGGCACCGAAGAGCAGAAGAAGCGCTTCCTACAGCCGATCCTCGCTGCGGACGAGATTTGGGCAACCGGTTACTCGGAGCCGGGTTCGGGGAGCGACATGGCAGCCGCGAAGTGCCGTGCAATGCGTGATGGTGATTTTTACGTGGTCAGCGGGCAAAAGGTTTGGACAACCTTGGCGCACATCTCCGATTGGTATTTCATTCTGGTACGCACCTCGACCGAAGGGCCGAAGTGGGGCGGTCTCAGCTTGTTGCTGATCGACATGAAGTCCCCCGGCATCGAAGTTCGGCCAATCCGGCAGATCACCGGGGACAGCGAGTTCAACGAGGTCTTCTTGCACGATGTGCGTGTCCCGGCCCAGAACCTCCTCGGCGCCGAAGGCCAAGGCTGGGAGGTCGTGACGTCCGCACTGGTCAATGAGCGGACCGGCATTGCCGGCTCGGTGCGCTTCGATCAGCAGTTCGAACGTATCGTGGCCATGGCGCGGCGGCGCCAGTGCGCCGGCGATCCATTGTGGCGACAGCGGCTAGCTGATCTCGCCGTCAAGGCGCGCGTCACGAAATCGTTCGGCTTGCGGGCGATGAGTGATCAGCTGCACGGGCGTATGAATCCGCACCTCTCCGCGGCGATGAAGCTGTTCACGACCGAGCTGTCGCAACGTTTCTCCGAAACTGGCGTCGACCTCCTAGGCGCATTCGGCGCGCTGTGGGAAGGCCAGGCGCGGACCCCCGACAACGGCCGCTGGGCGTACCAGTTTCTCTATGATCGGTCCATGACCATCGCGGGCGGCACCAGCGAGGTACAGCGCAACATCGTCGCGCAGCGCATCCTCGGTCTGCCGAGGGGGACGTGAGGGGTTCGCCGTTCCTGGTTCCTGGTCCCTGGTCTCTGGTCCCTGGTCACCGCGTTGAGCGAACTAGAGACCAGGAACCCGGGACCAGGGACCATGTCATCCGCTGACAGCTAAGGTGAGAAACCTGCCCTGCTTCCTTGCCGGCCCCAGTCGGGGAGGGCTAGTATGGCGCTCGGTCGAGGTGGACGACGGTGGGTTTGGACGAGGTGCAACGCCTGCAGAGGCGGGCCATCGCGACGCGGGCGGTCACGCCTCCCGTCACGCGACGGCGTTCGACGTTACGATCGCTCGGCCCCCGCAGTGCCGCGACACTGTCTCCCCGCCCACGACCCCGCCAACGCCGGGCGCAACGTACGCCGGCCTGGATACCGCTGCTGCGCGCGGCCACCGAGGCCGCGGCACTACTGACCGCAGCGCTCATTGGAATCATCGCGGCGCTCGGCCGACTGTCACAATGGTTCAGTGGCGCCGAACTGTGGTCCAATCTGGTCGCCTTTGCCGCCGCAGTGCTGGCGCTGTGCATCGGTACGGGAGTCGTGCTACGCGTGTGGATCGCGCTACGTCAGTGGATCGGTCCGCGGCTGCGCTGGCTCCCGCCCACAGCTGCGATCGGCATTGCCGCGTTGGCTGGTTGGTGGGCGCTGCAGCCTGGTTTTCACCGCGAAGTCGATAACTTGCGGACGCTCGTCGGCGGCCCGGCGGAAGCCGAGCGGGTCGCCATTGCGCACCAGGTATATGCAGCCTATCGTCGCTCGGATCTCGCCCAGTTACGACGTACGCTCGAGCGGGGTGAGGTGTACGAAGCCACCGTGCACGCCGCCGCCGCAGCCTTCGGTGTCGACCCCGAAGTGCTCATGGGGGTCGGCGTCGTCGAATCGTCCTTCAATCCACGTACCAGCAAGGATGGAGGCCGGGGGGTGTTTCAGATCACCTCCCCACCCGCACCCGCCCTCGGCGACGCACGCCGCGAGCTCGGAGCGGAGCGTGTCGATCTGCTCAATCAGCGCCACAACGCCTATGTCGCAGCCGCGACCCTCCGCCGCTATCTCGATGCGATGAACGGCGACCTCTTTCTCGGCCTGCTCGCCTACAATATCGGTCCGCGTAACGGCGGGTTGGTTTCCATCATGGGCCAATACGGTGCCCGTGACTTCGTCACGATTCAGCCGTATCTGCAAAACCTGCCACGCGACTATCCGATTCGTGTATTGTCCGCGGCACTGGCGTATCGTTTGTGGCGTGCGCAAGGCCGCCTGCCCCGCTATGAAGACGGCGAGAACGCCCGCCGGATCCAGAACCTCGGGATACCCGGGCTGCCGCTGCTATCCGCTCCCCGGATCGCCGCCGATCCATCGCTGTAGAAACCATCCCACACAGCCGCACGCTGTGCGTTCGCGTCGCTTCTTGCAGGGAATTCCCTGAGATGCTCGAGGAAGAATCGATGCAGGTCTTGATACGACGCGCTCTGCCGAGCGACGCCGCGCGCTGTGGGCAGATCATGTTCGAAGCATTCATGTCGATTGCCGACCGGCACCACTTCCCGCCCGACTTCTCCAGCATCGAGCAAGCCACCCAGGTCGCTGCCTATCTCATCGGCCACGACCACTTCTACGCCGTCGTTGCGGAACGCGAGGGGCGTGTCCTCGGCTCCAATTTCCTTGCTGAGACCGATCCGATCCGTGCCGTCGGCCCGATCTCGGTCGACCCGTCGGTGCAGGAACGCGGCGTCGGCAGACTCTTGATGGGTGCGGTGCTGGAGCGCGCTTCCAGCGCAGTCGGTGTCCGTCTCGTGCAGGATGCATTCAATGCGGTGTCGATGGCGCTCTACGCCTCGCTCGGCTTTGAGGTGCGCGAGCCGCTGGTGCTGATCAGCGGGCGCCCGGTGGGTGAGCGTCGCCGGGACGTCGAGGTGCGGCCCATGCACCGTCGCGACATCGACCAGTGCGCGGCGCTCTGCGAGCGCGTCCACGGCACGGCGCGTGCACATGAGCTACGCGAAGCACTGTCGGGATTCGCGCCGTTCGTCGCGTGCCGTGATGGGCGGGTGCGGGCGTATGCGACAACCTTGACCCTGTGGCAGGTGGCACACGGCGTCGCCGAATCCGATGAAGAGATGGAACAGCTCATCCTCGTTGCCGGAGCCGCACAACCCGATCCGGTGAGCTTTCTCTTGCCGACGCGCCAAGCTGCGTTGTTCCGCTGGTGCTTGGCGGCCGGTCTGCGCATCGTCAAGCCGCTGACCCTCATGACGCTGCGGGCGTATCAAGAACCAACCGGCTGCTATTTTCCGTCGGTGGCGTACTAGAACCCAGAACACAGAGCCCAGAACCCAGATGGAAGCGAGTTCCTTCGATGGTCGTCGTCGGAATCGGTCTCAGGTCTGTGTTCTGTGATCGGGGCTCTGGGTTCTATATACGAATGTCCCTGGACCGCACTGGAGAATCGGTTAATACTCATTTTCGATCACTGAAGGCAGATCTGTGACGACGCCCGCTGCTCAACCGTCATTCGGGCCCAGCGCCAGGCCCAGTGGCCAATTTCAACTGCTCCTCGAGCTGAGCCGCGCGTTCAGCGCACTCGTAGAGCTCGACGAGTTGCTGCCTGTCGTCCTGAATCGGACCAGACAGGTGCTCGATGGCGACGGCTGCTCCATCATGCTGCTCGACGACAAGGCACAGGAGCTGTACTTCCCCGTGAGCAGCGACATGTCGCCGGATCTCGAGGAGCGCTTGCGACGCATCCGCTTCCCGGCGGGCCGCGGTATCTCGGGCGCCGTGCTGCGCTCGGGTCGAGCCGAGTTGGTCGCCAATGTGACCGACGATGCGCGCTTCTATCCGGCGGTGGACGAGGAGATGGGCGTGCACACGCGGGACCTCCTGTGTGCCCCGCTGCGGACGCACCAAGGCATCATCGGTGTCATCGGCGTGCGCAACAAACGCACGGGCGCGTTCTCGGCCGATGATCTGCAGTTCCTCGACGCGTTGGCGGGATCCATCGCCATTGCCATCGACAACGCACGGCTCTACGAAAGGGTGCGCAAGTCTGAAGAGCGTTTGCGTGCCGAGGTCGCCGTCCTGCGCCGTGAAAAGGTCCGCCAGGAGCGGTTCACGGAAATAGTCGGCAACAGCCCGGCGATGCAGCGCGTGCTCTCCTTGATCGAGAATGCCATTCCTACGCCGATCAGTGTCTTGCTCGAGGGCGAAACCGGTGCAGGCAAGGAGCTGATTGCACGCGCCATTCATTCACGAGGCGCCCGCAAGGACGGGCCATTCGTAGCAGTCAATTGCGGAGCTCTGCCGGAGTCGTTGCTCGAGAGTGAGCTCTTCGGCTCCAGCCGCGGCGCATTTACTGGTGCGACGGCTGACAGGGTCGGGCTCGTCGAAGCCGCCGATGACGGCACGCTCTTCCTCGATGAAATCGGCGAGACGAGTCTGGCCACACAAGTGAGCTTGCTGCGCGTGCTGCAAGAAGGCGAAATTCGGCGCCTCGGCGAGACGCGGTCGCGCAAGATCGATGTGCGACTGATGTGCGCCACCAACCGCGACCTCATGCAGGAGGTGCGCGAGCGCCGCTTTCGCGAGGACCTCTACTATCGCATCAGCGTGTTCCCGATCCGCATTCCACCTCTGCGCGAGCGGCGCGAGGATATTCCCCTTCTGGTGTCGCGATTGCTCGAACAAAGCAGCCGACGGCTCGGTAAGCTGGTTCAGGGCGTCGATCGCGAGGCGCTGGCGAAGCTGATCGCCTACAGCTGGCCCGGCAACGTCCGCGAATTGCAGAACGAGATCGAACGGGCCGTCGCTCTCGCCCCGATCGGTGGCGACATCACAGCGGACCAGCTGTCGGAACGCGTCTTGTGTCCGGCGACCGTCAGCATCAGCGTGCCGGCAACCGCGACCACCCTGAAGGATGCCCGTTCCGCCTTCGAGCGCGACTACGTCACCGAGGTCATCCGCCAGAACGGCGGCAACCTCACCCAAGCGGCGCAAGCCTTGCGCATCAGCCGCCAGATGCTGCACCGCAAGTTGAAAGAGCTCGGCATCCGGTAGCGTCGTCGCCTCGCCCTTCAACCCCTTCTTCCGACGCTCTACATCTGCATTTTCGTATAGTCGACACTGAGCCAATGCTCCGGTGTCAAACGGACGAGGACGTTGGCGGCTGCATCAAACTGTGCCGCCATCGTTTGCAGGTACATGTCGCCCATCTGCTCGCCCAGGTAGCGGTAGGCCACGTGCCGGATGTCGCGCTCGAAGTCGATTGGGCCGAGATGCACGGGACCTTCGACGCTGACGTACTTGTACGGCGGCGTTTCAGTCTGCACGCAGAGACTGAGGCGGCCGGCGGCACGAATCAGCCTCGCCTTCTTCGAGGTGGCGCCGGTCGCGATGTAAACGTCGCCGCCGGCGCGGTAGTGGTACCAGACCGGTACCGTCAACGGCGCCCGACTTGGTTGCACGACGCTGATCACCGCCACGTGCGGCTCGGCGAGAAACCCTTCGCGTTCAGCCTTCGACATCGTCAGCGTCATCTGCTCCTCCCTTGTCCGATGGTGCGGTTCACCCTAAGGACAGTTTTCATCACGGTCAATGCGTCCCGCGCCAACTCACCGCGCCGCGCCTTCCGGCGGGTAGCGCAACTGTCCCCGCAACGCTGACGCTTGACCTGCCGGAACGTCGGGAAGACACAAGGCGTTCGCCGCGCGCCACGCACGCACCTGCTCCTCGGCGGCGCGGCTCTTCGTGGTGTCGAATGCAGAATCTTGGGCCACATAGGTCGTCTGCGAGGGGAATGCGAAACCGGTGCCGGCGGCGGCGATCAGCTCCATGATGCGCAGGAGCAGGTCTTCGCGAATCGCCAGAAACTCTTCGGGGTCCGTCGTCATGATGAAGGCGAAAATCTCGACGTCGAGCGAATAAGCGCCGAGGCCGATGAAGCGGGCACGCGCCGGTATCGGGTCGACCTTGGGATGGCTGAGCAGCAAGCGTTTGAGCTCGACGAGCACGAACCGCAGCTGATCGGGGCTGGTTTCGTAACGCAGCCCGAGGGTGACATGGAATCGGATGCGATCCCGCTTGCTGAAGTTCTCGATCTTCATCGAGGCGAGCTCGCCGTTGGGAATCGAAATGATCGTCCGATCCAGCGAACGCACGCGCGTGGAGCGCAAGCCGATATCCTCAACGGTGCCGGTGTAATCACCGAAGCGGCAGAAGTCGCCGACACGCACCGGTGCGTCGGTCACCAGCGTGACGCTGCCGAAGACGTGTTCGACGGTCTTTTGCGCCGCGAGGGCAACTGCCAAACCGCCGATCCCGAGGCCGGCGAGGAGGCTGGTGACGTTGTACCCGAGGTTCTGCACCGTCGCGAGCACAGCGAGAATGACCACGAATGCCTTCGCGGTGCGCCGGCAGAGGGGAACCAACGCCGCGATGTGGCGGCGCGGGCCGAGATAACGCTCTTCGGCGACCCGCGCCAGGAAATCAATGACGCGCAACAGCACCCAGGTGAATGCCACGAGGGCCAGGATCTGCGAGCCGATGTCGACCAAGGCCCGGGCGCGTGCCGTGAACGCGAGCAATAGCGTGCCGACATAGAAGAGCAAGACGGCGACGGTAAGCTGCAGTGGACCGGCTGTGTGCGTTACAAGCGCATCATCGACACGCGTCCGGGTCCGCGCCGCCAGGGTGCGCAGGACCCACAACATCAGGTGCGCCAACGCCCACGAGACCGGCACGACCGTGACGAGCAGAAACAGGAAGCCTATCCACTGAAACAGCTGCAGTTGAAGGAACCGGGTCTCGTGGAAGAATGCGGGAAGCCGTTCCACCAGCGAGCCGTAACTGAACTCCTGGTAGAGCTCGGGGACTTGCGCCACATTCGTCGACGAGATCTTCCAGATGAGTGTTCCGTCTTCACGCGGCACACGCTCGACGAGGAGTTGCACGGGGGCCTTCGCCGTTTGGATCGTACCGACGAGATCGCGGCGGGGCGGCAGCCCGTCCTCCTGCGCGCCCTCCTTCACACCACTCAGCAGCTCGGGGTCGATCCACAACGTCCGATCAATGACCGTGCACAGGTGCTGTGCGAGCGTCGCCCCTTGTGCGTCGCGACTCGCGTGGGGGACGCGACGCAGGTCCAAGTATTGCGCGGCACGCTCGTAGTCGCGCGCCCAACACGCCTCCAGGTAGCCGCGCACGGCGCTGCGCGGCACGCCCCGCCGTAGATCGTCCGCCGGTCCTTCGGCCGTTGCCGTGGGCGTGGCGGCCGACGGCGGCGTCTCCTGGGCGTGCACCGCCGGAGTACGCCCCGTCGCAACAGCTAGCCACAACAGCATCGCCAACGCCGGTCGCACGCGCCCTCGAACAGTTCCCAACGAGATACAGAGCATGTCTTTCCTCCTCAGGTGAAATGGGGCTTATCCCCATTTCGCCGGCTGGTGAAGGTGACCCGCCCGTCCGGCCTCTAGTTCCTCCTTCCACGGGCTGTTACAGTCCGCGCATGCTGACCATTGACGACTTTCGCCGCCTCGATCTGCGCATTGCCACCATTACCGCCGCCGAATCTCATCCCAACGCCGATCGTCTACTGGTGCTGCAGATCGACCTGGGCTCCGAGCAACGCCAGCTCGTCGCCGGCATACGCGCCCACTACGAGCCTGGGATGTTGATCGGCAAGCAAATCGTCGTCGTCGCCAATCTCGAGCCCGCGGTGCTGCGCGGGAAGGAAAGTCAGGGAATGCTGCTGGCTGCCTCGGACCCCGAAGGACGCCTCGCGTTCGTCACGCCCGAGAAACCCGTCAGCAACGGAGCGGCGGTCAAGTAAGTGACAAGGTGCAAGTGACAAGGTGCAAGCGGGTGATGATTCACATTGCCGGCTTGATCTGCCTTGTTACTTGCTACTTGTAACTTGAACCTGCTTCTACCGCAGCGTAACGACCACGCGCCGGTCGCGCGGTCCGTCGAGCTCGACGAGCATGATGGCCTGCCACCTGCCGAGCACAAGACGGCTGTCACGCACCGGAATCGTCTCGCTCGGACCGAGGATTGCCGACTTGATGTGCGACGCGGCGTTTCCGTCAACTCGGTCGTGACGCCAGATGCCTTCGGGAATCAGCTTATCGAGTGCCGCCAGCAGGTCGACGCATACATTGGGATCGTCATTCTCATTGATGACGATCGCCGCCGTCGCATGCGTCACGTAGACTGAGCAGATCGCCTCCGCCATTGCGGACTGTCGGACAATCTCCGCAACCTGCGCGGTGATGTCGAGCATTTCGTACTTATGATGGCTGCGGATTCTGAGCTCGGATTGCATCACGCACAGTTACAAGGTTCAAGTTGCAAGGTACAAGGCAAATCACAAGTAGTCGGCCTGAGACATCGGCGAGACGGCTTGACGCGCAAAGCTGGATTTCGACCACGCTAGGCGTTCCCTCTGAACTTGCAACTTGCAACTTGTGACTTGCACCTGCTGTCTGGCGAGATGCGGCGTTCTTACATCCACACCCCACCATCAATCCGCAGAATCTTACCCGTCACGAAGCTGGCGTCGTCGCTGGCGAGGTAGACGGCGGCCTTGCCGACGTCTCGCGGCTCGCCGGCACGGCCGAGCGGAATGCCGCCGACCAATGCGTCGCCGTAAAACTGGATCATGCGTTCGCCCATGTCGCTGCGGATCAAACCCGGCGCGATGCAGTTGACGCGGACGCCCGAGGGCGCGCACTCCTTGGCGAGTGACTTCGTCAGCGCGTTCACGCCCGCCTTGGCAACGTAATACGGCGATCCCATCGGGCCGCAGACGTCGGCGCCGATCGACGAGATCAGGATCATCGACCCCTGGCAGCGATCAACGAGATGCTTCACGGCCGCTTTGCACGTGTAGAAAACCCCGTGCAGGTTGACGCCGATCACCTTGTGCCAGTGCTCGACGTCGACGTCCCAAACGGTCTGGACCCGCGATGCCACGCCGGAATTCGCGACAACGATGTCGAGCTGGCCGAAGTGCGCCAGCGCCTGCTCGACCATCGCCTGCACCCGCGGCCACTCGGCCACGTCCGCCTGCACGCTGAGCGCCCGGCGGCCCATCGCCTCGATCGCGTGCACGGTCTCGCGCGCCGCCGCTTCGTCGCGGCGGTAGTTGACGACAACGTCAGCACCTTCGCCCGCAAACGCCAGCGCAATGCCGCGTCCAATCCCCCGCGAAGAGCCCGTAACGAGCGCAATCTTTCCGTCTAGCTTGCCCATCGTTCTTTTCGCCTACGACTCGTCCAGCCACCACCGGCCGAGGTCGATCTCGAGCTCGCCGAATGGTTCGGTGCACACTGGATCCGTCCCACCGTGCGTGCTGGCGACGACCCATCGAGCACCATCCAGACGATACACCTCGAGCGTCCGCAGAATGGGATCGACCAGCCAGAGGTGTCCGATTCTCTCGCGCGCATAGACGGGCATCTTGCGCACCCGGTCGAGGCGCCCGGTCTTGGGCGACACAACCTCGCAAACCCAGTCCGGTGCCAACCGGAAGAACGCGACGTTCGGAACGTTCGGCATGCGGTCGTGCCGCCAACCTGCGAGGTCAGGGACAAGAACGTCATCGCCGAAATGCAATTCGGGTTCATCGAGAATCCACCAGCCTCCGGGACCAGCGGGGGAGCCTGGCCGGCGCGAAAAAGGGCCCAAGTCCTGGCCGATGGCCGATGCCGCAAGCGCATGCGGCGATGCGGGGCGTGGTGAGGTGTACAGCTCACCATCGACTATCTCGCCGACGACATGATCCGGCAAGCTTTCAATGTCGGCGTACGTCGCACGCCGCCGCAAGGCATTCACATCCGGCACCATAGCATGTCCACGAGGACCATTAGAATGCAGGCACGGGCGCCCCTGCCGTCGTTGACGCTCCAGAGAGGTTGCCCCATACTGCCGGCGGCATGAACGTGCCGGATCAGCGCACGCGGTTCGCCGACGTGCTCGACCTCGAGCAGTATCCGGTCGGCGATCTCACGTCGCCGCGGACGCAAGCGGTCATCACCGCGCAACGCCGGGCGCTGCGGGATCGCGGCGTGGCGATCCTGCCCGGGTTCGTGCAGGCTGCCGCGCTCGCGGCAATCACACGCGAAGCCTTGTCGCTCCAATCACAAGCACATCTCGAGGATGTGTACGGCTCTCCGTATCTTCAGCTTCCCGACGTATCGTACCCCGAGGGCCATCCGCGGCGCGCCAACCTGCACAGCCTCACCTGGGTGATTGCGTACGACGTCATTCCCGGCACCTCGCAACTGCGCGCCCTCTACGAATGGGATCCGTTGATGCACTTTATTGGCGAAATCCTAGAGCGGCGGCCGCTGTATCGCATGGCCGACCCGCTGGGCGCGCTCAACATGACGGTGATGACCGACCGCCACGTGCAATGTTGGCACTACGACAACACCGAGTTCGTGGTTTCCTTGGCGCTGCAGAGCAGCACCGCCGGCGGCAAGTTCGAGTGTGCCTCGCGCATTCGGAACAGTGACGAGGAAAACTACGACGAGGTCGCCCACGTTCTCCAAGGTACTGCGGCAGGCCGAGTCGAGATCGTTCCTATGACGCCGGGGACGTTGATGATCTTCGCCGGGCGCTGCTCGTTGCACCGCGTGTCGCCGGTCGAAGGAGAGGTCCCACGCATCGTGGCGTTGCTCGCCTACGACACCAAACCCGACACCGACAGCTCGCCGGTCTTCAAGATGCTGCGCTACGGCCGGTCGGAACCTTTGCTACCGAACGGCTGATCGTCGCGGCGCGAACTGCGCAGCGACAATCAGCGTCTTTCGAGGCGCAGCCAGCTTGCGCTAGCATACCCTGGCGTCGACGAGTGTGGCCATGGAATGCGTGAGTTGCGGGAGAGCGCACGGCCCGGGTGCACGGTTCTGCGGGGGCTGCGGCAAACCGCTGGCCCCGCGGTGCCCAGCCTGTGGTGCCGAAAGCGCGCCGGACGCGCGATTCTGTGAAGCCTGCGGTGCCGCGTTTGCAGTCCGTACCGCCGATGAGGCGGTGGCGCGCAAGGTGGTGACCATTGTCTTCGCCGATCTGATCGGATCAACGTCGTTGCACGAACGTCTGGACGCCGAGTCGGCGCGCCAGTTGATGGACCGCTACTACCAGGCGCTGCACGCTGCCGTCGAAGCGCAAGGCGGGCGGATCGTGAAGCTACTCGGGGACGGGGTCATGGCGGCATTTGGCGTTCCCCGCGTCGCCGAGGACGACGCGATCCGCGCCGTCCGCGCCGCCGTCGACATGCAGCACACTTTCCGCCGGCTCTTCGACGAGCAATCCGGCCTGGTGAGCGACATCGGTTTGCGCGTCGCGGTCAACACCGGCGAGGTCGTCGTAAGTCCCGACCACGCCGACGTCGTCGGCGATCCCGTCAACGTCGCGGCGCGCCTGCAACAGGAAGGGCGCGACGGCGACGTGCTGATCGGCGAGTCGACGCAGCGCTTGGTGAGTGAGCTCGTGACACTTGCGCCCCTCGGCGCGCTGACGCTGAAGGGCCGGTTGGAGACGGTGGCAGCTTACCGCGTCGTGTCGCTCGATCGGCCAGCGGGCACGCCCGCCATTCCATTCGTCGGGCGCGAGGACGAGTTGCGGCGGATCAAGGCCGTCTACGACGCAGCCGTCGGCGCAGCGGCGGCGCGCTTGGCGGTGATCCTCGGATCACCTGGCCTCGGCAAGTCCCGCCTGGTTGCCGAATTCATCCGTCGCCTCGGTGGCAGCACCATGATCCTTGCGGCGCACTGCAATTCCGCCGGCGGCGCGACCTTCGCACCGGTCGCCGACGCGTTGCGCACACGCTTTCGCATCGAGGACGGCGACGGCGGGCGCGACGCGATCGCGGCGCTGCTCCCCGCCGACGAGGCGGAACGCCCCCGCATCGTGGACGGTATCGCGGCGCTGCTCGCCGGCATACCGGCGTCACCAGAGGAAACTTTCTTTGTCGTGCGGCGCTTGCTGGCCCGGCTGGCGGCGGCGCAACCCGTGGTGGTCGCGATCGACGACTGCCAATGGGCGGAGCCACTCTTGCTCGATCTCGTCGAGCATCTCGTGCAGTGGAGCACGGACGTGCCGCTGCTGATGATCGTGGCGGCCCGCCCTGAACTGCGCGATACCCGGGCGTCGTTGGCCGTATCGGGAGGCGTGGTGAGCGATGTGGTCACGCTCACGGGCCTCGACGCCGGTGCGGCGACGCGTCTGGCGGCAAACGTGATCGGCGCCGACGAGCTCCCCGCGGCAGTGGCAGGACGTGTACTGGCAGCAAGTGAAGGCAACCCTCTGTTCGTGGGCGAGCTGGTGCGCATGCTCGTGCATGACGGCGCGCTCAAGCGCGAGGGCGATCGGTGGATCCCGGGCGTCGCGCTCGCTGAGCTCGAGATGCCACCTACCATCCATGCGCTACTCGCCGCACGCCTCGAGCGACTCGGTGCGGAGGAGCGAACGGTCCTCGAACGAGCCGCGGTTGTCGGGCGACAGTTTTCGCGCGCCGCGGTTGCCCATCTGTTACCGGTTGAGAACGCTGACCTCGACTCGCGACTCGAATCGTTGCGCCGCAGTGAGATCATCGAGCCCGACGTCGGCTGGTTCCTCGGCGAGCCGGCGCTCCGCTTCCATCACACGCTGATTCGTGACGCCGCCTACCGGCGCTTGCTGAAAGGCACCCGCGCCGAGCTGCACGCCCGCTTTGCGAACTGGCTCGAGAGGCGGATGTGGGGTGCGGTCGAGCACGACGAGATGATCGGCTGGCACCTCGAGCAAGCCCACCAGCACTTACGCGAGCTCGGCCCGATCGATGCGCAGGGGCGTGCCGTCGGCGAGCGGGCTGCGCGTTACCTGGCGGCGGCGGGCCGGCGGGCGCTGGCGCGCGACGATCTGCCACTCGCAGCGAGTCTGCTCGGGCGCGCGATCGATCGGCTTGACCCGGCCGATCCAGGGCGCGCCGATCTGGCACTCGACTGGTGCGAGGCGCTCCTCGCGGCCGGCGATGTCGCCCGCGGCCGCGAAGCGATCGCCGAGCTCGAGCGCTTTGCAGGCGACACCACCAACGCCCAGTCCCCAACCCCCAACCCCCGCCTGCACGCCTGGCATACCTGCTTCGTCGGGCAGCTCGCCGCGCTCACCGATCCCCAGACGTTGCGCGCTACGGCCGACGCCGTCGCCACGGCAGCGGAAGCGTTGGCGACGGCTGGTGATGCCGCCGGCGAGGCAAAGGCGCACTCGGTGCACGCGCTCGCACTGGCGCGTCTGGGGAAGGTCGGCGCCTCGGAAGCCGCCCTCGACCGGGCCCTGGCTGCGGCACGGCGGGGACGCGACCGCCGACGGGCCAACGCGATTCTCGCGGGCGCCCCACCCGCCGCGCTCTGGGGACCGAGCCCGGTGACTCGCGCCAGCGGCCGCTGTCTCGATGTGGTGCGCGTCCTGCGTATTACACAGGGTGCCCCGGCGGTCGAAGCGGTCGCCCTACGGTGCCAGGGTGTGCTCGAAGCGCTCCGTGGACGCACGGAAGCGGCGCGCCGGATGATCGCCACCTCCCGTCGCATGGTCGAAGAGCTGGGTATCATGCATCGGCTCCTCGAGGCCGACGTCTTCACCGGGCTCATCGAGCTCCTGGAGGGCGACGCCGCCGCTGCCGAACGGTGCTTGCGTGGTGCGTACGACGGATTGCGCAGCCAAGGACTCGCCATCGACGCGGCGCAGGCGGCGGCGCTGCTCGGCCGTGCGCTGCTGGCGCAGGATCGCGCCGCCGACGCGGAAACCATCAGTCACGAGAGCGAGGCGCTCGCCGGCGACGATCTCAAAGCGGCCATCGCCTGGCGCGGGGTGCGTGCCGAGGCCCTGGCACGGCGCGGCATGCACACCGACGCGATCACCTTTGCTCGTGCCGCCGTCGAGATTGCCGCCGCGACCGACGCGCTCCTCGATCACGCCGACGCCCGCCTCTCGCTCGCCGCGACATTGCGCGCTGCCGGGCAAAGTGACGAGGCGGACGCCGAGGAAAAACGCGCCATCAGGCTCTGGGACGCCAAGGGTGCCACGCTGCTGGCGGAGCGCGCCCGGCGCACCGGCCGCAGCGGCCTGGCGGATCACCTGCCAGACGATCGGACCGAAGCGGCGCGCGCAGCCCGCCGCCACGT
>Ga0187892_10007672_pt1 | contig 15229 bp, 10 predicted proteins | sample MA1701073metaG_FD_139345 | JGI IMG/M metagenome (GOLD analysis project Ga0187892, IMG submission 139345) | Bio-ooze microbial communities from a basaltic lava cave in the Kipuka Kanohina Cave System on the Island of Hawaii, USA - MA170107-3 metaG ... | reverse complement strand
CGACGTCGAACCGGGCCATCATGAACATGTCCTCGTGCTCGAGGTTGTGGCAGTGGAAGACGAAGGGGCCCGTGTAGTCGCGGAACTTGAGGAAGACGTCGACAACGTCGTTCGGGCCGAGGAGGATGTCGTCCTTCTTCGCGATGCCGTCCCTCTCCCAAGGGGGAGGAAGCTGGCCGTTGCGCTTCAGCACGCGCATGAACTCCGAGTGGACGTGCATCGGGTGCCACCATCCCCCCGACTTGTTCTTGAACCGCCAGATCTCGGGCGCGTTCGTCGGGGACGTCGCGAGCGCGACGTCGAGGTCGACGAACTGACCGTTGATCGCCCAGGCGCCGTGCTTGCGCTCGAGGACGAAGGTCTTCCTCGTCGCCGCCGCGATCTCCGCCGCCGAGATCGCGTCGAACGGCCGCAGCACGTCCGGCACCTGGCTCGGGTCGGGCACGGCCTCCTGGACGATGAACCTGAGGAGCTTCGTACCCGGCGACACGAGGTCGGGCTCCTCCCAGTCTCCGTCGGGACCCCGCCCGTCGTCCTGCTCGATCCGGTCCACGAGGAAGAGCTCGGTCCCCTCCGGCACGAGGGAAAAGTCGACGACGATCTCCACCCGCTCGGCGGGCGAGAGGAGGATGCTCTTCTGATTGCGGATCGGGACGGACTGGAGCCCGCCGTCCGTGCCGATCCGGTCGAAGAGGAGGAATTGCCCGTTCGGCTTGCGGAGATAGAGGGCGTACACCCGCGCGTTCGATCCGTTGAGGAGGCGGAAGCGGTACTTGCGGCGCTTCACGTGGAAGCGCGGCTGGATCGCGCCGTTCACGAGGAACTTGTCGCCGAGGAACCCGTCGTGGTCGAACTGGTCGAAGACGAGAGACCCGTCGGCGGCGAAGTGCTTGTCCTGGATCACGAGCGGGATGTCGTAGGGTCCGCTCGGGAGCCGCAGCGCCGCGGGATTGGGGTCGTTCTCGTCGTCGGAGTCGAGGTCGTCGAAGACGAGGTAGAAGCCGGCGAGCCCGCGGTAGACGTTGGGCCCCGTGAAGTCGAGGAGGTGGTCGTGGTACCAGAGCGTGGCCGGCACGTCCGTGGGCTCCGCGGGCGGGGTCAACGACCCCGGCACGAGCATCGGGTAGCAGTAGTCGAAGAACTCCCCGGGGCCGAAGTCGAGGTTCGGGAAGCCGTCCGAGAAGGAGGGCTGGTGTCCGCCGTGGAGGTGCACGGTCGTCCGCGGGAGACCGAAACCGACGTGATCCGCCGGGAGCGCGTTCACGTGCCGGACGACGCAGCCCTCGCCGAGACCGCTCGCGATTCGGGCCTTGAAGGTCGGACCGGGGACGAACGGGAACGCGCCGGCGGGGACGTTCACGTCGCGGTATCCCCAGATCGCCGTCGGCGGGAGGTCCGGGTGGACCTGGACGAGTCGCTCCTCCTCGACGATCTGGTAGAACGCCGTCCCGGCGCCGATGAAGGGCGCGCACGTCGGCGCGTCGAACGGCGCGACGGTCTGCGCGACCGGGGGGACCGGGAGGTCCATGACGAACGGCGTCGTTGGCGGGCTCGGGGGGAGATCGTCGCGCCGCAGCCTCCTCGCGCCCGAGGCCCCGAACGATCGGCCTCCGGCGAGAATCGTCGCACCGCCGCCGACGAGCCCCAACCGCAACATCTCCCGACGCGTGAGCCCTCGCGTCACCGAGAAGATCCGCTGCCTCATCGAAACCTCCGGAACCACCCTGCCGCCCGGCAGGAGTGGAGATCCTACTGGGCCCTCTCGAGATTCTCCACTCCGGAGCGTCCGGCAGACAGCCGGGATCGACTCGGGTAGAAGACGAGGAGAGCGGCGAGGCAGGCAAGGGCGACCCACATCGGGATCCCGAAGAGCCTCTCGTAGTCGAGGGTGCGGTCGGGCTTCTCGACGGCCTGCGCGACCTTCCCCGCGAACCAGTTCCCCGCGATCACGCCGAACCCGACGATGACCAGATTGAACCAGCCCTGGGCGCTCGCGCGGACGTCGGCCGACGTCTCCTCGTCGACGATCATGAAGGCGACGAAGAAGAAGCACCCGAAGCAGAGGCCGTGGAGGGCGAGCGCCGGCAGGATCGCGGCGGGGGTCGGGACGTAGGCGAACACGGCGTATCGCGCGATGTAGGCGAGGAGGCCGACGGTGAGGAGCGACTTGCGGGAGGCCTTCTTCGCGATCCACGGCATCGCGGCGAGTACGAAGATCTCCGCGATCTGGCCGATCGTCATCAGGCCCCCGCCGCCGACGCCGAACACGCGGTTGATCGATCCCGCCCAGGGATGGTCGAGACGCCCGAGGAAGGTCGAGGTGTGGACGAAGTAGAACTGGTGGATGCAGGCGATCGGGAACGAGACGAGGAAGAGGGTGAGGAGGGGCTGGCGGCGCACCTCGCCGATCGCCTTCCAGGGCGCGAAGCGCTGGCGGCCCGGTCGCGGCGGGGTCTTCGGGAGGGTGAAGCAGAGGAGCCAGAGGAGCGCGCCGAGGAGAGCGCTCAAGCGGAAGGCGTCGGACATGCCCGCGACCTGGGCCGCGCGCTCCGCGGCCGCGCTCGCGTCGACCGGCGTGTGGCGGTGGAGGAGCCACTGGCCGATCCCGATGCCGGCGGCGATCCAGCCGATCGTCCCCCAGACGCGCACCCTCCCGAAGTCGCGGTCGCGGTCGGGGAGGTGGTGGAAGGCGAGGGAGTTCGTCAGCGGGAGGGTCGGCGCGTAGAGGAGGGAGTAGAGGAGGCCGAAGAGGACGAACCCCTCGTAGGTCTCGATCCGCGCGAGCTGCCAGACGAGCGCGGCGCCGAGGAGGTGGGAGATCGCGAGGAACCGCTCCGTGTTGAACCAGCGGTCCGCGATCTGCCCGGCGACGAAGGGGGCGAAGAGCGCGCCGACCGCCGCGATCGCGAAGAGGTCCCCCGCCTGGCCCGGCTCGAAGCCGCGGTGCTCCGTGAGGAAAGGATAGAAGAGCGGCAGCCATGCCCCCCAGATCGCGTACTGGAGGAACATCATCGCGGAGAGGCGCCAGCGCAGTCCGCTCGAGAGGGGGGGCGCGGTCACTTCGCGACCGCCGGGACGAACGCGTCGAGACCCTCCGGGGGGAACGCGAGCCGCTGGCCGCGCTCCGCCGCCATGTAGCAGGTCATCAGGAGCTGGGTGACGCGCAACCCGTCCTCGAACGTCTCGTCGGGCTCCTTCCCCTCGAGGAAGCGGCGCACCATGTGGCGGTTCTCGGCCGTGTAGCCGTAGGCGCCCTCCTCGTCCGCCACGACGGGCATCAGCCCTTGCTCCGCCGTCTGCTTCTCGACGATGTCCTCCCCCTCTGCGCCTCGGATCTCTCGGCTGAAGAACACCTTCAGCTCCCCCTCCAGGTTGTTCCCCTGCATCGAGTACTCGGGGCCCATCGCCTCGAAGGAGAGACGCAGACCCGGCCCGACGAAGCTCCAGGACGTCGTCGCCTCGGTGACGACGGGGAGATTCTCGGGCGTCGTCCAGGTGACGGAGGCGCGCGCGAAGTCCTCCACCGGATGCGCGGCGAAGTCGACCGCCCCTCCGGTCCGCTCCTTGAGGCGCTTCGCGTAGGCGGGGCGAGACCACTTGAGGGTCGCGGTCTCGCTCGTCACGGAGGCCGGCGCGAGATCGCGCGTCCCGGGGGTCGTGAGGAGATGGCGCGCCGCTTCCAGGCTGTGGCACATCATGTCGTTCAGCACGCCTCCTCCCTGGCGCCGCCCGGACCAGAACCAGGGCTCGTGGGGGCCGCCGTGCTCCTCGGCGCAGCGCGCGAGGTAGGGGCGGCCCGCGAGCGCCGCGCCGCGCCGCCAGAGGATCTCCTTGCCGCGCGCGAGCGCCGGCATGAACACCTGGTTTTCGAGGTAGCCCGTCAGGAATCCCTTCGACAGCTCGACCATCCGATTCGCCTCGCGGACGTTGCGCGCGAGCGGCTTCTCGCAGGCGACGCCGGCGAGCTTTCCCTTTCCCGCGTCGGCGATCGCCTCCATCACCTCGATGCGGACGTCGTTCGGGGCGCAGATCCAGACGGCGTCCACTTGCGGATCGCGGACCATCGCCGCGACGTCGTCGTAGGCGCGCGCCTCCCCGACGTCGAGCGCGCGGGCGAGCCGCGCGGCCTCCTCCGCCTTCTCCTTCCGCCTCGACGCGATCGCGACGATGTCCGCGTCGCGCACCCCGACCCAGGATCGGATGTGGAACTTCGCGACGAACCCCGCGCCGACGATCCCGACCCCGATCCTCTTCGCCATGAACGGAATCCTATCCTTCGGTTCCCTCCGTTCGACCGAAACTTGACCCGTCGTCGGGAGGCTCCTAGCGTGCCCGCATGAGCCCCCTCCTCCTGCTCCTCGTCGACCTCCCGCGCGTCCTGTTCCTGACACACTCGGCGGGGTTCCGCCACGAGGTACTCCCGGTCGCGGAGCACCAGCTCGCCGTCGCGGGAGAGGGGCGGTTCGCCGTCGACGCGACGGAGGACTGCGGGACGGTGACGGAGGACAACCTCCGACGCTACCGCGCCGTCGCCTTCTTCACGACGGGAGAGCTTCCCCTCTCCGGCGCGCAGCGGGACGGCCTCCTGGGGTTCGTGCGCGGGGGCGGGGGCTTCGTCGGCATCCACTCGGCCACCGACACCTTCTACGAGTGGCCCGACTACGGGGAGATGCTCGGCGGAACCTTCGACGGCCACCCGTGGCACGAGAGGGTCGGCGTGAAGGTGGAGGACCCCTCCCATCCCTCGACGGAGCACCTCGGCGAGGCCTTCGAGATCACGGACGAGATCTACCAGTTCAAGGACTGGGACCGCGATCGCGTCCACGTCCTCCTCTCCCTCGACCCGGAGAGCGTCGATCTCTCGAAGCCGGCCGTCCACCGCGAGGACCGGGACTTCCCCCTCGCCTGGTGCAGGCCCTACGGCGAAGGGCGCGTCTTCTACGCGGCGCTCGGACACCGCGAGGAGGTCTGGGGCGACCCCCGCTTCCTCCGCCACGTCGCGGGCGGCGTCCTCTGGGCGATGGGACAGGAGGCGAAGCCCGAGGAGAAAGGGTTTCTCCCCCTCTTCAACGGCAAGGACTTCTCGGGGTGGAAATTCCAGAGCTCCGAAGAGGGCGCGGAACTCGCGAAGACCTTCTCCGCGAAGGACGGGACGATCGTCTGCACCGGGAATCCCGCCGGCTACCTCTACACGGACAAGTCCCATCGCGAGTTCACCCTCCGCTTCGACTGGCGCTACGCGCGTCCCGTCGACCTCGAGGACGAATCCAAGTTTCCCGGCAACAGCGGGTACTTGCTGTGGATCGCGGAGCACAAGGTCTGGCCCCGGAGCCTCGAGGTCCAAGGAATGAACCGCGACGCCGCCGGGATCATCCCGATCGCCTCGCGCGACGAGACGGAATTCACGGAGGACAAGGCGGCCCGCGAGCGGGTCCGCAAGCCGGTCGGCGAGTGGAACTCGATGGAGATCGCCGCGAAGGGGGGAAGGGTCGAGGTCCGCCTCAACGGCACCCTGATCTCGACCGTGACGAAGCACCCCTTCCGGGAGGGCGCCATCGGCTTCCAATCCGAGGGCGCCGAGATCCATTGGCGGAACATCCGGATCCGGGAGGAGTGAGCATGGCGCGCCGCATCACGCGTCGGGAGTTCGTCCGGACCGGATCCGCCGCCGCCGCGGCGGCGACGTTCCTCTCCGGCTCGTCCTTCTCCCTCCCGCGGCGCGCGCCGGCCCTCCGGGTCGGCCTCGTCGGTTGCGGCGGGCGGGGCAAGGGCGCCGCCGAGGACTGCCTCCGCTCGTCCGAGGGGATCGAGATCGTGGCGCTGGCCGATCTCTTCTCCGACCGGCTCGAGGACGCCCGCGGGTTCCTCGCGGGCCTCGGCCACGAGGGAGTCCGCGTCGAGTCGGAGCGATGCTTCTCCGGATTCGACGCCTACGAGAAGCTCCTCGCGACGGACGTCGACCTCGTGATCCTGGCGACGCCCCCCGGATTCCGCCCGCTCCACTTCGAGGCGGCGATTGCGGCCGGCAAGAACGTCTTCATGGAGAAGCCGGTCGCGGTCGACCCGCCCGGCATCCGCCGCGTGATCGCGGCCGGCGAAACGGCCAGGGAGAAGGGCCTCGCCGTCGTCGCCGGCACGCAGCGCCGCCACCAGGCGCCCTACGTCGAGACGATCCGCCGCATCCACGAGGGCGCGATCGGGCGCGTCGTCTCCGCGCGCTGCACCTGGAACCAGGGCGGGCTCTGGAAGCACGACCGTCGCGAGGGGGAGAGCGACATGGAGTGGCAGGTGAGGAACTGGCTCTACTTCACCTGGCTCTCCGGCGACCACATCGTCGAGCAGCACGTCCACAACATCGACGTCGTGATCTGGGCGCTCGGCGCGCCCCCCGTGAGCGCCGTCGCCGTCGGCGGCCGCCAGGTCCGCACGGATCCCGCCTACGGCCACATCTACGACCACTTCGCCGTCGACTTCGAGTTCCCCGGAGGCGTCCACGCCACGAGCTTCTGCCGCCAGATGCCGGGGACGGACGGGCTCATCGCCGAGCGGATCGTCGGAACGGAGGGGGAGAGCGACCCCGCGGGGTCGATCGAGGGGGCGCGCGCCTGGAAGTTCGAGGGGAAGTCCCGCAATCCCTACGTGCAGGAGCACGACGACCTCGTCGCGAGCATCCGGGCAGGCCGCCCGCTCAACGAGGCCCGCCAGGTCGCGCAGAGCACCCTCGCGGCGATCCTCGGTCGCGAGGCCGCCTACACCGGAAAGAGAATCACCTGGGACGAGATCGCGACCTCCGACCTCGACCTGACGCCGCGCGCATACGCCTTCGGCCCGCTCGAGGTCCCCCCCGTGGCGCGCCCCGGGAGCGCGAGCTGAGCCATGGCCTCCGAAGAGATCCGCGTCGGCCTGGTCGGATGCGGGAGCCGGGGAACCGGCGCGGCCGAGGACTGCCTGAAGTCGGCGCCCGGCATACGCCTCGTCGCGCTCGCCGACGCTTTTTCCGATCGCCTCGAGCGCTCCCGTCGCTACTTCTCCGAGCAGCGCCTCGACGGGCTCGACGTCGCCGACGAGCGCTGCTTCGTCGGATACGACGCGTACCGGCGACTGATCGAATCGGGCGTCGACCTCGTGCTCCTCGCGACGCCCCCGGGCTTCCGGCCCCTCCACTTCGAGGCGGCGATCGCGGCGGGGAAGCACGTCTTCATGGAGAAGCCCGTCGCCGTCGATCCGGTCGGGGTCCGCCGCATCCTCGCCGCCGGAGAGCAGGCGCGGGAGAAGGAACTGGGCGTCGTCGCCGGAACCCTCTACCGCCACGACCGCAAGTTCCAGGAGACGATCCGACGCGTCCACGACGGCGCCATCGGCGACATCCGCGCCGGCCGCTGCGCCTACAACACGGGGACGCTCTGGCGCCACGACCGCAAGCCCGGCGAGAGCGACCTCGAGTGGCAGGTCCGAAACTGGTACTACTTCGATTGGCTCTCCGGCGACCACATCGTCGAGCAGCACGTCCACACCCTCGACGTGATGAATTGGGCGATGGGAGGCCCTCCCGTCCGCGCGATCGCCACGGGCGGCCGCCAGGTCCGCGTCGGGCCCGCGCACGGCAACATCTACGACCACTTCGCGGTCGACTACGAGTTCGCGAGCGGCGCCCACGTCCTCTCCCTCTGCCGGCAGATCGCGGGGGCGCACGGCGAGGTCGGCGCGTGGTTCGTCGGCACGAAGGGGAGGGCCGCGCCCTACTCCGGGCGCATCGAGGGGGAGAGCGCCTGGTCCTTCGAGGGGAAGGCCCCCAACGCGTACGTCGTGGAGCACACCGACCTCGTCCGGAGCCTCCGGGAGGGCAAACCCCTCAACGAAGCCCGACAGATCGCGGAGAGCACCCTCACCGCCATCCTCGGGCGTGAAGCCGCCTACACGGGGAAGTCGGTCGCCTGGGAGGAGATGCTCGCCTCCGACCTCGACCTCACCCCTCCCTCCCTCGACCTCGAGAGCCTCGCCGACCGGATGGTCCCCGAGGTGCGTCCGGTCCCGATGCCGGGCGTCGCCCGCTGAACGAGCGACCCCTTCGGTGGTACCAGGGGCTCGACCGAGCCTGCTGGGTCGTCCTCGCCCTCGCGGGGCTGGGCTGGCTCTTCGACACGATGGACCAGAACCTCTTCAACCTGGTCCGCATCAATTCCCTCCAGGAGCTGCTCGCCCCCGAGTTCGAGCGTCCCGAGGAGCTCGCCGCCGCCGCGCGGCAGAAGGGAGGCCTCCTCACCGCGATCTTCCTCGTCGGCTGGTCCGTCGGAGGGTTCCTCTTCGGGATCCTCGGCGACCGCATCGGCCGCACGAAGACGATGATGCTCACGATCCTCATCTACTCCGTCTTCACGGGAGCGAGCGGCCTCGCGCGGACCTGGGAGACCTACGCGGCGACGCGCTTCCTCACGGCGCTCGGCGTCGGCGGAGAGTGGGCCGCGGGCGCGTCCCTCGTCGCGGAGGTCTTCCCCGCGCGCTCGCGCCCGATGGCGCTCGGCCTCCTCCAGTCCTTCTCGACCGTCGGGAACATGATCGCGGCGACGGTGACGACCGTGCTAGGGGACCTCGACGCCCGCTGGCGTTGGGCCTACTTTGTCGGGGCCGCCCCGGCCCTCCTCGTCGTCTGGATCCGCCGCAACCTCCGCGAGCCCGACGCCTGGCTGCGCGCGCGGGAGACGGCGACCGTCGGCCGCGAGATGGGCCGGGTCACGGAGCTCTTCACCGACCCCTCGCTGCGGCGGAAGACGATCGCGGCGACGCTCATGGGAGCCGCGGGGGTCGGCGTCCTCTGGGGAGTCGCTTTCTTCAGCCCCGATCTCCTCGACGAGGAGTTGCGACGCTCGGGATCGGCGACCGCGACGGGCCGCGCGAAGAGCATCGTCTTCTTCCTCCAGCAGGCGGGTGGGTTCCTCGGGATGATCGCGTTCGCCCCCCTCGCCGAGCGTTTCGGCCGGCGGCCCACGTTCCATTTCTTCTTCGCCTTCGCCTGGGCGTCCGTCCTCGTCTTCTTCTGGACCGTCGCCGGCTCCGGCTCGGCCGCCTTCGGCCGAGCCCTCCTCCTCGGACCCGTGATGGGCTTCTTCACGCTCGGGATCTTCTCGGGATACACGGTCTACTTTCCCGAGCTCTTCCCGACGCGTCTGCGCGCCACCGGATGCGGGTTCTGCTACAATGCCGCACGCATCCTCGCCGCGGGCGCTCCCGCGGCGCTCGGAAGCCTGGGGGCGGCGCTGGGAGGCTACGCGCCCGCGGCGACCGTCGTGACCTCCGTCTACGTCCTCGGATTCGTGGGAACTCTTCTCGGACCGGAGACGAGGGGAGCGCCCCTCCCCGAGGACGCCGGGACGGCAGCCCCCGGCGCGAGCGGGAACTCCGAGGGAACGCGATGAAGAAGGTCGACATCCGGGAATGCGCCCGCGTCGGGCGCGCGAGCGTGCGGCGGCTCGGCGACCAGGAGGAGTGGCGCTCGATCTGCGGCACGCGCCGCGATCTCGCCAACGCCTCGGAAGAGCCCGCGGCCTTCCACTACATGCGGATCTCGGACTCCCGCAAGCACTACCACGAGAGGACGACGGAGTACTACTTCGTCGTCGAGGGAGTGGGCGAGATGGAGCTCGACGAGGAGACCGTCCCCATCCGCGAGGGGGACCTGATCGTCGTCCCGCCGGGCACGCGACACACCTCGCGCCCCACCGCCGAGGCGGAGCTCCACATCCTCATCGTCGCCATCCCCCCCTTCTCCCCCTCCGATCCGGACCACCACTTCGTGTGACCGAGAGATTCCTCTCCGGCCACGCCCTCTTCGCGGACCGCGCGACGCTCGAATCGGAGATCCGCCGCCTCGGCCTCGGCCTCGCGCTCGATTCCGAGATCCGGGACGCGCTCCGCCCCGGAGCCGTGGCGGGGCGCGCCGTGGGGAACCGCCTCGTCGTCCAGCCGATGGAGGGGTGCGACGGGACGCCGGAGGGAAAGCCCGACGAGCTGACCTTCCGGCGGTGGGGACGGTTCGCGCGGGGCGGCGCCAAGGTCCTCTGGGGCGAGGCCGTGGCCGTGCGAGCGGACGGGCGCGCGAATCCGAGGCAGCTCCTCCTCACCCGCGAGAGCGCGCCCGATCTCGCCCGGCTCGTCGACTTCGCGCGGGAGGAGCACCGGAAGGCCCTCGGAACGAGCGACGACTTCCTCGTCGGGATCCAGCTCACGCACTCGGGTCGGTTCTCCCACGGCCGGCCCGTGGTCGTCTTCCACGAGCGGGCGTTCGACGCGGCGACGGGCATCGCCCCGGACCATCCGCTCCTCTCGGACGACGACCTCGATCGCCTTCAGGACGATTACGTCGCGGCGGCGCGCCTCGCCGTCGACGCGGGCGCCGATTTCGTCGATCTCAAGCAGTGCCACCGCTACCTCCTCTCGGAGCTGCTCGCGGCGCGGACGCGGACCGGAAAGTTCGGCGGCAGCCTCGAGAACCGCACGCGATTCGCGCGCGACCTCCTCGGCCGCATCCGCGCGGAGGTGGGCCCGGAGCCGATCCTCGCGACGCGGATCAACGCCTTCGACGGCATCCCCTTCCGGAAGGACCCCCGTACGGGCGTGGGCCAACCCGTCCCCGTCGACACTCCCTACCTCGGGGCGTTCGGCGTCGACCCCCGCCATCCCACCGAGCCGGATCCTCGCGAGCCGATCGAGGCGATCGCCTCGATGCGCGAAGCCGGCCTCCAGTGGGTGAACGTCTCCGCCGGTTGCCCCTACACGAATCCGCACGTCGGGAGGCCCGCGGACACGGAGCCGCCGGACGGCTACGGCATGCCCGAATCGGGGCTCGCCGGCGTCGCCCGCCACTTCGGTCTCGCGGAGGCCGTCCAGCGCGCGTTTCCCGATCTCCCCGTCGTCGGGACCGGCTACTCGTACCTGCGCCACTTCGCGATCGAGGCGGGAGAGGCGAATCTCCGCGCGGGGAGGGTCGCCTTCGTCGGGCTCGGACGGGGCGCGATCGCGTACCCCGATTTCGCGCGCGACGCCGCCTCGGGCGGGATGGCGAGGGCGAAGGCGTGCATCACGGCGAGCTTCTGCACGACGCTGATGCGCTCGAAGGGGAACGCGCTCGGCCAGTTCGCGACCGGGTGCGTGCCGCGCGATCCCGTCTATGCGGAGCTGCTGCGCGAGGTCCGAGGCCGGGGATTCGCAGGGCCGTGAAGCGCTTCCTCGACCGGATCCGACCGGGGCGGAAGATCCACGGGATCAGCGCCGTCTTCCTCCCCTTTCGCCCGGACGGCACGCCCGATCTCGAGGGCTTCGAGCGTCACCTCGCGCGGACGGTCCGCTCGGGGCTCGAGCCCGCCGTCAACATGGACACCGGCTTCGGCCCGGAGCTGTCGCCGCGGCGGCGGGAGGAGGTGCTCTCGATCGCGCGGCGCGTGCAGGGCCCCTCCGCCCCGTTCGTCGCGGGGGCGATGCCGTTCGGAGAGGAGGGCGATCCCCTCGCCGCGTATGCAGCCTCCGTCCGCGCGATCCTCGATCGCGGGGGAACGCCGATCCTCTTCCCGAGCGACGCACTCGCCCGCGCGAGCGGAGCGGAGGTCGTCGAGATCCACCGCCGGCTCCTCGCCCCCTGCCCCGCCGCGCTCGCTTTCGAGCTCTCCCCCGCCTTCGCGCCCTTCGGCCGAATCCACGACCTCGAGACCGTCCGCCGGCTGCTCGAGATCCCGAACCTCGTCGGGCTCAAGCACTCCTCCCTCTCGCGATCCGAGGAGATCGCGCGCCTCGAGATCCGCGATCGGGAGCGGCCCGACTTCCGCATCTACACCGGAAACGACCTCGCGATCGACATGGTGCTCCACGGGAGCGACTACCTCCTCGGGCTCTCGACCTTCGAGCCGGAGGCGTTCGCCGAGCGCGACCGCCGGTTCGCCGCGAGGGAGGAGGGATTCTTCCCTCTCGACGACGCGCTCCAGGCTCTCGGGGCCGTCGCGTTCCGCGATCCGATCCCGGCCTACAAGTCGAGCGCCGCCGCCTACCTCCGGCTCACCGGCGCGCTGCCCGACGCGCTCCCCCATCCCCGCTGCCCGTCCCGACCCGAGAGCGAGACGGAGCTCCTGCGCCCGTTCGCGGAGAGGATCGCGCGGGAGAGAACGTCCCCCCCTACGGCAGCGGAGGGGTGGTCGTGACGGCGAGGCCGTTCGAGGAGGAGAGGCCGATCGGGGCGGCGGCGTCGATTCCGACGAACTGCGCGTAGACCGTCCCCCCGGCGGCGACCGTGGCGGGGATCGGCAGGATGATCGCGCCCCGGCCCTGCGCGTCGAGCGTCACCGGAGGTACGAAGAAGATCGCTCCCGGCGACACGCTCACGGCGACGCCGATGGCGAGGGGCGGGTCGACCGGGGCGAGCGAGAACACGATCCACCCCGCGCTTCCGGGCAGGCCGTTCGAGACGCAGACCCCGTAAGCCGCGTTTCCCGCGGCGGCCGGGCCGTTCGCGCCGAGCGCCGGCACGAGCCCGAACGTGCCCGGCGTCCCCGGGCCGTAGGCCGTGGCGTTCTTCGTCCCCGTGGCGAGGTAGGAGAGGACCTCCTGTCCTCCGACGGCCGTCGACGACTGGCCCGTGTTCCCGTACGGATCCGTGGAGCGCGCGAAGTAGGTCACCGTTCCGATGTAGGCGCCGGGAATCGTGCCGCGGAAGATCTGCCCGCCGGAGTACTTCATCGGGACGTCGGGCATCGGGCAGCCATCGACGGCGACGACGAGGCGCGTCACGTCGCGCCCGGCGAGGTAGAGCGCCGAGTTGTCGTAGAGCTGCGTGCGCACGACGGTCGGCGCGCTCCCGGCCGAGCGATCCGGCGCCGCCTCGAGCCGCCGCAGACGGGGAGCCGTCGCGTCGACCGGACCTCCCTGGTCGACGAGGAGGTTCCGGTAGAACCGCTCCGGCGAGTCCTGATCCATCGCGAATCCGATGTCCGTGTCCCCGTCGTTGTCGACGTCCGCGACGTCGACGTCGAGGGCGATCCCGGGGACCGTCGGGAATCCGGGGAGCACGGAGAAGATCGCGGATCCGGTCGGGACGAACGCATTCACGTAGATCCGCTCCGTCAGATTGAACGGGGCGACGACGATGTCGAGATCCCCGTCGTTGTCCGCGTCGAGGAAGTCGGCCTCGTTGTCGCTCCCCGTCGAGGCGGCGAGCATCTGGAAGTTCACGAGCCGCCCCGTCCCGTCGTTGAAGGCGAGGAAATCGGCGAACGAGGCTCCGTAGTCGAGCAGGTAGGCGTCGAGGTCGCCATCGTTGTCCAGGTCCGCGAGGTTCTGCTCGTAGTTGCCGACGTTCGCGGCGGGGACGGAGTACACGTAGGCGGTCATGTCCCGGAAGATCGGCGTCCCCGTCGCATCGAGCCGGTTGAAGAAGGCCCGGGGCTGGGTGTTCCGCGACCCGAGGAACACGTCGAGGTCGAGGTCGTTGTCGAGGTCGGCGAACATCGCCGCGAGCTGATGGGTCGCGATGTCGGCGAACTGCCCCGTCGTGTTCGTCGTGTTCGCCTGCTGCGTCCCCTCCGCCCAGAGCGCGGGATGGCCGTTCGCGATCGAGTCTCCCGGCAGCTGGAAGCCGGAGGGATTCAGCTCGGAGAAAAACCCGGCCCCGTCGTTCAGGAAGATCCGGGTCGGGACCTGCCCGTTGAAGCCGGGACCGTAGGAGGCGTGGAGGAGGTCCATGTCGCCGTCGTTGTCCACGTCGCCGAAGGCGCACTCGCAGGACCAGTCCCGGAACCCGCCGGGCGGATTGAGCCCGACGAGCGCGAGGGGGTTGATCGAGGACGCGTAGGGGTGGCCCGGTCCGGGTCCCTGGGCGAGTCCCATCCAACGCGCCGACGTCTGGTCCTGGAAGAAGCCGGGGGTGCCCCCCTGCGCGCCTCCCATGTTCACGATCCAGCGGTTCGACTGCGGCGTCTGGGTCGAGGTGTTCGAGATGTAGGCGTCGAGGTCCCCGTCGTCGTCGATGTCGACGAGCTCGACGTCGCGGCTCGTGTCCGAGACGTTCGGCCAGCGGGTGTTCGACTGGTCCGAGAAGGTCCCGATCGTCCCCCCCTGGAGCCCGCCCAGGTTGATCCAGACGCGGTTGCGCTGGTTGCCGAAGTCGCCTCCCTCGGCGAGCACGACGTCGACGTCCCCGTCCCCGTCGAGGTCCCCGAACATGAGCCGCTCGGTGTAGCCGTGGGTGAACCCCGCAAGCGGGCCGGGCGTCGGGATCGCCGCGAACGTCGTCTGGGCGGGCGCCTCCGCGGCGGCGGAGAGGAGAAAAGCGAGGGCCAAGAGGGACCGGAGCATGGCGACGATCTCGGGGCCTCTCCGCAGGATACATGCCCGAGGGCCTCGGGCACAGTCGGGTCGGAAGGAGGCGAGGCTCGTCACCTCGCTCTGGGGAGCACCGGACCGAGGAGTCCCCGAGGCTCCAGGGCCTCGACGAGGTGACGCACCATGATGCCATAGGCCTCGCCGTTGACGTGGCCTCCGTCGTGAGCGAGGAAGTCCGCCCACGGTCGCGACTTCACGATCTCCTCGAAAAACCGGTCCTGAGCGACGTAGGCGATCCCCATCTCCCCGGCGAGCGAGGCCATCGTCTCGGCGACGAGGTTCTCGGTGGGCGTCGGCATCCTGATCGCATACGACAGGAGCACCGGGACGGCCCCTCGAGCCTGGCAGAGTCTCACCATCCGCTCGAGGTGCATGCGAAGGACGCGTGACACCTCGCTCCTTCGCGAGTCGAAGGCCATCGCGCCGATCCTCTCGAGCACCCTCCTCTGGACCGGAGTGCACTCGATCCGCTCCAGCGCCCCCTCGTACCTCTCCGGCGAGTAGACGTACCAGCGAGAGCGGAGGGAGCGCAGCATCGTCGCCTCGTCGCGATCCAGCAGGTAGGCGCGCATGAGGCTGAGGGTGGCTTCCACCTCGCGGCCCTCCTGTCCGAAGATCAGCGCGCGCCAGGTGTGTGCGAGCGCCGTCTCCCCGAGCCCGATGGACCGGTCGATCGCCTCCATGGCGACCTCTCCATTCCCGAGGGCGGCCTCGGCGTGCGCGAGCATCATCCAGGGCCAGAAGGCGTCGGGGTAGTCCTCGACCATCTGCCTCGAGACCGCGACGCGCTCTCGGTCGTGCCCCGTCGCGAGCAACGCCCAGAGGAACGACTTCGTCGCCCAGTACTCCCGCCCCTGCTCCTGGCGCT
>Ga0187892_10007671_pt1 | contig 15231 bp, 10 predicted proteins | sample MA1701073metaG_FD_139345 | JGI IMG/M metagenome (GOLD analysis project Ga0187892, IMG submission 139345) | Bio-ooze microbial communities from a basaltic lava cave in the Kipuka Kanohina Cave System on the Island of Hawaii, USA - MA170107-3 metaG ... | reverse complement strand
TGCGCCGCGAGCAGTGGACCGTGGTTCGTAGGGCCGTCGTGACGTCGTAGGTCCTGGTTCCGAAGGGAGGGGTCAGCGCGGACTCCAGGACCGCTTCGATGACGTAGTCCTCGCCGCAGCGCCGGAAATACAAGTGCAGCGGGAACCCAGGCAGGTCCTCGAAGCGGAACCGTCCGGTCTCGTCGAGCTTCACGAGCCGGGGCTCGTTGACCCAGTTGCTCGGCGGGGGTCCCTGGACCGTGAGCGTGAGGGTGCCTCCCTCTCCCCCCTTCACCACGCCTTCGAAGGCCAGACCCGGCTCGAGGGAGACGATCGCCTCTTCGCCGGCGCGCGGCGCCGGTCGGACGGCGGGTGAGCGTCCCACGTGGGACGCGATGAGCCAGACCGGGCTCGCGCCTGGCCCTTCGAGGACGCAGCTTCCGTCGGCGGCGACCGGCCGCGGCCCGGTCCGGAGCCACTGCCAGCGCGTCGGCCCCCGTCGTGCCAGGCGGATCGAGGCGCCCGGGAGGGGGCGGCCGTCAGCCACCACCCGGACGATCGCGGTCGTCCCGCGCGCGAAGGAGAAGCTCTGCTCGATCCGGGCGCCCGGCGCCACGGTGAAGTCCGGGGGCTCGAGCGTCGGGTGCGGGGGATGGCTGATCATCAGGTTCTCGACCCTCCCGGGCACCACCTCGTCGAACCGGTACCGTCCGTTCGCATCGGTGGTCTCCGACCGTTCCGATGTCCCCTCGAACCGGAGCACGGCGCCCGCGACCGGACGCCCGTCCGGGTCCAGGACGGAGCCGTGGAGAACCGCGACCGGCCAGAGCCGGACCACCAGCGGGTCGCGTGGTCCTTCGGGGACCTGCACTTCCCGTCGCGCGAACCCTTCGCGCGAGAAATCGAGCGAGAACCGGGGCCGCTCCTGGCCCTCGGCCTTCCGGGGTCGGGAGGCTTCGAACCTCCCGAGCTCATCGGTGCTCTCACCGTAGAGTCCGAATGGCACGTCGCGCAGCGGTTCGCCGGTGACTCCGTCGAGGACGGTCCCTCGCACGATCTCCGCGCGGGTCAGCTTCACTTCGACGAACCTGGACTGTCCCTCGCGCAGTTCGGTGGACACGCGGCCCACCTCATGACCGGGCGCCACGACCTTCACATCGACGAAACCGGCCGATCGCTCGCGGAGCTCGAACCGGCCGTCCTCTCCGGTGACCGTTTCGGGCGGGTCCATTCCCCGATAGGACCAATGGTCCGGGAACAGTCGGGCGCCGGCGATCGGCGCACCCGTTTCGTCCCGGACGACACCTCGCACCAGGCCTGGCCGTTTGAGGAGGAGCGTGACCGGACCGTCGCCGGGCCGCCAGGTTCCGGAAGCGAGGAGCCCGTGACCTCGGGCAGTGAGGAGGAGGTCTCCCTTCGCTTCAGGGCTGCGGAGTGCGAAGAGGCCGGCCGCATCGGTCCAGGTCTCGCGGCAGTCCGAGTTGTCCTCTGACGGTTGGAGCAGGACCTGGACCTGGGGGAGAGCCACCCAGTCCAGCGCCAGGACCCGACCGTAGACCCATTCCTCGCCCGCCGCGGGCGCGGCGACGAGGATCGAGAGGCCGAGCCAGACTTCCCGCATCGACGGGGATTGTAAGGCGGGGCCGGGACGCCTTCCGCCGCGGAAGAGGTTCGTGACCCCTTTTCGTCCTCTCAGACGAAGTCGAGCTCGGGGAAGCTCCCGCCCAGGATCGGCGCCGGATCGACGCCGAGCCAGCGGCGGAGCACGGTCGCATACACGCTCCGGAAGTCCACGCCGAACCCGAGATCGCCGTCCACCAGCCGGTCCAGCGACGGATGCGCGCCGTGCACGCCGCCCTTCACGCCGCCGCCCGCCACGAAGAGCGGCGCCGCCGCGCCATGGTCGGTCCCGCCGCTCCCGTTCTCCTCCACGCGGCGGCCGAACTCGGAGAACGTGAGCAAGAGCACCTCGTCCCCCCCGCCGTCCCCCGCGAAGTCGTCGAGGAAGGCCTTCACCGAGCGCGAGAGCTCGGAGAGCAGCAGCGCGTGCGTCCGCGCCTGGCGCGCGTGCGTGTCGAAGCCGTCCAGCGTCACGAAGAAGACGCGCGTCCCCAGCCCCGCCCGGTGCAGCGCCGCCACCTCGCGCAGCTTCCGCGCGAGCGGGAGGTCGGGATACGCCGCGCCCGTCTCGCGCCCCTCGGCCGGGAGCCGCGCCGACGCGTCCAGCGCCTGCGCGATCGTCTCCCGCACCCGCTCGAGCGTCCCACCCGCCTCCCCGCGCTCCTCGGCCGCGAGATCGGGGAGCACGCTCCGCACCGCGTCCCCCGCGCCCGCCGGCAGACGGAACTCCTCGAGCGACGCCAGCGCCGTCGCCCGCAGCGGATCCGCCACCAGCGCCTGCGGCAGCTCGCTCGTCCCGAGCGCCGCGCCGGCCAGGATCGACCCGCGCGCCGCGTCCGGATGGCAGAGGCACCGCCCCAGCCACCCCGCCCGCGCGCTCCCGCCGGCCACGTCCGCGCTCTCCCAGATCTCCGTCGAGCGGAAGTGCGACCGGTCCGCGCCCGGATACCCGACTCCCTGCACGACCGCGAGCCGCCCGTCCTTGAAGAGGCTCTCGAAACCGGCCATCTCGGGATGGAGCGCGAGGTCGTCCGTGATCCGGCGCACCGCACCGGGCGCGAGCGCGAGCGACCGGCGGAGGCGGAAATACGGATCCGCCCGGAACGGGACCACCGTGTTCAGCCCGTCGTTCCCGCCCTGGAGCCGCACGACCACCAGCGCCCGCCCCGCGCGCGCGCGGCCCGCCGCGCGCGCCATCCGCACGAACAGCGGCGCGGCGCGCCCCGTCGCCGAGAGCAGCGGCACGCCGGCCAGCACCGAGAGGAACTCCCGTCGCGTCGGTTCCATGTTCAGCCCACGTGCAGCTCGGGAAGCGCCCCGAGCGCCCGGAACAGCCCGCGCGCGCGCTCGACCGGTCCGAGCCGCCCGGCCAGCTCGACGAGCCGCCGCCGCGCGCCCTCCGGCACCGCCCCGTCCACCGTCGCCTCGAGCACCGCGTCCACCGCCGCCTCGGCGTCGGCCGCGCCGTCCACACGGCGCGCGAGCGGCGCGTCCCACCCCGGCGCCTCCGCGAGCCGCGCCAGGAACGAGAGCCGCGCGAGCAGCGCCGCGCCGCTCAGCCAGCGCCGCCCGCCGTCCCAGCCCTTCACGTTCGGCGGCTGGAAGAGGCTCTGCCCCATCGCGCCCGCCGCGCGGGCCAGCGCGCGGAAGTCGGGCCGCGCCCCCGTGAGCCGCACCACCTCCACCACCAGCTCCACCGGCCCCTTCACCCGCGTGCCCATCGCCCGCGGCTCGTAGAACGTGCGCGCGCGGAAGAGCGCCCGCAGGAAGCGGCCGACGTGGAGCCCCTCGGCGCGGAACCGCTCGCCGAGCGCCTCGACCAGCGGCGGCTCGGGGTCCTCGCGCGCGAAGAAGACGAAGAGCTTCCGGGCGACGAAGCGCGCGCACTCGGGCCGGCGCGCGCAGAGGCGCGCCACATCGTCGCCCGTCCACGCCCCGCTCGCGCCCAGCACGGTCTTGGGCGCGGGATCGTGGAGCGCCTCGTCGAACCGGAACGATCCGTCCCGCACGTGCCAGCCGGTGCAGGCGCGCGCCGCCTCCTGCACGTCCCGCTCGCCGAACCCGCCGCCGAGCCCGAGCGTGAACAGCTCCATCAGCTCGCGGGCGAAGTTCTCGTTGGGGTGCCCGCGGCGGTTCGCGTTGGAGTCCAGATAGAGGAGGAGCGCCGGGTCGCGCGCTGCGCCCCGGAGGAGCTCCTCGAACGGGCCGAGCCCGCGCTCGAGGAACAGGCGGTTCTGGCGCGCGAGCAGCCGGAGGTCGCCGACCTTCGCGGCCGACGTCGCGAAGTGGCCGTGCCAGAAGAGCGCGAGCTTCTCGCGGAGCGGCCGTTGCGCGCGCACCATCCGGAGCAGCCACCAGGCCTGGAGGTCGGCCACGTCCTCCCGCGCCGCGACCGCGTTCCCGAGCGCGAGCGTCGCGGCGTGCTCGGGATCGTCCCCCTCCTCGAAGAGCGCGGCCACCGCCCGCTCCGGGCCGGCCCGCACCGCGTCCGCCACCTCCGCGGCGCCCGCGCCGAAGCCGGCGCGCCGGAGCAGGTGGGCGGCGCGCCGCCGGTCCCAGGGCTCCGCGGCCGAGGGCTCGAAGGGCGCGAGCGGGTCCATCAGCGGAGCCGGACCTCGAGGCGCAGCGACCCGGGCGTGACCGCCACGTCAGCGCCCGCGAAGAGGTCGAGGAGATCGAGGAAGTCCCGGATCGAGCGCTCGGCGACCGCGCGGGTCGAGCCCTTCTTGAGCATCTCGTCCACCACGAGCTGCTCCTCGTTCTCGACGAGCGCGCGCCGGAGCTCCGGGCCGTCGAGCACGAGGCGGTCCTCCGGGCCCGGCGTCTCGAGCGCGCCGTTCCGGAACGCAGTTCCGAGGCTCGCGGCCAGCCCGAGCGTGGAGGCGAGCACGAAGCGGTCCCGCGCGCGCACGGCCGACCAGCGCAGGCTCCCCTCGAGCGTGGGGTGCGGATCGGGCGCGAGCGGGCGCATGGTCAGCACCTCGAGCCCGTCCACGGCGGTCGTCTCGAGCCGGAAGGGCTCGAGGCCCTTCTGGCCGCGGTCCGCATTGATGATGCCGAGCAGCGTCTGGAAGGCGACCTCGAGCCGCGGGCCGAAGCGGTCGGGCTCGCGGAGACGGAAGACCAGCGCGAACCCGGGGAGCCGGGGCCCGGGCCCCGGCGCCGGCTGCTCCTCGCGGGCGGCCACGAGCAGGAGGTCGGGCTCGAGCTCGGAGAGCAACTCGTCGCCCAGCGGACGCCCGGAGAAGAAGATCGAGAGCGTCGTGTCGAACTGGGCGAGGCCCGCGAGCGCGGTGGGGGGGACGAGCCGCTCGCGCGCCTCCCAGAAGGCCTGGAGGTCCCGCCGCACGGCGGCGGCGCCCACACGGCGCGGAACGACCGGGATCGCGATCGCGTCCCGGGCCCGGGCCGGGGCCGCGGGTGCCCCCCACGACGACTGGAGGACCGCGCCGGCGCCCGTCAGCTCGAGCTCGGCGCGGACCCAGGGCGCCGCGCGGAGCGCGCGCGCGTGCTCGGCGAAGAGGAGCGCGAGGAGCGGATTCGGGAGCAGCTCGGGCACGCGCGCGCCGAGACCGGCGAGGTCGAGGAACGCGAAGCCGGCCGAGCCGCGCCGGCGCGCACCCGCCGCGGCGGACCGGAAGCCCTCGGTCGCGGAGAGGCCGCCGCCGCCGCGCGCGTGGAGCCGCACGGCCTCGGCCAGGAGGCCGGCATGGGAGGAGAGCGCGATCGTCCGCCCGAGCAGCGCCACGTGCAGGGCCGGGCCCCGCGCGTGGACCGGGAGCCCCTCGACCTCGGTCGTCTTCCACTCCGCCTCTCCCACCTTCCGGAAGCCTTCGATCAGGCGCGCCTGTCGGGCGGCGCTCGCGCCGCGAGCGAGCAGCAGCGCCCCGGGCTGCGCCCGTCCGGGGACGGGGCGGAGCGCCAGCGCGAGCCCCTCGCTGGCCGCGTCGGCGAGCGTCCGTTCGGCCCGCTGGCCGAAGTGCCCCTCGAACCAGAGGAGCGCGAACTGGAGCTGGTCGTGCTCGGGAGCCGCCTGGAAGCGCTTCCACAGAGGGGACTCGAGGAGCCGCTTCTCGAGCCTCGAGCCGCGGAAGTCCCCCACGAGGCGCCCCGTCCCGCGCAGCTCGAAGTAGACGCCGGCGTTCGCGGGGACGAGCCCGGGGAGACCCGCCTCGCCGTTGTCCGACGCCGGGCCGGCGCCGGCCAGGAGGGCGGGGAGCAGGGCCAGCGCGACGAATCGGGGGTTCATCTCAAGTACTCCCAGGAACCATACGCTGCGCCGCCGGGGAGGTTCCCTTCGCATCTGGCTTCAAGCTTCCAGCTTCGAACCCTCTTTCACCAGCTCCAGGAACTCCGCCTCCGTCAGCACCGCCACCCCCAGCTTCCTCGCCCGCTCGAGCTTCGCGCCCGGGTCCTCCCCGGCCACGAGGTAGGAGACGCGCGCCGAGAGCCCCTCGGCCGCCGTGCCTCCCAGCGCCTCGACGCGCTCCTGCGCCCGGCTCCGGGTCATGGAGGCGAGCGTCCCCGTGAACAGGAAGACCTTCCCCGCGAGCGGCCCGCCGACGGGCTGGGGACGCTCGACCTGCAGTCCCGCCTCGATCATCCGGTGGACGGTCCGCCGGTTCTCGGCGGTCTGGAAGAAATCGTGGATCGAGGCGGCCACCTCCGGTCCGATCCCATCGACCTCCTGCAGCTCCTCGAGGGAGGCGCGCTCCAGCTCCTCGAGCGAGGGGAACCGCTCGGCCAGGAGCCGCGCCGTGGCCTCTCCGACCTGGCGGATGCCCAGCGCGAACAGGAGCCGCGCGAACGGCACCCGCCGCGCCCGCTCGATCTGCTCGAGGAGGTTGTCGGCCGATCTCTCCCCCCAGCGTTCGAGCGCCACGAGCCGTTCACGGTCGAGGTAGAAGATGTCCGCCACCTCGCGCACGAGGCCTTCCGTCATGAGCTGGTCCACGACCTTGATCCCGAGGCGGTTGATGTCCAGCGCGCGCCGGCCGGCGAGGTGGACGATCCTCCCCTTGATCTGGGCGGGGCACGAGATGTTCGGGCAGAGCACGAAGGCTCCCTCGCGGACCACCTGGGCGCCGCACTCCGGACACGTCCCGGGCATCTCGAAGGGCGGCGAAGGACCTTCGCGCTGCTCGACGATCACGCGGACCACCTCGGGGATCACGTCGCCGGCGCGCTCGACGACCACCGCGTCGCCCACGCGCACGTCCTTCTCGCGCGCTTCGCCCTCGTTGTGGAGGGTGGCCCGTTTCACGATGACCCCTCCGATGTTCACCGGGTCGAGCACCGCGACGGGGGTCAGCGCGCCGGTCCGCCCGACCTGCACCCGGATCTCGCGGACGCGGGTCGTGGCCTGGCGCGGAGTGAATTTGTAGGCGAGCTGCCAGCGCGCGTGCCGCGAGGTGGCCCCCAGGCGGTCGTGCGCCTTGAGGTCGTCCACCTTGGCGACGATCCCGTCCATCTCGTAGGGGAGCTCCTCGCGCTCCTTCTCCAGCCGGTCGTGGAGCTCGATGACGGCCGCGGGCCCCGTGCAGCGCTCGCGCTGCTCGCTGACGCGGAACCCCCATTCCTCCAGCCGGGTCACGACCTCCCAATGGGTGCGCCAGTCGGCCCCCTCGACGCGGCCGAGCCCCCACGCGATGAACTCGAGCGGCCGGCGCGCGACGACCGCGGGGTCGAGGCGCTTCAGGGTCCCCGCCACGGCGTTCCGCGGGTTGGCGAAGGGCAGCTCCCCCTCGTCCTCGAGCGCGCGATTGAGCCGCGTGAAGGACTTCCGGGAGAGGATGGTCTCGCCGCGGACCTCCAAGAGGCGCGGCGGACTCCCGGTCTGGAGCCGGAGCGGCAGCGTGCGGATGGTCCGTAGGTTCGTGGTGATGTCCTCGCCCTGCACGCCGTCGCCGCGGGTGAGGCCGAGCACGAACGCGCCGTTCTCGTAGAGCAGCGAGGTCGAGACCCCGTCGTACTTGGGCTCCACGACCCAGGCGATCTCCTGGTCGCCGGAGAGCCCGAGCCCCTTCCGCGCGCGCGCGTCGAACTCGCGCACCTCGTCCGGCGTGAACAGGCTGTCGATCGAGAGCATGGGCACCGCGTGTCGGACCACGCGGAAGCCCGTCCCCTCGGCCAGCGGCGCACCGACGCGACGCGTGGGGGAGTCCGGCGGCACCGCGTCCGGATGGCGCGCCTCCAGCTCCCGGAGCTCGCGGAAGAGGAGGTCGTATTCGGCGTCGGTGATGTCGGGTCGGGCCTCCACGTGATAGAGGCGGTCGTGGTGATGGATGAGCCGACGCAGCTCCTCCATGCGCCGGAGCTCCGCCGCCTTGCTCATCTGGATTTCGTGGAGCCGGCGATGTGCGCCCGGGTGTAGGCACTCCCCATCTGCAGGAAGCATCGCAGGTCCTCGGCAGACCAGGGAGCCGGACCCGGGACCAGGCGGACCTGGTCCCGCGGAACCACCCGGTAGGCGCGGAGGTGCAGCTCGAGGGTGCGGTGCTGGCGCTGGCCGAGATCCAGATACCAGTAGCGAACCGCCCAGGTGCCGGTGTCGCCCGGACGGACCTCCTCGATGTGGTCGTAGAGGTGGATCGAGAGCGTCCCGTCGGGTGCGACGTGGGCGAGCTGGATCTCGGTCGGGTGCAGGAGCACGGGGAGCCCGCGGACGCCGCCGGCCACGATTCCCTGACGGAAATCGCCGCCCAGGTAGCAATAGTCAAACCGCAGAAAGGCCCGGACCTCCTGCGGCAGGACGTTGAGGCTGTAGACCTCGGGCGGGTCGCGATCGAGGCGGAAGGGGAACTCCAGCGGCCCCCCCTGGAACTCGGGCTCGGGGGACGGAGTGTCCGGGCACGCGCGGTCCCCCTCGAGCGCAAGGTGGAAGAAGGCCAGCCGATTCTCAGGAAGCTCCCACCCTTGGATCGAAAGGCGCTCGACTTTCTCGCGGCACAGGATGGCGAAGGTCTCCTCCCGCTCCAGGAAATCGCCGTCGGCGAACGTAGGAAAGTTCACGCCCTGGTCCTCGGCGAGATAGACGCGGCCAAGCGCCTCGCGAAGCCTGTCGTCGGGAACCAGTTCGAAGCGCGTCTCCGGGCCGAACAGGCGGAGCAGGAAAGGGAGCGTGCGTGCCGAGGCACCGGACGCACGAGCGACGATCCGGATGCCGGCCTCCTCACCGATGGGGAGCACGCCAAGCCCGAAAGCGGCGACTGGGGAGACCTGCTTCACCAACGACAGGCTCCGCTTCGCGCGCCGGACCAGCTCCTTCACATCCATGGATGGCGTCGTCCCGCGTCCCACGCGCGGTTCCTGGTGTCGCGGAGAAGGGGTTGAAAGTTGAAAGTTGAAAGTTGAAGGCCGGACGAGGAGAGTTCGAACATCGGTCTCTGACTTTCGACTTTCAACTTCCGACTCTCAACCCGTGGCTGCGAGACGCGGGACCGCGAATACTGAGGCTTCTGGCCTGATTGTAGTGCGCCCATGACCTTCGAACACTTCTCCCGGCGGGCACGAGAGCTCTACGCGGAGATCCCGGCCGAGTTCCTGAAGGACGTCACCGGCGTAGTGGTTCATCGCGAGAGACTGTCGCATCCTCACCTCCCCGACTACTGGACGCTCGGGCAGTGTGAAGCCGCGACCCCGCTCGAGGACGCCGTCGAGTTCCGGTCAACAGTTCATCTCTACTACGGGTCGTTCCGCGAGATGGCCCGGGGGGAGCCCGGCTTCGACTGGGAAGGAGAGCTCTGGGAGACACTCACCCATGAAGTCCGGCACCACTTGGAGGACCGCGCCGGCGTCCTGGCGCTCCGGGACATGGACCATGCCGAGGAGCAGGACATGGCGCGCCGCTCGGGGCGGCGCTTCGATCCGATCTTCTACCGGTCTGGCGAGGAGCTCGGGCCGCGCGAGTATCTGGTGGGCCGGGACCTCTTCCTGGAGGTGGACGTATCCTCCCGGGACCTCCGTCGCATCGGGCCAGGCCCGTTGCGGGTGCGGTTCGGTGGTGAAGAGCTGGAGGTGGCGCTTCCCGGGCAGCGCGAGGGCGTTCAGTTCGTGGAGATCGATGGCGGGTGGGAGGACGAGGCCGGCACGGAGGGGGAACTGTGGGTAGCGCTACGGTTCATGAAGGGGCTCCCCCATCCTGGCAGGAAGGGGTGATCCGTTCGGGCCCTCGACCCCCTGCGTGGCCACTTCTCGGTCCGGACAGGTCATGCTAAGTTCCCTCCTGTCCTACGAAGGGGGGTCGTCCGCTGCAGCAATCGCCGGCCCGACGGCGCAGGCAAGGAGCAAGAATGAGATCACTCAGCTGCCTTCTCTTCTTCGCTGGCACGACGCTGGCCCAGGTGACTCACAATGTCTCCGTCACGAACTTCGCCTACTCGCCTAATCCGCTCACTGTGAACATCGGGGACACCATCCGGTGGACCGGGGTCTCGGGCCTGCATACGATCACGAGCGGTCTGAACAGCATGCCCTCATCCCGGCCGGGGGCGCTCTTCGACGCATCCGTCGCCCCCCCCCAGTTCTTCACGCACCTGGTGACCACTTGCGGTCAGAACGGCAATGGCGTCATCCCATACTTCTGTCGACCGCACGAGGGGTTCATGAGCGGAACCATCAACGTGAACCCGATCCTCTCCCACGTCGGTCTCCCTCGGGTGGGAGGGGTCGTGACCTTCACTCTGAACGTCCCGACTGAGGCGAACCGTGCCTATGTGATGGCCGGGTCGTTCGGGTCGCAGCCGGGGCTGTCGGTGACGGCAGGGCGGATCATCCCGCTCAACCTGGACCCGCTCCTCCTCATCTCACTCGGACAGAACAACCCGACCTTCTCGGGGTTCATCGGTACCCTTACCTTGACCGGGCAGGCGATCCCGAACCCGTTCGTGGCGATTCCCGCGATCAACGGACTGATCGGCCAGCAGTGGTTCTTCGCCTCGGTCACGGTGAACCCGACTGCTCCGGGACAGCTGGGTTCGATCAGCAATTCGGACAGTTTCACGATCCAGGCATGAAGCGCCTGGACCCTCACAAGGAGACGAGCATGATCAAGGCGCTGGTTGGGTGGGCCGCGCTCATCCTGGTCTTCGTCCCAGGGCCGGTCCGCGCAGAGGACGAGCTGCCGGCGGAAGTGGAAAAAGCCTGGAAGGAGCTTCGGGACCTCCACAAGGCCAAGCCCCTGAACCCGGATCAGGTCGAGGAGTGGTCGAAGAAACTCAAGGAGCGCGCCGAGACCTTCCTGAAGCAACATGGATCGAACCTCAAGGCGGGGGACGGCCTCTACTACGCAGGTCGGGCCTGGTTCCTGGTCGAGAACTGGGTCGAGTCGGCCAAGGCGCTCAAGGAATTCCTGGACCGGGATCCCGAGTCCCCTTTCGCCAAGCAGGCGGCGCAGAACCTGATCCAGGCCCTGGTGAGCGCGGGCAAGAAGAAGGAGGCGCTGGGAGCCCTCGAGGAGTTCGTGAAGCGGAACCCCGACCTCCCCGACGAGCATCCGCTGCTTCAGCTCCGCGCCAGCCTCGAGGGGTCGGTCGAGGCGGAGGTCGGCTGGGACAAGCTCAAGGACCAGACGGCTCCCGAACTGGAGGTGACGGAGATCATCGGCGAGGGGATCGCAAAGGACCGCCCGCTCGGAGAGCTCAAGGGAAAAGTCGTCCTGATGGACTTCTGGGCCACCTGGTGCGGGCCGTGCCGGATGGTCATCCCCGCGCTCGTGAAGCTTCAGGAGAAGTACAAGGATCAAGGCTTCGTGGTGGTAGGTGTGACCCGCTACTACGGCTTTGGCTGGCTCAATAACGAGACCAAACAGGACCTGATCCCCAAGGAGGAGCTGGACCTGAACAAGGAGTTCGTGCGCGAGTTCAAGATGAACTACCCGGTGGTCTTCACACTGGAGAAGAGTCAGGATGCCTACGACGTGAAGAGCATCCCCTCGGCCTTCATCGTGGACCGCGAAGGGAAGGTCCGCTTCCGACACGTACGCGCCTCGGCTGATACCGAGAAGGACCTGATCGCCGAGATCGAGAAGCTCCTGGCCGAAAAGACGCCTGCAGCCGCCGCGCCCGCGCCGGGTCCCGGAACGTCCGCACCGGAACCGGGGAAGGGACAGTAGAAGCCCAAGGGGGTCAGGGCCCGCCGGGGGTCCTGCCCCCCCTTTTCGTTTTCCTACCCGGCCGCCCGCAGCGCCGCCGCGATCAGCCCGTCCGGGAGGATCCCGAGCAGCAGGACGGCGCCCGCGTACATGGCCAGCGCGAACGAGAGACTCAGCCGCCCGCCCCCGGCGAAGAACTCGCGCTCCGGCTCGCGGAAGTACATCGTCTTCACAACGGCGAGGTAGTAGTAGAGCGAGACCACGCTGGTGAGCACCCCCAGAAGGGGCAGGAAGATGTGTCCTTCCTGGAGCGCGGAGCGGAAGACCAGGAGCTTGGCCACGAACCCTCCCGTCGGGGGAACGCCGACGAGCGAGAACAGGAAGAGCGCCATGGCCGCACCGAGCAGCGGTTTCCTGCGTCCCAAGCCCGCAAGCTGATCGGTTTCCTCAAGGTCCTCGTCGTCCCGTCCCGCCGCGATCAGGACCCCGAAGGCACCCAGCGCCGAGAGAGCGTAGGCCGCGAGGTAGAAGAGCACCGCACTCTTCCCGGCCGCGGTCTGGAAGCCGATCAGGAGATACCCCGTGTGCGCGATCGAGGAGTACCCCAGCAGCCTCTTCAGGTTGGACTGGGACAGAGCCATCACGTTCCCAAGCGTCATGCTCAACCCGCTCAGCCAGGCGAGCACGGTGCTGACGGATTCATCTCCTCCGCCGAACCCAGCGGTGATCGCCCGGAGGAAGGCGGCGAAGGAGGCGGCCTTCACCCCGGACGCCATCAGACCCGAAACGGCCGTGGGCGCGCCCTCGTAGGCGTCCGGCACCCACATGTGGAAGGGAACGGCGCCCACCTTGAAGGCGAATCCGGCGATCAGGAACCCGAGGCCGAGCGTGTGCAGCGGCCGGTCGCCCTCGGCCACCGCCGACGCGGCAATCCGCGTCGTCCCCGTGGCGCCGTAGACCAGGGCGATACCGAACACGAGCAGCGCCGTGGCCAGCGCGCCCAGCAGGAAGTACCGGAGCCCGCCCTCGGCGGAGCGGGAGCTCGCCGCATTCGAGGCGGTCAGGATGTAGAAGGCCACGGATATGGTCTCGAGCGCGACCAGGAGCGTGAGCCATTCCCCCGCGAGCGAGAGCAAGAGCATGCCGGAGAGGCCCAGGAGCGCCAGCGCGAAGAACTCGGCGAAGGCGATCGGGAAGCGTCTCACGTAGCTGATCGAGGTGAGGAAGCTGAGGCCCGTGGCGGCCGCCGCCACGATCCCGGCGAAGAGCCCGAAGCGGTCCACCACCAGGGTTCCGTGGAAGAAGGCGCCCTCGCGTCCGTGCAACTCGAGCATGGAGAGGATGGCGAGGACGATCCCTCCCAGGCCGAGATAGAGCACGGGGGTCCGGTCGTCACCCGGCTTCAGGAAGAGGTCGAGCAGCAGCACTCCCCCCGCCGCGGCGGCGGTCCAGAGCACGGGCGCCAGGACTCCCAGATCGATGGCGGCTCCGCTCATCGCACGCGTTCGATCCCCTGGAGCGCCCGCGCCACCGCGGGCCTGATCCTGGAAAGGAACGTGTCGGGGAAGAGACCCATCACGAAGACCAGGACCACGAGCGGAGCGAGCACGAACAACTCCCGCCTGCCCAGGTCGGTCACGGCCCGGTTCTCATCGCGGTCCAGGGGGCCGAACATGGTCTTTCCGTAGAGATTGAGGAGGTAGACCGCTCCGAGGACCACCCCGAGCCCGCCCAGGAGGGCCAGCACGGGCGCGCGGCGGAAGGCACCCGAGAGGACCAGGAACTCGCCAATGAAGCCATTGGTCCCCGGAAGGCCGGCCGACGAGAGCGCGAGCACGAGGAAGACGGTCGCCAGCACGGGGATCCGCCGCGCGAGCCCGCCGTATTCGCGGAGCTCCAGCGTGTGACGGCGCTCATAGAGCATGCCGGCCACGAGGAAGAGGCCCGCCGTCGAGACGCCGTGGCTGAGCATCTGGTACACGCTTCCCTCCACGCCGGAAGGAGTGAGGCTGAAGATTCCGAGCATCACGGTCCCCAGATGGCTCACGCTGGAGTAGGCGATGAGACGCTTGAGGTTCTGCTGAGCCAGCGCCATGAGCGCGCCGTAGACGACCCCGAGGACGGCCAGGGCCAGGAGAACGGGCAGGAAACGGTGCGTGGCCGTGGGGAACAGAGGCATCGCGAACCGCAGGAAGCCATAGCTCCCGACCTTGAGGAGCAGGGCGGCGAGCACGACGCTCCCGGGCGTGGGCGCCTCGCCATGCGCGTCCGGAAGCCAGGTGTGGAAGGGGAAGAGAGGCACCTTCACGGCGAACGCGAGGGCGAAGGCCAGAAAGAGCCAGGTCTGGGTCTGGGCGGGGAGAGCCGGCGCGGCCTGGAGCTTCTCCACGTCGAAGCTCCCGATCCCGGCCTGGAAGTACAGGATCAGGATGGCCAGCAGCATCAACACGGAGCCGGCGAGCGTGAACAGGAAGAACTTGAAGGCCGCCATCACCCGGAGCCGCCCGCCCCAGATCCCGATGATCAGGACCATCGGGATCAGCATGGCCTCGAAGAAGAAGTAGAAGAGGACCAGGTCGAGGGCCAGGAACACGCCGATCACTGCGGTCTGTAGCACCAGCAGGGAGACCAGGAACTCCTTCACATGATGCTCGATGGCGCGATAGGAGGAGAGGGTGACGATCGGGCCGAGCAGGCAGGTCAGGACCACGAGCAGGAGCGAGATCCCGTCCACGCCGAGCTTGTAGGCGATTCCCAGCGAGGGCATCCAGGCGGACTCTTCGACGAACTGCATGCCGGCCTGGGCGGGGTCGAAGCGCGAGTAGAGGACCAGCGCCTGGACCAGGGTGATGAGGTTGAAGAAGAGAGCCGTGTTCCGGAGCATCACGTCCTTGCCCCGAGGGAGGAAGGCCAGTGCGACCGCCCCCGCCAGGGGGAGGAAGGTCAGGAGCGACAGATAGGGGAAGGCCATCACAGCGCCCGGACCAGCCAGAAGACCGTGGCGCCGGTGACCACCGCCATCAGGGCGGCGTAGCGCGCGATCCCGCCGGACTGGAGCCCTTTGAGGGCCCAGCCCATGCCTCCCACGAGGAGAGCCAGGAGGGACAGGCTCCCATCGATGAGGAACTTGTCCACGAGCAGCCAGAGGAGCGATGCTCCGTCGCGCACGGGGCGCACGATCCACCGCGTGTAGAGCTCGTCCACCCAGAGCTTGTGCTCGAGCGCGCGTTGGAGACCCGGCGCGATCCGATCGAAGGGCGCGAGCAGGGCGCCGCGCGAGTGGAGCATCCAGGCCACGCCGGCTCCCAGGAGCACCATCAGGATCGACAGCACCATCGTGATCAGCTCGGCCGTCCGAGCCTCTCCGCCGTGGACGCCGGGTCCGAAGCCCACGAAGGCCGAGAACCCGCCGTGTCCTCCCAGGAGGGGTGGAAGCGCGATCCAGCCGCCCAGGACGGCGAGCGCCGTGAGCACGAGGAGGGGAAGCGTCATCTCGGGCCCGGGTTCGTGAGGGGTCCCGGCGCTGCGCGGCCCGCCGGCGA
>Ga0187892_10007668_pt1 | contig 15242 bp, 15 predicted proteins | sample MA1701073metaG_FD_139345 | JGI IMG/M metagenome (GOLD analysis project Ga0187892, IMG submission 139345) | Bio-ooze microbial communities from a basaltic lava cave in the Kipuka Kanohina Cave System on the Island of Hawaii, USA - MA170107-3 metaG ... | reverse complement strand
GTTCCCGAGGCTTGAGGCGTTGCAAAAGCGGGTCGGCAGCCGGAAGGCCGTTTTGCAAGCGCTGCGGGAAGAAGGGCTAATTCCGGAGGACAAGGCCGCGTAAAATAACGGCCTATCGAGGCATCAGAAACGGGGCCATTGGGCCCCGTTTTTTGGTGCGCAACCAGGAGAGCGCCGAATGTCGAAGCTTTGGACGTTTCGCGGCATCGCCAATCTCTTGGCGATTTGTCTGTCGATCACTTTTGTGGGCGCGCGCGCCCAGCAAACGGCACCCTCCCCAGGCGGCGAAAGCCCCGCCAAGTTTCAACGCAAGACGGACAGCTTCGACTACGTCAAGCGCGACGAAATGATCGCGATGCGCGACGGCGTGAAACTGAAAACCCTGATCCTCGTGCCGAAGGGGGCGAAACAAGCGCCAATCCTGCTAACGCGCACGCCTTACAGCGCGTCCGCGCGCGTGTCCCGATTTGAGAGCCCACGCCTCGCGTCCGTCGTCCCGCAAATGAATGACACTGCGGTTGCGGCGGGCTACATCATCGTGTACCAGGACGTGCGCGGGAAATACGGTTCAGAAGGCGAGTACGTCATGACACGTCCGCTCCGCGGGCCGCTCAATCCGACGCACACCGATCATGCGACGGATTGCTACGACACCATCGAGTGGCTGATTAAGAACGTGCCGGAGAGCAACGGCCGCGTCGGCACGATCGGTGGCTCCTACGAGGGCTACACCACGGTGATGTCGACGGTGCAACCGCACCCGGCGCTCAAGGTCGCCATACCCTTCGCGCCGATGATCGACGGCTGGATGGGCGACGACTGGTTTCACAGCGGCGCGTTCCGGCTCGACGGCGTGCTCGAATACACCTACGAGCAGGAGGCGACACGCAAAAGCGAAGAGAAATGGTGGTCCGGTTATTACGATACCTACGACCAATCGTTGAAAGCCGGCTCCGCAGGCGCTCTCGCGGCATCGCGCGGACTGGAGCAGCTCGGTTTCTGGAAAGCGATCTCCGAGCATCCGAGCTATGACGCTTTCTGGCAGGAGCAGGCAGTCGACAAGCGGCTCGCAAAAGAACCGCTCACCGTGCCGATGATGATCGTGGGCGGCCTGTTCGATCAGGAAGACATTTACGGCGCGCCGGCCTTGTACAAGGCGCTCGCGCCAAAGGATCCCGAAGGCAAGTATGTGCACCTCGTGCTCGGACCCTGGAATCACGGTCAGGGGCGGCGCGAAGGCCGCGGCATCGCCATGGTCCAGTTCGAAGGCGATACCGCGGGATGGTTTCGCCGCACGATCATGCAGCCGTTCCTGGACCACTATCTGAAGGATGCCCCGAAACCCGATACGCCACGCGTGTTGGCCTACGAAACCGGCGTGGATCAATGGCACCGCTATGATCACTGGCCGCGCTCCTGTGTTGACGGGTGCGCGGAGAAGCCGCGCGATCTGTATCTGCTGTCCGGTGGGCGATTGAGCTTCGATCGGCCGTCGGAATCCGGCGCGGATTACGACGAGTACGTCTCTGATCCCGCGAAGCCGGTGCCGTATCGATTGCGTCCGACACTCGGCACCGACGCAACGGAGTCTACGTGGGGCGATTGGCTGATGGACGACCAGCGGCACGCCGCATCGCGGACCGACGTACTCGTGTATTCAACCGAACCGCTCAAGGAGCCGCTGCGCGTTGCAGGCGAGCCCTACGCGAAACTGTTTGCTTCGACCAGCGGCAGCGATTCCGATTGGGTCGTCAAGATCATCGACGTATGGCCCGACGAGTATCCGAACAATCCGAAACTCGGCGGCTATCAGCAGATGATCTCGGCGGATATCTTCCGCGGGCGGTACCGGGAGGATTTCGCGAATCCGAAGCCCTTGAAACCGAACAAAGCGCTCGAATACCGCATCCGCCTGCCGCAGACGAACCACACCTTCCTGCCGGGGCATCGCATCATGGTGCAGATCCAGTCGAGCTGGTTCCCGCTCTATGACCGGAACCCGCAGTCCTTCGTGCCGAACATCCTGTTTGCGCCGCCCGAGAGCTACAACAAGGCGACTCAGCGCATCTGGCATACGCCGGAGCACGCGACCGCAGTCGAGCTGCCTGTGATCAACTGAGGCGGTTGAAGATCAGGTTCGTACGACAATCGATTGAAGCCAAGGTACCAGGTGGCCCATGTCGAATTGCCGTAGATTCATCAGGCGGATGATCTTTTCATGGATTGATGCGGAATCGCCGGTCATGTGAAATCCGTTGATCCTCAAGAAAACATCGACGACTGCAAACGCTGTGCGTTTGTTGCCGTCGACGAAAGGATGATTCTGGATCAAGCTTTCAAATAGTGCCGCGGCTTCGTGCACCAGGGACTCGTAATAGCCCGTTCGCGGGCGGAAGAGAGCGGCCTCCAGAGCACCAAGATCCCGGACGCCATGTGAGCCGCCATATCGCTCGATCAATTGCTCGTGAAAGAAAAGTGCATCGGCAGTGGCGACATACTCGGTCACTGGGCCAGCAAGCGATAGAGTTCATCGCGTTCCCGCACGCTGTGCTGGAAGGCTTCCAGCACTTTGCGCTGCGGATCCTGCTGGCTCTTCCGGACTACGTACTCCTGCATCGCCTCGCCAAGCACCGCCTGGAATAGACGGCCATCGCGCCGCGCAATTCGCTGGAGTGCATCCAGAACCTTCGGTTCGGCCTGGGAAGAAAACTTGCGCAAGACGGCCATGGCTCACTCCGAAATGATAGATCTTGATGAATCATGATACATCAAGATTAATCGATTGGGAAGCTGCCTGCGGTCGAGTAGGAATTGCACCAACAAAAAAGGGCCACCCGGGGTGGCCCTTTCGTCATCGGACGTGAAATTACAGCGGCTGCCCGGCGCAGGAGACGCGCGGATTCCAGTCGGCGAAGGTGCCGTCCGGATTGTTCCTCCACGCCCAGACATGGATTTCGTAGAACGCCGGTATGCCGTAGCGGTTGGGCGCGCCCACGTAGTGGAGCAGGTGACCGTCCAGCACCGGCACCTCATTCACCCAGTCTGCCGCCAGCGTGATGATTTCCACACCGACGAGCCGCATGCGACCGTCCGGCGAGGGTTCATAGATCAGCGCTTCGGGTGTCTCCGCGTCGACGTCCTTGGTCAGCAGGTTAGTGTTGATGAGGTGAACGCCCATGGCCCCACGATTCGGACCGCTGACGCAGGGGCCCGCCGCGTAACCCTCGGCGATCGCGACATTGACATCCCGGAATCGGGCCGTCGCCTTGCGGACTTTGTGCACGAGAGGTGAAAACGCCTTGTCGTTGCCCATCTCGGGATGGCTATGTGTCTCGCTGCCGGCGTCTCGAGCCATCGCCGGGGAAACCAGCAGGGTTGCCAATACAGGAATGATGGCTTTCATGGTTGCCTCCCAGGGTTGGTAGTGGTCGCGGGAACAGGGTCCCCGAAGCGGCCGCTTTTGTCTTGAAGCCCTGGTGAAGCCGTTCTGAATCGTTGCTGTGCTCGACCTCAGACTCGGCCGGCGCGCGCCTTCCAATCCACTGGTACAACTCGAGCAGTTGCCGCGCCATCACAGCACTCGACCAGCGTGTCTTCACAAACCGGACCGCTTGCGTGGCGAGCGACCTCTGCAGTTCACGGTTCCTCAACACCCTTTCGAGGGCGTCCGCAAACTGGTGCACGTTCTCCTCGACGACGATGGCCCCGCCTGCACCCTCGAGCACCGATTTTGTGCCCATGACCGCCGTCGAAATCACCGGTACGCTGAGCGCCATCGCTTCGAGCAGCACCAAGCCCTGTGTTTCCGTCCTCGAAGCAAAAATGAACGCATTCGCGCTCTTGTAGCAGTCCAGCGGCGGACCCGATCGATCCAGATACCCCACAAAGCGGACGTTGTCGGCGAGCCCGCATTCCGCAACGCGGCGGCGCAAGGAGTCGAGTGCAGGCCCTTCGCCGGCGATTATCAGCAGGACCTCCGGGATGGACCGCCGGACGCGGTCGAGGACTGCAATGAGAAACTCGATGTTCTTCTCGAAGGCAACACGGCCGACCGAAAGCGCCACAGGGCGGTCGCTGTCGATGCCTAATTGGGCGCGAAAACGCGCGCCGTCACCATTGGCAAGTCTCTGCATGTCGAGGCCCGTCGGAATGACCTTGATTTCGCGGCGGACGCCAGAGCTTCGCAGGACATCCGCCATTTGCGGCGACGGCGCGATGACTGCATCGACCGCATTGCATTGCCGGCGGGAAATCGCTCGCGCAACCACCCTTAGCAGCGAGCGCGGCAGCAATGGCAGGTAATGGTGGAAATACTCCTCGAAGAACGTGTGGTAGGTCTCTATGGCCGGGATGCCGAGCCGACGTGACAGGCGCTGCCCGACGAAGTGAGCCAGAAACGGCGTATGAATGTGTATCAGATCGAATTCACAATGCAGCGCAAGCACAGCGCGCTCGAGATCTTTTGCGACGATCACGCGGTCCTCGGGGTCGAAAGGCAGGTATCGAGAACGGACGCGCACGATGCCGGGCTCGCTGCTCGGTGCCCGCGGGTACTGCGGGACCACCAGGACGCTCGGGCAGCCGAGCGAGTCCAGGTCCCTGCGAAATGTCTGGATCGAGGTGGAGACGCCGTTGACGCGTGGAAAATAGACGTCCGACAGCATGAGGATGCGCGGCGAACGCATCTCTACAAGCCGAACGAGCGCACAACCTGCAGGCTTGCCAGCGCGAGACCGCCGCCTAGGAGTCCGCCCGCAACGACATCGGTCGGGTAATGCAAGCCCAGCACGACGCGCGACAGCGCCACGAGGACCGCGAATGCTGCGAGCGGCACCGCCAGCTCCGGGTAATAGTTCGTCGCAAGCATGGCATACGAGACGGCGTGCAGCGTATGCCCGGACGGGAAGCTGTAACGATCGAGCGGTGTTGCCGCGCAGTGGATGCCGGGGTGCCTGATAAACGGCCGCTCACGCACGGCATGACGCTTGATCAGCTTGTACGCCAGCAAGCCCACGCCGCCAGTCACTGCCAGGTGAGCGGCAACGAACCAGCCCCGGGCGCCGAGCATGATCGGCTGGACAAGGATCAGCCCATACCACAACCAGCCATCGCCGAGCCGGCTCACGCCATGGAAAAACGCGCGAAATACTGCCGAACCGCTCGGGCGGTTCAGGTAACGGCAGAAGCGCAATTCCGCCTGGTCGAAATGCTGAAATGCGGTTGCGAGGCGTGTACCCATGCGCAGCACCTCTCGATACAGAGTCGAGCCTGCGCCGCGAGCATTTCAGTCCTGTTAACGAACAATGACGTTATTGTTGCAAATCAACGTTTTATGTCATTTTCCGAAGAAACTCGTGAAGACTGTGACGGGATGCCGCAAGTCAGTGCCGCCAGAGCCTCTTGCTGGCGAGCTTCGCGCCTTCGGCCAGGGCGCCGAGCTTCAGATAGACGATGTCCGGATCGATGGGTCCGAAGCCTGCAAATGTTCCGAATCCGCAGTCGGAGCCGGCAATGACCCGCTCGCGCCCGACGATTTCCGCGAAACGGACAATTCGTTCAGCCACCAGGGCCGGGTGTTCTACATAGTTGGTCGTCGTGCTCAGGACGCCAGGTATCAGGACCTTGTCGTCGGGCACGCGCTGTTCGCGGAATATGGCCCATTCGTGCGCGTGACGCGGATTCGAGGACTCGAATAGGAGCGCCTGCGGTCTTGCCTTGATCGCGATCGGCAGGAGCTGCTCGAGCGGCACATCGTGATGGTGCGGCCCCTCGTAGTTCCCCCAGCAGATGTGCATGCGCATGCGATCGGCGGGCAGGTTTCTCAACGCGTGGTTCAGGACCTCGACGTGCCGCGCCGCGGCGTTCAGGTATTCCGCGACGCTCGATTTCCGGTACATCGTATGACGGCCCATGCCGAGATCCGGCGCGTCGACCTGCAGCAGGAACCCGGCGTTCACGATCGCTTCATATTCCGATCGCATGGCGTCGCCCAGCGCTTCGAGATAAGCGTCCTGCGTCTTGTAGAAATCGTTGGGCTGAAAGAGCGCAATCACGCCTGGTGACGCGGCATTGAGAAACGCCTCGACCGGTCTTGCCGCATCCACGGCGCGACGGAAATTGCGCAAGTCGTCGTTCAGCGGCTCGGAATCCTTGAGGGTGATTTCTCCGATGCAACGTGGGCGTCGGTACTTGGCGGTCGCCCCGCGCTCCGCAAGCTTGGTGAGGAGCCGCGGAAACTCCACGAGATCCTGGCCCGGCTCGCGCGGGGTATCGCCGCCAAATCCGGCGAAGCGATCGGCGATATAGGTCGCGTAGCTGATCTTGTTGGTTTCGCCATCGCTGACGACATCCACGCCGGCTTCGACCTGCCGCCGCACGACGTCTCTTACGGCGTCGGAGATGACCGAGGCCGCTGCGCGCTTGTCCTTGATTTCGCCTTTCTCGCGCGTAAAAAGCACATCGGTCACAGCCTGCGAGCGCGGCAAGCTACCGACGTGCGTCGTCAGAATGCGCTCAGTGCTCCCCCTCATCGATACAAGTTGTTCGACGTGTGATCGCCCCCAAGCCAGCGTTTCAGCTCCGAGTGCGCGTCGGCCCGGCGCTTCTTGTTGATCTTTTCCACGTCCGCGTGATCGAGCGTGAACTCGACGATCAGTCCGTTCGGATCCGTCGCGTAGACTGACCGGCAATAGCCGTGTTCCAGTACGAAGGACTGCGGCTCCTTGTAGCCGGCAGCCGCCAGCCGCTTTTCAATCCCTTGTTGCGCTTCCTTGTCGACGTGCAGCGCGATGTGATGAAACGGCGTGAACGGCATCTTTGGCCCGAACTGCTCGGCGTCCTCCTTGTTGGCGAACTGGAAAAAAGCGAGCGCGCCGCCGTCCGCAAGGCCGAAGAAGCAGTGGCAGTAGGTCCGCTCGGCGCCGAATAGCATGTCCTTCTCGCACCAGGTTGCAAGCAAGGGCAGGCCGATGACGTCCTCGTAAAACTTGCGCGTCGCCTCGAGATCGCGCGAGACGTAGGCGTTGTGATGAAGCCGGTTGGGAAGTCTTGCTGCTGCCATGTCTGCTTGCTCCGTATGCGCCCTGCGCTTCAGAAGCGGTACGTGAAGTCAACGCCCCAGGTCCGCGGCGGCGCCTTGAACACGAAATTGTTGGTGTACCCCGGGTTCGGGAAGAACATCGGCCCGGGGGACCACTCGGCATTGTATTCCTCGTCCGTGAGGTTCTTCGACCAGGCGACCACCGACCAACTATCCGTTTCAACGCCGGCCCGCAGGTTCAGCAACTCGACCGGTGAGCGCTTGGTGAAATTGTCCGGATACCACCAGGTGTCGCCGATAATCTGGAAGTCCGGGCGGATGAAGAACTGATACGCGACTGCGGCGCCGAAAGGCACCCGAAGCTGCGCGCCCAGGTTCACCGTGTATTCCGACACGAGCGGCGCCTGATTACTGACGTCCGTCGCGGCGCGCTGTGACTTCTTGATCTCGCTGTCGGTCCAGCCCACGCGTGCGTACACGTCGAAACGGTCGCTCACCTGCGCCTGCAGCTCCAGTTCGAGTCCCTGATATTCGACTTCTTCGAGATTGCCGAGGTTCTGCGTGCTGGTATTCGGGTCGAATACGAAGAAGTACGAGCCCTCTGCTTTCGTGTGGTAGATGCTCGCGCCTGCCATGACGGTTTTGTTGCGGAACTGTGCCTTGACGCCGGCCTCGTAAGTGTCTGCGGTCTCCTCGTCGAACAGGTCCGTGACGCCGGCGATGCCGGCGGTGCCGACTCCCGTTTGATTGAAGCCACCGCTGCGGAAGCCGCGGCTGTAGCTCACGTAGGTCGTCACGTCGTCGTTCGGCTGGTAGCGCAGCGTCACCTTCGGTTGCAGGTCTTCCCAGGTTTCCTTCCGCACCTGGCCCGGGAATGCGCAGTTGACGGGCGGTGCCGGCGGGGGAGGACAGGCAATCGGTGCTGGAATGAACTGCGCCGGCGTCTCGGTCGTGTTTTCGCGCTCGTCGCGATCGTAGCGGAGCGCCACCGAGCCTTCGACCTTCTCGGTCAGATCGTAGCTCAGCTCGCCGAACGCGGCCCAGGCCAGGTTGTCCTGCGAATCGGCGAGAAACGTGAACTGCGGTGCGAACAAGGGCAGTGGCGTCTCCTTCACTCTTGGGACCTCACCCGTCCCGAGATCGAAGACATTGCCGGTCGAAATGAAGCGGTCCGTCGCGATCGCGTACGCGCCGAGAATCCAGCGCATCCGGTTTTCCGCGGGCGACGTGTAGCGCAGTTCCTGACTCACCGCCTCGACGTCCAGCCACTGGTGCTGCGCCTGGTCAGAGCCGAAGAACTGGAATAGCACCGATTCCGGTATCGGCAGGAAGTTGAACTGGTCGCCCGTCAGCAGCTCCTCGAGCGAGTCGTACGCCGTGATCGACGTGAAGACACCGCCTCCCACATCGAAGTCGAGCTTGAGCGAGGCGCTCATCATGTCGCGCTCGTTCTCGCCCCGGTTGTTGACGCGGACCGGCAGACTGGTGTCGTCGGCCTGCTCCACGATGTTGAAATAGAGCGCCTGCGTGTCTACCTGCGAGAACGAAACCCTGAAGTCGGCCGCCATGCTGTCGCTCGGCTCCCAGAGAAGCTTGAGTCGCCCGGAGACGTCCTTGAACGGGTCCGCTTCCTCGCCGAGGAACGGATTGTCGATGTAACCGTCGGTGTCGAAGTACGAACCGGACAGCTGGAACTTCCAGGTGTCGGAACCGCCAATCGGCCCGCCGACGCTGACGCGTGCCTTGTAGCCGGGGCCGGAATCGTAGCCCGCCATGAGCGAACTCTCGAGCTCGTCACCCGGCTCCTTCGTGCTGATGATCACGGCGCCGCCGATGGCGTTGCGCCCGTACAGCGCACCTTGCGGGCCCTTCAGCACCTGGATGCTGGCGATGTCGAACAGCTCCTGGTTGAACTGCGACGGGTTCGCCATGAGCACGCCGTCGATGAGCACAGCGACCGAAGGCTCGCTGTTCCGCGCCTGCGAGATGCCGCGCACGACGATGAACGAGGTGCCCTGGTTCTGGGTCTGCACCATCGTCATGTTCGGCGTCAGCGCGATGAAGTCCTGCGGCCGCAGGATGCCGGCCGACTCGACCTCATCCGTACCGTAGGCGCTCACGACCACAGGGACGTCGAGCAGGGCCTCGTTGCGCTTGCGCGCCGTCACGACGACTTGTTCCAACTCGGTGTCCTGCGCCGTGACCGGCATCGCCACCGTCATCGCCACGAGCCAGGTCACCAGCATGGAAAAGCATCTCCCCTTGGATGTTTGCATGTGGGTCTCCGCGTTAAGAGTTCGATTGCAACCTGACGGGCCCGGCGCCACGCGCCATCTCCGCACGGAGAATGGCGGCACCGGCGACCATCGCTTTCATTTTTCCGAATGCGACGTCTCGCGCCAGGTACTTGAGGCCGCAGTCCGGCGCGACGATGATGTTTTCTGCGGACATATACGGCAGCGCACGCCGGATGCGTGCAGCGACGATTTCCGGTGTCTCGACCTGCGGGTTCCCGAGATCAATCACGCCCAGCAAGATTTTCTTGCCGGCGAGGGTCGTGAGAATCGAGCAGTCGAGATTTGGCTGCGCCGTCTCGAGCGAAATCTGCTGGCAATGGCAGCCCGCGAGCTCCGGGAGGAAGGAATACGCCGAACTGCGCGTGTGAATGATGGCGGCATAGCCAAAGCAGATGTGGACCGCGGTCGTTCCTTGCACGCCATCGAGCGCACGATTGAGCGCCTCGAGGCCGAACTGCCGCGCTTCATCGGGCCGCGCCTGCATGTACGGCTCGTCGATCTGCACGATGTCCGCGCCGGCAGCAAAGAGGTCCCGGATCTCCGCATTGAGCGCCGCCGCGTAATCGACCGCGGCAAGATGGCGGCTGCCGCCGTAGTGATCGATCTGCGCCTGTTGCGACATGGTGAATGGACCGGGCACGGTGACTTTCACCGGCCGGCTCGTGTGGCGGCGCAGGAATTCCAGATCGCGCACGCCGACGGCATGGCGGCGCCGGATCGGGCCCACGACGCGCGGCACCGGAGTCGGATGACCGCTCCGGTCGAGGGCCGTGCCGGGATTATCGAGATCGACGCCTTCGAGCGCGGTTGCGAACAGGTTCGAATAGCTCTCACGCCGGATCTCGCCGTCGGTGACGATGTCGAGCCCAGCTTGTTCCTGCAATCGGATCGCGATGATCGTCGCGTCGTCCTGTGCCTCGACGAGATGCTGTTCCGGAATCCGCCACAGCTCGCGCGCGCGCACGCGGGGAGGAAAGCGGCCGGCCAGCTTCTCGCGATCGATGAGCCAATCCGGCTGCGGCATGCTGCCGACGAGCGTCGTGGGAAAGAGGGCAGGAATGGCGTCAGGCATGCGCGTCACCCCGCCGCCCGGCGCGCCACCCGATCCATGGCGGCGGCCGGCCATCCCTGATCGCGTGCGAGTGCCGCGCGGATCGCATCCCCGTCTTCGTTGAGCAGTGGCGCTGCCGAAACAGCCGTCGCGCGATTGCCGTCGAAATGAAACGCCGGTCGAACGGCCTGAAGACCGCCTTCCTTCGCCGCTTCCACCGGCACTACGATTCCGAGATGACGCGCCTGCGGATCATCGACGACCGAGTCGATACCGTTGATTGGGGCAAAGGGCACGTCGTTGGCAGAGAGGCGCGTGACCCAGTCCGCAAGCGTGCGCTTGCGGAAATGCCGGTCGAGCTCCTCCCCGAGCGCCTCGTAATTCTCGATGCGCGCAAGCCGATAGTTGAATCGACTGTCGCGGTTCAGATCGTCGGCCTCGAGCGCGGTCGTGAGCCCCTGCCAGAACTTCTCGAGAGATGACAGATGAATCGCGAGCAGTCGGTCATCGGCCGTTCGCAGGATGTAGGCTTGCGCAAGGCGCGGGCGGTCGCTCGACTTCGGAACTTCACCCAGCGCGAAATACGCCGCGAACGGCTCCACTGCGAAATGCGCCATGGCCTCGAACATCGAGAGTTCGACGAGACGCCCCTGGCCCGTATGCGTGCGCTCGAGCAGGGCGCCGAGAATTCCATAGGCCGCGTAAATGCCCGTGATCGAATCCGCGAGCGCAGGCCCGAGAAATCGCGGCCGTTCCTCGTCGACGACGACGCTCAGGAAACCGGAGAGCGCTTGGGCGACTGAGTCATAGCTCGGCCGCTCGGCGTAAGGCCCGTCCGCCCCGAATCCGCTGATCGAGCAATAGACGAGCTTCGGATTGATGCCGCGCAGCCGCCGCGCACCGGCGCCGAGTCGTTCCGCTGTGCCGGGCCGGAAGTTCTGGATATAGACATCCGCTGTCGTGACGAGCTGATCGAAGACTTCGCGATCGGCCGTCTGCTTGAGATCGCAGACGATCCCGCGCTTGTTGCGGTTATAGGCCTGGAAGTGCGGCGAATAGAGGCCCTTCTGATAGCTGCGATACGGATCGCCGTCCGGGCTCTCGATCTTGATCACATCGGCACCGAGATCCGCGAGCATCATCGCCGCGCAGGGGCCCGTGATGAACGTGCCCTGTTCGACGATGCGGACGCCTCGCAGCACCGACTGAAACATCATGCGCTCGGAACGAATCCGGCCGGGGACTTTCCGTCGTAACCGATGCTGGTCGCGCCCGCATCCGCCAATATGAAACCGATCGATCGCTCCTGTTCCTCCAGCAGATGGGCGATCAGGCCCGCAGTGCGCGCGAGAATCGGTATTCCCTTGACGGCGAGAAGCGGGAAGCCAGCATCGAGCAGTACTGCCGCAATGGCACCCGAGACGTTCATCACGAGCGGTTTGCCCGTGACTTCAGGCAGCAGCTTTTCGATCAGCCGCGCGACTTCCAGATGACGTCCGGCCGTGCCCGCCTCCGTCGCGATGGCAAGAAGTCGCCCGACCCGTGGATCCGCCCGCTTGTGCAAGGGGTGGCCGTAACCAGGAATCGCTTCGCGCGCATCGCGCAATTCGACGAGTGCCGCACGCGTCGATTCATCAATCGCGCGAGACGAGTCACGGGCAAGAATTCCGGAAATGAAACGTGCCGCCGATTCGGCCGAGCCCAGGATCACCGAGCCGCATCCGAGAATGCCCGCAGCGACCGCGCCCTGAATCGCTTCGGGCGCAGCCGCCAGCGTCATGCGGCTGGCGGCGACGCTCGGCACCAGGCCATGTTCCGCGATGGCCACGAGCGCGGCATCGAGAATGCGCCGCTGGGGGGCCGTGGGAAGTTGGCCGGTGACCAGGAGCCAGGCATGGTCGGTGAATGTCACCCGTCCGATCAGGTCGCGGCACAGGTCGTAGCCGCGCACGACGATCGAGTCCGCATTCGAGGCAGAGATCGCCGAGCTGCGCTCAGCGTGTGAGCCGATTTTCATGCCGTCCAGGCCCGTCCTCGGCTCCGCAGTTTTTCGGATACCGAAAAGAGATTCGACTGCCGAACATGCTGAGCGCGGGCACGCCTGACGTCAAGTACGCGCCAAACTTCCCTTTTGATTCTTCGCATACCGAAATAGACTTGGGCCCGTGCCACGCCGCCAAGCTCCTACAGCGCGCCGCGAAGCCATGGGCGGCCTTGCGAAAGGGCTCCAGGTCATCCGCGCCTTCACCCGCGACCAGTCGGCGCTCACGCTCTCCGAAGTCGCGGCCATCGCAGGCATGCCGGCGGCGACGACGCGGCGCTGTCTGCTGACGCTCGAGGAGCTCGGCTACGTCACGCGGCGGGGGAGGCAGTTCCTGCTGCGGCCAAAAGTGCTCGAATTGGGCGCGGCATATCTCGAATCGATGGACATCGAGCACCTGACGAAGACGCATCTCGAGGAACTCGCGCGGCAAACGGGCGATTCGGCGGCACTCTCCGTGCTGGACGGCAACGACATCGTTTATGTCGCACGCACTTCGGTCCGCACCCTCATGCGACTGGAAGCCCATGTAGGAAGCCGGTTTCCCGCGCATGTCACATCCATGGGCCGGGTGCTGCTCGCGGGACTCGCTCCTGAGCGGCTCGAGACTTATTTCCGCACACAGCAGTTCGTCGCGTTCACCGAATCCACGGTGACCGATCCCAGGAAAATCCGGCAATTGATCGAGGAATGCCGCCGCGCCGGCTATTCGGCAGTCGAGGACGAGCTCGCATACGGCGTCGTCGCCGTCGCGGTGCCTGTGCTCGACCAGTACCGGCGCGTGGTAGCGGCGCTCAACAGTTCGAGCCATTCGCGGCGCATCACCAAGGCCAAGCTCGTGCGCGAGCGGCTCGCGATGCTGAAGCAGGCGAGCAAGGAGATCTCCGCGGAGCTCGCGCGCGTGCCCGGCTTGTCCCTCAGCGCCCAGATTTAATCGCATCCCAGACCGTGCTTGACGCGTAAGCCGCACGCTCGTAGCCTGTTTGCGAACTTTTTTTCGATATTCGAAACGCGATGTCAGCGCCCGACAGCTTTTTCCGCAGTGGCGAAATCCGGTTGCGCTATCGCGACGAGGGCACAGGCCTGCCGGTCGTCTTCATTCATGGCTGGACGTTTGATCTCGACGTCTGGGATCCACAGACGGCGGAGATCGGTCGTTCAATGCGTGTCGTCCGACTCGATCGTCGCGGATTCGGGCTGTCGGAAGGCACACCGAGCATTGCCGCGGATGCAGGCGATCTGCTCGCGCTCGTCGATCACCTGCAAATCGCGCGAGCCGCATTCGTCGGCATGTCGCAAGGCGCGCGCGTCGCACTGGCATTCGCCTTGCGCTTTCCTGATCGCGTCGCGAGCCTCGTGCTGGACGGACCCCCCGGTGAACTCGGGAATCCCGGATCCATGGCGGATGAGGATTTTTCGCTGGAGGCTTTTCGCGAGCTGGTCCGGTCCGGCGGGTTAGCGGAGTTTCGGCGCCAATGGCAGGACCATCCTTTGATGCAACTGCATTCAGGCGACGCCGGCGCGCGCCAACTGCTCACCCGCATGCTGGAACGCTATCCGGGGCGGGATCTGCTGGGTGCGGCACCTGAATCGCTGCCGTGCACCGACGCGGATGCGCTCGCGCGATTTGGCAAGCCGGTGCTCGTCGTCAATGGACGGCTCGATACGAAGGCTCGCCTGCAGGCGGGGGATCAGCTGACTCGACTGTTGCCGCTCGCCGAGAGAGGACTGATCGCCAATGCAGGGCACCTGCCAAACCTCGACAATCCTGTCGTCTACAACGCGATCGTTCAGACTTTCGCGCGACGCCAGTCGCGAGCTGCCGCCTGACGGCTGGGAGACTCATTGGCAAGCATTCTCGTCCTGTATTACAGCAGCTACGGTCACGTGGAGCAGATGGCCCGCGCGCAGGCCGAGGGCGCGGCGCGCGTCGCGGGAATGAAGGTCGACGTGAAGCGCGTGCCGGAACTTGTCCCGATCGAAGTCGCTCGCAAGTCCGGGTTCAAGCTCGACCAGCCGGCACCGATCGCGGAGCCGGAGGAGCTCGAGAACTACGACGGGTTCCTCTTCGGCACGCCGACGCGCTTTGGGAACATGTGTGCGCAGATGCGCAACTTCTGGGACCGCACCGGACCGCTGTGGATGCGAAACGTGCTCCTCGGCAAGGTGGCGAGCGTCTTCACGTGCACCCAGAGCCAGCACGGCGGTCAGGAGACGACCATCACTTCCTTCCATTCGACCCTGCTGCACCAGGGCATGATCATCGTTGGCTTGCCATACACGGCGCCCGGCATCACCACCATGCGCGAAGTGACCGGCGGCACGCCATACGGCGCGAGCAGCATCACGGGCGCGGGCGACGAGATGCGCATGCCAAGCGAGCTCGAGCTCGGGATGTGCCGGTTCCAGGGCGAGCACGTTGCGCGAATCGTGAAGGATCTCGTCGCCGGTCGCGCAGGGAACAAGCGATGAATAGGGAAAGAGCGGCAGAGGCCGGGAGTACCGCGGAGCAGAGATCGACGCCGTTCCGCTTCTACGACAATCGGCAGAAATACCTCGCCTTCGTCAACACCTGCAACGAAAAATCCGCGATCGCCAGCCGTGCCGCACAGGAGCTGAAGCACGTTCGGGCAACACCGCCGGCAATTCGCCTGTTCGATGCCGGAATGGGCGACGCGACCGTGCTGTCGCGTCTGATGCGAAGCACTCACAGCATGGCCCCTACCGTGCCGCAGCTCGTGGTCGCCAAGGAGATCAGTCTGGAAGACGTCCGTCTCGGTCTCGAGAAGATGCCGGACCGGTTTCTCGAGCACC
>Ga0187892_10007667_pt1 | contig 15243 bp, 13 predicted proteins | sample MA1701073metaG_FD_139345 | JGI IMG/M metagenome (GOLD analysis project Ga0187892, IMG submission 139345) | Bio-ooze microbial communities from a basaltic lava cave in the Kipuka Kanohina Cave System on the Island of Hawaii, USA - MA170107-3 metaG ... | reverse complement strand
TCGACGACGACCTCGCCGCCCTTGATCGACGCGCCGACGGCGAGGCTGGCGTTCTTGGTGAGCCGAACACTGCCGCCCATGAGATGCTCGCCAAACCCCCAGCCGGCGTTTCCTTTCACCAGGACTTCGGGACCGTTCAACATGCTCGCGCAATAATAACCGACGCTTCCCTCGAAGGTGATGCGGCAGGGTTTGAGGATGCAAACGGCGAGATTGTGGCGGCCCTGGGGATGGAGCACCCGGACGTCGGCGCCCTTCTCCGCGGCGGCCTTCAGTTCCAGGTTGAACTCGCGGGTCGTCTTTTTCGCCGCGTCGATGGTCAAGCTGGGTTTCATTGGAAAAAACGCGGCGCGCATTCTGGGCAAGGGGGCGGAGGGAATCAACCCTTTTTTAGACACGCCAGCGCGGAGCAACTCGTCCATTCGCGTTGCTACCTCGGCACAATTTTTCCGTCGCGAATCTCGATCTGCCGGCGTGTCTGCGCGGCGATCTTCGGATCGTGCGTGACGATGACAACGGTGCGGCCTTTGCGGTTCAAGTCGCGGAACAATTCCAGGATCGTCTCGCCGGTGTGGCTGTCGAGATTGCCGGTCGGTTCGTCGGCGAGGATCAGTTTCGGGTCGTTCACGAGCGCCCGGGCAATCGCGGCGCGCTGGCTCTGCCCGCCCGAGAGCTGGGTCGGCGCGTGCCGGGCTCGATTCTCGATTCCGACCTGCTCCAACGCGCGCCGGGCCGCTTCGCGCCGCCGGCCCGAGGAGAAGCCGCTGTAGATCATCGGCAGTTCGACGTTCTGCAGGACGCTCAAGCGCGGGAGCAGGTTGAAGGTTTGAAACACGAATCCGATATTGCGGCTGCGGATGTCCGCCAACTGGTTCGACCCGGCGTTGCTCAACTCGATACCTTCCAGCCGGATGCTGCCGGAGGTCGGCGTGTCGAGGCAGCCGAGCAGATGCATGAGGGTGGATTTGCCGCTGCCCGATGGCCCCACGATCGCAACGAACTCCCCCTCCTCGATCCGCACGTCCACCCCGTCCAGCGCGCGGACTTCCTCGCCGGCAACGCGGTAGATCTTGCGGACCTGTTTGAGCTCGGCCAGGGCCATCGTGCTACTCGTATCGAAGGGCCACGATCGGGTCCAAGCGCGCGGCGCGAACGGCGGGATAAATCCCGGCCACGATGCCGACCGCCACGCTGAACGCAAAACCGATCGCCACGGCGCTCAAGGAAAACTGCGGCGCGCCGGAACCGCCCAACACCGCCGCGGTCTGCAAGGCATACACGACCGATGCGCCCGTCACGACGCCGAGCACCCCGCCCAGCACCGCCAGCGTGACCGCCTCGCACAGGAACTGGATGAACAAATCGTAGTTGCGCGCGCCGACCGCCTTGCGGATGCCGATCTCGCGGATGCGCTCGTTCAACGAAGCGAGCATGACGTTCATGATGCCAATGCCGCCGACGAGCAGCGAGATGGCCGCGATCCCGCCCAACGTGAACATGTAGGACTGCTGCACGCTGGCGAATCGCGCAAGCATTTCCTCCTTGGTGTCGATCTTGAAGTCCTCGATGCCGCGGTGCGTCTGCAAGAGCGTGCGCGTGAGTTGACCCTCGAGGTCCTCGAGGTACGCCGCGTCGGCGACGCGCACGTTGAGCCAGGTGAGCTGGTCGTTGCCGGTGAAGCATTTGAGCGCCGTCGTGACCGGGATCAGGGCGATCTTGTTCTTCCAGTCGGCGATGTTCCGTTTGCGACTCCGAATTTCGTAATGCGCCAGGACTCCGACGACCGTGAACGGCAGGCCACGGATCTTGATCTGCTGCCCGATCGGGTCTTCCTCGGCGCGGAACAGCTCCTTCACTACCGCCGTGCCGATGATTGCCGTCCGCTGGAACCGCTCGACGTCGAGGTCCGCGAGAAACCGGCCCCGGCCGAGTTCGTGGGCGTTGATCACGAGAATGTCGCGCGTCGCGCCTTGCACGGTGCATTTGTACTTTTTCCCGTTGCGCTCGATGACCGGATCGGGGACGTCCAATTCCGGCGAGACGTGCGTGGCGAGGGGGCAATTCTGGCGGATGGCTTCCGCGTCGCGCAGCGTGCGTCCGGGCGAGAGGCTGGCGAGATGTTTTTGCGCGTCCGGCGGCGTCTGCTTCAGGATCGCCACCTTCTCGATGCCGCCCTGCATCACGATCCACTGCCGCCAGCCGCTGAACATGCCCTGAATCAGCCCGATCATCGCCACGGTGGCGGCCACGCCAAGCACGATGCCGAGGATCGTAAGCGCAGAACGGACCTTGTGGGCCCAGATTTGCCGCAGGCCGTTGAAGATGCCGTGAAGGGTTTTCATGAACAGAATCGTCCTCGTCGTCGTCCTCGTTCACGTCCTCGAACGGATTGGACGACGATGACCGCTCACCAGTCGTCGTCGTCCTCTTTCTTCTTCTTGTCCTTCGGCTGGAATTCCGGCGGGTAGGACAGCGCAACGATGTCGCCGGCTTGCAGCCCGTTCTTGATTTCGACGTGCTGGGCGTTGCTCATGCCGGCCTCGACCGCACGTTTCTCGAATTTCCCGTTGCGCTGGGCGAACGCCACCTTGTTCGTGCCATCGGCGAACACCGCTGCAATCGAAACCGCCACGACCTGCTTCGCCTCGGCGATGGGAACGTTGACGTTGGCGCTGATGCCGAGCCGGATACGCGGGTCGGCGACCGAACAGGCGATCTCGACGGGGAACATCCGAAGCGATTCCTTGGCAGCCGCCTCTTTGCCGTCGGCGCCCTGCGCGGACGGAGAGACGCTGCGGACAATGCCGGCTACGGTGAGTTCGGGGATCGAATCGAAGGTGATGCCGGCCTCCATTCCCTTCGCGAGCTTGAGCGCGTCCACTTCGTTGACGTTGCTCTTGACGATGAGCCGGTCCAGTTGGACGATTTTCATCAGGACGGTCCCTTGCGATACGGAGGAGGCGCCAACGATGACCTGGCCGGGCTTGGCCTCGCACTGGATCACCATCCCATCACAGGGGGCGTAGAGCGAGGTTTTGGCGAGCTGCTGGTCGAGGGTCTGAAGGCGTGTCCGCTGGATCTTCAACTCGTTCTCGGCGAGCGCGACGTCGATCTTGCTGTCGTGAAAATCCTTATCGGTGACCAAACCGCTCTGGAACAGCGAGCGCAGCCGGTCGTTGTCGCTCTTGGCCTTCTCGACCCGCAACGAAGCGGACTGGATTTCGGCTTCGAGTTCGTTGCGCTGGCTCTCGAGTTCGGAGCGGTCGAGCATCAGGAGCAATTGCCGGTTGGTCACGAGCAAACCGTTCTCGACGAATGCCAGTTTGATCTGCCCGCTGACCTCGGACTTGATGTCGATGGAGAGTGCCGAAGCCACTTCGCCGACGACGTGGATGGTTTCGCGGATGTCTCGAACTTCTGCGGTGGCGGTGGGCGTTTCCTTCTGCGAGTCGATCGCCTTGCGTTGGAGTTGCCGGATGGAGAACCAAACCGCGCCAGCGACGCAAAGTACGACCGCAATCCCAATCAGCCATCGCTTCATTCGCTCAAGCAAAGGCGTTTTGCCGGCAACAGTCAACCCGCGAGTGAAGCGAAGCCATCTCACCCCATCTCACCCGGAGACGCGTCCTTCAGAATGAAAAAGCTGTTGTATTACATTTTGAAGGAACGCTCCGGCAAGCGCCATCCTGCCTCCGACGAGAATCTTTGAACCTTTTTGCCCGTTCGCGCGCTTCAAGGTGAAAGCGCCAAGCATGAAGACGAATCCGTCATCCGACCCGCACCCGGATCTGGCCGAACTCGATGCCCTCCGCACGGGGGAAGCGTCGCCCGAGACTTGCGCGCACGTGGAATCCTGTCCGGAATGCCGGGCAGTGCTGGGAGAATTGGATGCGCTTGCGAAGACACTTCAGGCAACGGACCGGCCACCTGTCACCGTGCCGAAGAACGTGGACGCCGCCGTGCAGACGGTCATCGACGAGCGGACGCGGGAAATCCGGGAACGCATCGCTTGGGTCACGCTGGTGCGGTCCGTTTTCCGCTCGCCGGCGAAGCTCACACTTCTTGCCGGGATCGTCGTGCTCGCGGCCTGGCTGCTCATCAAGGCCCCCGCATCGCCGCGGCTCGCCGAGGACATCGACCGCAGCGGAACGGTGGACATCGTCGATGCCTATCTCATGTCGCGGCGGCTCGGGATGAATGAAGCTCCGCCCCGGAAGTGGGACTTCAACCGCGACGGTCGCGTGGACGAACGGGACGTCGATTTGGTCGCGCGCAAGGCCGTGGCAATCGGGAAGGAGGGCGTCTGATGGCGCGGGCTCTGTTGCTGACGACGCTCCTTTTCCTGAGCCTGCCGGCCCTCGCGCGCGACCGGGAAGTAAGTTTCCTCGCGATGGATGTCTGGATCGACAGCGGCGATCAACCTCTCGCGGCGTATCAGGTGGAAATTCATTACGACAAGCGCACGACGAAGATCGTCGGTATCGAAGGCGGCGCCACGAAGGCCTTCAACGGTGCGCCGCATTACGATGCGAAGGGAATGGAAGGCGGGCGGATCGTCCTCGCGGCATTCACGAAGGATGACGAGGCTGCGCCGATCGGAAACTCGCGCGTCGGACGCATCCACTTGCAGGTCGAAGGTCTTCAAGAACCGGCGTTGTCAATCCAGCTCATCTCTGCCGCCACTACGGGTGGAGATCGAATCAAGCCCAAGCCTCAATTCAAGAACTCAAAGACTGAGGAAGGAGAATAAACATGCGAAACTCACACCCATATCCACCCATATCTGCATACGTCGTTTTGGTCTTGATTGTTTCATCCGCTCTTTGGCTGACCGGCTGCAACTACAGACGGGCCGCCAAGGAAGGCCCGGCGGATTCGTCTGTCGATTCAGTGTCATGCACAGGGACCGCGATGGAACCCACGGCCGGTCCCGGCTTCGTCAACACAGGTTCACCTACAAGCGTTTCTCCTGGTGTGGCCCAAGCGAAGCCCGACGTCAAACCGTGGACCGACCTCACCCCCGGCGAAGAACTCTGGATCATCGAGACTGCCGCCGAGCGCCCGCGCGTTCCCGGCGGCGAGTACTACCCGACACGGGGCGAATTGCGCGTCACGCGTCCGGGCAAACAGGAGGAGGTGGCGCTCCCGCTCAAGCACACCGATGTCCGCGCGCAGGTGTCGGCGTTCCTTGCGATGGTCCACGTCACGCAGCAGTACGAGAACCCGTACGCCGAGAAAATCGAGGCGGTCTATGTTTTCCCGCTGCCCGACAACGCGGCGGTCACCGATTTCGTCATGACCATCGGCACGCGGCACATTCGCGGCGTCATTCGCGAACGGAAGGAGGCGCAACGAATCTACGAGGAGGCCAAGAGCCGCGGCTACGTCGCGTCGTTGCTCACGCAGGAGCGGCCGAACGTGTTTACCCAGAAAGTCGCCAACATCGAGCCGGGCAAACAGATCGACGTGCAGATCACCTATTTCAGTCCGCTCCGCTACGAGGAAGGCGTCTATGAGTTCGTGTTTCCGATGGTCGTCGGGCCGCGGTTCAACCCGCCCGGCTCGACTCAGGGCGTCGGCGCGGTCGGCATGGGCCAGCGCGGCGCGTCGGGGCAGAAGACCGAGGTCGAATACCTGCGCCCGCATCAACGCAGCGGCCACGACATCCGCGTGAGCGTGGACGTCGAGGCCGGCGTGCCGATCGAGCAGATCGTCAGCCCCACCCACGCGATCGCGCTGCAACGGCACGGGCCTTCGCATGTCACCGCCAGCCTGAGCCGGCTCGATTCGGTCCCGAACAAGGATTTCGTGCTGCGCTACAAGGTCGCCGGGCGGAAACTCCAGACAGCGCTGCTCACCCATCGCAGCGAGAATGGCAACACCTTCGCGCTGGTGCTTCAGCCGCCCGCCGACCTCGCCGAGTTGCCGCGCGTGCCTCGCGAGATGGTGTTCGTGCTCGATTGCTCGGGCAGCATGAACGGCTGGCCTCTCGCCAAAGCCAGGGAAACGATGCGGCGTTGTCTCGAAAACCTCGACGAAAACGACACGTTCCAGATCATCCGTTTCTCCGACAACGCCTCGTCGCTGGGGCGCAAGCCGATCCCGGCCACGCCCGCGAACGTCCGGCGGGGCCTGCGTTATCTCGAAAGCCTCCAGAGCGAGGGCGGCACGATGATGATCGAGGGCATCAAGGCCGCGCTCGATCTTCCGCGCGACGGCGAGCGGATGCGCATCGTGTCGTTTCTGACCGACGGTTACATCGGGAACGAAACGGAGATTTTCCAGGCGATCCAGCAGCGAATCGGCTCGACGCGCATCTTCAGCTTTGGCGTCGGTTCCTCCGTGAACCGGTATCTGCTCGAAGGCATGGCCCGGCTCGGACGCGGTGCCGTCGCGTTCATCACGCTGGAGGAAACTCCGACGGCGGCAGTGAACAAGTTCTACGAACGCGCGTCGCGTCCCGCGCTCACGGACATCGAGATCGATTGGGGCGAGATGGAGGTGGCGGACGTGTACCCGCGACGCGTGCCCGATCTGTTCGTGGGTCGGCCCCTCCTCATTGCGGGCCGGTTCGAGGGAAACGGCAGCGCGAAAATCCGGGTTCGTGGCCGGGCGGGACGCGAGGTGTTCACGGACGTCGTGCGCGCCGACCTCGACGATCCGGGCACGCAGCACGAGGGCATCGCCAAAGTTTGGGCGCGGTGGAAAATCGCCGACCTGTCCGACCGGGAATTGCGCAGCGCGTCGCAGTCGCTTCGGCGCGAAATCCTCGTCCTGTCGCTCACGCACCGGCTGCTTTGCCAGTATTCCGCGTTCCTCGCCGTGGACAGCCTCCAGCGGACCGCCGGCGACCACGGCGTCAGCGTCAACGTTCCAGTCCCCGTTCCCGCGGGCGTGCGGTACGACACAACGGTAAAAGAATAGCACCGCGTCCAAATGACGCTTCGCTACGTCACTCCAGATAGCCGAGGTTTTCCAGGCGCGCGCGGATTTCTTCCTCGTCTTCGGCGTCGTATTGGAACTCTTCGCGCGCGGAAGTCGCAGCAGCGGTCGGGGCCTGTCGCGTTGGAGTCACCAGACCCGCTTGCAGGATGTCATTCATGATTTCGCCGTCCATGTCCACGGGGACCGGCGCGCCAAACAAGGCGAGCACGGTCGGCGCGATCGACATCAGCGAGTACGGTTTGGCCTCTCCAGCGCCCTGGATGCCGGGCCCCGCCGCTACATAGATGCCGGCAGGGTCGTGGTTGCCGTCGCGCACGGGGCGTTCGATCGGAGTCACCAGCGCGGTGGAACGCAACGCTTTGCCGACGCTCTTGGCGAGTGTGTAGTCGCCATGCAGAAACACGATCAAGTCGGGCGCAGTCTCCACATGGGGTCCCGAGAACACTTCGCTCCTCGACTTCACTTCGTGCACAATCGGCGAGCCATCCGCGTCCTTCAACGCGCGCAACGCGTCGCCAATCACGATGCAGAGCGAAGTGCCCTCGGCTTCGGGGACAATTCCCTGCGCGCACGCGCCGACGTGGTTGATTCGCACTCCGACCAGGCGCGGGCCGGCCAGTTCGACCCACGCTTTCGTTCGCGACCAATCGACGATGCCGGCCTTCTTGTCGAAGCTGTAGCGACGCTCGGCGCCGGAGAGTTTTGACGCTGCCTTCCGATATAATCGTTTCGCGAACCAGAACGGATCGCGCGCGATCCACCCACGCTCCAGGAAGAACCGGTGCAAGTTCACCGCCCGCGTCATGTCGGGTCCGAACCCGTGATCGGACACAACGAACGTCGTCGTCCCCTCTCCTGCCTGCGAGACGAGCCGGCCGACCCAGGCGTCCAGGTTTTGAACGATGGCCACGACTTTCGCGGCGATGTCGGGATTTTCGCCGCGACCATCGGGGCAGAGGTAGCGCCAGAAAAAATGCGACAGGCGATCGAGCGTCATGAAGACCACGGCGAACAGGTCCCATGGCTTTGATTTCATCAACTCCAGCGCAACGCGCCCGTGCTGTTCGGTGACGCGCGCGATCTCGTCAAGGTAAGCCATGGCCTGCTCCCGATAGCCCGGGTGGCCGATGGGAAGTTTGATCCGTCGGCGCTCGCTGGTCTGATAGGTCCCCAGGTGGGCCGCCAGCTCGGGCGGATGGGTCGCCACGCCGACGGAGCGCGGCGTGCACATGCAACTGACCATGAACCCGCTGACCGGCCAGACTGGATACGACATCGGCACGTTCATCACAGCCACCTGCTTGCCGGCAGCGCCGAGCAGGTCCCACACGGTGTCGCAGCGAATGTCTCGTGTCGTGACGAGGCGCAGGTTCTCGTATTCGCCCGGGCGGGCGGCGGTGAAATTGAAAACGCCATGCTTGCCGGGGTTGCGTCCGGTGAAGAAGGAGGTCCAAGCCGGGGCAGTGATGGGCGGGACGATCGAGTTGAGCACACCCCAGCGTCCGCGTTGGGTGATCGCTTCGAGGGCGGGCAGCCGTTTCGCTTCGATCATCGGTCGCAGCACGCGCCACGTTGCGCCGTCCAGGCCGAGGAGGAGGACTTTCGGGTTGGCGGACATCGGCGGCGAATCTACGGGAGCCGGGGAACTGCGTAAAGGGTTTTGGGGTGTGGAGTCAATTACCCATTGGGCGAATTGAAAACGACACGCCGATCTGTTCAGACCGGATAGCCGAGCTCGACGAGCAGCTCGCGCTGGATTCGCCCGATCAGTTCGAGTTGCTCTGGCGCGAGTTCCTTCCGCCATTTGTAGCCGCGGTCTTCGAGCTGTCCGGGAACGCGCGCGAGGTCGGACTCGTCGCAGCGCAGTCCCGCGAACCGCCAGGCCCGCCCGACTACCTGCCTCGGGGCAACGCACAAGTCCTCGTAGCGAAACTGATGGTACGCGGCGCCGAGTTCCGCGCGCTTTGCGAAGACGTACCGCAGGATTTCGCGCCACTGAAGGGCGGCCTGCTCGGCCGGGTCGTCGCGGAGCAGTTCGCGCCAACCGGGGGGCTTGCAGAAATTCCAAAACGGCAAGCGCAGCCGGTGCGGCTCGCGCTGGATGCGGCTGAGGATCGAGTTGACGACGGCGCGGCCATCGCGGACCACGTGGAGGAACACGGCGTCCGGGAACATCGCGCGCAGGTAATCGATGCGGACGGAGTTGCGCGGGTGTTTGTTGATGAATCGTTCCGCGCCATGGAGACGGCGCCAGAACTCGAACCGGCTGTGCATCCGTCTCGTGTCCTCCGGCATCACGTCGTTAACCGTCCAGACGTGGTCCGCCTCGGGGTCGTTGTAGCGGCGCGGGTCCCACAGGTCGCCCGCCTCGGAGAGGTTCGCCACGTGCGGGTGTCGCGCGAACGTCCGCAACGCGAGACCGGTTCCCGAACGCGGGCAGCCGATCATGAAAATGGGCCGATGCAGCCGCCATCGTTCGCCGTGGCCGTAGAGCCACATCCACGGATGATAGCCGGCCTCGAAAAGGAACTTCCGCCACTTGTTTGGCGCGTCGCCGTCGGGTTCAGCCATGCAACGGCAGGATAGACAGTCCCATATGCTGGCGCAAGCGTCTCGCTTGCGGTCGTTCTGGCGACAACCGGGACGGTTACGCCACCAAGTGCAACAACGCAGCAACAACGCAGGAGCACGGCCTTTTGTCTTGAAAGGTTCGCCTGTGCGTTGCCAAGATGCGCTTCGTGAAACAATGGCTGGCCTGGATCGGCGGGAACACCCTCGGGGGGCTCGCGGGCCTTGGCCGTCTTACATTCCTGTTCCTCGAAACGGTCGGCATCCTGATTTCGCGACGCCCACGCTGGAACCAGACCATGCGGCAGCTTCATTTCATCGGCGTGCGATCGATCCCGGTCGTGATCATCACCGGCGCGTTCACGGGCATGGTGTTGGCGGCGCAGACGTACCTGCAGTTTCACAAGGTGAAAATGGACACGGCGGTCGGCGCGGTGGTGGGCGTGGCCATGGCGCGCGAGCTGGGGCCGGTGCTGACGGCCTTGATGGTCGCTGGCCGCGTTGGCGCGTCCATTGCGGCGGAGCTGGGCACGATGCGCGTGACCGAGCAGATCGACGCGTTGCGGGCCTTGGCGACGCACCCGGTTGATTTTCTGGTGGTGCCGCGGTTTGTGGCGATGATGATCGCGATGCCGTTGCTGACCGGGTTCTCGATCCTGATGGGAATCGCCAGCGGATATTTCGTGGCGACGCAGTTGTTTGGCGTCGAAGGCGCGTTTTACATCGAGAACATGGACACGTTCATGCGCGCCCAGGACCTGTACCAGGGTTTGATCAAATCGATGTTCTTCGGCCTCTTCATCGTGATGGTTTGCTGCTACAAGGGGTTGCACTGCCGGCAAGGCGCGGAGGGCGTCGGGCACGCGACGACCGAGGCGGTGGTGGTCTCGTCGATCACGGTGCTGATCTCGAATTTCTTCATCACGATGCTCCTGAACGAAGTGATTCCGCCGTGATCGAAATCCAGGACCTCCACAAGAGTTTCGGCGAGCAACCCGTCTTGCGCAGCACGAACCTGACGATTCGGGACGGCGAGAACCTCGTCGTGATCGGACGCAGCGGCTGCGGCAAGAGCGTGTTGCTCAAACACATCGTCGGCTTGATGAAACCGGACGCGGGGAAAATCGTCATTGACGGGGCCGACATCGTTCCGTTGAATGAGCGCGAACTCGGCCCGATTCGGCTGAAAACCGGGTTCCTGTTCCAGAGCGCGGCGCTCTTCGACTCGATGACGGTCTCGGAAAACGTCAGCTTTCCGCTGCGCGAGCAGCGCAACCTGAGCCCGGGCGAGATCCAAGAGAAGGTCGCCGAGGCGCTCGAAATCGTCGGCCTGGAGGGCACGCAAGAGAAGATGCCGGCCGAGTTGAGCGGCGGCATGCGCAAACGGGTCGGGTTGGCACGGGCGGTGATCTGCCGGCCCAAGTATATTCTCTATGATGAACCGACGACCGGACTCGATCCGTTGGTCGGCGACAGCATCAATAACCTGATCCTGCAGCTCGGGGAACGGTTCGATTGCACCGCGATCGCCGTGACACACGACATGAAAAGCGCCTTTAAGATTGCCGACCGGATCGCGATGCTTCACGAAGGCGGCATTCGGACGGCGGGAACGCCGGAGGAAATCCAGGGGTCGAAGGACCCGATCGTGCAGAAGTTCATCACCGGCACGGCCGACCCGAAGCAGATCGATTTCTAATGGATCGCAAAGGCAAAGAGGTATGGGTGGGATTGTTCGTCCTGGCCGGCATCGTGGTCGTCTGCGCCATGGTGCTTCATTTTGGCAACCTGCGCGAGCGATTCGCCAAGATGTACGAGTTCAACGTACGCTTCCAGAACGTCGGCCAGATCGCTCGCAGCGCGCCGGTGATCATGTCGGGCGTCCATGTCGGCAAGGTCCGCGACATCACGCTGGAACGCCGGGAGGGCACGGTGCTCCTCACGCTCGCCGTCTGGGAAGGAATCCAGATCCGCAACGACGCCGAGTTCACGATCAAACAAGCGGGCCTGCTGGGCGACCTTCAGGTGCTGGTCATCCCGAAGTCGAACGACGCGCCGTTGATCCAGCCGGGCAACACGGTGGAGGGGCGGAACCCGACCGACATCCAGGACACGCTCGAAGAGGCGGCCCGCATCGTGACCACCATCAAGACCGCCGCCGACAACCTCGAAAGCGCGACGCGAAAGCTCGACCGGCAGGTGATGAACGAACAGACGCTTGCTGAGTTGCGTTCCGCGATCTCGAACGTCAATGTCGTCTCCTCCAACGCCAGCTATCTGGTGGGCGACTTGCGCGGATTGGTCGAAAAGACGAGCGGCGGCATCGATGGCACCCTCGCCAACCTCAACCAATTCTCGACCAATCTTTCGCTGGCGTCGTCCAAGGCGCTCGGTATAGTAGAAGCGAACGAAGCGGATATACGGTCGGCGGTTCAAAACATCAAAACCAGTTCGGAACATCTCAACACCATGCTGGCCAACGTCGAGAGCGGCAAGGGGACCATCGGGAAACTCCTGACCGACGAATCGTTTCACCAGGAGTTGAAACGGCTCATCGTGAACCTGCGCCGGTTCGGCGTCCTCAAGTACAAAGACAAACCGCTTCCCGGTGAGGAAACGGAACCACCTGCGCCGCCCCAGTCGAAGGTGCGCGGAAAGCCGGGGGGCCTATGACGCTGATCGTCCTCCGCATCTTCTTTCTCCTGCTCTGCGCCTCGGCCGGCTGGGCGCTGGCCCAACTCCAACCGGAGTGGGCTGCGTACTCGTTGCTCGCCGTGTTCGTCGGGCTGTGCTTCGGCACCTTGCTGATCGGGATCGACCTTTTGTTGAAGGGTTTCTCGCTCCGTGGGTTCTCGGCGGCCACGTTCGGATTGTTCCTCGGCAGCATCGTGGCGTGGCTGATCGAACGGTCCGGGTTGTTCGACAGCGCGTTTCAGGAAGATTACCGCGCCCGGTTCGTAGCGACGCTCTGCATCTACCTCGGGTTCGCCTACCTCGGCATGGTGCTGGCGATTCGCGGCAAGGATGAGTTGAACCTCATCGTGCCATACGTCCGCTTCAAGCGCGTCGAAGAACCGAGCCAGCCGATCGTCGTCGATACCAGCGTCATCATCGACGGGCGCATCGCCGACATCATGGAGACCGGGTTCATCGATGGGACGCTCGTCGTGCCGCGTTTCGTCTTGAAGGAACTGCAATACATCGCCGACTCGCCCGACGCGCTCAAGCGCGGGCGCGGGCGCCGGGGCCTGGACATCCTGGCCAAGCTGCAGCAGAACCCGAAGGTCGGCCTGCGCATCCACGAGGAGGAACTCGCCGACATCCCCGAGGTGGACGCGAAGCTGGTGCACATGGCGAAAATCCTGAGCGCCAAGATCATCACCAACGACTACAACCTCAACAAGGTGGCCGTGCTCGAAAACGTCCACGTGTTGAACATCAACGATCTCGCCAACGCCTTGCGCGCCGCGGCGTTGCCCGGCGACGAACTGAACGTGCGGATCGTCAAGGAAGGCAAGGAACCCGATCAGGGCCTCGCGTACATGGCCGACGGCACCATGATTGTCGTCAACCAGGGACGGCGGTTGATCGGCCAGAGCGTCAACGTCGTCGTCAGCGGCTCGCTCCAGACTTCGGCGGGGCGGATGATTTTTGCGGAGATCAAAGGCGACGGCGCGAGGACGAGCGAAGCAACTGCCCCGCGGCCCGCTTATCAACGCAGAGACCATCCTTCGGCAGCCTAAAAGAAGTTAGGTTGCACAGGGGTTCAGCCACAGGCCGCCACAGGCCACACCGGCGTTGAATCCTGGCGGAGGCAGACGTATAAGCTCGGCAATGTCCGCGCGCCCCGGCAAGACCGTGCTCGAAGTGATCAACGCCACCACGGCGTTTTTCCAGGAACGCGACATCGAGAATCCCCGGCTCAACATCGAGTTGATGCTCGCGCACGTGCTGAACAAGAAACGGCTCCAACTCTACCTCGAATTCGAGCGACACCTGGATGACTCGGTCCTCACCACGTTGCGTGAGATGGTCAAGCGCCGCGCCAGCCGCGAGCCGCTTCAGTACATCCTCGGCAAGACCGAGTTTCATGGGCTGGAGTTTCAGGTGGACAAGCGCGTGCTCATCCCCCGGCCCGAGACGGAACTACTGGTCGAGCACGTCCTCGCTGCGTGCCGGGACGTTCCGCACGTGAAAATCCTCGATGTGGGTACCGGCAGCGGCTGCATCGCGATCACCCTGGCGAAACATCTGCCCGCCGCGGAAATCTGGGCGAGCGAGAAATCCGCTGCGGCGTTGGAGGTGGCGCGCGCCAACGCCGAACGGTTGGGAGCCGGTGAGCGGGTGCATTTCGTCCACACCGACCTTTTCTCGCCGGACCACGGACGGAGCATCGACTGGGTCGTGTCGAACCCGCCGTATATCCCGACGACCGAGACCGGCAACCTCGCCAAGGAAATCGTGGATCACGAACCGCTGGAAGCCTTGTTCGCCGGCGAGGATGGCCTGTCGGTGATGCGCGCGATCATTGCCGAAGCGCCCCGCTTTCTGTCTCCAGGAGGCCACGTCGCCCTCGAAATCGGCGCGGGTCAAAGCGCGGCGGTGCAACAACTCTTTCGCGAGGCAAAATACCAAATGGTGAAGATCGTGAAAGACTTGCAGCAGCACGAGCGAGTGATCGTTGCCGTGACTGGACGATGACTGCGTTCGTAGCCCCCGACGTGAGGAGGGGTAACCTCCGGCCAACGGCGCGACGAGGGCGCATCCCGAAGTTGTTGGTGGTGTCGGCAATCCCCCACGCTTGCCGTGGGGATGCGTTAGGCGGGCTCGCTACCAAATGCGCGGCCACTCTTCACGCCAATCACCGGCGACCCTCGAGATCGCATGCGAGCCCAACGATCCCCACGGCAAGCGCGGGGGATTCCCACCAACAACCTCGGGATGCGCCCGCGCGACGATGCGTGCGCAGTATCGAGTTGCAAAACTCGCGGCCGCGTACCACTATCTTGAAAAGTTGGTCGCGATCAACTCATGGATAGAATCATTCTGAAGGGCGGCGTGCCGTTGCGCGGCACGGTCCGAATCAGCGGCTCGAAAAATTCCTCGCTCCCCATCCTCGCTGCGTGTCTGCTCACCGACGAACCGTGCGTCGTTCACCGCGTCCCGAACCTCAGCGACACGCGTTTCATGGGCGAGATTTTGCAGCACCTCGGCGCGGACGTTTCGTTCCGCAACGGGACGATGCGCGTCCAGGCGAAGAAGGTCGCGCCATTCGCACCATACGATCTCGTGCGCAAGATGCGCGCGTCGGTGTGTCTGCTCGGGCCGATGCTGGCCCGGCTGCGGGACGTGCGCGTCTCGATGCCGGGCGGCTGCGTTATCGGACCGCGTCCGATCGACATCCACCTCAAGGGACTGCGCGCGCTCGGCGCCAGCACGGACATCGATGAAGGCTACGTGCACGCCTGGACGAAGGAACTGCGCGGCGCCAATATGTTCCTCGGCGGACGCTTCGGATCGACCGTGCTCGGCACGGACAACGTGATGATGGCCGCGACGCTCGCCCGGGGCACGACCGTCATCGAAAGCGCGGCGTGCGAGCCGGAGCTGATCGACCTCGCCAGTTTCCTCAACAAGATGGGCGCCAAAATCACCGGCGCGGGCAGCCCCACGATCGTCATCGAAGGCGTCGAGCGCTTGCGCGGTGCGGAACACACGGTCATCCCGGAC
>Ga0187892_10007666_pt1 | contig 15244 bp, 12 predicted proteins | sample MA1701073metaG_FD_139345 | JGI IMG/M metagenome (GOLD analysis project Ga0187892, IMG submission 139345) | Bio-ooze microbial communities from a basaltic lava cave in the Kipuka Kanohina Cave System on the Island of Hawaii, USA - MA170107-3 metaG ... | reverse complement strand
GTCGTGCCCGAAATCGGCGGCCCCGGCATGGCGCTCACCTGGGTGCGCGACATCCGCACCTGGCCGGCGCCGCGCCCGGCCGACGACGGCGTGTCGCTGCTTGCCGCGGTGTTGAACGCGGTCCCGCGACGGCACGGGCGTATCGGCGGCGAGTTCGGTCGCGAGCACAGTTTGCGCATGCCGCTCACCGAATTGGATGCCCTGCGCGAGTGCCTGTCCGGACCAACGCTCGTCAACGGCACGCCATGTCTGTGGGACATCCGTATGGTCAAGACCGGGGCCGAGATCGAGCGCATCCGTTTCGTCTGCCAGATCACCAGCCTCGCCTACGAGGCGCTGCCAGAAAAGCTGCGCATCGGCGACAGCGAATGGGAGGCGGTGCGCAAGCTCCGGATCGACGTCGCCGAGCGCGGTGTCGATGCGACCCCTTTCATGCCCGGGATCGCCGGCCCGGGCGGTTACGCTCAGATCATCGTCGGACCGACCGATCGACGGATCGAGGAAGGTGACATTCTCTTCATCGACACCGGCAATACCTACGACGGCTATTTCTGCGATTTCGATCGCAATTTCGCCTTCGGCCGGATCGACGATGCCGCGCGCCGCGCGCACGAGGCAATCTGGGATGCGACAGAGGCCGGCATACGTGCCGCCGTGCCAGGCGCCACGACGACCGATGTCTGGCGTGCGCAGATGCAGGTCCTGGAGAAGGCCGGATCGCGCGGCAACAATGTCGGCCGCATGGGTCATGGGCTTGGGATGCAATTGACCGAACCGCCGTCGAACATGCCGGGCGACGACACAAGGCTGGTGCCCAACATGGTGCTGACGATCGAGCCCGGCATGGAATATGCGCCCGGCAGGATGCTCGTGCATGAGGAAAACGTCGCCATCACCGAAAACGGCGCCGAACTTCTGACGCGTCGGGCGCCGCGCGAGATGCCGATCGTCACGCGCTAGGGCTACTGCACCTCGCCCGCTACGGCTGCGACAGCCACTCGACAACCGGCCGGATCTGGTCCGGCGCCCGCAGCGGCGGCGCATGACCGACATCCTCGAGCGCCACCAGCGTTGGTTTCGGTCCGCGCTGTTGCATGGCAGCCACGAGGTCCGCGGTCAGCAGATCCGAGTGCCGGCCCCAGAGCAGCAGGGTCGGCACGCGGATCGCATCCCAGACCGGCCAGAGGTCGATATCCTTGTCCTGCGCGGCCAGCAGCCCCTGACGGATCGCCGGATCGTAGGCGAGCCGGAAACCGCCATCGGCCGCGACCAGGCTGTGCGCTGCCATCGCCTGCCAGTCGGCGTCGCTCATAAGACCGAAGGGCGCGAAGACCTGCCGCAGATAGGCCTCGCCGGCCGCCCGGTCCGGCAGCAGCGGGTCGAGCCCGACATACTGGGCGAGCCGCACCAGCGCGGCTTTCGGCAGAAACGGACCGATATCGTTGACCACCAGCCGCGCGATCGGCGTCCCCGGCCTGGCGGCCAGCAGCATGCCGATCAGCCCGCCCATGGACGTGCCGACCCAGTCGACCTTATCGAGCCGCAAATGCGCGATCAGCGCCGCCATGTCCTGCTGGTACTGCCCGTAATTGTAGCCGGCCGGGTCGGGAAGCCGGTCGCTGCGGCCCCGCCCGACAATGTCGGGACAGACCACCCGGAACCCGGCTTCTGCCAGCTTGCCGGCCAGCGGGTCGAAGTCGCGCCCGTTGCGCGTCAACCCGTGCACGCACACGACAGTACGCGCAGCGTCGGGCGCGCCGTGCTCGACATAGCGCACGGTGTGGAAACCGGTAGCGTCGAGGGCTTGGAAATGCCCGTGTCGCATGGACGGCGGATCGGCTTGCATGCTACGGGAACCCTGCGTTTCGGGGGGAACTCATGGCGGTTGGGCAGGATAGCGGTGCGGCGTCCCCGGACAAGGTCGCCGCGGCCATCGATGCGCTACCGGTCGAAAACCGGAAACTCGGCCTGATCCTCGTCATACTGGCCGCGCTGGCCTGGAGCAGCGGCGGCCTTCTGCTGCGGTCGGTCGCGACCGACCCCTGGACCACCATTTTCTGGCGGTCGTTGTTCGCGGCGGTCACGCTCTTCCTGTTCATCCTGATCCGCGACCGCGGCAACACGCTTCGCCTGTTCCTCGGCATGGGCTGGCCCGGCGTGCTGCTCGGCGCTTGCTTCGCCACCGCCTCGACCAGCTTCGTGATCGCCGTACAGTACACGACCATCGCCAACGTGCTGCTGCTGCAGTCGCTTGCCCCGTTCCTCGCCGGCATCATGGGCCTGATCTTCATGCGCGAGCATGTCGAACGCCGGACCTGGATCGCCATGGCCGCGGCGATTGCCGGCGTCGGGATCATGGTGTCCAACACGCTCGGCACGGCCTCCTTCACCGGCAGCCTGTTTGCGATCCTGATCGCATTCGGTTTCGGCGGCGCGACGGTGGTCCTGCGCTACAATCGCCATGTGCGCATGACGCCGGCGGCCTGTCTCGCGACGCTGCTCGCCGGGACCTTCGCGCTGATCATGGGTGCCGCGCCGGGCAGTGCGAGCCTGCAGGATGTCGGTCTTCTCGCCCTGCTTGGAACCGGCCAGCTCGCGCTCGGCATGATCCTCTATACGACCGGCGCGCGTCTGATCCCGGCGGCAGAATCCGCCCTGCTCGCCAACATCGAAGTCGTACTCGGCGTCGTCTGGGTCTGGATCGTGTTTGCGGAGGATCCCGGCGTGCGCACGCTGATCGGCGGCAGCGTCATTCTGGCCAGCCTGGTCGGCCATTCGCTGGTCGATCTTCGGCGCGGCGGCGGACGTCGGGTGGCACCGCCCGCGACATGACCGCCGACACGACCGTTGCGCCGGCCTCCGGCCACGGCTCCGCCGAGCATCGCAGCGGAATCGTCCTCGTCGCCGCCGGCGCCATTGTCTGGAGCACGGCAGGATTGCTGGCACGGTTGGCCCAAACGGATGTCTGGACGACTTCGTTCTGGCGCGCGGTGTTCTGCGCCATGTTCCTGACGCTTGTCCTGATCGTCTTCGAGCGCCGGGATCTTCTGAAATCGATTCTCGGCATGGGTCGGCCGGGCGCGATCGTGGCGACCCTGCTCAGCGTCGACGCGATTCTGTTCATCCTGGCGCTCAACTACACGACCGTCGCCAACGTCATGTTCATAACGGCGACCACGCCGTTCGTTGCGGCTTTCATCAGTCGCGTGGTTCTGAAGGAACGTGTCCGGTCCAAGACCTGGATCGCGACTGGAGCGGCTTTCATCGGCATCGCGCTGATGGTCAGCGAATCGCTGGGCAATGCGTCGCTGATCGGCGACGGGCTTGCCGTGATCGTCACCATAAATTTCGCGATCGCGATTATCTTGATGCGCCGCTATCGAACCATCAACATGCGGCCGGCGGCCTGGCTCTCGGCGCTCATCTCGATTCTTCTGACGGCACCCTTTGCGGCCCCGCTCGCCGTCACGGCCTACGATCTCGGCCTGCTGGCGATCTTCGGCGCGGTCGAGATGGGACTCGGCATCGTGCTGTTTACCGCCGGCGCGCAGCGCATCCCGGCGGTCGAGGCCGCGATGATTGCGATCCTCGAGACGATCCTGTCGCCTTTCTGGGTCTGGATCCTGCTCGGCGAGGATCCCGGTCCGCGCACGATCGCGGGCGGGTTGATCGTCATCCTGGCGGTTGCGGCTCACACGCTGAGCGACTTCCGTCGGCCGGCGCGACTGCCGGTCTGACCGGCAACGACGGCTTAGCGCGCGCCGAGCCGCACCGGTGCGTCGTTGACCAGCACGAGCGTCTCGGGATGAAAACCGTTGAAGCGGCTCGCGATGGCGTTCGAATAGGCGCCCAGCCGGTCGATCTCGATCCAGTCGCCTTCGCGGATCTCGCCGGGCAGGTGGAATTTGGTCGGCAGCACGTCGAGCGAATCGCAGGTTGGGCCGTTCAGCACGAACTCCGATGGCGTGCCGTTGACCTCGCCGCCGAGGCGATAGGCACGGGCCGGCAGTTTCAGCTTCGCCGTCACGACCTCGTTGAACGAACCGTAGACGCCGTCGTTGATATAGAGCCGGTGATCCTTGCGAAGCTGCACCTGCGTCACCAGCGACATGGCTTCCGCGACGATCCCGCGGCCGGGCTCGCACATCAGGATGCAGTCGCGTCGCAGGTTGAGCTTCGCAACGCCCTTTTGGATCTCGTCCATGAAATCCTCGAGCGGCGGCAGGTTTACGTCGAGATAGGGCGCCGGAAACCCGCCACCCACATCGAGATACTGCAGCGTCACCCTGGATTTCTCGATCACCTCGCCGCAAATCGCCAGCGCCGCCGCATAGGCCTTCGGCGACGTGCATTGCGAGCCGACATGAAAAGCGAGTCCCACCTGGCAACCCTGCGAGGCCGCCTCTTTCAGCATGGCGACGGCATCGTCGGCGCCGGCCCCGAATTTCTCCGCCAGGTGGAACAGGGCGCCTTCGGCCGGCGGCGTGTTGATGCGCACGATGATCTCGATGCCGGCGCTGCCGCGCGTCTCGTGCAGAATCTTCGTCAGCTCGTCCATGTGGTCGACGACGAACGTATCGACGTTGTAGACGCGGTTGGCGGTCTGAATGACGGCGCGCCCCTTGACCGGGTGCATGAAGTAGGCGCCCGCATCGGGAAACATCTCGCGCACCTGAGCGATCTCGGGGAGAGACGCCGTGTCGAAGTGCCGGATGCCTGCATCGTAAAGAATGCGCAGCACCGCCGGATGCGGATTGCACTTGACGGCATACAGAACCCGGCCCGGAAACAGGTCGAGAAACTTCTGGGCCTGCTGGCGAAGAACGTGCGGACGCAGGCAGTAAACCGGGTAGCTCGGCTGCAGCGTCTCGATCATCGTGCGCACGTCGGAAAACTGTCGTTCGGCCATCGCACCACTCCGGGGCCCGAAAAGAGGTCGGCTTCTATCCCAAGGGGCACGCTTTGTCACCACCTCGGCGCGACGGCGCGGGTCCCTGCCCGCCGGTTGCCGCCCGGGTCTGCAATGGTTATGAAATCCGCGGCTTTCAAGGGTGGATTCCATGACCGTTTCGGGACCGCTGGCGGGCATTCTGGTGGTCGACCTCACGCGGGTTCTGGCCGGCCCCTATTGCACGATGGTGCTCTCCGATCTCGGCGCTCGGATCGTCAAGGTCGAGCAGCCCGGCAAGGGCGACGATTCGCGCGTCTACGGGCCGTTCATTGCGGGCCAATCCGGTTATTTCGCCGCGATGAACCGCGGCAAGGAAAGCATTGCGCTCGATCTCAAGGCCGCCGACGATCGCGCCGTGCTGGAGCGTCTTCTGGAACGTGCCGACGTGCTGGTCGAGAATTTTCGGCCCGGTGCGATGGAGCGCCTCGGCCTCGGCTGGGAGACGCTGCACGCGCGCCACCCGCGCCTGATCTACGCCGCCGCCTCCGGTTTCGGACATACCGGCCCCTACCGCGCGCGGCCGGCCTACGACATGGTCGCCCAGGCGATGGGCGGCGTCATGAGCATCACCGGCCATCCGGGCGGACCGCCGACCCGCGTCGGCTCCTCGATCGGCGACCTAACCGCCGGACTCTTCTGCGCCATCGGTATAGCCAGCGCGCTCGCCTATCGCGAACGCTGCGGCGTAGCGACCAAGATCGACGTCGCCATGCTCGATTCCCAGGTTGCGATTCTCGAGAACGCCATCACGCGCTATGTCGCGACCGGCGAGCCGCCCGGTCCGCTCGGCGCGCGTCATCCCTCGATCGCACCGTTCGCCGCCTTCGCAACCGCCGACGGTCACGTGGTCATCGCCTGCGGCACCGATGCGATCTGGCAACGCATGTGCGAGACGGTTGGCTGCCCCGAACTGGCATCCGATCCCCGTTTCGGCGGCAACGATTTGCGCGCCCGAAACATCGAGGCGCTGCACGCCGAGCTCGAGAAGAGGCTGAAGACTGCAACGACGGCCGAATGGCTGCGGCGTCTGTCCGAGGCCGAGATCCCGCACGCCCCGATCAACAATGTCGCCGACGTGCTCGCCGATCCGCAGGTCAAGGCGCGCAATATGGTGGTCGCCGTCGACGATCCCGACCTGCCCGGCCTGCGCGTCGCCGGCAACCCGATCAAGATGTCGGCCTTTCCGGATCCGGTCTCGCGCGGTCGCGTCCCGAAGCTCGATCAGGATCGCGCGCGCATCCTGGCGGATCTCGACGACGGCACGCTGTGAGGCGCCGCCGCCGATACATGCTGTATGGCGTACTCGGCCTGCTCGTGCTGCAGCACATCGTCGGCATCGTCGGGTTCTTCTGGTTGCGGACCTCGTTGCCGGTGCTCGACGGTACGCTGGCTCTTGCCGGCCTGAGCGAACCCGTCGCAATCGAGCGCGATCAATATGGCATCGTCACGATCCGCGCAAAGAACGAGCCGGACGCCTATTTCGCGCTCGGCTTCGTGCATGCGCAGGACCGCCTCTCGCAGATGGAGCTCACGCGCCGCCTGGCGTCGGGCCGCCTCTCGGAGGTCGTCGGCGACGCGCTCATCGAAACCGACAAAATGATGCGAACGCTCGGTCTGCGCCGGCAGGCCGAGGCGCAGCTTGCCATCGTGTCGCCGGCGTTGCGTGCCACCATCGATGCCTATACCGCAGGCGTGAACGCCTTCCTTTCGACGCATGAGGGCGCCTGGCCGCCCGAGTTCTACGTGATGCGCAACAGACCGGAACCCTGGCAGCCGGCGGACTCCCTGCTCTGGGGACGCCTGATGGCGATCCAGCTCAGCGGCAACTGGCGCGAGGAATACCTCCGCGCCCGCCTCGCCAAGGCGCTGACGCCGGAACAGCTCGAATGGCTCTGGCCGGAAGCCGGCCGCGACGATGTCGCGCAGCTCGCCCCGCCGGGCCCGAACGATCCGGCCAGCTTTGCCGCCGCCTCGAACGCCTGGGCGGTGGCACCGTTCCGCAGCCTCTCGGGCGGCGCGCTGCTCGCGGGCGATCCGCATCTCGGGTTGCGCCTGCCGGTCTATTGGTATCTGGCACGTATCGAAACGCCGGACTGGACGCTGAGCGGCGCGACCGCACCCGGCGTTCCGCTGGTCATCATCGGACACAACGATCGGGTTGCCTGGAGTTTCACGACGACGCACGGCGATACGCAGGACCTCTTCATCGACCGCCTCGATCCGGATGCACCGGATCGTTACCTCACGCCCGACGGATCGCTCCCGTTCGAAACTCGCACCGAAACGATCAGGATCCGCGACGAGACGGTGACACTCGATGTGCGCGAGACAAGGCATGGGCCGGTGATATCGGATCTCGAATTCATCCAAGGCCTGGCCGGCGAGAACGAAGTCGTCTCGCTGGCTTGGGCGTGTCTCGACGAGAACGACCGGACGCCCGACGCGCTGTTCCGGATCAACCGCGCGCGCAATGCGATCGAACTGCGCGCCGCACTGGACAACTTTCACTGCCCGCTGCAGAACGTGATCTATGCCGATGCCGATGGCCGCATCGGGTTCATGACCGCCGGCCGCGTACCGGTGCGGCGCGCGCTCTCGGCCAATGGCCAGATGCCGGCCGAAGGCTGGTCGGGCGCGCATGACTGGATCGGCTACATACCGCCCGCCGAGCTGCCGCAGGCGGTGGATCCGGTCACGGGATGGGTCGCGAACGCCAACAACAAAGTGACTCCGCCCGGGTATCGGCATTTCATCGCCGCACGCTGGGAATCGCCCTACCGCATCGACCGGATCGACGCTGTGCTCGGCAATCTTCCCGCGGCGGGCCTCGACGACATGACGGCGCTTCAGACCGACACGCTTTCGCTGGCCGCGCAGCAGCTCGTACCCGCCATCGTCACCGCCGTCGGAGACCGGCTCTCGTCCGATCTCGCGCGCGACGCGCTCGACCGGCTCGCACAATGGGATGCTACTGTCGATCGCGATGAATCCGGCCCGCTGATCCTTCATGCCTTCATGAAGGAAGCCAGCCGTGCAATCTTCGCCGATGAACTCGGCGACCTTTTCGAGGACTATCAATGGTGGAATGCACCGATGTTGATGCGCATCATGACGAACGAACCCGGCGCCGACGCCTGGTGCGACGACACGTCGACCGACGGTCCGGAAACCTGTGCCGCGGTGCTGACGGGGGCCTTCGAAACATCGGTTTCCGCAGTTGCCGACAAATGGGGTGGAGATCCGGCGGAATGGCGCTGGGGCGCCGCACACCGGGCCGAATTCGAACATCCGATTTGGTCGTCCATTCCGATCGCCAACCGCATTCTGACTCCGTCTGTCGAGACGCCGGGCGATACCTACACCGTCAATCGCGGCACCGCTTCGCCCTACGAGGACGATGCCGAGTTTCCGGACATTCACGCGGCCGGCCTGCGTTTCGCCATCGACTTGTCCGATCCGGCTGCCGCCCGCTTCGTCATTGCCGGCGGGCAATCCGGCAACATTTTCTCGCCCCACTACGACGATCTTATCGAGTTGTGGCGGGACGGCGGGTTTGTCTCTATCGTCGGTCCAACCCGGAACATGCTGAACCTCGTACCCGGCAACGATGAATGACACTTCCAACGCCGCATTGCCGTTGACGCTGGCGGATATCCGCGCCGCTGCGGAACGCATTGCAGGCCGCGTGGTGCGCACGCCACTGGTGCAGAGCCCGCGTCTTGCCGAGATCACCGGCGCGCGCGAAGTCTGGCTCAAGCTCGAGAACCAGCAATATACCGGCTCGTTCAAGGACCGTGGCGCCCTCAACAAGCTGCTGAGTCTCGCCGATGACGAACGCCGCCGCGGTGTGATCGCCATGTCCGCCGGCAACCACGCGCAGGGTGTCGCCTATCATTCAAAGCGGCTCGGCGTGCCCGCCACGATCGTCATGCCGGTCGGCACGCCTTTCAACAAGATCGAGCGCACCCGCAGCTTCGGCGCTCGCGTTCTGATCGAGGGCGACGGGATCGATGCCGCTGCGATCTTTGCGCGCGACGTCGCCGAGCGCGACGGGCTTGCCTTCGTACATCCGTACGACGACCCGGCCATCGTCGCCGGCCAGGGCACCATCGGCATCGAGATGCTCGCCGACCGGCCGGAGCTCGACGACATCATCGTGCCGATCGGCGGCGGCGGAATACTGTCGGGCATCGCGATCGCCGCCAAGGCGCTCAAGCCGGACATCGAGCTGCTCGGCGTCGAGGCGGAACTGTACCCGTCGATGCACGATGCGCTCTCGAGCAACAGCCCATCCTCCGGCGGGCAGACGATCGCCGAAGGCATCGCGGTCAAGTCGCCCGGCCGCCTGACCCGCGCCATCATCGAGGCGCTGGTCGGCAATATCCTGCTGGTGAGCGAAGACAATCTCGAACGCGCGATCCAGTTGCTGGTCGAGGTCCAGAAGCTGGTGGCCGAGGGCGCCGGCGGCGCCGGGCTCGCAGCCATGCTGCAGCATCCGCGCCGCTTCACCGACCGCCGCGTCGGCATCGTGATCTGCGGCGGCAACATCGACGTGCGCATGCTGGCACAGGTGCTGATGCGCGGCCTGGTCAAGGACGGGCGTGTCGCGACGCTGCGCGTCGAGATCTCCGATTCGCCGGGCGTGCTGGCGAAGGTCGCCAGCATCATCGGCGACGCCGGCGGCAACATCATCGAGATTTACCACCAGCGCATGTTCTACGACCTGCCGGTCAAGCGCGCCGACGTCGACGCCATGATCGAGACGCGCAACGAGGCGCATGTCCACGAGATCATCGCCCGGCTGACGCAGGCCGGCCTGCCGACACGACTGCTCAGCAGCCGCTCGGTCTGATCCGCCGAAGGCACACCGCCGCCCGACATCTTGTCGCAGCGCCCCGCCCTCCCCATCTGATGGCCGGCGAGCAGGGGAGGAGACCTTGGCCCAGCTTCCGGTTTTGCGACGGGACGACGATGCCTGGCAGGCGACGCCGCCCGATCCGCTCGACAATCCCGCCCTTTATGCCGGCGTCCGCACCCGGCGCGTCTTCGGCTACCTCGTCGATCTCGTTCTGATCGGAATCCTCTTGGTCATGGCATGGGCTGTTGCGGGCGTGCTCGGAGTTCTGACGCTCGGCCTCGCCTGGCCGCTTCTGGTGCTGGCTGTCGGCTTCGTGCCCCTCGCCTACTATACGCTCACCATCGCCGGTCCTGCCTCGGGCACCGTCGGCATGTGGCTGTTCGACGTCGAGGTCCGGAGCTGGACCGGCAAGCGCCCGGATTTCGGACAGGCGCTCATCATGACGGCGGTCTACATGGTCACCGTATGGCCGACCGGCCTGCTGATCCTGCTGGTCTCGCTCTTCGACGGGCGGTCGCGCACGCTGCACGACATCCTGTCCGGCACGGTCGTGGTCCGTCGCTCGGCGCTGCAGCGCACCGGCGACATCGCAATCAGCGCGGTCGCCACACGCTGAGGTCGCGACCGATCAGCGCTTCGACCCGATCGATCTCCTCGCGATAGAACCGCTCGTACAGCATTGCCGACGTCCCCGCTGCCAGTGAACGGGTAAGGTTCTTGTTCAGCCGCGCGTAGAAGCGGCGCGCCAGCGGCGATGGCCTCGGAATGTAACGGTGTGCGCCGACGACATGGGCATCGACCACGATCGATCCCGGCGCCGCGCGGCGCTTCCTGCCCGGCACGACGGTCTTGTCGCCCTTCTTGACGAAGTAGATATCGGGCGGCGGCAACCGCGTGTCGGTGATTTCGTGGTTGAACTTGAACGCCGGATCGACTTCGAGAAACTCCAGCAGTCCCGATAGCATGCGGGCGCGCTGGCGCCGTTTGCCCTGGATGTCCTCTTCGAGAATCACGAACCGCATCCGGTCCTTGGGATAGAATTTCAGAAACCGATCGATCTGCTCGGTGTAGAAGCCGCCGCGCACATAGTCGCGCCGCTGGTTCAGGAACCGGCGGCGCTCCTTTCGCTGCGCGTCGAGTTCGAGCGCCCGCTCGAAACTGTTGCCTTCCTCCAGCCATCCGGACGCACTGCAGATAGTGCGAGTAGGCGCGCGTCACCGGGTTGCGCAGGCAGAAAATGAACCGCATCTCGTCGCCGAGCGTGTGGTGAATGCGATGCGCGACGCCGGGGACGCGCATGTACTCCGGCGTCGCCTCGCCGATCGCCTTCTGGCCGCGATATCCGGCGCTGAACTGCCACTCGTAGAAGACCGCTTCGCGGCGGTCGAAGTTGCGGGTAAAGAACGACAGTTCCTTCCGTTGGGGAATGTGGATGTCCGGATGCTGTTTGAGCAGCCGGAACAGGGGCGTGGTGCCGCCCTTCTCGGTTCCAGGAATAATGAAGTTCGGCAACACCATACGGTCACTCCCCCGGCGCCGGCGCCGGGCGCGGACAACCGCAAACTTGCCCGGTACGCCCCGCCGCCGCAACGGGAATGGCATGGATCGGAACCGCGTTGCTGGTCCATACTGGCGGCGGCCCGCAACCCGTTCCGCGGCATGTGCCGCGTCGAGTGCCATGAGCGTCGGTAGCCGTACCCAGCCTTTGCCGTTCCTGGTCACGACGGAGATGCCTTGCCCCTATCTGGCCGGGCGCATGGAGCGAAAGGTCGTGACCGAACTGGTCGGGCCGCGCGCCGCCGACACGTACGAAGTGCTGTCGCGGGCCGGCTTTCGCCGCAGTCATTCGATCGCCTATCGCCCGGCATGCCGCGGCTGCGCCGCCTGCGTGCCGGTCAGAGTGCGCGTCGCCGAGTACGAGCCCGGCCGCACGCTGCGCCGCATCGAGCGCCGGAACCTCGACCTGACGGCCCGGTTTGCGCCGCCGCGCGGCACGATCGAACAGTTCCGGCTCTTCACCGGCTATCTCGACGAGCGCCATGGGGACGGCGAGATGGCGGGCATGAACTTCGAAGAGTACCGCGCCATGATGGAGTCGAGTCCGATTCCGACCGAGATCATGGAACTGCGCGATCCGACCGGCGAGTTGCGCGGCTGCTGCCTGATCGACGTGTCCAGGGACGGGTTGTCGGCGGTCTACAGTTTCTTCGACACGCGCGAGCGCGGCCGCGGGCTGGGTAACCACGTCGTGATCCGGCTGATTCGCGAGGCCGAGCGACGCGGTCTGCCCTATGTCTATCTCGGCTACTGGATTCGCGACTGCCGCAAGATGAGCTACAAGACGCGCTTCCGGCCGCTTGAGGGTTTCGGACCCGAGGGCTGGCAGGTACTCCCGGAAGATTGAATGCCGGGGCCGTTCGCCGGCCGATCTCGGTCGCTTGCCCGGCGCGCGCCGCGACGGCTAACCTCCTGCCCGACCGCAGGTAATCGCGCACCCGAAACCGGGGCGCGGTCAGGGAGCAGAGATTCATGAAACGTCGCCAGTTCCTCGCCGGTGCCGGGGCGGCGGCCGGCGTCGCCGCCACGTTGGCGTCCGGCCTTCCGAAGCCTGCGCTGGCGCAGGAGCGGATCGAATGGAAGATGGTGACGAGCTGGCCGAAGGGCCTGCCGGGTCTCGATACGGCGGCGCGGCGTCTGGCGCAAACGATCTCGGATCTGAGCGAAGGCCGGCTGGTGATCCAGGTCTATTCGGGCGGCGAACTGGTGCCGCCGCTCGAATGTTTCGATGCGGTTGCCGACGGTACGGCCGACATCGCGCACGACGCGGCCTACTATCATCTCTCCAAATCGCCGGCCTGCGGCTTTTTCACCGCCGTGCCGTTCGGCCTGACCGCCAGCGAGCTGAACGCCTGGATCTATTTCGGCGGCGGCCAGGAACTCTGGGACGAACTCTATGCGCCATTCGGTCTCAAGGCGTTTCTCGCCGGCAATACCGGCTCGCAAATGGGCGGCTGGTTCCGCAAGGAGATCAATACGGTCGAGGACCTCAGGGGCCTGAAATTCCGCATGCCCGGCCAGGGCGGCCAGGTTCTCTCCAGGCTCGGCACTACGGTCGTCACGCTGCCCGCCGGCGAGATCTTCGCCAACCTGCAATCGGGCGCACTCGACGGCACCGAGTGGGTCGGTCCGTACAACGATCTCGCCCTCGGCCTCTACAAAGTGGCGAAGTACTATTACTGGCCCGGCTTCCACGAGCCAGGATCGGCCCTGCAATGCACGGTCAACACGGCCCGGTTCGAGGCGCTGCCCGGCGACCTGAAACAGGTCATCGAAGTCGCCTGCGGCCGCGAGAACGACATGCTGCTGGCGGAGTTCAATGGCCGGAGCGCGCCGGCGCTCGCCTCGCTGGTGAACGAGCACGGCGTAATCCTGAAGCAGTTCTCCAAGGACGTGCTGATCGCGTTCGGCGATGCGTCGGGCGAACTGATGCAGGAGCTCTACGACCGGGGCGACGATATCACGCGCCGGATCTGCGAGAGCTTCTTCGCTTTCCGCCGCGACATCCGGCTCTGGACCCGCATCGCCGACCAGGCCTACGCGAACGCACGCGCGCTGAAATTCGACTATCCGCAGGGTTGACACAAGTATCACTCCGGCGGCGGGGTCAGCGCATCCTCGTCGAGCATCTGCTCGAGCGTCGAGCCTTCGCCGCTGCTCTCGCCCGCCGGCGCCGTCTCGCCGGGTGATTCGTCGTCCGTCGGCATGAGCGCGTCATCCGGAAGCGCGAGGGGTTGCTGGCCGGCGCCGGACGGCGTTGGCACCGTACCGTAGACCTGCTGCGGCAGCCAGGTTGCGAGCGTCGGGAATTGCCAGAGCGTCGCCATCGCCAGCAGTTGCAACCCCACGAACGGCGCAACGCCGCGATAGATCTCCACCGTCGTGATCGACGCGAGCGCGACGCCGCGGAAATAGAACAGCGAGAAGCCGAACGGGGGCGTCAGGAAGCTGGTCTGCAGGTTGATACCGATCATCACACCGAGCCAGAGCGGGTCGACACCGAGACCCAGCAGAATCGGCGCCGTGATCGGCACTACGATGAAGATGATCTCGAACGTATCGAGAAAGAAACCGAGCACGAACATCAGCAGCATCACGACCAGCACGGCGCCGTCCGCGCCGCCGGGAAGCTGCGTCAGGACGTCGTCGACGATGCGCTCGCCGCCGAGGCCGCGGAACGCCAGCGAGAAGACGGAGGCGCCAAGCAGGATCACGAACACCATCGAGCTGATCTTCAGCGTGCTGCGCATGACATCGTTCAGCACGCGCCACGAGAGCTGGCGGTTGCCGGCTGCAAGCAGGGTCGCGCCGACGGCGCCGACCGACGCCGATTCCGTCGGCGAGGCGATGCCGGCCACGATCGAACCCAGCACCGCGACGATCAGCCCGGTCGGCGGCAGCAGCACATAGGCGACGCGCCGGATCAGGCCGCGCCGCTCTTCCGGCGACATGCGCAGCGCGGGCGCGGCTTTCGGATCGAAGATCGCACGGACCGCGACCCACGCCATGTAGAACAGCACCAGCATCAGGCCCGGCAGCATCGCCCCGGCGAACAGGTCGCCGACCGAAACCGGATCGGGCGCCAGGTTGCCGCGCGCCAGCTGGGCTGCCGAATTGGCGCCCTGCAGCATGTCGCCGAGGAATACCAGCACCGTCGAGGGCGGGATGATCTGCCCGAGCGTGCCCGAGGCGCAAATGATGCCGGTCGAAAGTTTCGGGTCGTAACCCGCGCGCGTCATCGATGGCAGGCTGAGCAGGCCCATGGTGACCACGGTCGCGCCCACAATGCCGGTCGAGGCGGCCAGCAGGGTACCGACCAGGATGACCGAAATGCCGAGCCCGCCTCTTAGCGGCCCGAAAAGCTGACCCATCGTCTCGAGCAGCTTCTCGGCGATCTTCGAGCGTTCGAGCATCACGCCCATGAAGATGAAGAGGGGCACGGCGACCAGCACCTCGTTCACCATGACGCCGAAATAGCGCGAGGCAAGCGCGGTGAAGAGATTGAGATCGAAAGCGCCGAGCGCGGCGCCGAGAAGCGCAAACGTCAGGCCGATACCGGCCAGCGTGAACGCGACCGGATATCCGATCAGCACGGCGAACAGCATGGCGGCGAACATCAGCAGCGCCAAAATTTCGCCGATCGGCACCCCGCCCATGTCAGGCCGGCCCCAACGTCATGACGCAGCCGGTTGCCGACTGCGATCCGCGACATCTGCCGGGTCCGGGCGCCCGGCGATGATCAAGATCGAGCGCAGTACGGAGGCGATGCCTTGCACGCCAAGCAGCAGGGCGAAGACAGGGATTGCCGATTTCAGCAGGAAGTACCCGCCGCAACCGCCCGCCTGACCCGACGCTTCGAACAGGTTCCAGGAACGCTC
>Ga0187892_10007665_pt1 | contig 15244 bp, 11 predicted proteins | sample MA1701073metaG_FD_139345 | JGI IMG/M metagenome (GOLD analysis project Ga0187892, IMG submission 139345) | Bio-ooze microbial communities from a basaltic lava cave in the Kipuka Kanohina Cave System on the Island of Hawaii, USA - MA170107-3 metaG ... | reverse complement strand
TGTGCTCTTTGTGTCCTCATTCTTCGTGAACTCTGTGATTAAAATGGAGCTAATCACAGAGAGCACGGAGCGAGGACACAGAGGCACAAAGAAAAAGTCATTGGACGTCACAAGTTTAGGACACTAACCAAAAGTGTTATTCCGCCGCACGCTTTTATTTTGTGCGGCAAAGACGCTAAACTCAAAATTCAAAAGACCGCCGAACAGATGACAAAAAAGGCAAAGAAAAAGATCGATTTAAAAAAGATCGCCGACGGTGTTCGGCTGATGCTCGAGGGCATCGGCGAGGATCCGAATCGCGACGGTTTGAAGAAAACGCCGGAACGTGTCGCCGAATTTTACGCCGAACTTACCGAGGGAATGTGGATCGATGCGAGCGAGCACATTGTGCCGCTGCCGGGCGACAGTCACGACGAAATGGTGATCGTCAAGGATATTTCGATCGCGTCGGTGTGCGAGCATCACCTCGCTCCATTTGTTGGGAAATGTCACATTGCTTACATCCCAAAAGGCGGCCGCATCATCGGTTTATCAAAACTTGCGCGAATTGCAGAGACATTTTCGCGGCGTTTGCAGGTTCAGGAACGCCTTACTCAGCAGATCGCGCAAACTTTGTTCGATAACTTAGAACCTATCGGCGTGATGGTCGTCGTCGAGGCTGAACATACTTGTATGACACTTCGCGGTGTGAAAAAACCCGGAGCCGTGACGATAACGTCGGCTGTGCTCGGCGGTTTTAGAAAAGATTCGCGAACACGCGCCGAAGCGATGTCGCTGATAAAAGGATAATTTATGAAAAAGATAACTGCTTTATTTTTAGTTTTTACATTTCTGTCGCCGATGCTTTTCGCTCAGGACATGAGTGCGAAATTTGATGGCCAAAAGATGCGAGAGCGCGTCATTCGGCTGTCGGCTGACGATTTTGAAGGTCGCGGTCCTGGAACCGACGGAGGAAAGCGCGCCGCGCAATACATTGCCGATCAGATGAAAGCGAGCGGCGTTAGACCTGCGAACAAAGACAGCTATTTTCAAAATGTAAAACTCGTCGGCGTCAAAGCCGATCCGAATACAAAGTTGCTCGTCGGCGACAAGTCTTACAATTTCGGCGACGACTTCGTTGCGACGACCGGTGCTCAAACTTCAAGTGTTGCAGTTGATGCCGAGCTTGTTTTTGTCGGTTATGGCATCGAGTCGTCGCTTTACAAATGGAACGATTACAAAGGTTCGGCTGACGATTACAAAGGCAAAGTGCTGATGATCCTCGTCAACGATCCGCCCGCGACCGAAGGCGAACCGAATCTTTTTGGCGGCAAAGCTCTGACATACAACGGTCGTTGGACTTATAAATATGAAGAAGCCGCGCGTCGCGGTGCTGCGGGCGTAATACTCGTGCACACGACCGAATCCGCAGGCTATGGCTGGAATGTCGTTCGCACGTCGAACGGCAACTGGCGTTACGAGATCGCACGTTCCGCCGCCGACAAGACGCCATTTTTGCAATACCGAGCATGGGCGACTGACGACGCGTCAAGCAAAATTCTAAAGCAAGCTAGTCTAGACATCAACAAACTGCGCGAAGCCGCAAAGTCGCGTGACTTTCAACCGGTAAAGACAGGCCTAAAAGTAAAACTCGATCTGAATAGTGAGTTGAAAACATTTGATTCGCCGAACGTCGTCGGGATGGTCGAGGGCAGCGATTCAAAGTTGAAAAAAGAATTCGTCGTTTTCACCGGACACTGGGATCATCTCGGGATCGGCGAGGCAGACACACGCGGCGACAAAATTTACAACGGAGCTTATGACAATGCGTCGGGCATTGCGGCGATTCTCGGCATCGCGGATATTCTGGCAAAGATGCCGAAAAAGCAGCGGCCGAAACGCTCGTTCTTCTTTCTATTTCCAACTGCTGAAGAGCAAGGTTTGCTCGGGGCAGAATATTACTCGCGGTTTCCGCTCGTGCCGCTCGCTAAAACCGCCGGTAACGTGAATATCGATGGCGTGAATTTCTTTGGCCGCACAAAAGACTTTTCCGGACTTGGCTCCGAGCGTTCGTCACTTGATGCTATCGTCAATGAAGTCGCTCGCGAGCGCAATCTTTCGCTTGAAGGCGACACTCGTCCAGAACAAGGTTTTTTCTTTCGCTCGGATCATTTTCCGTTTGCAAAGGTCGGCGTGCCGGCCGTGAGTTTGCGTCACGGCGACGATTTTGTGACGCCTTTGAGCGGAACGGCGCTCGATTTTTTTAGTAATTACAACGCGAAATATTATCATCAGCCGTCCGATCAGTATTACGACTGGTGGGACGCAGACGCGATGATCCAGAACGCCGAACTAGGTCTCGCCATTGCGATAAAGATCGCAAATTCTAGGGCGATGCCGCGATACAAGGACACGGACGAGTTTGCGGCGGCTGATAAGAAGAGATTTTAAAAATAGTAACTGAATAAAAGTTGAAAAGTGCAGCGTGTGGATAAAATCTGTCCCACACGCTACACTTTTATTTTTTGCCGATGGCCGAAACTTTCTACATCACGACTCCCATTTACTATGCGAACAGCCTGCCGCATCTTGGGCATCTCTACACGACGATCGTGGCCGACACGGTTGCTCGTTATAAACGGCAGCGTGGATTTGATACCTACTTTCTCACCGGAACGGACGAGCACGGCATCAATATTCAACGCTCGGCTGAGAAAGCGGGACGCACGAATAGAGAGCAGGTCGACCACATTTCGGATGAGTTGAAGCGGATGTTTCGCGACTTCGGTCTGGATGGCGAGCACGGCGGTTACGACATTTTTATGCGCACGACCGAGCCGTTTCATTATGAAGCGGTGCAGCATCTCTGGCGTGAGATCGTGAAGAACAAAACGCCAAAAGGTAACTCGACCATCTATAAAGGATTTTACGAAGGCTGGTTCTGTGCTCCGTGTGCAGAATTCAAAACCGACGAGCAATATTACACGCCGGAAGGCTCCGAGACGCCGCACTGTCCGATCCACGAACGTCCACTAGATAAGGTCGCGGAGGAAAGTTACTTTTTTCGATTGTCGGATTACGACGAGTTTTTGATCAACGTTATCGAAAACACGGCAGGTTTGGTTCGGCCGGACGCGCGAAAGAACGAAGTTTTATCTTTTGTTCGCGGCGGGCTTCAAGATCTGTCGATCAGCCGGCAAAAAAGCTCTGTGTCATGGGGCGTTCCGGTTCCTGACGACGACGAACATGTAATGTACGTTTGGCTCGACGCGCTTTCAAATTACATAACGGCGATAGGTTACGGCAACGACGAACGTGCGTCGGTCGGATTCGAAAAATATTGGCCGGCAGTTCATCTTGTCGGCAAAGACATTCTCCGGTTTCACACCGTCTACTGGTTTTCATTTTTGCACGCGGTTGGCTTGCCGCTGCCAAAATCGGTTTATGCGCACGGAATGTGGCTCGATGCTGATGGTCGCAAGATGGGTAAGACGACCGGCAACGTGATCGAGGTCGATGTGCTGCACGAACATTTTCAAGTCGATGCCGTGCGGTATTTTGTTCTTCGCGAAATGGTTTTTGGACAGGATGGCAAGTTCGGCTACGAAAACCTGATCGAGCGCGCGAACGCCGATCTAGCGAGCGGTCTTGGCAATTTAGCGAGCCGCACGTTTTCGATGATCACAAAATACTGCGACGGTGCGATCCCGAGCGGTAAGATCGCGGAAGAAAATTACCTAAACGCTCGTCGTGCGGGCATCGATCCCGACGGCCAGGAGATCGTTTCGGTTGTAACGCACGCACGCGATGAATTTTTACGGCGATTCGATAATTTTGAATTCAGCCACGCGCTTGAAACCGTTTGGACCGTCATCGCACGCATAGACAAAATGATCTCCGACGCAAAACCGTGGGAGCTAATTAAAGACGAGCGACAAACCGAGACGCTGAATGCGGTTCTGTATCGTGCAAGCGAAACGCTACGTTGGCTCGCTGTTTTGTTGTATCCGGTGATGCCAGACGCGTGTAAAAATATTTACGCACAGATCGGACTCGATGATGATATTACAAAACTCGATCCTGCGAGTTTGACCTGGGGCGAACTCGCTGTCGGCACAAAGATCGGCGAGACGGTCGCGGTATTCCCGCGCATTGAAAAGAGTAAAATTATGAATGAAATTACAGAGAAGTCAGAAGCCAGGAGCCAGGAGTCAGAACCGGGAGCGATAGCGACTGGGTCCATTGTCGTTGAGCAAGGACAACCAGAAGTAGATAACTTCATCACCATCGATGATTTTCTAAAAGTCGAGCTTCGTGTCGGCGAAGTGAAAGTTTGCGAACGCATTCCGGACGCGGATAAGTTGTTGCGGTTCGAGATCGATCTAGGCGAAGAAAAGCCGCGACAGATCCTTGCCGGTCTCGCCGAATACTACGAGCCCGAAAAACTCATCGGCCGCAAAGTCGTCGTCGTCGCCAACCTAAAACCGCGCAAAATGCGCGGCCTCGAATCACAAGGAATGATCTGCGCCGCATCGCTCACCGAAGACGACACGCCCGCGATCGCGACGTTTTTGGAAGATGTTATGATTGGTGCTCGCCTGAAATGATATTTGTTGATTCACACTGTCATATCGATGGCGAGCAGTTTGATGCTGATCGTGATGAAGTTGTTCAGCGGGCGCTGGATGCGGGCGTCAAGTTGATGCTGAATATCGGCACGGGCGATCCGCATTCGGACGATTTTCGGCGGGCAGTTGAGGTTGCCGAGAAATATGATTGCGTTTACACGTCGGTCGGTGTTCACCCGCACGACGCGAAGCTTTACGACGACGTGGCCGAACAGCATCTGATCGAACTTGTTAGATCGAGCGACAAAGTTATCGCGTGGGGTGAGATCGGTTTGGATTTTCATTACGATCACAGCCCGCGTAATGTGCAGCGAGATGTATTCAGGCGGCAGATCCGCACTGCTCGCAAAATGAATTTGCCGATCATCGTCCACAGTCGCGAAGCGAACGATGAGACGGTGCAGATTCTCGAAGAAGAATGTCAGGGCGACGATTTTCGCGGCGGAATTATGCACTGTTTTGGCGGAACGCTCGAGATGGTGCAGGCTGTTGTTCCGCTCGGATTTTTGATCTCGTGGGCGGGAAATGTCACTTTCAAAAACGCCGACAACCTGCGCGAAGTCGCCGAGATAATGCAGCTAAATAAAATGCTCGTCGAAACGGATTGTCCGTTTCTGACGCCCGAGCCGCATCGCGGAAAGCGCAACGAGCCGAGCTTTGTTGTTCACACTGCGAATTTTCTCGCGGAGTTTACCGACGTTGAGATCGAGTCGTTCGCAAATCAGACAACGCAGAACTTCTTAGACTTTTTTAACTTAAAATTAGATTAGCCACAGAGATCACAGAGATAAGGAAAGTAAGTCTTGATTAGTTTTTATCTCTGTGTGCTCTGTGGCAAAATCTCATTATGGCAAAAGACAATTCATTCGACATCGTGTCAAAGACCGATTACGCCGAGGTGACGAACGCGATCAACCAGACGACGAAAGAGATTTCGCAGCGGTTCGATTTTAAGGGCAGTCGAGCCACGGTTGAGTTGCTGGGCAAAGATCTGCAACTCACCGCCGAGGACGAAACCAAACTGCGCAATATGAACGACATATTGCAAACAAAGCTAGTCAAACGCGGAGTTTCGCTAAAAGCTCTTGATTACCAGACGATTGAGCCTGCGGCCGGTGGAACTGTTCGGCAACTCGTAAAAGTGCAGCAAGGCATTCCGATCGAGAAGGCAAAAGAGGTCGTCAAGTTTATTAAGGACAGCAAACTTAAAGTGCAAGCGTCGATTCAAGGCGAAACGGTTCGCGTCTCGGGCAAAGACCGTGACACTCTGCAAGATACGATCGCGAAACTAAAAGCTAAAGACTTTGGCATCGACATGACGTTCGATAACTATCGCTCAAACTAATTTTATGTCAGCTAACTCCGTGACGGATTTCAAACGACTGCCCGCCGATCTGCAAAATGAACTGATCGAACTTAAGCGGCCCGCAGAAAATCGATTTGTGTTTCTGCGCAAAACGAGTCTTTTGATCTTGCTTCCAGTCGTGCTTCTGATCGGCTGGATAATTTATGTCTGGAGCGCGACGCAGCAGCCGTTGTGGGAAAGTTGGATGTATTGGCTGATCTTCGGCATTTCGGTTGTTGTGTTTCCGGCAGCGATATGGGCGTTAATAAAATTTCTTTCGGCGCACACATCGAAGCTGAAAGACGGCCATATCTTTACGCCGAACGAATATTTTTGCGTGAAAGGCCGCCGCGTCGAGAGTTACACGCTTCGTGATCTCGAAGCTCTTCGCACTAAACACGACGACAAGAAACTCGAATTGTGGATCGGTGATGTCGAGACGATGATCGGCGTTGACGATGTAGCCGAAGCAGAGAAGTTGGAAAATCTGTTCGACCGCTGGAAGGCGAACTCAGCGGACGAACTCGGTCCGCGTCTTCGTGAATCGAATTATGAATATCAACGGACCGGCGGCATCGCGTTTGTCGGAGCTATTCTTATAATCGGCGTTTTGATCGGCGCCGGATTTACCTATGCGTCGAGTCGGATGAATGTAGCGTATGACGATGAAACGACTTGGGCGACGGCAAAAGGCGCGGACACGATCGAGGATTACGAAATTTACCAGTCGCGCTATCTGAACGGAATTCACGCCAGCGATGCTCACAACGCGATCTCGGGTCACATCGGCAAACTCAAGGACAACTATCTCGCGCGTGCTGTTAAAGGCTCCGACCCAAATGCTGTCGCGAAACTCGCCGCGATCTACGAGATAGTCGGCAACCGACCGGATCGCACAATTTACTTAAAGATCAACGAAGTTCGCGAGATCGACCCAAACACTATCGAGACAATCGAAGAAAAATACGGCGAAAGGCCGCAGCCGTATGATTACACAGTGCCGCCGAGCGGCGAAGCGTTTCGCAAGCAGAAAGTCGCGTCCGATCTGATGTTCAGGCTCGCGAGCGTCGGCCCGCGAGGTGCGATCAAACATCAAGTGACCGACAATATTCCGGCTGATGCACCTTCGGTCGAAGTAACGACAACGATCAAATCGGAAGAGAGCTATTATCGTTACGCTTCGTTTGCAGACGGCAGATATCAAATAAGCATCTATCCGACAGCGAGTTTTACGATCAGGTTTGCTTTGAAAACCTCAGCCGACGACAGCGGTTATTCGGCGGAGTACTTTGAAAAGCCGATGGCCGTCAATTCAGGAGCGTTTCGCAAAGAGGATAAGGAGAATTACACCTTCGACAAAGTGCTGTTCTCAACCGTGATGGGCGGCTTTGATAAGACGTTCTCGCGGATGTTTGGCTTTGCGGACACTGAGGCCAGATAACAGATGCAACGGTTTGCTACCGCAAAAAAGGAATTGATCGCAAACGACGCTGCGAAAAGCATTTTCGGCACGATAGCGAGTGAAATGCAGCTCGTCGAGACCGAATTCGAACGTCAGGCATCGTCGAATATTCAGGTCATCAATTATCTCGGCGAATATTTGTCCGCGTCGGGCGGCAAGCGTGTGCGTCCCGCGCTGTTGATCTTGGCGAATAAGGCTGTCGGCAGTGACGGCGGTTCCGAAGGCGTGATTCGACTCGCGACGGTGATGGAGATGCTCCACACCGCGACTCTCGTTCACGACGACATTATCGATAACGCCGATCTGCGACGCGGGCGCTCGTCGATAAATTCGAGATTCGGCAACCAAACCGCAGTGTTGATGGGCGATTGGCTGTATATGTCAGCGTTTGAGACGAGTTTGAAAGAGCGTTCGCTAGAGATTCTCGACATTCTCACTGTCTTAACTCGCAAAATGACGGAAGGCGAGTTGATACAGCTAACCGCGATCGGACGGCTCGATATAACCGAAGCGGAATATTTCGACATTCTTGAGCGAAAGACGGCGTATCTTTTTTCAGCCTGTTGTGAGATCGGGGCGATATTGGGCGAGGCGGATGCTGCACTGCAAGCTGCGTTGAAAGATTACGGTTCGCATCTCGGCGTTGCTTTTCAGCTTGTGGACGACATTCTGGACGTCACACAAGCTACGGACGTGCTCGGCAAAGCCGCGGGTTCCGATCTGCTCGAAGGCAAATTGACGTTGCCACTGATTTATCTTCTACAAAACGAGCCCTCCTTGCTGCCTTTGATCGAAAAAGTCATGCTTTCGGGTGCGTATGAAGCAATCAGACGTGACGAAATTCTCACTAAACTCGATGCTCACGGCATTATCGATAGGATTCGCGAGCGGATTGACCGACATTCCAAGCTGGCGATAAAAAGTCTTGATGTTTTGCCCCAATCAGAGTATCGTCAATGTTTAGAAGCCGTTCTGAACTACATTACGGAACGAAATAAATAACAAAACAGCTCAATTCACACTTCAGAAACAACTTGAAGTAAAAGTGATAAATATTCTGTCTTCAGTATGTTAGACGAAAACCTTATAGCAACACTTGAGCAGAGCTTACGTCAAACACGTAATGCTCAAAATCGGCTTGTCGCCCGTCTTCGCGAGGCCGAATCCGAAGTCGATCACCTTCGGCTTGAGATCGGAGCACTTGAGAACAGCGCCGCACAGACGGAAAAGGCGATCGACAGCCTGTTGGTCACGATGCGCTCGGGCAATCGGCCGATGAGTCTCGGTAAAACTATTTCTATTGAAAATGCCGGAAACGAAGAAATTCCACAGAGAGCTGGCAGACGCGACGGTTCGATAACTTATATTAACCAAAATCGCGGAATTCCCTCGATCTCGAATAACACAGAGCCGATAAGCAATCGTTTTAGCGACCGCACGATCACGCAGGCGTGCACATTATTGCTTCGCGAGGCAGGCGGGCCGCTGCACGTAAACGAACTTTATAATCTGCTTGTCGCCGGCGGTATGAAATTCAAGGGTAACAACCCGACGATCTCGGTCGCCGTTTCGCTCAGCAGAAACCGGCGTTTTCGCAAGGTCGATCCGGGCACGTTCGACCTCGTAATGCGAGAAGCGATCCAAGCCGCTTCGTAACAATTTGTCCCCTCCGAAATAAAGCCGGCCTGATGAAAAAAAGGTCGGTTTTATTTGCTTTATAGCCCAAAAAAGCATAAAAACATAGTTTATATTTTCTTCAATAATGTTATGAACAAAATTAGCCTCGTCAAACTTTCACTCTGTATCGCGTTTTTGGCTACTCTGTCGTCGTTCGCTGTCGGACAAAAAGTTCGGCTCCGCTCGCAGAGCACGCCGACTTGCGCCACGACGTCTGCGCTTAAGTTCGCCGATATCTACGCCGACGGCAACATTGCGGTTATGGGCAGTTTTAACTGTCGTGGTGTCTTTATCTACGATGTCAGCAATCCCGACGCACCGGTTTTGTCGAATTGGTACAATCCGTCACCGACTCAACAATTTCTCGAAGCGATAGTTATCGGAAACCGAGGTTATTTCGGCAGCGGTTCGGGCGGCGGCGGAGTCCACATCGTAGATCTCACCAATCCGTCCAATCCGACTTTATTGGGAACAGTCAGCTCTTCCGTTTGCGCTACCGGAGGAACGCCGTGTGCCTATACATCAATTCATGAAATGATGGTTTTTGATCACGAAGGCGCGCGCTATCTGCTGGAAAATTCCAACGTTACCTCGAACAGAAATATCAGAATTATCGATGTAACAAATCCGTCCGCTCCGGTATTCAAGCACTCGTTCTCTATACCAGACGGTGGATGGGTGCATGCAATGCATATCCGTGGCAACAAAATGTATCTTTCAGGTTTTGTCACCAGCAGTCAGATCGAAATCTACGACATCACGAACCTTGCGTCACAAGCTCCTACTCGACTCGGATCAGGGATCGCAATAGGCGGAACTAATAACCATAGCGCTTGGACGAACGAAACCGGCGAATATCTTTATTCTGCTCGCGAGCTGTCGAATGGCGATCTTCGTGTTTATGATGTTCGCAATCCGGCGTCGCCTTTGCTCATTCGAACAATACGCGCAGCCGATCTGAATATAAACGCGATCGCGCCGCACAATCCCGTTGTGATGGGCAACAAGCTTTACGTTGCGTGGTATCAGGCGGGCATTCAGGTTTTTGACATTACCGACCCGACAAATCCGCTTCGACAGGCGCAATACGACACCTACCAGCCGGAATTTGCACCGAGCGACGAAGAGTTGAAATTTGTAGAGAATGCAGAGCCGTGGGACGTGTTTTGCGGAACAAGCAGCAATTTTGGCAACGCTCTGCCGACCACATTCAGCGGGAATTGGGCAGTCTTTCCTTTTTTAGGGACGAACAAAGTTCTGGCGGGCGATTTGGCCAACGGATTGCTGGTGCTCGACGCTTCGGCGATCTCGGCGCCTCCGAAAAACAAGGTGTCGGATTTTGACGGTGACGGTAAAACGGACTTTTCGGTTTTTCGTTCGTCGAATGGCAATTGGGACATTGAGCAAAGTTCGACCGGAACTCCCTCGACCATAAATTTCGGTTTGAGCGGCGACGTGATCACACCGGGTGATTTCGACGGCGACGGGATAAACGATCTTGCGATCTTCAGACCATCGACCGGTACTTGGTGGGTCAGACGCAGCACAAATCCCGGTAACTTTCTTGCGGTGCAATTCGGCCTTAACGGTGATATTCCGATGGCTGCCGACTATGACGCCGACGGCAAAACCGACATCGCGGTTTGGCGACCATCGACGCGAGTTTGGTATTTGCTGCGAAGCACACTTGGGTTATCTATCCTTCAATGGGGTCTGAGCACCGACATACCGGTTCGCGGTGATTTCGAGGGCGACGGCAAAGCCGACATCGCCGTTTGGCGTCCGTCGAACGGCGTCTGGTATATTTTGCAAAGCTCGTCGTCGATACCCATGTATGGACAATGGGGATTGAACGGCGACAAACCGCTCAGCGCCGATTTCGACGGAAACGGCATTACCGAGCTCGCAGTTTACCGTCCATCGAACGGTGTTTGGTATGTTTATAGTCTCGCGACAAATACATTCTTCGGTTCTCAATGGGGAATCGCCGAGGACAAACCGATACCGGCGGATTACGATGGTGACTCAAAAGCCGACATCGCAGTCTTCCGACCGAGCACGAACACGTGGTATCGCATCAATAGCTCGAACGGCACCGTGGACGTTCGCGGTTTTGGGCAGGCCGGCGATGTTCCGTCGCCGTCGTCCGTCCAGCCGCAGTAAATTAACTTCGAGCAGATTTAAGCCCGATGCCGAGCGAGTTGCTTGACTTCGGGCTTTTTGTTTTTATGATTGCAGTATGAAACTACAACTCGACGTTGAAAGCGGAACGCTCGCGGGCCGCTCGTTTGAACTGGAAACCGGTTTTCTCACGATAGGTCGCGGCGAAACTTGCAGTGTCAAGTTCGACGCAAACAGCGAACGGATCGCGTCGAAGCAACACGCTTTTATCGAGGCGCACGCCGACGGCTTTTATCTCACCGACAACAAAAGCACGAACGGCACTTTTGTAAACGGACAAAAAATTACAAGCGTAAAGCTCGCGACGGGCGACCGGCTTCAGTTTGGACAGAACGGCATCAGCGCATCCGTCACGTTACTCGATCGCTCTGCGATCTCACAGCAAAATTATCCAAACTCGGACGCAGAACAGTTCAACGAGCTTCTGGCACACGAACCGGCAAATCTTCAAACTTCCCTGCACAATTTCGCGCTCGGCAGCGCGTCGTCGGTCGAAACCGACAAGCCAAAGACCGGTAAATATATCGGCATCGGCGTGACGATCTTCGTCGTCGTTTTTCTTTCGCTGATTGTCGGCGGGCTGATGTTTTTAAGTCTGGGTCTCGGCACCGCGATCATAGCGGCGGTCGTCGCGTTTGTTCCGGCGATCATTTATTTGCTGCCGATAATTTGGCTCGACCGCTACGATCCCGAACCGCTCTGGCTGCTCGCGCTCGCGTTTGCGTGGGGAGCGTTGGTCGCGGTCATTGTTTCTTTCGTGATCAACACGATCTTCGGCGTCGCCGTCGGCATCGCGGTTTCGCCCGAAGCGGGCGAGGCGGCCGGTGCGATAATGTCCGCGCCGATTTTCGAAGAGGCGTCGAAAGGAGTAGGCCTTCTGATATTGCTCGTGTTCTTTCGCCGCTATTTTGACGACATACTCGACGGCATTGTTTTCGCAGGAGTCATCGCGCTAGGTTTTGCGACCGTCGAGAACGTCCTCTATTACGGTCGCGCATTGAGCGAAGCGGGATTCGCGGGGCTGCTGATACTGTTTGTTCTGCGCGGGATCATGTCGCCCTTCGCTCACGTAACGTTTACGTCGATGACCGGCATCGGTTGCGGCATCGCTCGCGAATCTCACAACTCCGCGATCAAAATTATCATGCCGATCCTCGGTTACATCGGCGCCGTCACGCTCCACGCGATCTGGAACGGAATGGCCGTCCTCGGCGGCACCGAAGGTTTTCTCTTCGGCTATTTTCTCGGCGAGATACCGCTCTTCATTATTTTCGTCGGGTTTTCGCTCTACATCATGCGGCGGCAAAATAAAATTCTTAACGAGATGCTGGCGATCGACATCGCACGCGGACTTATCCCGACGGAACATGCCGAGAAGGCAACGTCGGCGTTTCGAAGCTCGGCGTGGCTGATCGGCGGCATTTTCGAAGGCAAATTCAAAGCGCGTAGCCGCTACGTCCGCGCCATCGGCAAGCTCGGCTTGAGCTACTGGCACATCCAACGCGCCACCGCCGCACAAGGTCAGACCGGCAGCTTTCAACAAAATCCGATTCTCAGAGACGAAGTACTAAAATGGAGAGACAAAGTGTAAGACAAAGGCAAAAGGCAAAAGGCAAAAGTAAAAAGGCAAAAGGCAAAAGGCAAAAGAAAAGGCAGAAGTGAAAAGGCAAAAGTGAAAAGGCAAAAGGCAAAAGGCAAAAGGCAAAAGAAAAGGCAGAAGTGAAAAGGCAAAAGTAAAAAGGCAAAAGGTAAAAGTAAGACATTAAATTTTGCCTTTTAACTTTTTCCTTTTGCCTTTGCCTTCATTCTGGTAGGCCGTGCAGGGATCGAACCTGCGACCCACGGATTAAGAGTCCGTTGCTCTACCAACTGAGCTAACGACCCAGAAACAAAACGAATTATAACAAAGCCGATTTTTAACGCAAAGACGCGAAGATCGCAAAGGCGCAAAGAATTTTTTGATTTGCTTCTTTGCGTCTTTGCACCTTTGCGTCTTTGCGTTGAAAATATCTTTAGATGAAGGAATGCCCAAAATGTGAATTGTGTTACGCGGACGACATTGCAAATTGTCCGGCGGACGGCACGCAAACGCGATTCTCGCTGCCGGGATCGCAACTGCTCGCCGAAAGATATTTTCTCGAAAGCCGTCTCGGTCGCGGTGCGATGGGACAGGTTTATCTCGCAAAGGACACGAAGTTCACGACAAAAAAGCTGGCGGTCAAAACGGTTCGCCAGGACATTCTTTCGAGCGACGATCTTCAGGAAGGCGAGGCGATCGCTCGTTTCGAACGCGAGGCTCAAGCGGCGGCCTCGATACAACATCCCAACACGGTGAGCGTCACCGATTTTGGCGAGAGCGGCGACGGCGTTTTTTATCTCGTGATGGAATATGTCGAAGGCGAGACGCTGCACAAGCTGCTCCGTCGCGAAGGCACGTTGCCGATCACTCGTGCTGTAAAGTTGCTGCGGCAGATCGCGGACGGCGTCGAAGCCGCACACGAACTCGGCATTTTGCACCGCGATCTCAAACCCGCGAATATCTTTATCATGAAGCAAAAAGGCGGCGATGGTTTTGTAAAGGTCGGCGACTTTGGCCTCGCAAAGATCGTGAACGCGACCGTTACCGACGCGACTTCAAATGCCACGCCGTCTTCGCGCGGCATCATCGGCACGCCGGAATTCATGTCGCCCGAACAGATGCAGCCCGAAATGAGCGTCGATACACGCACCGATCTTTACGCATTGGGAACGATCGCGTATCTGATGCTCGGCGGTCGCACGCCGTTCACGGGCGACATGATGCAGCTCGTGATGCAAAAAGTTTTGCACACGGCTGAGCCGCTCTCGTCGATTCGCAGCGACATTCCCGGCGATGTCGATCGCGTGATAATGAGCGCGTTAGAGATCGATCCTTCCCAACGACCGGCGACCGTAGGCGAATGGATGGCCGAGCTCGAAGAAGCGTCCGAAGACATCGATGAAAAGCAGCGTGCAGGGCGTTCGCGGCTTGTGATCCTGGGGCCGCTCGACGCAGAGGTTTACGTCGATGACGAACGCCGCGCAAGCGTCGGCACGTCGGGCCGCGTTGTTTTGAGCGACGTGCCGCCCGGTCGTCACGTGCTGCGCGTTTCAAAAGCGGGCGAGCGCGACGACGAACGCGTCATCGAGATTCGCGAGGGCGGCGACGAACAGGTTATTCAGGCGCAGCTTCGTCCGCGTCACAGCCCTTCGAGCGAACCTTCGCCGTCACGCGGAGCAAGCACCGGCGGTTCGGGACGCGGAAGCGTGATGCCCGGCATCGTCGCGTGCACAAATTGCCAATCGCGATTTGCCGATGGCGTCCGATTTTGCGGTCGATGCGGCGGCGGCAAATTTGCACCGATCTCCGCGTCTAATCCCTCGATAACATATCCATGCCCACGCTGTGCCGCACCATTGCCGGCAAACTCACACTTCTGCGGCCGCTGCGGACTCAACACCTCAAGCGGCTCAATACACGCGAGCTCGCCGCCATCCTTCGGCATTCCGCAGCCCTCAATCCGCGCTCCGCAACTACCTGAACGTCTCTGCCGCCGCTGCAATACCGCTTACCCGCCGCACATCCGCTTCTGCGGCCGCTGCGGTTTGACCCTGTAAAAGTAAGTGTTACTGAATAAAGTTCGGGTGAAAAATCTCAACGATTTGACCGGGCTTAATGTTAGACAGAGCGACGAAGATGTTGTCGATCATTTCAAGGTGAGTGGCCAATCGGTTATCCCAGATTAAGCATTAGAAAGAGTAATGATTTTTCTTCTTCTTTCTTCTTTGTGATTTCTTTGCGTTCTTTGATGTTAAAAAGACGGTTTCTCCTGACATTGAACTACAATCGATGACGACAAAAACAGATCTTGTTCTTTGAAAAGGAGAAACCGTAATGACATTGTACATCGGAGTTGGTTTTCATCCTCATCAGCAGACGCTTTGTTTGGGGGA
>Ga0187892_10007664_pt1 | contig 15246 bp, 16 predicted proteins | sample MA1701073metaG_FD_139345 | JGI IMG/M metagenome (GOLD analysis project Ga0187892, IMG submission 139345) | Bio-ooze microbial communities from a basaltic lava cave in the Kipuka Kanohina Cave System on the Island of Hawaii, USA - MA170107-3 metaG ... | reverse complement strand
GTGATGTTTTTTAGGGTTATGGTGATTTTATCGGCCTGGCCAGGCTTTAGGGTGAATTCAGAGAGAGTCGGAGAAATACTCAAGCCGCTAGCAGTTGGGCCTGTCTGGGCAGTGGCTGACGTGATACCAAGAAGCAATAACATTACTACGAATGCCGCCGCCAAACGTCTGAGTTGATACATACTGACTCCGTTTATTTTAGTCGTTCCTGATCAAATCTAGGCTTTAGTATAACAAAGCCCTGTTAAATGAAACAGCCAGAGCGCTAAAATTGGGCCACTGCTAAATAGGTAAAGGTCGTGTTATAAACTCCCGGTGGTTGAGCAGCGCTGACATTGACCAAGTATGAAACAGTCATGCGATTATAGTCAGTCGGTTGGCTATCGCTAGCAATCATGTCGCCGGGTTGAAACATAAAAAAATTGGCGATGTTATAGTTTGGAGTTGGCGTAGCTGAGCCTGCGCCAAAGGGATCTTGACCAACAGGTGGCAGATTGTTAGCCCTCAAATTTATTCCGAATTGACTATTGCCAGGCAAGCTTGGTGTCGGGCTAGACAGAGCTGGTATAATGTTATTACCCGATGTCATGGTGGTCCCCAGGGCATAAACGGCGTAACCAGAATTACTATTAGTCGCGGCTGCTAGCTGTGAGGCGCCGGCGCTAGCAGCCGAGGGCGTTAAGTTACCTAAATTAATACTGTCGCCGCTGCCGCTTGAACAATCCGGCGCTACGGTTATAGCTACGCAGAGCCTCAGAAAAGGTGGAACGAAGGTACTAATATCGAATGGGGCAATTGTGGCGAAGGCCACAGCGCCATTATCGGTAATGGAACCGGTGCCGTCAGTCGAAATGTGGGTCGATATCCTCACAAAAATGCTAGTCCCACCGGCGGAAGGATTAGTTATGGTATTAAAATTGTAACTGCTAGCAACCGTCAGACCTGGGCTGCTTGGCCTAGTTAACACTAATCTGTTAGCTGTAGTATTGCCATTATCGATACTAAAGCCGACATTGCCGCTCTGGCTGCTGAGTGAGGCTGTTGCTACGTTGATTCCGGCCGGCGCGGTGCAAGGATCACTAAAAAGCGGTGAATTTATACAATATAAAAAGACTACTGAGCCTACGGAATTGGTCGTTGGATAAGTAAGTGAAAAGGCGTGAGCGGCAACGGCTGAGGGTGTGGCTGTGGATATTTGTACCTGGCGGTTGGTCAATTGGGCGGCATATACTTGGTGACCTAGCGCCAGCCAAAGACAGACCGTAATTAGGCCTAGAAACCCCGGGTGGTGTTTCATTGATACTAAAAACCCAGGTTTTTGCGAAAGCCCCTTAGCCCCAGAAAATCTGCTGCTGGGCATCTTCACAGGAATCCCCTTACTTTAATATGTCGGTACGGCTACGAAGTCTGCCTGAGCAGCGTAAGAACCGAATGGGGTGGTGATGGCTGGGGTAGAGGCGAATCTAAGGATTAAGGCCTCATCGTCTACTACCGTAGTTGAAGCGGCAACTTGATCAAACGTGCCGGTTTCGTCCCAAGCGAATCCTTGACTGGTACCATAAGTGTTACCACCATTTCCATCGTAATTAGCATCTCGAACCAAATTATAAGCGCCCGAGGCAAAATCACAGTTGTAATTGGTATCCGGATTACTGCCACAGTTGACCCCGCCGATAGTCATGCCGTAGTTTTCAGTACCAGCCGTAAATGTACCCTGAGTAGTACCTTGGGCATTGATACATGGGTCGGTCGAAACCGTACCGGCGTTACAGCTAGCACCACTTACGCGCAGCGTCCCCAAATGGTTGGTACCGGATTGCTGAATAGCTCTATATGACACTGTGGCGCCACTGGCCGCATTAGTACGGAGCATTGCCACACCGTTATTACTATCACCTCCGTTCGTGCTAACCGGCGAAATGTTAATTGTCGCCGGGTCAAGAGTGCCAATGTTTAATGAGGTACCGGAAACGCCCGTGCAGTCACCGGCCACGGAAGTGGTAGCGTCATCAACGGTCGTGGAGCCAACACAAAAGTTCAGAACTTCGGCCACGGCTGCGTTAACTGTCAAGGTTTGGGTTATGGCGCTGGCGACAGTTCCGGTATCAACTATGCTTCCGCCGGTATAGTTGTTGGTGCTATATGTAGTGATGCGCAAAAAGAAAGCGGTATTGACAGTCGAGGGGTTGGTAATCGTGTCAAAACGTATCGAACGAGAGGTGACAGTTTGGGCTGTGGCATCCGTACGATTGGCACATATTACGCTGGCGCTAGCTGTGCAATCGTTAGCACCGGTAGCGTCAACAGCGAAGTTAGTGGCCCCCTGCCAGCCGCTTTGGGTTCCAAAGGTTCTGCTTGAGAAGCTAAGGCCGGCAGGCGCGCTGCAGGTACCGACTGCCGTTGTGCAAGCTTGCAGTTTAAGCCCTTCAACATCACTGGTGGAAGCCACCGTAAAAGTGAAGGTGTATTGAGCAGTGCTGGCGCTGGCCACGCCAGTCGAAATTGAAAGACTACGACTAGTAAGCTGCAGCGCGCTGGCGCTGCGAGGTACTAAAAGCGGTAATAAACCTGCGCCAATCAACGCCAGGCAAGTGCTTACGTATAGAGCCTTAGCGGTATAAAGCCTTAGGTGCTTATCCCTTAGTTTTAGCATTTTTGTTTCTTTTTGAGTTTTATTGTTTTTATTAGAGTTTTCTGTAGCTTATTTATAGCATGAGCAGTTTTGATATGCAACTGTTTACTTGGTTTATTTAGTTCTAGTTTTCCACAAGGTTGGTGGAAGTGTTTCCAAGTGCCATAAGAGATAGAGATGGTTTATTAAATTAGTAGGTAGCAACGACTACCAGGTCATGAATCATAGTGTAGCTGCCGGCTGGCGTAACTAGATTTATATTAGCTATGTAAGCCATCGTAAAGTTAGTGGCTCCCCAGCCGCTACCGCTACTTTGAGCTATGGTATCCCCTTGAACATATTTATACTGGTTGACGGTATTATATCCCGTTGCCGCTACCCCTGTGGCAAAAGTTCCATCGGGCTGGGGAGAGGGGTCAGTGCCGAAAGTTGCCGGAGAAGTGTTAGCCCGCAAGTTAATTCCGAATTGCTCAGTTCCTGCCGACGAGCTGGCTGTAGAGCTCATACCTGCAAGGATATGGACGGGTGTGGTATTGCTTGATGGCGGCTGGCTCATAGTTTGAACGGTGTAGCCGCTATCAATATAGACTCGAACATGAAAGTTGGCCGTACCGGTTTTGGCGTTAAGTGTATCTAGCGTACCCAGGTTCACGAGCGAAGTATCAATACCGAATTCCAAAAAAGGCTCATTAGGAGTTAAAAAACCGCTGTAGGCTTGATAGTTTGTACTGCTGGTGGTGCCAACAGCCAAACCGCCGGCAGAAGTTTGGGCTTGATAATTTGTCGAACTAGTGTCAAGATCACCTCCCGTGCCAAAAAAAATTTCATTAGTCTGATAATTGGTAGAGGTGTACTGGGCGAAAACCTGGGTGCTGCCGTAGAGTAGCCCGGCCAAGACTACCAGTATGGCCAACCATAAGTGTTTCATCGAGGGAATTATAGCATGAGCGTTTCATGCCCAAGCTGCTCGGTGTAGTTATAGCGATTGAAAGCTATCAGCTACACGCTTGATGGTATCGGGCCGGGGATCTAAGGTAAGGTCTTTAAAAGTGATGACAAACTGAATAGGACTACCGTCCCGACGTTGCAAGTTTAGCTGGTAATCCCCTTCTATACGACTTAAAACGACGCTATATTGCGGCGTATCAGGATCACAAAGCATTGTGGATTCATTGATATTTACTAGCTTTATTTTGTGCAGTTCATTCAAGCCGTAGTTTTTGCCGCATGGATCAGAAACATTTGTTACGTCAAAGCTGTTGGCGTTTACGATTCGTACAGGCAGAGCGCGAGCAACTGCCAAATACAGAGGTATCGGTACTTGATTAACGTAGATGACTAGCTGATACTGAACCGCCAAACCTCGATACTTATAGTAGATGTATTTGCTATTGCTACTTTCCTGAGTGTTAAGTACCCACTTGCCGACGTCTTGGAATTTAAAATACTCTGAACGAAAGGTGTTGACTTGATCTTCAATGGTCGAGCTCTTTATGGCTGAGGCGGGCGATGGTTTATTTTTGTTGGAGTTATATAGATCATAGGCTATGACTGCCGCGATAATTGTAACTACTACGACCAACAGTCGAACAAGCCCTAGTCGCCATCTAAATCGCGAATAACGATGCCGGCGCACGGCTTTTTGATAAACGTATAAATCTCTCATAGCTTGGTAATGCGGCAACACAATTGTCTTATATGGCTGGTAAAAGCGCAATAAAGCGTTTACGCTTATAGTTGCAAACCTTACCTGTCACGGATTCATAAAAAGACTACGCAATGGAAAAAAATCCAAAAGATAAAACCAATACTTCGCCTCAACCTGAGTCGCTTGAGGTGCCTTCGACGATCATAGAGCCGACATTTTCGAAAACCCAGGCACACTCGACTGCCGTCGATCCAACCGAAGAAGACTCGCCAGGGTCCATCGCCAAAAAAGGACCGTTTAAATTTCTTCCAGCCTGGGCCAATATCTATCTTTTGTTATTTTTGATTTTGATAACTAGCGCGGGAGCGGCGGTGTTCGTTACTTCCAAAGGGCAGCAAGATGAAAAAGCCACTAAGACTACCGGGCAGTCCTCCTTAACTACTCAGCAGCTGGCCGAGCTGGCCAGCAATTCCACCATAATTGGTGATCCTAAGCAGACATTGAATGTTCAGAGTAACTCGGTTTTCGAAGGTCAGGTGTTGATGCGTAATGATTTGAACGTGGCTGGTGAATTAAAAGTTGGCAGACCCCTTTCTATCCCGACGCTGAAAGTAGGCGGTGAGAGCACTCTAGGACAGCTCCAGGTAAATGAATCTTTATCAGTTTCGGGAAATACCACCCTCCAGGGCCAGCTTACCGTCCAGAAAAGTCTTAGCGTCACCGGCGCAGCCAGCTTCACCACTTTATCGGTCGCCCAGCTTAACGTCGGCTCCTTGCAGTTTAGCGGTGATTTGGCTATCAGTCGGCATGTTGCACCAAGCGGCTCTCTGCCTTCCAAAACCAACGGTCCGGCGCTTGGTGGGGGCGGTACGGCCTCAGTCAGTGGAGCCGATACGGCTGGCACTGTGACTATCAACACCGGTAGCAGCCCATCGATCGGCTGTTTCGTAACGGTAAATTTTGCTCAGAAATTTAATACCACGCCTCGAGTAGTCATTAGTCCTTCCAATAGCAGTAGTGCTGTTCTTAACTATTACACCAATCGCTCTGCTGCGAATTTCAGCCTCTGTACGGCCAACGCGCCTTCGGCCTCAACGACTTATATATTCGACTATATAGCCTTCGACTAATTTACAAATTTGGCAATTCAAAAAGGGAAAGGAACAGAACCGGCCCGACTTTGTCGGGAGTTAAATTTAGTTTGTCAGGTTCGATGAGGAAAACCGCAGGTTGTCCTCATAAGCCGTCGGGCGTTTACACGTCCAGAAATACCGTTACCCGGTCAGCTTTGATGTGCATGACGCCACGGGTTACTTTGATGGTAAAATCGGGCTTGTCCGGCACTCGGACAGTAATGACACTAGATTTGAGCAGGGTCATGAAATTTTTGTGGTGGGGTAGTATATCGAATGGTCCAGTGTCGTTTTCAGCTGACACGCTGGCCGCTGGCCCAGCAAAGTAAACATTAAAAGGCGCGTAGATTTTAACGTGCATGAGCTTAGCGGCGGTGGGCTTTGTGGAGCTCATGCGCTACCCCGCAAGATTGTTTCTACCCTTTTTAATGTCGCCTCACGTTTAACGAATTCACCAGTTCTACCGGTAAACTGCTCGGTCACGAAAAGTTGTTGAGAGAAAAAGTTAATTAGCTGCCTGGCCTTGGCGAAATCACTGCGGTCGGCTGGTGACAGTTCGTTCTCACCGATTATAGCGATGATGTTTTTAAGAGACTCATGTTTTTGTAGCAAGGCTTGTACCTGCACGCTTAAGTCGTAATGACGGTCGCCGACAATATCGGGACTGAGCAAACTAGAGCTAGTGCGTATGAGGTCAACGGCCGGACGAATGCCTTGTTCGGCTACTTTACGGCTCAGCACTATCGTGCCGTCAAGTTCGTGCTGGATCATCTGGACGGCCGGGTCGGTGAGATCATCAGCTGGTACGTAGATAGTTTGTACAGCTGTTATAGAACCGTTTTCGTTAGAGCTTAGACGGTCTTGCAGAATCTTGACGTCACTGAAAATAGTTGGCTCATAACCGCCTTCGCTGGGAACTTGTTCCAAAATAGTGGATAACTCATTGCGGGCCTGGACGTAGCGGTACATATTGTCAGCAAAGAACAATATATCTTTTTTCTGCTCGTCGCGGGCGTACTCAGCGCCGGCCACCGCGCTTAGAGCTACCAGTACACGCTGAACTGGGTTTTGATCCATTTGACCGAAGAAAAGACAGGTGCTGCCCACTAAATCACGTTCCTTCAGTGTCTCGTAAAGTTCGTGGCCTTCCCGGATACGCTCGCCAATACCAGTGAAAAAGCTCAGTCCCTGGCCGCTTTCAGCCACATTACGCATTAACTCCATCGTCAATACCGTTTTGCCAACGCCGGCTCCGCCGATGATGCCAATTTTGCGGCCTTTCACGAAGGGTGTGAAGAAGTCTATGACCTTGATACCGGTTTCCAATATATCCGGGCTAACTGTCCGGAATGAGGACCCCCGAGGCGGAAGCTGTAAGATGTTTTTGTAGCGCAGCTTAGCTGGGTCCGGCAGAGGTTTCCCGTCTATAGGACGACCCAGGGCATCTAATATTCTGCCCAAGATTGATTCTCCAACCGGGATTTCAACCCCACGGCCGGTACGCTCAACACCCATATTTTTTTGAATGGAACGATCGCCAAGCACATTCAAACAGACCGCAACGTTATCATCTGCTAAATGGTTAACTAAAAGCACGCCTCTTTGGGGGCTATGAGCTAGCAGTAATTCTCCGCTCTGTGGCACGTCGTCTTCAAATTGGGTCATGATCACCAAGTCCCGCACGCTGCGTACATAGCCAACGGTCATAGCGTCGCCTTTCTTAAACCGTTTATAACTTCTTTAAGCCGCTCATCCTTAAGCAGCCGTTTGGCCCGGTTATATGATAGATCAAGTTCCTCCAACGATTCGCGGGCCTTATCTTGGGCCGCGCTCATAGCCCGAAAGCGGCTGGCGTATTGAGCCAGCTTAGACTCTAAAATAACTTCGCTGAGGGTAATTTGCATCATAGAACGTTCCAGATGATCTACCACGGCATAGGTGCTTGGTTCAAAGATATAAGTCTGTTCGCTAATAATTTCATCGCTGCCGGTCTTAACGCTTTTCCCCCGTTCCGTCACGGCCTTGCCTAGTGGTATACTTTTGACCTCCTGGGTCATCAGCGATATATAGGTTTGGTAGTAAACAGTCGTAGAGGCATATTTCTGAACTTCGGCAACTATCGGCGCCACATTAAAGTTTCGCTCTTTTTCGGGCATTTTAAAGCTGTGTGTGTAGCGTATGCCCTTTTGAAGTAGCTGAACCGAGCCGTGATGGCCGATAACGATAATGTCGTTTTTGTCAGGATCATAGTACTCTAGAGCGTCATCGACCAAACGCTGGTCGATATCTCCGCTGAAGCTGCCCTCTGATGTAATAAGAATCAGCAGGTCCTTGTTCATGACGCTTTCGAACATGTGGCTCCGGCCGAAATGAAAAAGCTCGTCTACTCGTAGCTGGTTATAGATAAGCCAGAGGTCACCGAAATAATTTTCGGATTGCTGCACGAGGTCTTTGATTTGAGCGATTCTCATACTAGCAATACCCTCAAAAGCCCCGGTCAATTCGCGCATAGTACCCATGACATCCCGCTCGCGTGAAATTTCGGTAAGTTGTCTCAAGACTTCTCTCCTTGAGCTATTAGCACCTGTTTCATCAACTCGTCCCGGACTTTTTCAAAATCATCATCGGACTTAACCAACTTTACGGATTGGCTGGCTTCCTGCTTAAGCTTGGCGACATTCATTCCTTGGGTGGGGTCGGCCTCAAGTACTATGCTAAGCATCAGCTGTTGGGCCGTCAGATTGTAGGTCTCGCCAGGGACTTGGGTGAAAATTTCGTAAAAATGGCGACCCCTGATAACGTCTTTTTGGGCGGCAAGCGCTAGCTCCGAGCCGAAATGGGCAAATTGTTGGGCCTGCTTAAAAGCGGCCATGGCCTGCATGGTAGTAACGGCTTGCTCTTTTTGGCGGTCGTTATGGCCGCGTCCGCCGACTCTCGTCACGCTCAAACCAACGTTCAGCGCTGGCCGCAGTCCTTCGCGAAAAATATCCATGTCAAGTATCCACTGCCCATCGGTGATGGACATAACATTGGTCGGCAAAAATGCCGTGATGTCACCACCGTCGGCTAAAACCAGGGGGATGGCTGTCAGGCATTTTTGATTTTTTTTCAGGCGGCCGGCTCTTTCCAAAAGACTAGAGTGGGCATGAAACATATCGCCCGGATAGCTGTCGCGGCCCGGGCTGACTCCGGAAAGCAGTGATATTTCGCGGTAGGCGTGAGCGTGGGCTGTTAGGTCATCGTAGACAACCACTACATCTTGTCCGACTTGCTGCCAAAGATATTCGGCCATCGCACAGCCTACGTAAGGAGCCAGGTAGCTCATGACCAGTGATTCAAAAATCGTCGAGATGATGACTATCGACTTGTCCATAACGCCATTTTCATTCAGACGCGTAAGTAGGGTATCGATGTCACTGCGCCGCTTAGCAACCAAAACATAAATTACTACTTGATCGGTATTTTTCTGATTAATGGCGATCTGGGTAGCTAGAGTCGTTTTGCCTGATTTGCTATCACCCAGTAGCGCCAGGCGTTGGCCTCTTACGATCGGGAACAAGGCGTCTATTAACGTGACGCCGGTTTCGAGCTGGGTATTCAGCAGTTCACGTTCGTATATTGGCGGAGCGGCGTTGAAAATTGGCCAGGTAGCATCGGCGGCAATGGCACCTTTACCGTCCAGCGGTTCACCAGTAACCGATATGACACGGCCTATGAAATCTTTACCGACTTTAGTTATTAGCTCTTCGTTCTGGACCGCTGCTACTGTACCTACCTGCAAGGGTGTGGCCCCCAAGTGCAAGATAATTACCCTGTCCTCCAGTACGTGCTGCACAAAGCCTTTACTGCCGTCTTCGAAGACTATCAGCGAATGTATGCTAATAGGTTGCAAGCCACGGGCTGTTACCAAGAAATTATTGACCGCAACTACTTCGCCGACCGGCCGGCCCTCATCGACGAAACGCTGGAAGTGCCGGTCGGTCTCACCGCTCACGAGCGACCCCTCTAATCAGCTCCATCAAATATGGCTCTTCGCGCTTTAGATAGTTACGAACACTCATATCGAAAAGTAGGTTGGGAGTACGCAGAACGCAGCCGGCCGCAATGGTAGGCTGTAGGCCTACCTGCAATAGGGCTTGCGGGTGAATATTATCTCTAAGCCAGATAATTATGCGCTCCAGGGCTCGCGGCGTCGGTTCGGTTGCGAAACTAATATGGAGCAAGGGTGCCTTGCCTATAATCATATTGAGCTTAACCTGCAACTCTTTACGCTGCCCGTCGTCTAGAAGATTAAAACCATTGTCATGGGCCAACTGGTTGAGTGAGCGGGTTAAGTGGGGTGGTTTGACTGGCGCGCCGGTTTCTCGGACCTTAGCGGCTGTAAAAAAATCGTCTAAAGCGTTAAGCTCGCGCATTATACGAGCTACATCGACTTTGCTCATGACGCCTAGAGGCAACTTAAGTTCCACGTTTTACGTCCTCCAGTATGGCCTGCTTGTTGGACTCTAACTCCGCCAATATGTAGTCCAGCTGGTCAGAAAGATCTATCTGATTACCAATGGCCCGCAGGATATAATGATTGATTATGGTAGCCATCTCGGCTTCAAATCTTTCGACAATCCGAGCCTTTTGAATCTCGGCTTGGGTTTGCAGCTGCTGCTGCAGAAATTCGCGCTGCTGCTCGATGGTAGCTGTTGTTTTTTCGATGGAGCTTAGCGCTATTTGTTTAGCATCAGTAATAGATTGCTCATATTTTTTAAACTCCTCTTGTAGTGTCCGAGTGAGCTCGGTTCGCATATAATCGTTTAGCTGGCTAGTAGTCTGGCGAAGATCTTGCTGCAGGAACATGGCGTTTTCACCAATTATTTTTTCGAAATGCAAACGACCACGATTGCGTAACTCTTCCCGGAACTCATCATTGAAAATATGTTCAACGTCTCGATTAGCTGACTCCTCTAAGGCAATAGACTGATCCCAGCCCTGCCCCCAGCGGCTCAGGCGAAAAGCCAGCCACACGAAAGCACCTGCTGCCGAGAGCAGTGAGCCGAGTACCAGAATTAACCCACCCGTGTTCATCTTATTCAGCTAATCCTTATAACCTTAGTAGTAAATATACCCCAAATAGACCGATGATGAAAATCAGTATCGAGGCCAGTGTGACCTGCACCAAACCCTTAAAAATAGAGTGTTGACTTAAAGGATTACGCCCCAAAGCGACCATTCCGCCGCGTACTCCTATCCACAGTATGCTAACAGACAATGTAGTGGTGATTATCAGGGCTGCTAGAGCCGTGTATATCCGAAGTGGCGAAACACTGCCTTTGCCAGCAATCGCGGCACCGATTCTACGTAAAGACTGCGGCAATAAAACATCGTCTTTGAGCAAAGGGTTTTTAGTGTGGGATATGTCGGCCTTGATACGGCCGAGGGCAAAGCCGTTTTTGTCGGATGTCAGGCTGCCTTGAACGCCGTCAAAGCTCTGCAGGGCCTTGCCTAAAACGAAGGTTTGTTGATCAGAAGCTCTAGAGGCGATACCGTCAATGGATGACAGGGCTAAATAATCTCCGACGTTGATTGCTCCGTTTTGGGTGCTGACCAACACCTCATAGTTGCCGTCAGTGGCTACAAATACTTGGTTGTTCTGCCGATGAAGAGTTACCGGAGCATTACTGGGATCAATTACTACCCCATATATTCGGGAAGGATCTTTAGCCGAAGCCAGTTCAACGCTGTCTGGTGCAGTTTTACTGATGGCCACTACCCAGCCCGGTTGCAAGGTAGTTTTAGTTTTAAAACCCTGGATTAAAGTATCGGCCCCGGCGGTAAGGGTTGGTATGGCCAATGCTGCTGCCAAAAAAAGCCCCAGCGCCATACATCGCCATAGCGCTCGCATCGCCGCTCTCGGCTGTAGGCCTATCATTCTAGATGACAGTATACCGCTTGCGATTACAAAAAACTATTTATGGCAAGCCGCCTTTACTCTGTAGAAGACGGACAACATGGCGGATATCGGCCTGGTTTGTGGAACGCCCCATACTGAATCGTAAACTAGACCTGGCTAGGTGATCATCCAAGCCTATAGCTTTCAGGACGTGTGACGGTTCTGTGGAAGCGGCACTGCAGGCACTACCTACAGCGCACTGTACGCCTTGCTCGTCCAGTTCCATCATCAAGCGTTCATTATCACTACCTTGTATTGTCAGATGTACTATGTGCGGGGCGCTATGTTTTAGGGAGCCGTTTACGATAATAGCCGTCGGTTTTTTGGTCACTTCGCTGATAAATAGACGCCGCAAACGCCCCAGTCGGAGACTTTCAGTCTTCCTTTGGCTGGAGGTAATTGCGAGGGCTTTTGCTAACCCAATAAAGCCGGCCACGTTTTCGGTGCCAGAGCGTCGGTTGAGTTCTTGCCCGCCACCTAAAATCAAGGGTTCTAGAATAACATTTGCCCTTACGAAAAGCCCGCCAGTTTGTTTGGGCCCATAAATTTTTCCGCCGTTAAGGCTCAGTAAATCTACCCCTAGACGAGCTGTATTCAAATCGAAGTAGTTGGCAGCCTGCGCAGCATCAGTATGCAGATATAAAGGCTTTTTGTTGAATTGCTTACTTCTTTGTTTGCGAATTTTTTGCAGTAAACTTGATATTTCTTTCAGGGGTTGCAGGGTGCCGAGTTCGTTATTAACCATCATGACGCTAACTAAAACGGTCGAGTCAGTAATCATCGATTCCAGTTTATCTAAGCCCACTACTCCTTGTTTGTTTACCGGCACGTGCTTGACATTGTGCAGTTTGGCCGGCTCTAGTACCGATTCATGCTCAATGGCACTAACTAGCAGTTCAGCATCGGGAAAGTGGCGCATTACGCCTTGGATTGCTAAGTTATTAGCTTCGGTAGCACCGGCTGTAAATATAATTTCAGCCGGTTTAGCGCCTAGCTGCCTAGCCACGCTTGCTCGGGCTTGCTCAAGCTGCTGGCGCGCACACCTACCAGCCCGGTAGGCTGCCGATGGGTTATGAAAGTGTTCGGCCAAAAAAGGCCGCATGGCTGTTTCTGCCCGCTTATCAAGTGGCGTGGCAGCAGCATAGTCCAAATAAATTAGGGGGGTTTTCATCTTAAGTATCTTGCTCTAGGGCAAAAGGATTAGATCAGATATGTCCGTATAGTGGTTCTAGCACGTGCGTTTTATACAACCGCACGGCTTCTAGCAGGTTTTTAGCTTCGCTCCTAGTGAGGCGTTGATAACTTTGTCCATCTTGAGCCTTTAAAACACCTGAAGGTCGAACATCATAAAGTGTTGTCCGATGTTGGAACTGGCCGTTTTTGTCAGACCACTCTTCATGCCAGACCCAAGTGTGTTCGTCGAGGCAGAAAAATTCGCGACGAGTGCCTTCGTGCAGGGCACCGAACAGACGACCGCCGGCTTCTGCTTCGCGCCGTAGCATAGCCCTATAAATAGCTGTCTGGACGCTCTGCTGTTTTTGATTATGGCGACGATTAAGTAGCTTCAGCATGATGTTCCCCTTTTTCATGAAGCTGTTCGATTTGAGCTCTAGCGTCATCGATGCTGATGACATTTGAGCCTTCAGAATGTGGCGCGATCTCAGATTTTTCAGATGAAGCTCCTTCGGGCGAATTGGCTGTTTTAGGGGCCTTAGCTCCTACGGCTGTAGCTAATTTACCCAGATACTCATGTCTTCCCCAACGCTCCAGGGCAGGCTCGAAGTCAGGGAAATTGGCATTCGTTTCTAGATATCGTATAAGAGCCTGCTCAGCGTAGTCTTGAGCCTTTAAGATCACGTCTTCCCGAGTTCGGCAAAGACGATTGTAGATTACCTCAGGATCGGACGGGATTGGTTCGAACCTTAAATTGGTCAGCGAGTCGTGGCTTGCCATAACCAAATCCTCCCCGTTATTTTATTGAAGGCTGAACAAGCTAAGCGAGTTGTCAACGGAGCTTTTTGCCAGAGTCTCAAGGGATTCCCCTCTAAGATCAGCTAAAAACTCCGCCGTATTTCTGACATGCTTAGGCTCACAAATCTTACCACGAAAGGGGTTAGGAGTCAAGAAAGGGGCGTCGGTTTCCAGCAGCAAACGGTCGAGCGGAACCAGTTTGGCGGCCTCGAGGAGCAGGCGGTCAGGCGTAAAAGTCACCATGCCGTTCAGCGCCACGTATAGTCCACGCGACAATGCTTGTTCGAGCTGCTTGGACTGCGCACTAAAGCTATGAATTACACCGCGGACATTCTGGTAGCTGTCAAACACCGGCCAAAAACCTTCCCAAGCGTCCCTTACATGGAAAACGTAAGGTAAACCGCTAGCCAAGCTGATTTCAATCTGAGAACGCAAGGCCTTTTCCTGCTCGGTCTTTGTAGCTGTAGAACGATAGTAATCAAGTCCTATTTCGCCGACGGCTACGACTTTCGGTCGTTTAAGCAGTTCGGTTAGTTTTGACACGGCACCAGGGTCGGTCAGAAAATCGGCGGCGCCATGAGGATGGGCTCCGGCCGTTGCCCAAACACCGCCGTGGGGGGCAGCAAAATCAATCGCTTGTTCACTGTCGGCCAAACTGCAGCCCACACAAACCATCCGATTGACGCCTGCTTCCCCAGCAGAAGCGAGGACTTGTTCAGGGTCCAGGCCATAGTCCTTAAAATGCAGGTGGCAGTGCGTGTCAACAAACTCTATCATCTATTTTACGACCGGAGCGGCCGCAGCGGGAACCTCGTCTTTTTTGGGAAATAGTGGAGAGGGCAAGGGCTTAAGCATGCCGCTGGCAAAAACTCCCTCGATTTTTGCGGCGGTTTCGGGCATAAAGGGCATCAAAAGGGTGGCAATTTCTAACAGGCAAGCAACTATATAGGCCAGTACTTCACGCAGATGGTCGGTATCTTTTATCCTGTCCTTGGCCAAGGCCCATGGCTTAGTCTCGTCTATATATTGATTCAGGCCTTTGACTTGATCCCACACTTCGTCCAACGCTCGGTCGAATCGGCAATCCTGCAGAGCCTGCTCGTAGGCGGCGATATCGTGCTCAGGATCAGGAATGGCGCCGATCATACCATCTTGGTACTTGTTAATCATGACGGCGGTACGCTGGACAGTGTTGCCTAACTGGTCGGCCAATTCGTTGTTGTAGGCAGCTTCCAGACGTTCCCAGCTAAAATCACCATCCCCATGACTAGGGATGTGGCGTAGGAAAAAATATCGAAAAGTATCGGCGTTGTACTTGTCGACTATCTCTTTGGGCGCCACCACATTACCTAGAGTTTTACTCATCTTCTGCCCGCCGGAATTAACAAATCCGTGGACATACAGCACGTGCAGAAGCGGTAAATCCAGGGCTAGCAGCATGGCCGGCCATACGGCGGCATGAAAGCGCAGAATATCTTTACCGATGACCTGGACATCGGCCGGCCAGAATTTTTTGAAATCCTCGTGCTCAGGATAACCCAGTACTGTTATGTAGTTCATCAGCGCTTCAAACCATACGTACATGACCTGAGTATCGTCACCTGGTACGGCTATTCCCCAAGCGATTTTGTCTTTGGGGCGACTGATGCTGATATCTTCCAGCCCGGCATTTAATACGCTCGAGATTTCATGTTTACGATTGAGGGGGATGACGTGTAAGCTGTCCGTTTTAATGGCTTCTTCAAGCGGCACTGTGAAGGTGCTAAGTTTGAAAAAATAATTCTCTTCCTGCAATTTCTCGTAGGGACGGTTATGGGCCGGACAAATACCCTTGTTAGCTTTGACCACCTGCTCCGGGAAGTAAGCTTCGTCGCCCGTGCAGTACCAGCCCTCGTAGGTGCCCTTGTAGATGTATTTTTCC
>Ga0187892_10007663_pt1 | contig 15247 bp, 14 predicted proteins | sample MA1701073metaG_FD_139345 | JGI IMG/M metagenome (GOLD analysis project Ga0187892, IMG submission 139345) | Bio-ooze microbial communities from a basaltic lava cave in the Kipuka Kanohina Cave System on the Island of Hawaii, USA - MA170107-3 metaG ... | reverse complement strand
GGAAAATCAGACAATTTTACTGTAATGCTGACTGCAACCAGCGGCAAACTGATTACCGGTGCTCAAATGCATATTTCCGGTATGGTAATGAAGGATGCAAAAGAAATTGATGTAAATACTTTGGAAAACTATTTGGGTGCAAAAGCTCACATGGTAGTTATTAGTTTAAATGATAAAGAATACCTGCATGTACACCCGGATGTAAGTGGCGGCAAGTTTGATTTACATACAACCTTTAAGAAACCCGGTATTTATCGTGGATGGATTCAGTTTCAGAGCGCTGGTAAAGTACACACTGTTGATTTTACCATGAATGTAAAGGAAGGGTCAGCAGAGGAAATTAAAAAAACAACGGAAGGGCACGATAGCAAAGAGGGCGGTCATGAAGAACATTAATTTCAGGCATATTTTCTAAATATTATTTCTTAAAATTAAAATCGTAAAACAATGAAAAAGATAACAATCCTGATGGTAACGATGCTGATTGCATCCTTTACCACATTTGCACAACATAGCGGCGGCGATCATAAACACGGTTCACCGCATGGGGGCACTGTAAAGTCTGCCGGTGATTTTCATATTGAAGTAAGTGTAAAAGATGGTATGGTAATGGCCTATTTACTGGACGCCAAAGAAAAAGCGATGAAGAATACAGGTGTAACCGGAACAGCCGTGATTCAAATGTCTGACGGCCAAACTTCAACCATTACATTAATCCCAAGCGGTAATGAAGGCTTTATGTACAACCTTGATAAGAAAAAAAAGTACAACAAGGCAATTGTAACCTTAACTACCGGCGGGAAAACAGCTTCTGCATCTTTTGATCTGACTGCTAAAGAGAAACACGAAGAAGACGGGCATAAGCACCAACATTAATTTTGAATAGAATCATGACAGGCGTATAGCCTGTCATGATTTGTAAATATTGCTCTGGCCTTCAGGAACAATATACCGGCAGATATTTATACAGCACCGGCCGGATAAATGCTGTTTTTGAAATTTGCCGGGTGTTGTGCCGATACCGGTAAATAATTCTGTTTGAAATATTTTATTATAACTGATGTTTGATAACCCAAAAAAATATTACTCAGGAAGCAGGCTCAGGCTAATCCCTGATATTATTACCGGGTGGGAAACTATTGTTATGCTGATAATAGCCGCATTGCTTTTCGGTTTCCTGATCTGGTGGCTGAATCATAATCCCTCTATGCAAAATAGCTGGGAAAAATTTACTGTAGATAAAAAAGTGCCGGCTTCTTTCTGCGAACAACTGCATCTAAGCAATCCTGTTCGCCAGCCAGTAAATACTTTCAGCAATATTGTTTATCTGGCCGTGGCAATAATCGTTTTAAAAAAGACCCGGGAAAGTTACATTAGCAGATCTAACTACCGAATAACGGCCGACAATGGTTATGCGCTTCTTTTTGGCGTCCTCCTGTTATACGTTTTTGGAGCAAGCACCTTTTATCATGCATCTCTCATTGATGCTGCCCATAAGCTCGATTACTCAGCGGTGTTTTCATTTTCGCTTTACCCAATAATGTTTTTGCTGAACCGCTGGTGGCTCAGGCGGCATGGCATGCTGTTAAATATTCAAAAAAGAAAGACAACGGCTGTATTTTTTTCAGCTTTTCTGGCGGTTAATCTCTTGCTTATTTTTTTCACTCCAAAAGGAAAGGAAAGCCTGGCAGCGATTATACTCGTCATGATTTTTTTAGGATTGGCTATTGCTACAGTAATATTTGAGAAAGAAAATCCCAGGCTGAATTACCTGATTTTGAGTATTAGTTCTCTTCTTATTGCAATACTGTGGTTTGAATTGGATAAATATAAAATTCTGTGCAACCCTGCAAGCTATTTTCAGCCACATAGCCTCTGGAATATCTGTGTCGGTATATCCGCTTTCTACTTTTACCTGTATATACGTGTTGAAAGTAATCCGGGAGCCTTGATTTTTAAAATGAAGTAATGAAAAATGCTTAGTACGTAAATAAAATAATTATGCTGAACAGACTCATTCATTTTTCGCTGAAAAACCGGATGCTGGTGGTAGCAATGGCTGCACTGCTGATGGTGTATGGTGTGTTTACACTTGTAAGCTTGCCGGTAGATGTACTGCCCGACCTGAACCGGCCAAGGGTAACTATCTTTTTAGAATCAAATGGTATGTCTCCGGAAGAAATCGAAGCCCAGGTTATTTTACCGGTCGAAACCTCTTTGAATGGAGCACCCGGTGTAGAAGTAGTAAGGTCGGTGGCATCTCCCGGGTTGGGATTGGTATTTGTTGAATTTGACTGGAAGACCGACATCTACAGGGCCAGGCAATTAACTGCCGAAAAAATACAAACGGTGCAGCTACCCAATAAGATTGTGCCTGTTATGGGGCCTATCAGTTCCGTTATGGGACAGTTTATGATGATAGCCGTTTCTTCCGATACCACATCTCCCGAAGATTTGCGGACACTGAGTGATTTTGTTATTCGCAGGAGGCTGATGAGTGTTAAAGGTATTGCACAGGTCATTCCCATTGGAGGTGTCCGTATGCAGTACCAGGTTTTAGTTTCTCCTGAAAAATTACGCCAGTATAATTTATCTGTAGGTGATGTTGACAATGCCTTGCAGCTTACCAATATCAATACAACCGGCGGCTTTGTGAATGATAATAAGGGATCTGAAGTATTGGTTCGCAATCTTGCACGGGCAAATACACTGGAAGATTTGTCCAATACCGTAGTAGCCAACAAAAATGGCGCACCTGTGCTGCTTCGTCAACTGGCTGAAGTGAAATTTGGCGGGCCAATAAAAAGAGGCGATGGTTCTCTTAATGGCAAACCTGCGGTGATCCTGAGTATAGAGAAACAACCGAATGCCAATACAGTTACACTAACATCAGAAATCATAAAAGCAATTGATGATATAAAAAAATCAGTGCCTGCAGACGTAAAGATTAATACCGATGTATTTCAGCAAAAACATTTTATTGAAAACGCATTGACTAATGTAGAACATGCGCTGCGTGATGGGTTTATTCTTGTAGTGATTATCCTGTTTTTATTCTTATTAAATTTCCGCACAACAATTATTACATTAACTGCCATTCCCCTCTCGCTGATTATTACAGCAATTGTTTTCAAAATATTTGGCATATCCATCAATACCTTAACATTGGGTGGGTTGGCTATTGCCATTGGCGAACTGGTGGATGATGCCATTGTAGATGTGGAAAATGTATTCAGGAGATTAAAAGAAAACTGGACCAGTCCCAATCCCAAGCCGCTCATGAAAGTAATCTATGAAGCCAGCAGTGAGGTAAGAAACTCTATTGTCTATGCCACTATCATTGTAGTACTGGTATTTCTCCCACTGTTTTATTTACAGGGTATCGAAGGAAAAATATTTGCACCGCTTGGGATTGCATATATCACTTCGATTATAGCCTCTTTAGCAGTTTCACTTACCGTCACCCCGGCTTTGTGCAGCTACCTGCTGGGTAAGAGAAAGCATTTGAACCATGTAAATCTCGCTTTCTGGAAAGGAAGAAAAAAACGCACCCATACATTTGAAGAAGCGGAACAGGAAAAACCTCATGGGCGTACTATTGAAGAAGAAGCGCTCTATGCCTCTTCTCATGATGACAGCACTTTCGTAAAATTTTTAAAACGGCAGGATATTAAATTATTGAAGATAGGATTAAAACATCCGAAAATAGTTATTGGCATAGCTATTACCATGATTGTAGCCTCCATGAGTACCATCCCGTTTTTGGGAACAGAGTTTTTACCTCCTTTTAATGAAGGGAGTTTTACCATTAACCTGTCTCTGCCACCGGGAACTTCGCTGGAGGAAGCCAACAAAACAGGCAACATTGCCGAAAAAGAAATTTTAAAGGTGCCGGGTGTACAACTCACTGCCCGCCGCACCGGCCGGGCCGAATTGGATGAACATGCCGAACCACCAAGTAATTCGGAAATTGAAGTGGCCCTGGAAGCCGACCAAATTGATAAAAGGGATAAAATACTTGCTGATATAAGAGATAGACTATCTGTGCTAAAAGGCGTAACGGTAAATATAGGACAACCCATCTCTCACAGGCTTGACCACTTACTGTCAGGAGTACGGGCACAAATTGCGATCAAAATTTTTGGCAACGATTTAGCCGATCTGCGCAGCAATGCCGCCAGGGTGAAAGATATTATTAGTGCAGTACCCGGTGCCGTGGATGTGCAGGTGGAAAAACAGGTATTGGTACCCCAGTTAAGTATAAAAATTGACAGGCAGGCTGTACAGCGGTATGGGCTACAGGCAGGCAAGGTAGCTGAGGATATTGAAATCTTTTATAACGGTAAAATAAGCACCCAGATATTGGATGGACAAAAAACATTTGATATAGTGCTGCGTACTACCGATAGTATCAGAAATAATCTTGACGAGGTCGGCAATACACAAATCGCCACATCAGATGGTTCATTAATTCCGCTCAAACAAATTGCCAGTATTGAAATGGAAAATGGAGTCAATTCTGTATATCATGAAAACACGCTGCGCCGGATTGTTGTTTCAGCAAATGTCCAGGGCCGTGATTTAGGCAGCACGGTTAAAGAAATGCAACAGAAAGTAAATGAGCAATTACAACTGCCGCAGGGATATTTTCTGCAATGGGGCGGCCAGTTTGAAAGCCAGCAATCCGCTTCCAAACTCATCACTATACTGAGCATATTCTCCATAGCCGGTATCTTTTTAGTGTTATATAGCCATTTTAAATCAAGCCGCATCACCTTACAGATTATGCTGAATGTGCCATTGGCATTGATAGGAAGTGTGGTAGCTGTATTGCTCACCGGCGGTGTATTTTCTATTGCTACCATGGTGGGGTTTATTACACTTACAGGCATAGCATCAAGAAACGGTATTATGATGATAAGCCATTATATACACTTAGTGCAGCATGAAGGAGAAGCGTTTAATGATAAAATGATTATCCGTGGTTCGCTGGAAAGATTAGTGCCTGTGCTGATGACTGCCTTAGTAGCCGCATTGGCTTTAATTCCATTAACATTAGATGCCACAGCACCGGGTAAGGAAATTTTGTATCCTGTCGCTACTGTTATACTTGGAGGCTTAATCAGCTCTACTTTATTAGATATGATTGTAACACCTGTTGTGTTTAAACAGTTTGGAGAAAAGGCATTAAGGAAATATTTGGCGGCACAACAGGAGAAGGGTATTTAAACATATTAAGTGTAAATAAAAAAGTATTGAGTACAACTAAATATATCCCGGCGTTACGTTTTAAATGGCTTACACCATTGTATGATTTCTTTTTAGGTATTACTATGCCTGAGAAGAAAATAAAGCAGCAGTTAATTCATTATGCGGCTATTTCAGATGAATTAAGAGTTCTGGATTTTGGGTGTGGTACTGCCACTTTAACTATTATGGCAAAGGAGTCCCATCCCTTAACAAGTTTAACGGGTATTGATATTGATGTGGAAATATTAAATAAGGCGCATCAAAAGGTTCAGGAGAAGGAATTGGATATTTTATTAGTGAATTATAAAGGTGAGAAACTTCCATTTCAGCATAATGCCTTTGACAGGGTTATCTCCTGCCTTGTATTTCATCATCTTGATACTGACTCAAAGCAAAGAGTGCTTAAAGAAATTTTCCGGGTCTTAAATAAAAACGGTCAATTACATATCGCAGATTTTGGTCGTTCGGAATCATGGGTACAGAGATTACTTTTTAATATGATAAGAGGGCTTGATGGATTTAAACCAACTCATGCCAATGCAAAAGGATTATTACCTGAATTAATTTCAACAGCAGGGTTTGAAAATGTGGCTATCAAAAAGCGTTTCAAAACCATTTTTGGTGAAGTTCAAATTATCAGCGCTGAAAAAATGTAAATACAAATAAATAGTACAATGAAAAAGAGATTTTATTTCCTGCTTTTAATAATTGCGACAGCTCTTTCTGTAGCAGCACAAGAACAAAAGAAAGAAGAAGTTTGCTATAACCCCAATCTTGTAAAAGATACCAGCAAAAAAAGCATCAAGTCAATGGCAGTTGCTGTTATCAACGGCGACAGCGTAAAAATCAACTATCATTCTCCCGGTGTTCGTAAAAGGGTTATATGGGGCGGATTGGTTCCTTACGATGAAGTATGGGTAACCGGGGCACATGACGCCACTACTATTGAAATTGGCAAGCCTTTTATTGTAGGTGGTAAAGAGCTTCCTGCCGGTAAGTATGCCTTCTTTACTATCCCCGGCAAATCGGAATGGACAGTTATCATCAATAAACACTGGAAACAACACTTAGCAAGTGAATACGATGAAAAGGATGATGTGGTAAGACTGAAAATAAAACCAAAGAAAAATACGCATACCGAAAGGCTGCAATATTTTATAACAGATAATAAGAATGGAAAAACAACAATTGATGTTGCATGGGCGAAACTGAAAATAAGTTTTGATATTATACTTAAGCTCTGATTTAAAATTTGCAGTTGACAGCCTGAAGAAAGTAGCTAATTATTAAACAGTATTAAAAATACTTTATGTTTAAAGACTTTCCATCGCTCCATCCCCTTGTAGTGCATTTTCCGGTTGTATTAATATTATTGGTTGCGGCTTTCCAGATAGTAGTTGTATGGAAACCCCATTGGCGGCAAATCCGCTGGGTTACATTATTCATAATGACAGCCGCATTTTTTTCTGCGCTTGCGGCCAGTACGATTTTTCACGCAATGCCTTCAGCCGATGCACCAAAGACCGCTATGGAAATATTTGAAGAGCATGAGAAGTATGCCCAATTAACCTTGTGGATGTCTGGAATTACTTTATTGCTTAAAAGTATCGGGATCTTCTTTAAGATTGAGAGAAGACTATACGAGCAAATCGTTCTGGTCGCTGCACTCATCGCTGCTATTTTTCTATCTATTGCAGGGCATCATGGAGCAAGACTTACGCATGTTGCTGGTGTTGGGCCAATGGGCAGGTATTTAATTAAAGACCATGGTGGCGGTCATGATGAAAAAGATATGGAAGGCATGGACATGGATAGAGATAGCACGAAGCACATGAACGATACACACATGAACGATTCCATGCCGGGGATGAAGGACATGCCTGGAATGGATACAATGAAAGGTATGAAGAACATGGATAGCATGAAGGACATGAAGGGAATGGACAAGATGAAAGGCATGAAGAATATGCCGGGGATGGATAAAATGAAAGATATGAAGGATATGCCCGGCATGGATACCATGAAGAATATGAAAGGCATGGACAATATGAAGGACATGAAGGATATGCATGGCATGGACAGCACCATGAAAATGGAGAATATGAAAAACATGAATATGCCGATGAAAAATCCAATGGACACATTCCGCTTCCCGGACAATAACCCTGCCCGGAAAAAAGCAAAAAGGCCGATTAAACAATAAAACATTTCACTATGAAAAAGCTATTCTTTTTTTTATTGTTGATTCCTTTTTGCAGTATGGCACAAATCAATCACTCCATGCACAAGAGTACGGGCAAAGATTCGGTGATCCAAAAAATAACTTCATACAATTATCCATTGCAATCAGCAAAGATTAAATCAGGAATGGCTTACACTGGAAAAAAAGTGGAGTATGATTTATATGTAACCGATACGATGGTGAACTTTACCGGAATGCATCGTCATGCTATTGCGATCAATGGACAAATACCAGCTCCCATTCTTGAATTTACTGAAGGCGACACCGCAATCATCCGTGTGCACAACCTGATGAAGATGGAAACCTCTATTCACTGGCATGGCATATTGTTGCCCAATAAAGAAGATGGCGTTCCTTATCTAACCACATCCCCTGTTGAACCCGGCGAAACTTATACTTTCACTTTTCCACTTATTCAAAGCGGCACTTACTGGTACCACTCTCATACTATGCTGCAGGAGCAAAGCGGCTTATATGGTTCAATCGTAATTCACCCTGCCCAGCCAGAACCTGAACTAAAAGAATATGTTTTGCTATTATCAGATTGGACGGACGAAAACCCTCACCATGTATTACGTTACCTGAAACGTGGAGGCGAGTGGTACGCCATCAAAAAAGGTGCATTGCAAAGCTATGGCGAAGCCATTGCTGCCGGTTCATTTAAAGATAAACTAAAACAGGAATGGCAGCGTATGCCTGCTATGGATGTGTCAGATGTGTATTACAATAAATTCCTGATGAACGGGCAGGAAAAAAATTATTTCAAAGATGCAAAGCCCGGCGAGGTAATAAGGCTACGCATCATCAACGGTTCCGCTTCCTCTTATTTTACACTGCAATATGGAATGAGTTATATGCGGCTGATTGCCGCAGATGGAATAAACGTTACTCCTGTTTCTGTAAGCAAATTAGAAATTGCAGTTGCAGAAACGTATGATGTTTTAATTACTGTTCCTGAAACAGGTGCAGCCGAATTAAGAGCCACCTCCTGGGATGTAGCAGGCTTTTCATCAGGTTATTTTGGAAACGGTACTATAATGAATGCCCCTGATATTCCCAAACTTGACTATTTTAAAATGATGAGGGAAATGGGCAGCATGAATATGAAAGGTATGAACATGGACGGCATGGACATGAAGAACATGGATATGAAAGAAATGAAAATGCCAACAGATACCATACCTACAAAAAAGGATATGGATATGGGGAACATGGATGGCATGAATATGAACGATATGCAGGGAATGGATATGGCAATGCCGGGAGAATTTAATTATAATATGTTGCGGGCATTACATCCAACCACATTAGATTCCACTTTAAAACCACGAGAAGTAAAACTAACCCTTACTGGCAATATGCTTCGCTATGTATGGTCGTTTGATTTTAAGACTTTATCGGTAGCTGATAAAATTCTAATCCACAAAGGTGAAAGGGTAAGGTTTGTTCTAACAAACAATACTATGATGCGCCACCCCCTTCACCTGCATGGCCACTTCTTCCGTTTTATCAATGCACAGGGCGAATATTCACCCATGAAACATACGTTTGATATTAAGCCAATGGAAACCGTTACCATTGAATTTGATGCCAACGAACAGCAGGACTGGTTTTTCCATTGCCATATTTTATATCACATGATGGCAGGTATGGCACGCATTGTAAGCTATGAAGGCAGTGAACAAAATGAATTTGCAAAAACAGGGTATAAAAAATTAAAAAAAGAAGATAACATACTTTATCCCTGGTACGATTTATCAGTACATTCCCAGGGTGCTTGGCTAAGCGGGAATATTTCCAACAACAAAAATGCATTGGAGTTTGAAGGCAGGGCAAGCTGGAAAGGTGACTATGAAACGGAAACGCATTTGCTTCGTTACCTTGATAAACAGCAATACTTAGCATTTTATGTGGGATATGACTACCGTAAGAACAAGACATTACCGCTGTTCAATAAACCGAACAGCAAGGACAACCGTCACGTATTTGATGCAGGCTTTTATTACCTGCTGCCAATGCTTATACGTTCTGAATGGCGGATTGACCATACAGGCAAACTGCGCCTGCAATTTGAAAGAAGGGACATACCATTTAGTAATAATTTCTTTTTCGACTTTCGGGCAAATACCGATAAGGAATATGCTGTTGGCTTCCGGTATATGTTAGCAAAACCTTTTTCCATCAGTACAAATTATGATAGCGATTATAAATGGGGTATTGGTTTAACCTGGCATTATTAAATCATTTTGTTTAACACATAATAGTTTTTATGGAACATCAGCATCCGCAACAAAAATATACCTGTCCAATGCATCCTGAAATTGTGCGGGACGAACCCGGCAATTGTCCTAAATGTGGAATGAATTTAGTTCCTGTAAAAACAGAAGCAGATAAATCCGCTTCACATCGCCAACACAGTGATAGCAACCCTCCAATGGGTCATGCAGGCCACAAGCATAGTGAAATGGCAAACGCTGATTTGAATAGAGCTTCTCAAGGCTTTCAAAAATTCACCTGCCCCATGCACCCGCAGGTAGTGCAGGATGCGCCGGGCAAATGCCCCTTGTGTGGTATGACTTTAATCCCTCTATCCAAACCAAAAGACGGAGCAACACATTCTTCCCATTCATCAGGTATTGCTGATTTTAAAAAAAGGTTTTATGTTGTTTTGGTTCTAACCATTCCCATCATGCTGCTGTCAGAAATGATCCAGCACTGGCTGAATATTCATGTCAGTTTTCCCGGTTCAAAATATGTATTGCTGGCCTTGTCCTCAGTTGTTTTCTTTTATGGCGGCTGGCCTTTTTTGAAAGGGCTGGTGGGTGAAATAAGAGTGAAGAACCCCGGCATGATGACCCTGATTGGTTTTGCCATTTCAGTAGCATATATCTATAGTGTGGCAACAGTATTTGGATTAAAGGGGATGGATTTCTTTTGGGAACTGGCAACACTTATCCTCATCATGTTGCTGGGACACTGGATTGAAATGAAATCTGTTGCCGGGGCATCGAGAGAACTGGAATTATTGGTTCAGCTAATGCCGGATGATGCTCATTTAGTGGATGGTGAAAAGGTTACTGATGTAAAGACAGAAACTTTGAAGGAGAATGATATTATACTTATCAAACCCGGAGAAAAAGTGGCCTCCGATGGAATCATAACAGATGGAGAAAGCTACTTGAATGAATCAATGCTTACCGGCGAATCAAAACCCGTAGAGAAGAAGAAAGGCGATAAAGTAATTGCAGGATCTATCAATGGAAATGGGGCCATCAAAGTGTCGGTATTGCACGGGGCAAAAGACTCCTATTTATCACAGGTGATTAAGCTTGTACAGGATGCGCAGAAATCTAAATCCAGAACCCAGTTAGTCGCCGATACGGCTGCAAGGTGGCTTACCGTCATTGCAATTGTTGCGGGTATAGCCACTTTCCTTGTGTGGTATTTGTCCGGAAAAGATTTAGCGTTTTCCATAGAAAGAATGGTCACTGTAATTGTCATTTGCTGTCCTCATGCGTTGGGCCTGGCAGTGCCATTGGTAGTGGCAAAATCAACGGCTATATCGGCAAAGCATGGTTTGCTGATCAAGAACAGAACAGCTTTTGAAAATGCAAGAAAAATAACCACTCTCGTATTTGACAAGACAGGAACGCTGACTGTCGGAAAATTTGAAGCATCAAAAATCGTTACACTGACAGAGGGGCTCTCTGAAAATGATTTGTTGAAATATGCTGCTGCTTTGGAGCAAAACTCTGAGCACCCCATTGCTTCCGGTATTATGCAAAAAGCAAAGAACTTATCTCTTACTATTCCATCCGTACAAAATTTTAATGCTATTACCGGTAAAGGGGTGGAAGCTACTGTTGAGGGCAATGGCATAAAAGTTGTAAGCCCCGGCTACCTGAAAGAGAACAATATTTTATTTCCTGATAATTTCAATGCTGATGCAACAGAAACAACAGTATTTGTTTTGGTGAATGATAAACTGGCCGGATATATTTCATTATCAGATAGCATTCGTCCAGAATCGGCAGAAGCAATTAAAACACTTCACGCTAACCATATCAAATCTGTTTTATTGACAGGAGATAATAAACAAGTGGCAGCATCAGTAGCCGAAAAATTAGGCATGAGCAGTTTCTTTGCGGAAGTATTACCGCATCAAAAACTGGAAAAGATAAAAGAGCTTCAGGATAATGGCGAATTCGTCGCCATGACAGGTGATGGTGTAAATGATGCCCCCGCTTTGGCGCTGGCCAATGTGGGGATTGCAGTTGGTTCAGGTTCTGATATCGCCGCCGAAACAGCAGGGATTGTATTGGTGAACAGCAATCCCAAAGATGTTGTTTCATTGATTCAGTTTGGTAAAGCCACATACAGAAAGATGATTCAGAATTTAATGTGGGCGACAGGTTATAACGTAGTGGCTTTACCATTGGCGGCAGGTGTGTTATACAAACTGGGAATATTGTTAAGTCCTGCTGCCGGTGCAGTGTTGATGAGTGTAAGTACGGTTGTAGTGGCTATCAATGCAAGCATGCTGAAAGTAAAATAGAAGAAATTGAGCTAAAATGTGTAATAACATACGGTGTCAAAATGAGTCCCTTTCTGCTTTAAAAAGTCTATTATCAATAGTATCTTTAGTTATGAATTTTTAAAAATAATATACCAATTCCAATGCCTTGAAACTTTTATAGCATCAAAACAAAAAACATGAAAAAAATTTACTTTTTATTTGCAGCTCTCATATTTATTAGGGCTGCCTGTGACAAGAAAAACGAATCTACTGAAAAGATACAGCCGGATGACCTATCAGCTTCTGCATCAATGACAACTGAATTATCTGCTTTACAACAATCAGTCAGCAACCTTTCATCAGCACCAACCTTAAGCCAACGCATCTATTGGGATAGTGCCTATCATCACCATGATTCACTGTTTTGGCATCATCATAATATATATCATCATGGTACATATAATCATGATGACCATATCCATCAGTGGGTAACTTATGACCCATCTATTAATCATCATGGTCATCACCACCCACAGTATCCCGGACATTTAAACGATTCCCTGATTACCACTGCCAATAATCATCCACATGTGAATTGTGACCATCATCCAGGACATCATATTTGTCACCATCATACAATAGATTCGCTACACCATGCCCATAACATACATCATCCATAATTCTTTTACTACTTAATTGCCCAGGTAAAGGGAAGATAATCAGTCAGTATGCAAATTGTTCAGCAGGTAATTCACTATTTTCTGCATTTTGTTTTCCCCCTTGGCATTGCTTACATATTTTTTAAAGTAAAGTGGAAACAGGCTTACATGATTTTTTTATTAAGTATGCTCGTAGATGTTGACCATTTATTAGCAAGCCCTGTCTTTCATCCCTGCCGGTGCGGTATCGGATTTCACTTTCTGCATAGCCATTTTTCAATATTCATTTATGCCATACTGCTGTTGTTCCCAAAATGCAGGCTACTGGCCATTGGCTTATTGATGCATATGGGAACTGACTATATTGATTGCATATTTATTAATAGTAACTGTAAATAAAAATTTTTGCATGGCTAAAAGCAAGCATTATTACATCCGAAAAACACATCGCTGGCCCGGTGTATTGTTAGGCATTCAGTTTTTAATGTGGACAATTGGGGGATTGTATTTCAGTTGGAGCAATATGGATGAAGTACTGGAGATTTTCAAAAAAGGAATGCACCGCTGTTATCATCCAATATTTCATTGGTTTCCCCAACAATGGTTTTGGATACAATTAAAAAAGTTGACCCAATAGATTCAGTGATATCCATTCAACTGATTGAAATATTGGGTAAGCCTGTTTACCAGGTTCGCTGTATCAGTGCTATTGATAACGAAGCTAATCATGAACATGATATACAGACAATGAACCATCTTGCTAATGCAGAAACAGGCCAGCTCCGGGAGCCATTGACAAAAGAAGATGCCACTGAAGTTGGTAAAAGGCGATTTAAATAAATAACAATTTGTCAAAATTCATCTGCTGCTTCATTTTCTAACTTTGCATAAATAACTGAAATATGGCTTTACCAACCGATTTAACAAATCAAATTATTACCAGGCTTAAAGGTATTGAAGGACAGGTTCGTGGTTTACTGCAGATGATTGAAGAAAATCAGGAACCGGAAAAAGTGCTTGTCCTGTTTAAAGCCATCCAAAAAGCCATGGATGCATCCCATTATCTGCTGCTGGATGAGGTCTATCGAAAAGCGCTGGCTATAAAGATTGTCGAAACCGCAAATGCCTGTCCGGGAAATTGTGGTAATGAAGACAGAATTGAATTTATCCGAAAGCAATTTCCGGAGCTGGCATTGGATGAACTCACGGATAAATTGAAAGAAATCACGGAGATCAAAAAAAGAATAGATGCCGGTAAGGATGGGTGAACTAATTGTATTGACAGGCCTGAATAAAAAAAACTGCAAAAACATTTGGCGACCACCCCACGCAGGTTAATAATTTTGTTTCATTCTTTCAGGAATAAGATATTTTGTCACAATTTAAAAGAATTAAGGATGAAACATATAGAAATTTTTACAGCAGGCTGCCCGGTTTGTGAACCTGTGGTTAAACTGGTGAAAGAAACAGCCGGGAAACAAAACAGTATTGTTGTTTTTGATATAATGAAACAATATGATGATAAGGGTTGTCTTGAGAAACTGCAACAATATGGAATACGGCATTTGCCGGCAGTAGCAGTTAATGGGCAATTGCTGGATTGTTGCAGAGGCAGTGGCGTCACAAAAGAGGCATTACTGGCAGTTGGAATTGTGGAAGAATAAGTTTGTTTGTGTCACTTTCAAAAACCTGATATGAAGAAAATAAGAATTTTATTGAGTATTGTTGCATCAATCATCGCAATATCTCCGATAAATGCACAACAAAATAAAATCTTCAAATTTACCATTGAGGGAATGTCCTGTACCAGTTGTGCAAATTCTTCTCAAAAAACACTCGTGAAATTAAAAGGTGTGGACAGCGCTTTTGTGGATTTTGACAGCAAACAGGCTGTCGTATATGGGCGAGGGCAACTGGATGAGGAAACTATTAAGAAAGCAATTGCTGATCTGAACTTCCAGGCTTTATTCGGAGATGAAGTCCTTATTACCCCACTAACGGAAAATGAAAAAGAGGGATTAGACATAGTTGTGATTGAAGGTGGGAAAAGAATAAATTTCAAAGAGCACCTGGCAAAAGACAGATTGACAATTTTTGATTTTTATGCTGACTGGTGTGCTCCCTGCAAACTTTATTCTCCCAGGCTGGAACGTTTATTATTGGAAATGCCCGGTCTCGCATTGCGTAAAGTTGATCTGGTTAGCTGGGAGTCTGAATTGGCAAAACAACTGACCAAAGCGTATAAATTACCAGCTTTACCATTTACATTGATTTTTGATGATAAAGGAAAGTTGGTTGCAAAAATAGAGGGAAATGAGATTGAAAAAGTAAGGTACTCTCTGAAAAAATAATCTGGGATGATAAAACGGGGATGGTTTATATTCATATTATTCTTTAGCAGTCTGGCAAATAAACTATACGGTCAGGCTTGCCCTGCCTGCAGTAACCCGGCTTTGCAGAGTAGTGAGAAGCTGGAAGCAGGAGTGGATACCCTTCAAAAAGGATTTTTAAGATTTACCCTGAATGTTACCAACGGGTTCGATTATCAGGGTGGTCACCCCAACTACAGAGGATTAACGT
>Ga0187892_10007662_pt1 | contig 15248 bp, 4 predicted proteins | sample MA1701073metaG_FD_139345 | JGI IMG/M metagenome (GOLD analysis project Ga0187892, IMG submission 139345) | Bio-ooze microbial communities from a basaltic lava cave in the Kipuka Kanohina Cave System on the Island of Hawaii, USA - MA170107-3 metaG ... | reverse complement strand
GTAGTTGAGGACCGAGTCCGGCCCCAGCCGCAGCTCGCGGACGTACAGCACGTCATCCAGGGCAGCCGCGTTGTAGTCCAGGCCCGGCCGATTGATGAGGTTCACCCGCGCGGCCGCTTGCAGCGTGTACTGCTGCGGCGTCCAGATGCCGTTGAAGCCCTCGCCGGACGCATCGCCGGCGCTGCTGGCGAGTTGATAGACGCCCGGCACGCCCATACCGACAGCATGGTCGAAGTCCACGCTGCGCAGCTCGAACAACTCACCCTGGCCGCCGGTCTCCACGCCGGGCGGATCGGTCGTAATGACCAGCGCGAAGCTGTTCGCCGTGAACGTGGGCTGCATGGGTGCGCTGGGATTGGAGTCGAAGAACCGGTCGCTGAACGACGTGAACAGGTTGCACTGCACGGTGCCGCTGCCGTCGGCTGCGATCTGGCCGCCCACGGCGTTGCCGCACGAGTCGATGGTCACGTCGTTGTTGACCACGAAGTTGGTGTTCTGCAGCGTGCCGTTGACGACCAGGTGGCCGTCGAGCGTCAGATCGCCCCAGTTGGGCGCCTGGGCCAGCGGCAGGCATCCGCCGCCGACGGCTTGCCCGCTGCGATCGATGACACCGCCGGCCTCGATGCGCAGCTCGCGATCAACTCCGACGTAAATGTCGGCCGTGCCGAGCAGATTGCACGACAGCGTCGTCACCCGCTCGTCTGACGCAAACGACGGGAATTGAATCGTGGCCGGCGCGTTCATCCGCAGCTCGCCCGCGCCACTGAGCACGCCCGAATGCTGGAAGAGCGTGCCGGCCGAAATGAGCATCGTCCGCCCGGCAGCGATGTCGATCGTGCCGCCGGCGTTGGTCCAAGTCGGCGTCGTGCCGGACTGCGTGACGGTCAGATTGCCGCCGGTGACGTTGATAATGCCGCTGTTGACGTGCTGAGCCGATATTGCGTTGATCATGCAGGGATGATCGATGTTGATCTGCCCGGCATTGCTGATCCTCGCTGTGAGCGTGCGCAAGCTCCCGGTGGGCGAGCCTCCTGGCTGCACATGGATCGTCCCTGTGTTTGTCAAGACACCACTGCCCACAGTGAACGCGACATCCGCGCCGTTGGACCTGTCCGGCGACGTGTTGTCCATCTCGATTCGCCCAGCGTTCGTGAATCCGTTGGCCACGGTTAGCGTGGCCGTCGCCTCAATGCGCAACAGCCCGGTCGGCGGGATGGGTGGCTGCGCGCTGGGGTCGCCCGTCGCCGGGCATGTTCCGATCTGCTCGTTGGAGAAGAACCCGTTGATACCGGTGCCGGCGCTGCTGGTGGCGACCATCAGGATGCCCCGATTCGTCAAGGGCGCGGCGATTTCATCGCCGCCGATGTCCAGCGTCCCCTCGTTGGTCAGCGTGCCGGGTCCCTGGACGTCGACGTTGTTTCCGGTGAAGACAAATCCAACGCCAGCGCAGCCGGGCTGATGCGTAAGATCACTCATGAGCTTCAGTGTGGCCGTGCCGGTCCACTCGATTGTTCCGGCACCAAGCAGTTGTGTCTGTGAGCCGAGGCGCGTCTCGCCGGCCGTGACGGTCAGGACCCTGCCGGCGGACACAGTGATGCTTCCGTCGGCGCTCGTGAACACGCGATCTGTGTTGGTGATGGTCGTGTCCTTCTGGATCACGAGCGCGCCCTGGTTGTCGATCTGCGCGTCGATCGTCCGCAGGCTGGTGGCGTTTCCGCCGGCATAGGTCTGGATCGTTCCGAGGTTGAGTAGCGTCTGGCCGCAGGTCTGTCCGGCCGGGCAGTTGGCATCCGATGTACAGGCCTGCCCGTTCATTGAGCAGACTCCGTTGACTCTGAGCGTGTCGTCCTGCCCGAGCAGGCCGTTGCACGTTTGCCCGCTGGGACAATCGGCTGGGTCCGAGCAAACCTGGCCACTGATGGAGCAGGTCCCGCTGTCACTGTTCTGGAGCTCGATGCGGCCGTTGTTCGTGAATCCATGCGCGATAACCACCGTCGGCCCGAGATCGAGCCGCAGGATCCCGATGGGCGGCTCGCCGGTCACGGGACAGGTTCCCAGTGTCTCGTTCGAGAACGTGTTGAGGATGTCGGTCTGAGCCCCGCTGACAGCGGTCAAGAGCCCGCGGTTGATCAGCGGCGCGGCGATGCTGTCGCCGGTGATGTCCAGCGTCCCCTCGTTGGTCAACGTGCCGGGTCCCTGGACGTCGACGTTGTTTCCGGAGAAGACGAATCCCACGCCGGCGCAGCCGGGTTGATGCGTCAAATTACTCATTAGCGTCAGCGTGGCCGTGCCGGTCCACTCGATTGCGCCGCTGCCGAGCAGTTGTGTAGCCGATCCAAGGCGCGTCTGGCCGGCGCTAATTGAGAGTACTGTGCCGGAAGCGACGTCGATGGTCGCTAGGCCGGCCGTGCTGGTGAAGCTGCTGGCACCGGAACAGGCGCCGTTCACAATCGTCGCGGGGTAATCCACGTCGATAATCCCTTGATTGTCGATGCAGGCCGTGAGCGTACGCAGGCTGTTGCCGGGCGTGCCACCGGGCGTGAATTGGATCGTGCCCGCGTTCAGGAGGATGCCGCTGCTGACGGTCAGCGCCGCGTCGGAACCGATTCCGCCCGTGGGGTTGGCGAGTTCGATGCGCCCGCTGTTGGTAAACCCGCTCGAAATCACGAGGGTAGAGTGTGCCTCAATCCGCACCAGGCCCGTGGGCGGCTCACCGGTCGCCGGACAAGTTCCGATTTGCTCGTTGGAGAAAAACCCCGTGATATCGCTGGAGGCGGAGGGTGGCATGACCAGCACCGCCCCCCGATTGATCAGCGGTGCGTGGACGTCGTCACTGGAGAGTGTGAGCGTGCCCTCGTTGGTGAGGACTCCCGGTCCCTGGATGCTCATGTTGCCGCTGAACGCGAATGCGACTCCGGCGCAGCCAGACTGGTACGTCAGATCATCCATGAGCTTCAAGGTCGCCGTGCCGGTCCACTCGATCGTCCCATCGCCTTCCAATTGCGTGCCCGAGCCGAAGCGAGTCTCGCCGCTGCTGATCGACAGGGTGGTGCCGGAAGCGACGTCGATGGTCGCTAGGCCGGCCGTGCTGGTGAAGCTGCTCGAGCCGGTGCACGCGCCGTTCACAATCGTCGCGGGATAATCGACGTCGATGATCCCTTGGTTGTCGATGCAGGCTGTGAGCGTGCGCAGGCTGTTGCCGGGCGACCCGCCGGGCTTGAACTGAATTGTGCCCGTGTTCAGCAGCGTTCCGCTACCAAGCGATAGCGTGGCATCCGCGGCGCTCGTCGGGGACATGGTGGTGTTGGCCAGCTCAACCCGCCCGGCGTTCGTGAAGGCGTTCGTCACGGTAAGCGTAGCGCCGCCCAAGCCGGCCGCATCCACTCGCAGCGTGCCGCCTTCGTCGACAGAGAGATTGCCGATGTTATTGATCGATGTGCTGGTACCGCCCGCGACTCGTACGACACCGTTGGCCCGGATGCGGCTGGGGGCTGGGCCGTTCAGCGTGAGCGGCGCGCCGGTGGTTAAGAGCAGCGTCTGCGTGCCGGAACCCCCACCCACCGATAGACTGCCCACGCCGGCGGCTACATTCAATGTAACCGTGTACGTGCCCGGCTTGCTGATGCACACGTTGGCGCCCGGCCCGGGCGGCACGCCCGTGCTCCAGTTGGAGCCGACGTTCCAGTTGCCGCTGAGCCCCAGTCCATCAAAGCCGGTCAAGCTCCAGGAAACAATGGACTGACACGCATCCGGGATTCCATCGCCGTTGCAGTCGGCGCCGGAGCCGCCGGCCACGTCGCACTCGTCCGGCACGTCATTGCCGTCGCAATCCTGACTCATCCCCGTGGCGATGGCGCACACGTCGCCCACGTCGTCGTTGTCGCAATCGGCCTGATTCGCATTGGCGTGCTGCGGGCAGTTGTCGCAATCGTCGATGATGCCATCGCCGTCGACATCCGGCTCGCACTCGTCCGGGATGCCGTTGGTGTTGCAGTCGGCCGCCATGTCGCACGCATCGGGGATGCCGTTGGCATTGCAGTCCGGCAGGGCGTCGCAATCGTCGAGCACACCGTTGCCGTTGCAGTCGGCCCCGTCCGGCTCATCCACCGCGCCGTCGCAGTCGTTGTCCAGGCTATCGCAGAGTTCCGCCGACGGCAGCACCTGGCCCTGGCACGGACCGTACGCGCCGCCCATGCAGGTCTGCACGCCAGCCTCGCACAGCCCGACACCGGCCGTCCCCGCCGGGCCGCCGTAGCACGACTGCGCGAGCGGGTCGCCATTGACGTCCTCATCGGTCAGACCGTCGCCGTCGTTGTCCAAGCTGTCACACACCTCGGGGCCCGTGAAGCTGTGGTTGAACGCGGCCACGCTTTGGAACTGCGTCCCACCGGGAAGGAAACCCGACAACAGGACCGTGCCCGAGATCGCAACGCCGTCAACGGTTGAGAAGCGCCCAATCAGCACGCGTCCGTCCGGTCCGGCTTGGCCCTGCGGATCGTTGGGCGTGACTGCCCAAGCGCAGTCATCGCAGGCGAGCGTACTGGCGCCGAAGCCGGGCCAGCCTGGGGTCAAAACCGTTGCGTCGCTGGGCGGGTAACCGGGGCCGTAGGCGGCGACGCCGATCGTGACGAACGAGTCGAACGCAAGCTGGGGAAAAACGCCAAACAGCGCGGCGTTCGGCGCTTGATCGTTTCCGTTCGGGTGCTGATAGAACGTCCCGCCGGAAACGGAGATCGACAGCGGCGTGCTCGTCTGGCCGGCCACCGCATAGAGGAACCCGTCCGGGTCGCCGAAATCGGCGTACACGTCGCAGACGCGCAGGCCGAACCCATTCGCGACGGTTTCCGTTACCAACTGGACGTCCTGGGCCGGACTGGCCGTCGCCATCGCCAGCAGCCAGCCCAAAGCGATTCCAGCGCTGAAATGTGATGAACGGATGTGCGAATTCATCTGAAGGTCTCCATCTCGCGTGCGTATGATGTGCAAGGTCATGCTCATTTCCGCGGCTCCGCTGCGATGGCTGCGACCAGCGCTTCCAGTCGTTCCAGCCGACCGCGCAGGTCGGCGTTTTCAATGCGAAGCGCGGCGATTTCGGCGCCCTTTTCGGCTAATTGCTGATCCTTCTCGGCGCGCAGCTCGCGCAGGGCCTCGACCAGGATCGGCGACAGGCGGCCGTAGTCCACAGAAAGGTATCCATCGCTGCCTTTCTGCACGACCTCAGGCAGGACCGTTGCGGCCTCCTGAGCGATGAAGCCCACCTGCCGACCCTCAACGAATTGACGCTCGGCAAATTCGTCGCGTTTCCAGTTGAATGTGACGCCGCGGAGCTGTCCGACCTTGTCCAGCGCGCCGCGCAACGGCTCGACCTGCTCCTTGAATCGGGCGTCGGAGCACGTTAGGATCCCGCACGACGCTTGAACGCTTCCGTTGACGTGCAGCTTTTGAGCCGGCGCAAACGTCCCGATCCCCACGTTGCCCGTCTGAGTCAGGAACAGTGGGTTGACGAACGATGAGCCGCCATCGGCGGACAACGCGAAGCGCAGCCCGGCTGGTCCGGCGGCGCTCGTAATCTGCAGCCCGGCCTGCGTGCCCGGATAGTCCACCGAGCGCTCGAGCAGGATTCCGCTATTCTCGTCGACGTGCAGCCCCGTTTGAGGGTTGGCCGTGCCGATGCCGACGCGGCCGTCCGCGGCGATTTGCATGCGCTCGGTTAGTCCTGAGTCGCCGGAAAGCTTCGTGAAGAACTGGAGACTGGCCTGGTGCGTGAATGGGTCGCTAAAGCCGTTGAACTGAATGCGAGCTGACGGAATCGGCGGAACGCCGGGCGGCGTATTCTTGATCAGGTCGATCGAGGCGTTGTCAAACGAGCCGCCGAAGAGCAGGTTGTTTGCGGGCGTTGAGTTCAGCCGCATCATTCCGTTCACGTGCAGAGCACTCGCGGGGGCCGTCGTGCCGATCCCCACGCCGCCCGAGGCGCGAATGAGGAATTGATTCGGGCCCGTAGACGCAAACTGCCCGCCGATGCTGTCCGCCCAGACAAACGTCCCCTCGTCGCCCTCTTCGTCGCCCGTCTCGATCGGGTTACGCACGTGCGCGAGGAACCCGGCAGCGAAACTCAAATCCCCTCCCGCTTCATTCTGGGCGCCGCCGGGAACGGTACTGCCCAGGCCCGATGCGACGTTCTGAGAGCCGCCTCCGACCGTGCCGTTGTCGTCTGAGGCCGTGTTGGATTCGCCGCCAGCAACCGCAGACCACCGCCCGCTGGCAGTATTGCCCTCGCCGCCGCCCACCGTGGACACGTCGCCGGCAGCCGAGTTTTGGAAGCCACCGCTGACGGTCGATGCGGCGCCACTCGCGGTGTTACCAGCGCCGCCTCCAACTGTGCATCGAAGCGCCTCCGCTGTATTCTCAGTGCCACCGCTGACAGTCGACCAAGGACCGACGGCTTCATTGAATTCCCCACCACTGACCGTTGATGAGTATCCGATGGCGAAATTGGAAGCGCCACCACCAACACAGCTGTAGACTCCCGAGGCGGTTTGAAGAATTCCGCCTCCAACCGTGGATCCGCCGCCAGAGGCGCTGTTCGCCAGGCCTCCAGCAACCGTGCTGCTGTAAGCACTGGCGCTGTTCTCCATGCCACCCGAGACTGTTGCAAAGGGGGCGTCCGAAGAAGTTCCCGCGTTATCGCCAGCCTGATTGAAGTTGCCGCCTCCCACTGTGCCATACTGATCCGTGACTCGGTTCCCGCTGGCGGCTACCCCAGAGATCCATCCGCCGCCGCCGATGGTGCCGAAGTCGGCCGTGACTTGGTTTTGGCTACCACCCGAAACCCGAGCGCCTATGCCGGTGGCCAGATTGCTGAAACCACCCCCGATCGACGACGATTCGCCACTGGCCGTGTTGCTCGCGCCGCCGGCAATCGTGGATGATCCGCCGGAGGCCGTGTTCGTCTGGCCGCCACCGACCGCGGCGTGGAGATTGTTGGCGATATTCGAGAGCCCGCCGGCGACGGTGCCATAGTTGCCGCTGGCAGTGTTTCCCTGGCCGCCTCCCACGCTGGCCCCCTCGGCAAGTGCGCTATTGACCTCGCCACCCGCTACTGTCGAGAAATCGCCTATCGCAACATTGTCCTCGCCACCCGCCACGGTAGAGCTCTCACCGCTAGCTATGCCGCCGCTTCCACCGCCGACGGTCGAAGTCTGGTCGATGGCCCAATTGCCGTTGCCGCCGCCGACCGTGCTGGCGAAGTCCGTGGCGTAGTTGCTGGACCCGCCTCCGATCGTACAGCTCGGCCCCTCGGCCACATTGTCTTGACCTCCAGCTACCGTCGCGAGATTGGCATCGCTGCCCGTCCCGAAGTTATCTCCCGCGACGTTATTGAGCCCGCCGCTCACGGTACAGAAATCGTCGGTCACACGGTTCGCCAGGCCGGCCTGCCCGCCTCCGCCGATCACGGAGCCGGCGACGTTCGCACTGATGATGTTCGCGGCATGGCCTCCCATGATGTTTGGCGACACGGGATTCGGTTCTATCCGCAAGGCGCGCTGGTCGTTCACCCGCAGATTGAGGGCGACATTGTCCACGGTGCCGAGGAACTGCGTGCTCGGGTTGATCCCGGCGTTGCCGGCCAAGCTCCAACTGTTGCCGCCGCCGGTCGCGGCGGTGAGCTGAGTGGTGCCGTCCGGGAACATGAATCCGCCCGAGCTGGACCGCACGGTCCCGACTACATCCAGCTTCTGGGCTGGGTTGGTGGTCCCGATTCCAACGTTGAGCGTGTTTGCAGCCACGAATAAGGCGTCGGGATAGGTTGCGCCGTCGTCGCCGGATACCCGCAGGCGCAGGCCGGCCGGACCGTTGAGATTGCTGATATTGAGGCTGGCCTTCGTGTTCTCGTATCCATCACCGACGCGTTCAACAAGCACGCCCGAGGTCCCAAGTGTATTGACTTGCAACTTGTGTGTGGGATCGCTGACGCCGATGCCGACGTTTCCGGAGAAGTAGCTGCGACCCTCGAAGTAGCCGGCGAAGCCGTCGGGCGAAGTCGACGCGCCCCGAACACCGTAGTTCACACCCGAACCGGCGCCCGCGATCCCCCAGACGCCGGTCCCGGACTCATTCGAGCTGTCGAACCGGCCGCCGGTCATTCCGCTGCCTCTTACGCCAAAGTGTCCCTGGCCATACACACCGGTGCCGGTGTCGCTGCTACTGCTACCATAAACGCCATAACTTCCACCCGTGTTAGCGTGGGATTCCGCGAAGACGCCGATCCCGTTGTCGCCAAAAGCCTCGAACCAGCCACCGTAGGTCGTATTGGTGCTGCTGGTGTCCGTGGCGCGGCCGTACACTCCGATGCCGGAGACGCCGGTCGCGTCGCCGTAGATACCGGCCCCGGATGGCCCGCCGCTTTGTCCGTAAACGCCGTGGGTCGTACTGCCCGTGTCGGTGGCGAGTCCGTAGATGGCCCGCCCGCCCGCGCTCTCGACGTGCAGCTTGAAGCCAGGACTAATCGTGCCGATGCCGACGTTGCCGGCGTTATTGTTGTAGATGTCGACCCCGCTTGTGGTCCACGGTCCGCCAGCGCCGGTTGCGGCCGTGGTCTGGATCGTCCCGTCCGGGAACACAAAACCGTTGAGGAGCGAGCGAATGCTGCCGTTCACGGTGAGCTTGTTGGCCGGGTTGGTGACGCCGATGCCAACGGATCCGTTGTCCAGGATTCGAAGCAGACTCATGTCACCGCCGCGCTGAATGTCGAACCCGTTCGTGGACCCGGTTCCATTGCCCCCGACGCGGATGCGGGCCACGTTGTTGAGCCAGGAGAGCGTGACGCTGGCGCCCTGATTGGCCGGGTTCAATGCCCGCAGCGTGCCGCCGGATGCTCCGCTGCTGGTGATCACGCCGTTGGCATCTAGCGTCGTGCTGGGCGTCAGCAAGCCGACACCGACGTTGCCATTGGCGTCCACGAACAGCGCATCGACGGGACTTCCGTCAGCAGCATCGAGCGAATGTCCGTCGATGCCGGTCACCATATCGGCCTCCAACGCCCGGATCGCGTACGGCGCAGCCGTGAGTTCTTGCCGCGGCAACAGCGGCGTGCCGTTCACGCTGATCTGGAGCCAGCGGGCATCGCCGTTGAACGGGTCGGGGCCGAACTCGTCGCCCTGATTGAGCAAGACCGTGAACAGCCCGTTTTGCACCGGCCAAGCGTTGATCGTGACGGCCGAGCCGACCATTGCGCCAGCGCTCGGGGCATTCCAGAGCGTGAATTCGAAATTGTGCGGCCCATTGGCCGGCGTCCCACCGCTGGTCAGCCGGCCCTGGTAGGTAAAGCCCATGTCAACCGGCGTTTGGGCTTGCGCCGACGCGATCACCGCCAGCAGTGCGGTCATCAGGCACATTTGCACGATGCTGACGACTATGTGGCCGAACAGCGTTACATGATGGCTTCGAGCGGGTGAGTTCATGACGTCACTCCTTACGAAACGAAGAGCACTGAGACCTCGGGCGACGCTGCCCCGGACGAATCCCACGCGTGTACGCGCATCCGCGATCTCAACGAAACCCGTGCCCCTCCTCGCGGCGAGCGCTTGAACTGAACAGCGTCAGTTTACCAGATCGACGACGCCTGTATCACCCGTCGTGGCCGCGGAGATCCCTCTTTTCGAGCCGCGAGTCGCATTTCGCGGACCATCCGGGACAAGTGCGGTTGACCCGGACCGTATTGATTCTGCCGCTCAGAAACGCGACAATCGTGCCTGGAAAGCGCAGTGTTTGTTGAGCTTCAGGCTTCAAGCGTCGAGCTTCGGGCTTCAAGCTCCAGGCAGGGCAGCTTCGAGCTTGAGGCACCCCCAGGATTCGTTCGCGCGTCGCTGCGACGATCGAACAGGCGCGCGAGTCGGGCTTCGGGGATGAAGGCTTGAAAGCTTGAAGCTTGAAGCTCGAAGCTCTCACGTGTCCGATCGCGACGTAACTCAAATCCTGCACCGGGCCTGCGACGGCAGCGACTCCGCCGCGGCGGAGCTGATGTCGGCGGTCTACGACGAGCTGCGCGCCCTGGCCGAGCACTATCTGCAACGAGAGCGGCCCGATCACACGCTCCAGGCCACGGCCCTGGTCCACGAAGCGTTCCTTCGGCTGGTGGATCAGACGCAGGCCCAGTTTCGCGATCGCAGCCATTTCTTCGCGGTCGCGGCCCGGGCCATCCGCCGCATCCTGGTCGACCACGCGCGCACGCGGCATCGCGTCAAGCGCGGTGGGCAGGCTAAGCGGCTGACCATCCACGACGGACTGGTGGCCGAGGCCCCGCGCGAGCTGGATTTGGTCGACCTGGACGACAGCCTGGGCCGCCTGGCCGAGCTGAACGAGCGCCAAGCCCGCATCGTCGAGCTGCGTTTCTTCGGCGGCCTTACGCTCGAAGAGACGGCCGACGTACTGGGCGTCTCGGCCCGCACCGTGGACGTCGACTGGAGCATGGCCCGCTGGTGGCTTCGGCGCGAACTTGGCCGGAGCGATTCGTCATGAGCCCGCAGCTCTACGCACGTCTGCGCGAGATCTACGCCGCCGCCCGCGAGCTGGACGAGCCCGAGCGAGATCGCTATCTCGAAGAAGCCTGCGCGGGCGACGGGGCGCTGCGCGGCGAGGTCGAGTCGCTGCTCATTGATGGCCCGAATGGCGGTCCGTTTCTGGGGACGCCCGTCGTTGGCCGCCTGATCGAGGCTGCACGATGCTCGAAGCTTGAAGCCGCACTGCCGGAGCGGGTGGGCTCGTACCGCATTGTGGGCGTGCTGGGTGAAGGGGGCATGGGCGTCGTCTACGCGGCTGAGCAGGCCCTTGACATGCGGGGCCTCGCTGAACGAGGCCCGTCCGCCTCGGCGGACGGCCAGGCTTCGCCCGGGCCCGCATGTCAAGGGCGGGAGCATCCCCGCCGGCGGGTCGCGCTCAAGGTCATGCGGGCCGGCGTCTGGTCGCCCAGTGCCATGCGCCGCTTCGAACACGAAGCCCAGGTGCTCGGGCTGCTGCACCATCCCGGCATCGCCCAAATCTTCGAGGCCGGCGTCCACGCGGATCGGGAAGGGATTCTCGGTCCAGCCGGATCGTGTGTGCCATTCTTCGCGATGGAGCTGGTGCGCGGCCCGTCGCTGATCGACTTCGCTCAGCACCATCAACTCGGCACGCGCCAGCGGCTGGAGCTGATGGCCAAGGTGTGCGACGCGGTCCACCATGCCCACCAGCGCGGCGTGATCCACCGCGACCTGAAGCCGGCCAATATCCTCGTTCAGGGAACTGGGAACGGGGAACCGGGAACACGTAATCGGCGCACAGAGTCGGTTCCCTGTTCCCTGATCCCTGTTCCCTCTTCGGCGCAGCCGAAAATCCTCGACTTCGGCGTGGCCCGGCTGACCGACACCGACGTGCAGCTCACGACCCTACAGACCGACCTGGGCCAGCTCATCGGCACATTGGCGTACATGAGCCCGGAGCAGGTGGCCGGCGATCCGCGGGCGCTTGACACCCGCAGCGACATCTACTCGCTGGGCGTCATCCTGTACGAGCTGCTGTGCGGGCAGCTTCCGTATGAGGTCCGCCGCACATCGCTGGCCCGCGCCGCGCAGGTCATCCGCGAAGAGCCGCCGCGACGCCTATCCTCGGCGGACGTGCGGCTGCGCGGCGACGTCGAGACCATCGTGCTGAAGGCGCTCGAGAAGGACCGCGCACGGCGCTACGCCTCGGCGGCCGAGCTGGCCGACGACCTGCGGCGGTATCTGGCCGATCAGCCGGTCACCGCCCGCCCGCCGACGCTCACCTACCAGCTCCGCAAGCTGGTCGCCCGCCACCAGGCTGCGGCGGCATCGCTGGGGTTGTTCCTGGTGGCGCTGGCGACGTTCAGCGTGGTGGTCAGCGTGCTCTATGTGCGCTCGGACCACGACCGTGCCCGGGCCGAGTCGGCCGAGCGCGACGCCCGCACGCAGGCCGACGCCGCGGCCCGCGTGGCGGCCTCGCTGATGGACCTGTTCGGCTCGCTTGATCCATTCGGAAGCGCCCCGGGGGGCACGCTGGTCGGCGCCAGCTTCTCACCCGACGAAATTCTCGACCGGGCGGCCACCACGATCTACCAACAGCTCGCCGATCAGCCCGAGACGCAGGTCACGCTGTTGAACCGGCTGGCGGAAGTCAACCGCAGCCGGGGGCGATACGCTCCGGCCGAGCGGCTGGCCCACGACGCACTCCAGATCGCCCGGGACCATTTTGGGCACGAGCATGTCCTGGTCGCTCGCAGCCTGCGAGCGGTGGCGCACGTGCTGCACTCCAGCTACCGCTATGAGCAGGCAAAGCCCCTCCACCAAGAGAGCTTGGCGATGCTGCGCGGCCTGCTCGGTGACCAGCATCCCGAAGTTGCCATGGGTCTCTTCAGACTGGGCGATCTGGCAGAGTCGATGGGCGATCACACTGCCGCCGAAGCGTTGCTGCATGAATCGCTCACGATTATGCAGGCGGGCAACGCAACCGACGAGCTTTCGGCGGGCCACGCTCTGCGCTCGCTGGGAATAGCGCACCAGGAGCAAGGCCAATACGACCAGGCACAGGTCTTCTACGAGCAGGCAGTCGCTGCATTTCAGGCGCTGGGCGACGATGATTTGCAGATCGAGATCACTGAGACCCAGATGGCAACGATTTGTCGCCTGCAAGGCGACTACGGCCGCGCCGAGAGGCTGTTGCGCGAGGTCCTCGGCAAGCAGCGTGCCCGCTACGGCGATGTCCATCCGTGGCTGGCCCGCACGCTGGCCGAACTAGGCGAGACGCTGCGCTTGCGCGGCGACCATGCGGCCGCCGAGACTTGCCTTCGCGACGCCGTGGTAATACTCCGACGGTCGGTCGGAGAGGATAGTCCGCAAGCCGCTGCCGCCGTCAACTATCTGGCAAACCTCATGCAAAGTCGGGGCGATCTGGCCGAGACGGAGCAGGTTCGTCGCCAACATCTGCGGCTGACCGAGAAGCTCTGGGGCGCCGGTACATGGCCGTTCCTCTCTTCGAGTCTCGCGCTGGCGTACGTACTAATGCAAGAGAACAAACTTGAAGATTCCGAGCAGATCCTACGGGCGGGGCTTGACACGGGCGCACAGGCCGACCCATTTCGCGTAGCCATCGAACAGGCGCGCGTGGCACAGACGTTGGCCGGCGTACTCGTGCGCCAGGGCAAGTTTGGCGAGGCGAAGCAATTCGCAGAGCAGGCGCTCGAAGCCATTCGAAGGATGCCGGACGGCGAGGACTCGGCGGTTCTCGAAGTCGAAGCGCTGATGACCCTGGGCGACGTTCAGAAAGTGTATGGCGATCAGGTTGCAGACCAAGAGTACTTCCAGGAGGCTGTGCGGATCGCGCGACATCGCTTTGGACAGCGCTCGCGCCAGACGGCCGATGCGTTGCACGCCCTTGGCGGTCTACTGTGCGTCAGGGGAGATTACACCGCAGCCGAAGGGCACGTACGCGAAGCGCTGTCGATCTGCCGCGATGACAAGGGCGATTCTCGGCAACGGGCCGTCGCGGTGCACGACCTGCTTGGCCAGGTGTTGATGGCTCGCGGCGAAGCCGCCGCGGCGGCCGATACGTTCGCGCGGGTGGCGGCCACCGAGGGCGAAATCTCGGGTCAGAAGCGTGCGACTCAGAGTGCGCGATACTTGCAGTGGCTCGCCTTGCGCGCGGCCGGCCAGCTCGCCACAGCCGGGACGGTGCTGAACGACCTGTTCGCGACTCAGCAGGAATTGCTCCTGGCGGATGAGCCGGACATCGCCCGACTGCATGACGTTGTGCTGGCGCTCAATGCTGTAGGCGACCGCCAACGCGCCGCGTCACTGATCGAGCCGGTCAGTGCCTTGCACGAGCGGACGCTCAGTCTGCCGGACGATCACCCCGACCGCTCCGGCGTGCTCATGCTGCTCGGACTCCTCTACCTCGGACAGGACGATGCATCGCTGGCCGAGCCGCTGCTGCGCGAGGCGGCCCAACTCCGCGCTCGACACCTGCCGGCGATGCATCATTGGCTGACGCCTTATGCCGAGAGCCTGCTGGGAGAGTGCCTGACGCGCCTCGAGCGCTTCGAAGAGGCCGAGCCGCTGCTCCGAAGCGCCGCCGAGTCGTTGCGGCGCAACAAGGGGCCGGGCCACCATCGCACGATCGAAGTCATCGAGCGGCTGATCGGCTTGTACGAACGTTGGGGCCGGCACGAACTGGCCTGCGAGTATCGGGCGATGCTGCCGTAACGAAGCTTCAAGCTTCAAGCTCCCAGACGCAGCCCAGTCGCTGCTGCTGGAAAACTACTCCGGGCCGATCACCGCGCTGCCGCCGCGCGCGGCGCGGATGACCATGGCGTCAGATGCCACTAAGGGCGACTCCGCGTAGACACCTGGGAGCTTATCGTGTTCCACTCCTGGCGCACAAGCTACTCATTCCAATCCCACCCGGTCAAGGCCCGGCACTGGCCGGATCGGGTTGGCTGCCCAGCTTTTCAACGCGATCCTGGGCAGCAGCCTTGATCCAGTTATCACCGCGTTCCCCCAGGCTCAGCGCGAAGGCGCGCAAGGCGGCGTCGGTGCGGCCGGCCTTGAGGTGACGTTCGCCGATGACGTAGTACGCCAGGCTGCGGTGCGTCGGCAGTGCCGCGAGCAGCCTTTCGGGCACGTAGGACTCATCCAGCAGGAAGCCCATGGCGGCGTGCATGGGCCAGTCGGGCACGATCTGGTCGCGGACTTGCTTGGCGCGGTCGAGCCGATCGTGCGACCACTCGAACAGGAACCAGCCTAGCGCCATGTGCGGAACCTGCTCCTTGAAGTTTCCACCGAGGTGCTGGATGGTTTCGCCCTGATCCTGGGCCAATGCCTGCACTTGTGCCCGATCACGGCGAGCCGTCTGGGTTTGTTGGTACAGGTAGATACCGGTCGACGCGTAGCTCAGGAGAATGACGGCCACCGCCGGCGGCCGGCTTAACCCAGTCATCACCGAGTTCATCCGAGTCGATCCTTGGCTTGGCCCATTGCAGGCCTGAATCCGTGTGCATCCGCGGCTCGATTCATCCGTGCCCGTCGGTGGCGCTACGGCCCGGTCAGTGGCAGCAGCGCATCGAGGTCGGCGGCGTCGATGTCGTTGTCGCAGTTCAGGTTGAACGTCGCGCAGGGGCTGCCGACGGCGAACGTGCCGGAACCGGTGAAGCAGTTGAACATGGCGGCGATGTCGCGCAGGTCGCGATCCGAGTCGGC
>Ga0187892_10007661_pt1 | contig 15249 bp, 9 predicted proteins | sample MA1701073metaG_FD_139345 | JGI IMG/M metagenome (GOLD analysis project Ga0187892, IMG submission 139345) | Bio-ooze microbial communities from a basaltic lava cave in the Kipuka Kanohina Cave System on the Island of Hawaii, USA - MA170107-3 metaG ... | reverse complement strand
TCATACATGTAGTAGACCGTGTGGGTGGCCTCCCGGACGGTCTTGGTGATCAGCCCCTTGGCGTCCCTCGTGTAGTCGAAGTACGTCAGCGGGGATCCGCCGGAGGTGGTGTACCTCCAGTTCTGGGCCCGCTCGGCCGCGTCGTAGGTCGCCTGCAGCTTCGCACTGTTTCCGAGCAACCGCTGAGTCAGGTTTGACGCCGCGTCGTAGGTGAAATATGCGGTCAATCCCGATGGAGACTGCACCCTCGTCTGCCGGTCCAATCCGTCGTAGGCGGCTCCCGACATACCGGCGGCCCCTGGATATACCCGGCCGATCACATTCGACCGCGGGTCGTACCGGAAATACACGAAGTTTCCGTTCGGATACTGATGATGGCTCAGTCGGTCAGCCGCATCGTATTCCATGAGGTGCCCTCCCCAGAGGTCTCCCATGGAGGTGATGTTCCCAACCGCGTCGTACACATAGTACGGCGTGCTCTTGAGCCCGTCCGAGACGATCACCCCACCCGTCGCGTAGGTGAGGTTCGTCCGGCGGTTCACCCGGTCGTATGTGAACAAGATTGACGCGCTCTCCGCGTCGATGAACTTCGACCAGTTCCCCACCGCGTCATACTCGTAGTAAATCGTCCTCCCCAGCGCGTCCTGCAGCCGGGCGAGGCGGTTCACCGCGTCGTACCCGAAGTACGTCGTGTTGGCCCGCGCATCCTGGGTCCGAACGTAGTTGCCGACCCGGTCATAGAAGAAGTACGTCGACCCCGTGTCCGCGTACCGGAAGGCGTAAATGCGATTCAGAGCGTCATACTGCGTCAGGAGCGAGTGGTTGAGCGGATCCGTGACCCGGATCTGGTTCCCCACCGCGTCGTACGCGAAGTACGTCTTCGCCGCCACCGCGTCCTGGATCTGCACCACCCGGTTCAGACGGTCATACCCGAAGTAGGTCGTATGCGCCAGCGGGTTCCGGAAGCGGGTCCGGTTGCTCGTCTGGTCGTAGAAGTAGTAGGTCCCGCCTCCCGCCCCGTCCACCATCGCCGTCCGCCGGCGTGCCCCGTCGTAGAAATAGTAGGTCGTCACGCCCAGTACCGCGCCCGTGACGCCCCGGTTGAGGACGGTCAGGTTGCCCACCTGGTCATACCTTGACAGCACGGCATTCCCCAGGGGGTCGATCATTCCGTCCTGTCGATTGAGACGGTCGTAGGTGAAGTAGGTGGTATTCAGCCGGGCATTCCGGGTACGCGTCTGGCTGGAGACGGCGTCATAGCCATAGTAGGTGACGTTAGCCAAGGGATCACGGACTGCTGCCGTCCGGTTGAGCGGATCATAGAAGAAGTAGGTCGCACTCGCCCGTGCGTCCACGACAACGGTTCGGTTTCCTGCCAGGTCATAGAAGAAGTAAGTCGTCTCCGCCAGCGCGTCCTTGATCGCGGTTTCTCGCCGAAGACCATCGAAGAAATAATAGGTCGTATTGAACCGGGCATCCGTCATTTTGACGCGGTTCCCCACTCCGTCGTAGAAGAAGTAGGCGGGTTCGTGGAGGGAATTGCGCTGGACGCTCACGCGGCCAAGCGTGTCGTAGAAGAAGTACGTGGCGTTCCGTCGGGCATCCAGGATTCGCGTCTGATTCCCTGCAGCGTCGTATCCGAAGTACGTCCGCTGATTGAGGGCATCTCTGGTCACTTTGCGCCGGTTGAGGAGGTCGTAGAAATAATAGGTCGCGCTCTGGCGCGCCTCGACGACGACGCTCTGGTTTCCCACCGGGTCATAGAAGTAGTAGGTCGAATTCCCAACGGCGTCCCGCATCGCCTGGTTACGGTCGAGAGCGTCGTAGAAGAAGTACGTGGCGAAGCCTAAGGCGTCCACCTGCTCAGTCCGGTTGTTCGCCAGATCATAGAAGTGATAGGTCGAGTGCCCCAGGGCATCCCGCATCGCGGTCTGGCGGGAGAGGAGATCGTAGAAATAGTAGGTCGTGTTGTTCCGGGCGTCCGTGATCTCCGTCCGGTTGCCCACGCGGTCGTAGTAGAAGTACGTCCGGTTCTGGAGCGCGTCCACCTGCGCCGTCTGCCGGTCGATCGCGTCGTAGAAGAAGTACGTCGGGTTGCCCATGCCGTCCTGGGTTCGGGTCCGGTTCTTGTGGATGTCGTACCCGTCCTTCGTCTGGGTGAGGAGGGTCCCATTTTTCGCCGTGACCGTCGCCTGGGTTCGGAGGCGAAGCCCATTATAGGTTTGCACCGTCCCCGTGCCCATGGCATCTACCGTGTCGAGCACATCCCCCCGGCTCGTATAGTCAAAGTAGGTGACGTTCCCCTGCGCGTCGATCGTCTTCGTCCGTCTGTTGAGCGCGTCGTACGCATAGTACGTCGTGAACGCCTGGAAGCTCCCCGTCTCCTTCCACCGCGGCGACACCATCGCCGTCTGATTCTGGAACGAGTCGTACCCGAAATACGTCGTGTTCACGGCTCCGTCGATCTTCGAATCCAGCGCTCCCGTCGTGGGGCTGTAGTTGAAGTAAGTGTCGACCCCTCGGGCATCCTGGATGCGGATGTTCCGGCCCAGGCTGTCCGGCCGGTACTGGGTTTCCTCGGCCAGAGCGTTGATCATCGACGTCCGATTGCGGAACGCGTCGTACGTGTAGTACGTCGCCACCTTGAACGTCGAGGTATGCCTCGGCCCGACCAGCTTCACCAGGTCGTACGAGCTCGGGTTGTACCCGAAGTACGTGGTCGCGTTGTTGAACGCCGAGACCTGTCTCATGAGCGCGTACTGGTTGGCCGCACCCGAATCGACGTAGTCGTAGTACGTCAGATTCCCGTTGGCCTCGATCTTCTTCGTCATCCGCGCCAACGTCGCGTCGTACGTCCAGTACGTCGTGTTCCCCAGCGCGTCCGTGTCCTGCGTGGTCTTGGGCATGTGCCCGCCGAACGTGCTCTGCTCGTACTTCACCACCCGCGTCGGCCGTCCCAGCCGCGTCTGACGCGTCTCCCCCGTCGGCAGGTACTCGTAGTAGATGATCCGCCCCTCCGGCTCCGTCGTCCGGGTCAGGCTCGTGCCGTTGTACGTAAAGTAGGTCTGGTACCCCTCCGGATCCACGTCCCGCTTGAGCTGGTAGGCGTCGGTCGCGTCGGCGAAGGGGATGATCGGGTCGAAGAGCTGGACGCAGCCGCCGGGGTTGATCACCTTGGAGAGGAAGGGATAGGTCGCCCCAAGGCCGTCGACATAGTTGGCGTACTCGAAGTACATCGTCCGGGACGCCTGCGAGGCCCCCTTGTCCAGGAGATGCAGCTTGGTCAGGGGCGCGAAGCGGGTGCTGTCGATCGTCTCGTCCGCATAATAGAAATAGGGGACCTGGTTCCCCCCGATGTCCCCCGAGAGCGACCGGAGGAGGGCTCTCCCCTGGGCGTTGTTCGTGTAATTGTAAGAAAGCTGGCTCCCCTGTGTGTCGTAGCGACGGTTCACCCGCCCGTACCGGGCGTCCCCGGAAGCCAGGCTGCTTCCGGCGAAATATTCGAAATAGACCCCGGTCTCCCGGTGGAAGGTCGTGAAGTACGTCGTATTCCGAGAGGCGGCCAAGGGGAGTTCCGCCTGGGGCACGTCGCTCCCGTCGTACGCGAGCGTGCCCGGGGCGGAGTACACCCTCCGTCCGTTGACGTCCGGAAGACTGAAGAGGTTCACCCGGGGGAGGAAGGGGAACACCGAGCCGGCCCCCGCGGGCTTCCAGCCGTCCACGTAGGAGGACTGGTTGGCCTCCTGGCCCCCCAGCCGGACCGGCCCCAGCGAGAGCGTCTCCCCGTCCTTCAGCGGAAGCTCGACGCACTCCGAACAGCACGTTTCATCCGACGAGTAATCGTAGTAATTCGTCTTGACGCAGGTCCCGTTCGTCGTCGACTCCAGCGTCCCTTCTTCCCATGGCGTCGTCGTCGAGGACTTGGAGCTGCAGTCGCAATCCGTCTGTTGCGGACATTCCGTTTCCGAAATGTATGGTTCCGGAGTCCTCGCATTTACGGCCATCGCACGCTCCTTCCGTGTTCGATGAATCACTTCTCATCTTGCTGAGACCGAGAGTCCGGTCCGTGCTTGGCAAAATGAGAGAATATCCGGTGGGTTGGAGGTCCTAACGTCGGTGTGCAGGAAGAAGTGTATGGAACGCCTCAGTTCCTGTCAAGAGATTCTCGATTCGCTCTCCAGTACTTGCAGTTGATTGAAGGGAGCCCGGCAGGGGCTCCGTCGCCTCGTGTGCGGCAGGGCGGATCGCTACTGCTTCACCTCAACCCGAAACGGCCCGCTGCCCCCTTTGCTGGGGGTTGGCCGATATCAAAGTCAAATGAATAGCCGAACGCTTCAACATCGCGGCCGAACGCCCGTTCCACCAGCCTTCTACTTTCATCGTCGTAATAATCTCCGTAGGAAGGATGGATTCCCTTCCTCATTGGCGGAAACTCATTCCGACCAATGTCCCCCGCGAACTTAGGCCAAGGTTGCCGCACACAGCGATGGTCACGGAGTACCGGCAGGTGATCAACGGACTCAAGATTCGTACTCACTACTCTGTTCAGCTCCAATAGCTTCGCGCCCATGCATTCTATCTTGATGATGTGGTTCATATGAATGTCTGACGCGCGGGCCTGCGGAATAGAATGGTATTGTTCACTGAGGGTGAGAAGGCTCGGCTGCTCAAGAAGGACTCGAAGAAAATCCTTGAAGGAGAGGGTATATGTGGTTGGAAGAAACTCGTAGCAGGACACCGCACGCGTATAGGGATTTCGAACGAATTTTATTTTTCTATATTCAGGGTTCAGGAGCGCTGATTCGTCCACTCTCCCGTAAGTCTTGTAGTATTCATCGCGAAAGTCGTGGGGCCAGCTGAATCTTCCCAATACCTCCTCCAGCAGTCCCACATGTTTCAGGAAAAGACACAAAACGGCCGTGCAGCCAGCGCGTGGTGTCCAATCGAAAATCACGCGAGATTGACGCGACAACAGCATCTGGGCACTTTGATCATCGTTGTTCATTTACTCTCCTACCTTGACGAAGTTCCTCGCTCAAGAGCCGCTGGCCTCCGAATGAGCTAAGAGCACTCTCTATCAGGCTATTCGCGGAGAATCGCCCAGGGGAACGCCTTACTCAACGTCATCATTTATTCTTCGACCGCGGCACAGCATTCGGAAACGAGTCTGTTCATGTGGGATTTCAGCAGGACCTTGTCGAGCTCCCACAGCGACTCCAGCCGGGTATTGCGGACCATCGGGCCGAGAGCATTTCTCATTGCACGCGGATCCATTTGGTGAGTCCAGCTGCGATCCGATAGGCCTCGATCGTTGACAAAGGACCGGATCTTCTCAACTTGAGTCAGCGCCAGAAACGGCTTCGCATGCTTATAAGCGAACATCGTTGCGTGCAAGGAGGCCGACAGTAGTCCATGGACATTGGGATGGCCTAGGAGGCCGTCGATCTCGGTAGGCGTGAGCCCTGGAATCAACTGCCACCGCTTGTAGAAGGCAATATCGTAAAGGTACTCCTGGTCGTTGTTAAAGCGGTTAAGGGATAGGAGCGCCTTGTGGTAATCCGGAAATGCTTCCTCTACAGCTTCGGGCCAGCGCGGGACAAAGCCGGAGCACGAAGGCGGCATATGTATCAAGATGGTCCGATCCTCGACGGGAAGTTCCGGTTTATGAGTTCCCTCGAGCAACAAAGACGGACATGGGACTATCGCCGCATCAGGGCGGATGGCCGAAACACGCTCATAGTCTGCGGAAGATCTGACAGAAACATACCGATAGTCGGCGAGGAACTCGAGACTGCCTGCTTCACGTGAAATACCAACGGCATTCAGAACATGCCTCCCAGGAACCCTGAAGCGATCGTAATTCGGATCACCTGGTACCCTGAGACAGTGCCCGGCGCCGACGATAAGCGCCGAGAACCGGCTATCGATCAAAGAGCACGTTCTCACGACTTCATGCGGCAACCCCGCCGCAACAAGAGTCTCCATCAATACAGTGCCGATCGCGCAGTCCCCAAAGTTTGGCGTGAGATGATCGTACAGAAGGCCTATGGGGCGCATCGGGCCGGTGTCTCCCCAGATTGACTCATAATCCACCAGCTCTTGGCTATTCCCGAGTGGCTTCCAGTGTTCCTTGCTCCATCTTCTGGACATTCCATCGCAATGCTTTGTCATGCTCTCGCTTGACAACCGCAGGCACTGCAATCGGGTAGAACACATGCTCTTTCGCAAGCTCTCGAAAGTAATAGCCGTCTGGTTCCTTGATCTTGTCGAGATCCTCGGGCCATTTATAAGGAGGCGAAAAGACTCGGTGGACTACCTGGTTGTGATCCAGCTTGCAAAAAGGATCAGTTAGAGGCTCATTGAAGAACCGGCGTCCCCATTGAGTCGCCGGTTGCAGTGACATTTCCTGATCCCTGGAATAATTGAGAATTCCGAAACCGACGTGATGATCCGGATGCTCCTCGAAATACTGGCTCGCCGATGCGAACCAGTTCGGATAGTAATAGTCGTCATCGCAAAGGAAGCAGACCAGTCCCGTTTGAGCTAGAGGCATCGCGAGATTCATGTTTGCGCCCACTGGATTCCGATGGGCACGCTGCTCCGGCGTCACTGGGACCCTAATGATGGTGACCTGCTGGAACGCATACTCAGCGACCACTTCGTCGATGTCGAAGAGGGTGCTTTCGTCTACGACAATGAGGTGATAGTCTCTATGGGTCTGTGCCAAGACGCTTGAGAGAGCGTGGCGGAGCCAAGTAGGCCTATTGTAACTGAGGAGGATGCAGTTAACACGCATGGGCGTCGAAGTCCTGTATAAAGGTAGGCTGGGAAATAATCTCTTTCAGTACATTGCCGCTCGGCTCTTTGCGGAAGCAAACGGGTTGCAGCTGCTGGCCGGCCTCCCGGCGAACGATGTCGTGCAAGACATCCCTCCCAAGGTGGGACGCAACGTTCTCGGATCCCCTCTACGGATCAGCGACGAGGACGACCTCTTCGAACATACTTGGCCGCAGGCCCGTTACATCTTCGACGGCTACTTCCAACGTTCTCGTTGGTATCACGAGCGACGCGCGCAGGTTCTGCAATACGTGAAATTGCAGGAAATCGACGTTGTAAATCGCAGAGATATTGTGATCAACCTCAGGATCGACACGGACTACCGCTATTTTAAGTGGGTCATTCATCCTTCTTGGTATCTCGGCATCCTCGCGCAGGAACGATTCGATCGGCTACACATCGTGGTGGACGCCCTGCATGAGGACTACTTGGTTCACTTTCGCCACTACGAGCCGATCATTGTGGCATCGGGTCCGAAGGGCGATTGGCAGTACCTTCGATCCTTTGACCGAATCGTGACAGCCAACAGCACGTTTTCCTGGTGGGCAGCCTACTTCAGCAGCGCCAGCAGGATCTATACTTTCAAGCGCTGGGTCACGCATCCTGCACCTCGACTCCACGCCTTCCCCAACGGTATCGAAGTTGACGGAAGGTTCATGCACGAGCAATAGTCGACATCAAAGGGTCGTCGGTTTCTTGGCCGATACTTTCAAGCTCAGGCGCCCACCCATCCATGTCCAGTGGGGGTCATGGTGATCCTCGTAGTTATTGGTAATGTCCTCTACTGCCTCAAATCCGCTCCCAGAAAGGAGTGTTCTGAGCATGCTGAAGTCATAGAGAGCCTTGTGGGCGAAAGCCGGATCTGTTTCCGCCTCGGCGCCGTAGATCGCCATCTGAATTCTAAAGTGCTGATCAGGCTGCTCAAGATAGGCCCGTGCAACAAGCGGGCCGTTGGGAACGTGAATGCGGAGCGTCCCCCCGGGCTTCATGATTCCACGAATCTGGTCCAGCACATGCCTTACTTTGGAGACCGGGAGGTGCTCGAGGACGTGGATCGCCAGCACTTCATCGTACGTACCGGCGGGAATCGGCCAGTTCGGCATCAACAAGTCGAACGAGTAGTTTGGCTTCAGGTATGTGTTCTTATCAAGCGTGTCATGTCCAGGCGTTGGCGATACCCCAGAACCGATATCGAGCCGCCGGCGTGACGAGATGCCTTCGAGCGCCTTCCAGTCAATCGGAACCGTCGCGAGCTTGGAGTCGTTGGAATTGGCTCGAAAGACGTTCCGATACCACTCTTCAGACTTCTGGTGGTACTGTCTGGACGTGCCCATCGTTACGTTGTCCTGGGAGAAGCGGAGCGTTCGCTCCATCCCCCGTTTCACGTACGTGGATTCATCAAAGCCGATGTAGTGCAGAAGGGAGAAGGGAGAGTTATCGCACCTGGTAGGTTTCCGCACATCGTTTCCGCGAAACTCGTGGCGGCCATGTTCATACACAAGCCGACTCTGGGGACGGATGATACAGGGCTTGGAGTACACATGAGTTTCGATACCTGTCTTGAGTTGAGACAGCAGCGGACGAGCAGAATCGTAGGGAGTAGCCTCCGGACGCGGCCACATGTTGAAACCGTGCGTCCAGAGGAATTCTACGGACGAGCCATGCTGGTCACTTGCCATTGCCCCCTCAATTGCCGTTGCAATCGGAACACCGCTCTTGGGGACCACGAATTCGTCACAATCCGCCAGGATCACGACGTCGAAATGTCCGATGCATTCCCTGCGTTTGCGATCGTAAGCCTCGCTCAGGGCGATATCGCTGAACTTCTTGCCTGAAGAATACGTGGAAACAACAACATTCGGATATCGGCATGCCATGAATCGGGACCGATCCGTTGATTCATTATCCAACAGAAAGACTGTATCGACCTGTGGACAGTAGTAATCAAGAAACTGCGGCAGCAGGACTTCTTCATTGTAGATCGCTGAGATTACGGATACTTTCATGGCCGACTCAGCAAAGAACTTGACAGGCTCGAATTCAGCCGCACCTTCATTTCTAAGTCTTGAGGGATACCCTCTCCCATCGTGCTCCAATCCTCGGAAATAACTTCGTTCAAGCGCTGTCTCCAGCTTTGAGCTTGTCGAGATTCATCATCCGGCATTCCTTTAGGTATTTGAATCAGGTACCGAATCCAATCCCACTATCACGACTCGCCTTCAAATGACGACCGATGGCCGGAACAGCGAACAAAGCCTTGCTGGAATGTGGAAGGTGGGGGTGTCGGTGTGCAAGAGTAAGTCTAATCAGCAGCGGAACAATGTCAACAGAAATAGTCGAGGGACGGTCGCGAGGATTGTGAACTGAGATACCCGCCTGTCCGTTCCGGGCCGCGCCGGCGCGGCCTCGATGCAACTAGCTGCCCATGAATCCCTGGCTCTACTGGTGCTGCGGGGGCGGACGATCGTCAGAATGGTTCAGAGTCGTTACCGGACGGACTGCAGGAGACAGTCTCTTTTCGACCTACGTCTGGCAGAGCACATCGGTCGTCAATCCTGACACCAGACTCTGAGTACCATGACCGTTGCCCTAGGATCATCGATCTCGATGGAACTCGGCAGGTACACGCTCAACGGTTTTCCAGACTCCACTATATGAGTTCCTTCCGCCTCAAGAACTGGATCACACACTCCGCCGCCTCTTCCGGGATGCAGCGTGCCGTGTCTATCACCACCTCGGCATCAGTGGGTTCCTCGTAAGGATCGGAAATCCCGGTGAAACAAGGGAGGAGTCCCGCCCGGGCCTTCGCATACAGCCCTTTGCGATCGCGTCTCTCGCAGATCTCGAGCCCAGTCGACAGGTACACCAAGGTGAATCCTCCAAGTGGTTCAATCATCGCCCTCACCTCGCGTCTCGTCGCGTCGAACGGAGCGATGGGCGAACAGATCACGATACCCCCATGCATGGTGATTTCTGAGGCGACGTATCCGATTCGCCGGATATTGAGATCACGATGTTCCCTGGAAAACCCCAATTCAGAAGAAAGCAATCGACGGACGCGGTCCCCGTCAAGGTGGCTGACGGGCCGGCCAAGCCGCTGTTGCAAACATTGCTTAAGGGTCTGTGCGATAGTGGTCTTACCGGCTCCTGAAAGCCCTGTGAAGAACACTGTAAGACCTCGGCGAGGTGACGTGCTCATATGCGACAGGCAGCGTAGAGCCCAGCCATTTCCAAGCCAATGCAGTCCCGCGTTCTTGCCTTGGCTTGCGGTAACTAACGTCCATCCGTCGTAAGAGAATGATGGCCAGATTCCCAGCGACAATGAGTCGCCAGAACTGCGCAAGTTTCTACTTAGTAACTCAATCTCAACATTAATCTTGCCCGTGCCTCACGGACTCGAGCCTCGAAGCTGTCCTCCTCCACCCTCCCCTTCCCCAGTCCTTCATACCCGTTCAATGGCCAGATACGCCCGCCACGCTTCAGCTGGAGCCTATTGCCTCATTGAGAGGACATTCATCCGAAACCTGACCGAAGTCCTGAGACGGGACTCCAAAACTCGGGCACTCACCCTAAGGCTTTAGTGCATCTGCACGAGCCTTCAGGATTAAAGTTCTATTATCTGCCGAGCCAACTCGTTTGCAGAGTCTCCGGCATCTCGGGTTAGAAGTCATTTAGTACGGTACCGTCCGGGTACGTGAAGCGATTGGCGACAGGGTCCCACCTGATCCGCAGCTTCTCAATATCCGCCAAACTGCTGCGGATCTCCTCGTAGGTCATCCTCGGTGCTGCACGATACACGGTCTCACAAAGGGTTAGAAGCTGCCTCGCTATGAACCGGAGATCCAACCGAGCGGAATCAGCCGCCTCCAGCCTCCCGACTGCCCGTTCACACTCCTGCAACGCTCCGGATAAGGACGTCGTCGGCCGAAGCGGTTGTGCGCGAATTGTTCCGTGCTTCTCAAAGTAGGTCAAGTGCTGTTCGACTGACTCCGGTTTTCCCACTCCGGAGTAGCCTTTGGCGAGCAGGATGGGGATATCTGCAATCAAGGCGATTGGAAATCTTGGGAACACCATCCGGTTGCGAGGCTCTTCAGAGCAAGCTCCAACCTCCATCCGAGGCATGTACCCTGGATCCTTCGGAACTTCAAAAAGAGTTCGGATTGCAAGGAATAGACCATTCTGTCCATCGCTGCCATAGAGGAGCGGAGTAACCCGGAGGTATTCCCTAATGACAATGATCGCTAGTTCCTTTCCTAAAGGTTGAAGTGCGTTGACCGCTTGAATCACTCCCCGAGGGTCGTAGTTCCCCCAGTTCTCGAATGATGGTGTCCGATCTAGGATCCGAAGTAGTTCACGAAGCCGGCTCTCTTGAAGTGCGGAATCAGGAGGAGGATTGCCACTCCCACCGACGGCAAAGAACACCTTTCCGACGCGGTCAATGAACACGCTTCCAAGAGTAGCGGTCGTTAGATGGCCGTTGGTTCCCCAACAGAGGATCCTAGGGGTCCATGAATGGATATTGCGAGTTCTCAGTTCTTCAGCAGACCTCACATCGCTTGGCTTACCCAGCAGTTCAATGACATCGTCCTCAGCCATTCCCACCGTCACGCGTGCCATCTGGCGTGCGAATTCCCGGCGCGTCGGTTCCTGGGTTACATTCGCGGGCTCGATTTCCTTGGCTGGACTGCAAGCTTGCAAGAATAAAAAGGAAACCAACGCTCGCTGAAAGTGTGTTTTCATCCAATCTGTCTTACGTATGGAACGGGAAAAGGTTCGATCAGCCGAGTCCAAACGCCACTCAAGGACATCTCCGCCCACCATGGACCGTTCCTCCGTCCTCGAGAGACACCCTACCACGGCGGAGCGCCATCTCCATGCGTTACCCTCGACTGGTTATAGATTCTTCTGCCTTCTTCCGGATCGCCCTTTGGGCACCTATTCGAATTATCGTATTCGAAACAGCACTCCCATTCACTTCGGATCCAGCGATTGACTGGTCCTGCGGTCGGTGCGCTCCAAAAGTTCTCGTGTTCCGTGTTCGGCTCCTCTCGCGTCGCGTGAAGCGTGCTCGCTGGCGGGACACTTCCCCTCAACCAGCCGGACGATTCCAGCATGGAAATGGTTAGACCTTCGTAGTAGTGAGCTATCAGGGTGAACCGTATTTCACCCTCTGTGCAGCACCGACCGTTTTTCCTCCAAAGCCTATCATCCCACCTCGGTTCGTTCCCCTGAGGGAATTGCCCTGATTCCTGCGTGACGGTATCATTGGCAATCACTTCCCATGCTTCCCAATAGTGATCCTCATCGGGTGGATCGAAAGGCGTGTCGCTGCAGCCCTTCTCTTGCTCCCACATTGTCACTTCCTGGACGATCACTCCAGCCTCGCCCGAGGGCATACCAAGTTGCCATTGCGTCTTCCATTCGAAACCGCGACACATTCCTGGGAAGGGCGCCCCTTGATTCTGCAAGTATCTCAGGACCTGTTGGAGGCCCCATGGATCCACGGTCTCTAACAGCGCTTCTCGTGCGTAGCCATAGGGGGTAACCAATGGCCCGACTGGAAGCGAGCCTCGCCGCATCCAGCGGCCCCGATCGGAGGCATACGAGTTCTTCCTAGCCTTGGCGACTCCCGTGAGCGTCGGACTTCCTATCTCGGAAGGATTGCCGATTGCAAGCGGGTCCCTGCTAAGGAAAATGCCGAGAGAGGGGTCGTAGAGTCGGGCTGGGCTGAGAAGTAGCCTCTGTGCGCCGTCGGCCGAGAGGATTTCCTGCCAGGCTTGGCCTTGATAGCCGAAGATCCCCGGCCACGTCCCGACCGAGCTGTTGGGGATCAGCTGCCCGAACGCGTCGTACTCCCTCGAGGCGAACACCGTCGTTCCGTCGCTTTGGACGTACTTCGTGATCGTCCCCCGCTGATCCATCACCGGGTAGAGTTTCGCCTGCGCCTGCCCCGGTCGATTCACCTCCACCAGCTGCCCAATCCCCGCCAGCGGCACCTTCGCCTGCGTGTACTCCTCCTTCACCGTCCCGTCTGCGTTCTGCTCCTGCAGCACGTCCAGTCCGTCCCACAGGAAGTAGTTCAGCGTCCCGTTCGCCTTGATTGCATACCGCTGCAGTGCCGCATCGTAGTAGAAGTACGTGCTCGAGGCGTCCCTCCATCTCATCCGCGCCACCAGGCCCGCCGCGTTGTACGCGAACTTCGTCGTCCCCGATGCCTCGGCGATGTCCGTGAGAGACCCGTTTCGGTCGTATGTGTAGTAGGTTGCGCTCGCAAAGAGCGCGTTCGTCCCCTTCCGGGTCAGCTGATTGGCCTTGTCGTACTCGTAGTAGGTGTTCTGACCGTTCATCGTCGCCTTCGTCCGGTTGCCGGCCAGATCGTACGCGTAGCGATAAGCGTAGGTCTCCGGCGTCGCTCCCCTCCAGATCTCCACGGTCAGACGGTCGTTCGCGTCATACATGTAGTAGACCGTGTGGGTCGCTTCCCGGATGCTCTTGGTGATCAGGCCCTTCGCATTGCGCGTGTAGTCGAAATAGGTGAGCGGCGAGCCAGCGGACGTGGAGTACCTCCAGTTCTGAGAGCGCTCCGCCGCGTCGTACGTCACCTGGAGCTTCGCGCTGTTCCCCAGGAGCCGCTGGGTCAGGTTCGACGCCGCGTCGTAGCTGAAGTAGGCCGTCGCGCCGGAAGGGGACTGGACCTTCGTCTGCCGGTCCAGGTTGTCGTAGGCCGCCCCTGAAACTCCCGCGGCGCCAGGATAGACCCGCGCCGTGACGTTCGAACGGGGATCGTATCGGAAGTAGACGAAGTTCCCGTTCGGATACCGGTGCTGGGTCAGCCGGTTGTCCGCGTCGTAGACCATGAGGTGGCCGCCCCACAGGTCTCCCGCGGCAATCACGTTGCCTACCGCGTCATACACGTAGTACGGGGTGCTCTTGAGTCCATCCGACACTACCGTCCCTGCCGTCGCATAAGTCAGGTTTGTGGTACGGTTTCTCCGATCGTACGTATACGAGACGGACGCGCTCTCCACGTCGATGAACTTCGATCGGTTGCCCACCGGGTCGTACTCATAGTAGACCGTTCGCCCCAGCGCATCCTGCATCCGGGTCAACCGATTCACCGCGTCATACGCGAAGTAAGTTGTGTTGGCTCGCGCATCCTGGATCCGAACGTAGTTACCGACCCGGTCGTAGAAGAAGTACGTCGACCCCGTATCGGCGTACCGGAAGGCGTAAATTCGATTGAGGTTGTCGTACTGGGTCAGGAGCGAGTGGTTCAGGGGATCCGTGACCCGTATCTGGTTCCCCACCGCGTCGTACGCGAAGTACGTCTTCGCCGCCACCGCGTCCTGGATCTGCACCACCCGGTTCAGACGGTCATACCCGAAGTAGGTCGTGTGCGCGAGCTGGTTTCGGAGGCGGGTCCGGTTGCTCGTCTGGTCGTAGAAATAGTAGCTCCCGCCTCCCGCCCCGTCCACCGTCGCCGTCCGCCGGCGTGCCCCGTCATAGAAATAGTAGGTCGTCACGCCCAGTACCGCACCCGTGACGCCTCGGTTGAGGGCGGTCAGGTTGCCCACTTGGTCATACCTTGACAGCACGGCGTTCCCCAGGGGGTCGATCACTCCGTCCAGTCGATTGAGGCGGTCGTAAGTGAAGTAGGTGGTATTCAGTCGCGCGTTCTGGATACGCGTCTGATTGGAGGCGGCGTCGTAGCCATAGTAGGTGAGGTTGGCCAAGGCATTCCGGACGGCTGCCGTCCGGTTGAGCGGATCATAGAAGAAGTACGTCGCACTCGCCCGCGCGTCCACCATGACGGTGCGATTGCGCGCCAAGTCGTAGAAGTAATAGGTCGAGTTCGCCAGCGCGTCCCGCATCGCGGTCGTCTGCTTCAGACCGTTGTAGAAATAGTAGGTCGTATTGAACCGGGCATCCGTCATCTTGATGCGGTTCCCCACTCCGTCGTAGAAGAAGTAGGTGGGTTCGTAGAGGGAGTTGCGCTGGACGCTCAGGCGGTCCAGCGTGTCGTAGAAGAAGTACGTGGCGTTCCGTCGGGCATCCAGGATCCGCGTTTGGTTTCCCACCGCGTCGTAGCCGAAGTAGGTCCGGTTGTTGAGCGCATCCCGGATCACTTTGCGGCGACTCAGGAGATCGTAGAAGTAATAGGTCGCGCTCCGACGGCTGTCGACGACGACGCTCTGGCTTCCCACCGGGTCGTAGAAGTAGTAGGTCGAATTCCCGACGGCGTCCCGCGTCGCCTCATTGCGGTTGAGCGCGTCGTAGAAGAAGTACGTGGCGAACCCTAAGGCGTCCACCTGTTGCGTTGCATGCCCAATGGCACAGCCCGTTGCGTTCAGGATGGCAAAGAGTCTGAGTGCGGGATGAGGGGGGTGTATCGTATCACCGCGCCCCTATAGG
>Ga0187892_10007660_pt1 | contig 15250 bp, 24 predicted proteins | sample MA1701073metaG_FD_139345 | JGI IMG/M metagenome (GOLD analysis project Ga0187892, IMG submission 139345) | Bio-ooze microbial communities from a basaltic lava cave in the Kipuka Kanohina Cave System on the Island of Hawaii, USA - MA170107-3 metaG ... | reverse complement strand
GTCAAATATCGCAAACAACAAAAGGGGCGTATCTACGGGGATGCGCAACGCGGCAATTCACTTGCGTTTGGCGATTTCGGGCTGAAAACGCTGGATCGGGGGTGGATCACTGCCCGCGAGATCGAAGCTGCCCGGGTGGCCCTCACGCGTCACGTGAAACGTGGAGGGCGAGTCTGGGTGCGGATTTTTCCCGACAAACCAGTGACCAAAAAACCCGCCGAAACCCGGATGGGAAAAGGAAAAGGGCCACCGGAATCGTGGGTCGCGGTCGTCAGGCCCGGACGGATGCTTTTTGAAATGGAAGGGATTCCGCGTGACACTGCGCGTGAAGCCCTCCGTCTGGCGTCCCATAAGCTGTCAGTGAGCACCCAATTTTGCGAACGCCGTGGAACAACCTATGCGAGCTAAAGAGATCCGCGATTTAACGAACGACGAAGCACGTCAGAAGGAGCAGGATGTTGCTGAACAACTCTTCCGGCTCCGGCTGCGGAAAAGCACGGGACAGCTTGAGAACCCGATGCTTGTCCGTCATCTACGCCGTGATTTAGCGCGACTCAAAACGATCCAACGTGAACGAACGTCACGTGGAACAGGAGAATGACACAGGTGCCAGGACAGCGGAAAGTACGGCAGGGCGTTGTGGTGAGCGATAAGATGGATAAAACCGTCGTCGTTCTCGTCGAACGCCTCGTTCAGCATAGCAAATATAAAAAATACCTGCGGCAGCAGAAAAAATATAAAGCCCACGATCCTGAGAATCGCTGTAAAACCGGCGATGTTGTCGCAATCGTAGAAACGCGACCGCTGAGCCGAGAAAAGCGCTGGCTCGTCCGCGATATTCTCAAGCAGGCGGCGGCGGAGTAAGCAGAGTGGCGAAGGGTATATAGCGTATGATTCAGGTGGAGACCATTCTCGATGTAGCCGACAACTCGGGTGCACGAAAGGTACGATGCGTGCGCGTGCTGGGCGGAACTCGGCGGCGGTATGCCTCGATTGGCGACGAAATCGTGGTGTCGGTTCGGGAAGCGATTCCGAATGCAAAAGTGAAAAAGGGTGATGTTATGCGGGCGGTCATCGTACGAACCGCAAAAGAGATTGGTCGCCCTGATGGCTCCTACATTCGGTTTGATAATAACTCGGCGGTCCTCCTTGACGCTCAGCGGGAACCGATTGGGACACGTATTTTTGGTCCTGTGGCTAGAGAACTGCGGGCGAAGCGGTTCATGAAAATTATTTCGCTAGCGCCAGAAGTGTTGTAGGAACGAACATGTTAGCGCGGGTGAAGAAAAACGACATAGTGATGGTCATTGCGGGAAAAGAGCGCGGGAAAACCGGTAAAGTGTTACGCGTCTTGCCGGAAGAAAACCGTGCCGTGGTTGAACGGCTCAACGTGGTGAAACGACACATGAAACCTCGGGGACCACAAAGTCCCGGCGGTATTATCGAAAAAGAAGCTTCTTTGCATCTGTCGAACTTGATGCCCCTGTGCGACCGCTGTAATGCCCCTGTACGCATAGGGACACGGGTGCTCCAAGACGGGAGCAAAGCACGTGAGTGTCGGCGGTGTCACGAATTATTGGATAAGTAACATGACGACACGTTTGAAAGAATTCTATCAACAGAAAGTGGTCCCGGCGTTGAAACAGGAACTGGGATACGCCAACATCATGCAGATCCCACAGTTGAAAAAAATTGTAGTTAACATGGGATTAGGCGACGCGGTGCAGAACCCCAAATTACTGGAAACCGGGGTGAACGAGCTTACGCAGATTACCGGACAGAAACCGATTGTGACGAAAGCCCATAAGTCGATTGCGAACTTCAAGCTCCGCGAAGGGGTGGCAATTGGTTGTGCGGTAACTCTCCGTGGGGATCGGATGTATGAGTTTTTTGATCGCCTCGTCAATGTTGCCCTGCCGCGGGTCAGGGACTTTCGCGGCATCCCTGAGAATGCCTTTGATGGGCGAGGGAATTATTCGCTCGGTATTCGCGAGCATGTGATTTTCCCAGAAATTAACATCGATAAAGTCGAACAAGTCAAGGGCTTTACCGTCTCATTGGTGACCTCAGCGAAAACTGATGCCGAAGGACGCGCCTTATTGCGCGCACTCGGAATGCCCTTTCGGAGTTAGCACTGTATGGCACGTACCTGTCTACGCATTAAAGCAGAACGAGAGCCCAAATTTGCCGCCCGCCAACACAATAGATGTAATCGCTGTGGACGGCCACGGGCGTTCTACCGTCGTTTCCGTCTCTGTCGTATTTGTTTGCGAAACTTTGCGCTCAAGGGGCAAATCCCTGGCATGACGAAAGCGAGTTGGTAAGGAGCATACGATGAGAACTGATCTAGTTGCTGACTTACTGACGTGTATTCGTAATGGCCTGCATGCCCACAAAGAGCGAGTTGAGGTGCCATGGTCGAGGCTCAAAGAGGCCGTGGTCAAGGTTGCGGTGGAAGAAGGATTTCTGAAGGAATATACAACCGCCGAGGAGAAGGGCCATCGATTTCTTCGTATTTGGTTGAAATACGATGCGGCCGGCCATCCTGTCTTGCGTGGGATCCGACGGGTGAGCAAACCAAGTTTACGGGCGTACGTAAAAGTAGAGAACATTCCGCAGGTGCAGAACGGACTAGGGGCCAACGTGCTGTCAACCTCTCGTGGAGTCCTTGTGGACCGAGAAGCGCGCAAGCTGCACGTCGGTGGAGAGCTACTCTGTAGCTTATGGTAATTTATCAGTAGAAAGAGAGCATACCCATGGCAGGGGTTGGACGTTGGCCAGTGCCAATACCGGATAAAGTTAAGGTCTCCGTGCAAGAGGGAAAAGTCTCCGTGCAAGGAGTGAAAGGACAACTCGAAATTCCTTTCGATTCGTCACTTGCTGTACAAGTAACGAACACCGAGGTCGTGGTGACGCGTTCGGAAGAGTCGCGCCATGCGAAGGCGATTCACGGGATGACACGAAAACTGATCGCCAATATGGTTGAAGGAGTCAGTAAAGGTTTTAGTCGAACCGTTGAGATCAATGGCGTTGGCTACCGAGCTGAAGCGATGGGAAAGTCAGCAATTCAGTTCAGTCTTGGCTACTCTCATCCCATTCTCTTCCATCTTCCAGTGGGTATTCAGGCAAAAATCGATCGGCAGACAGTTGTCACGCTTGAAGGCATCGACAAGCAATTGCTCGGCGAAGTGACTGTGGCGATCCGTCGCTTACGGCCTCCCGATCCCTATAAGGCCAAAGGAGTGAAATTCGCCGAGGAAAAGATTCGCAGAAAGGCCGGCAAAACCGCCGGAACACGGTAACGTCTCAGGGCTATGGCACGAACACATCAGCGCGAACAAGCGCGGAACCTTCGTCAACAGCGCGTGCGTAAGCGTGTCCGTGGAACAGATGCACGACCTCGTCTCTGCGTCTACCGCAGTGGACAGCATATGTACGGGCAAGTCATTTCGGATGAGAGTGGCAAGACCCTGGTGGCCGTTTCTACGCTCTCTCCTGAATTTCTCTCAGGACAAGAGAAAAAGACCGCGAATATCGCAGCAGCAAAAGAGGTGGGGACACTACTTGCCAAGCAGTGTCAGGAGAAGGGAATTGTGCAGGTCATCTTCGATCGGAACGGGTTTCTCTATCATGGCCGGGTGCGCGCCTTAGCAGAGGCGGCACGGGAAGCTGGGTTGCAGTTCTAAGGAGTAACAGCGTGGCAGTGATCACGGACCGTATTAATGCAGAAGGGCTCGAACTCAAAGAAAAAGTCGTGCATATCAGCCGCGTGAGTAAGGTCGTCAAAGGTGGGCGACGCTTTAGTTTTAGTGCGGTTGTTGTGGCTGGGGATGAGGCCGGGCATGTCGGATATGGTTTAGGCAAAGCCCATGAAGTGCCAGAGGCGATTCGCAAAGGCGTTGAGCAGGCGAAAAAGTCGCTCATTCAAGTGCCACTGAACGAAGGAACCTTGCCGCACGAGGTGATCGGGAAACATGGTGCAGGACGTGTTATCCTCAAACCCGCATCACAGGGGACAGGACTCATTGCTGGCGGTGGAGTACGGGCGGTGATGGAACTGGCCGGGGTGCGAGATGCACTCACTAAGTGTTTGGGATCCAGCAATCCGCACAACTCAGTGCGGGCGACATTAGAAGCGCTCAGAAGCTTGTCCGTTCCTCAGCAGGTTGCAGAGCGCAGGGGCAAAGCTCTGGCAGAACTCCAAGGATAAGCGTATGACGAATTCGCAGGCCAAATTGTTAGAGATTACGCTCAAACGCAGCGGGATTGGCTGCACGCGCCGTCAGCGTGAGACGCTTCGCGGTCTCGGGTTGACTTATCGTGGTAAGACGTCCGTGCGTTCTGATTCGCCGAGTCTGCAAGGAATGCTGCGCAAGGTTGACCATTTGATTGAGGTAAGAGAACATGGATCTTAGTCATCTCCGCCCAGCCGATGGGGCGACCAAAAACCGCAAACGTCTTGGTCGCGGCCCGGGGTCGGGGCACGGCAAAACCTCTGGCAAGGGACATAAAGGCCGCGGCTCTCGTTCTGGCGGGAATACTCCCCCTGGCTATGAGGGCGGACAAATGCCACTCTCTCGACGTTTACCTAAAGGTGGATTCCGTAACCTCTTTCGGACGGAGTACGACATCGTCAACCTTGGCAGTCTTGAACGGTTTACTCCTGGAACACTTGTCGATGCAACGGTGTTGCGCGAGGCCGGACTCGTGCGCGGCAAACAGGCTGTCAAAATTCTTGCCGATGGCACGCTGACAAAACCCTTGACTGTGAAAGCGCAAGCCTTTAGTAAGCAAGCACGGGAAAAAATCACTGCCCTCGGAGGATCGGCTGAGGTTGCTTAACCATGCTTGAAGGTTTTCAGAACGCCGCAAAAATTGCCGAACTCCGCAAGCGTCTTGTCTTTACCCTGATCATGCTCGCGGTGTATCGCGTTGGTGTTGCTGTTCCTACTCCAGGGATTGACGGACAAGCGCTGGCGGTGTTCTTTGAGCAAGCGAAAAGCACCGTCTTTGGCTTAGTGAATCTCTTTTCTGGTGGGGCACTCGAGCGGTTTTCGATTTTCGCGCTGGGGATTATGCCCTACATCAGTTCCTCAATTATCCTGCAACTCCTGACGGTTGTCGTTCCTACACTGGAACGCCTGTCAAAAGAAGGAGAGGCCGGGAGACGCAAGATAACGCAATATACACGCTATGGCACTGTCGGACTTGCACTCCTACAGGGGTTTTTCATCAGTATCGGGTTAGAGCAAATTCGTACGCCTAGTGGAGGGTCGGTCGTTTTTGATCCGGGGTGGAGTTTCCGTTTGATGACCATGATTACGCTGAGTTCAGGAACCGCGTTTATCATGTGGCTGGGAGAACAGATCACCGAGCGAGGGATCGGCAATGGCATCTCGCTGATCATCTTTGCGGGGATTGTCGCGAGTATCCCCTCTGCCATTACCTCAACGGCTGAATTTGTCCGCGAAGGGGAACTCAGCATCCTCGTGTTGGCGCTTATCTTGCTCCTGATGGTGGTAGTGGTTGCTGCCGTAATTATCATGGAGCGAGGCCATCGCCGCATCCCGGTCCAGTACGCCAAGCGAGTCGTGGGACGACGCATGTATGGCGGCCAAAGCTCGCACCTCCCCCTGAAGTTGAATACCGCAGGAGTCATCCCGCCAATCTTTGCATCCTCGCTTCTCGTCTTTCCTGCCACCATTGCCGGGTTTGCTGATTATCCCTGGGCCAAAACGATCGCTGACCTTCTTGCTCCGGGAAGCGTGCTCTACGATCTGAGCTATGTGGTGCTGATTATTTTCTTTTGTTATTTTTACACGGCGGTTGTTTTCAATCCGACCGATGTGGCCGATAACCTGAAGAAGCATGGGGGATTCATTCCTGGGATTCGCCCTGGACAAAGAACGGCGGAATATCTTGATCGTATTTTAAGCCGAGTCACTCTGAGTGGAGCGCTCTACATCTCGGCAGTCTGTGTGTTGCCGACTTTGTTGATCAATTCGTTTAACGTTCCATTCTTTTTCGGTGGCACTGCGCTCCTGATTGTTGTCGGCGTAGCTCTTGATACTGCTGCACAGATTGAGACCCAAGTTTTGATGCGGAACTATGAAGGATTTATGAAGCGCGGACGATTACGTGGCCGTACTGATCGGAGGTAAGGAGAAGCAATGCGCGTTGTCCTGGTAGGTCCTCCTGGGGCAGGAAAAGGGACACAAGCCCGAGTCCTGCAGACAACGTTTACTATTCCGCAGATCTCTACCGGAGATTTACTGCGCGAAGCCGTACGAACAGGAACCCAATTGGGAAAACAGGCTCAAACATACATGGAGAAAGGAGAATTGGTTCCCGACACGGTGGTGACTGGCTTGGTTGCAGAACGAACCCAACAAGCAGACTGTGCAAAGGGATTTCTCTTAGACGGGTTTCCCCGAACCATTGCCCAGGCCGACGCGCTTGCAGCCGAACTCTCGCGCCGCAACCAACGATTGGATGCGGTTATCAGCATTGTCGTCCCTCGTCAGGATTTGGTTGAACGGCTCAGTGGACGCTGGGTATGCCGCTCTTGTCAAGCTATGTATCACGAGCGGTTTACCCCACCGAAGCAGAGCGGAGTGTGTGACGCGTGCGGCGGGCAGCTGTACCAGCGCAGTGATGATACGGTAGAGACGGTGAACGCTCGCCTCGAAGTTTACGAGCGCTCGACTGCGCCATTGTTAGCATATTACCGTGAACGGACGTTGTTACACGAAATAGATGGAACTGGATCGCCAGAAGCGGTTTCCCAACGGATTACTACGACCCTGAAGACTCTTTCGCCGCACCCTGCCTCATGATTTTTCTCAAGTCGCCCCAAGAAATTGAGACCATGCGTGTGGCAAACCGGGTCGTGAGTGAGATATTAGCAGAGCTGCGTGAAGGAATACGCCCTGGTATATCAACTGGAGATATTGATCGTATCGCAGCGGAATTGATTCGGAAGAAAGGAGTCCGTTCCGCGTTCAAGGGATACCAAATACGGAATGGCATAGTGCCGTTCCCGGCGACGATTTGTGTCTCTTTGAACAATGAAATTGTCCATGGGATTCCGTCGACGCAACGGGTAATCAAAGATGGTGATGTGGTGAGTCTCGACTTTGGCGTCATTTATCGTGATTTCTACGGCGATGCCGCCACGACCTTTGCGCTGGGAAAAGTGAAAGAAGAAACCCAACGACTGATCGCTGCAACTGCAGCCGCTCTGGAAGAGGGAATTGCCCAGGCGACGGTCGGGAATCGAGTGGGCAATGTTTCTGCGGCTATCCAAGAACGAGTTGAACGTGAAGGGTTTTCCGTAGTACGAGAGTTTGTTGGCCATGGGGTCGGACGGAGGTTACATGAAGATCCCCCCGTTCCCAACTATGGCGTCCGGGACCGTGGAGTGCGACTACGTGAGGGAATGGTGATTGCCATCGAACCAATGGTGAATGTCGGAAAGCCGGAAGTCCAGTTAAAAGATGACGGCTGGACGGCGGTCACGCGCGATGGAAGCTTGTCAGCACATTTTGAACATTCGGTTGCGATTACCGAGAAAGGTCCAGCGGTTCTGAGTCTTCTGTAAGGTGAGGATCCAGCGCCCTTCTGCGAGGAGAAAAGGGGATACCGTCATGAAAGTACGAGCGTCTATTAAAGCGATATGCCGGAAATGCAAAATTATCCGCCGAGCCGGGGTGATCCGGGTGATCTGTGAAAACCCTCGCCACAAACAGCGACAAGGATAAGAAACAGAACCCCTTAGAGAACGGAGGATTCTCATGGCGCGTATAGCGGGCATTGAACTGCCACGGAACAAGCGAGTGGAGATTGGTCTCACCTACATTTACGGGATTGGCAGAACCAGTGCAAAGAACATCTTGTCACAAGCTGGTGTAGCGCTAGACAAAAAGACGGATGATTTAAGTGATGAAGAAGTGGTGAACATCCGTCGCGTGATTGACCAGAGCTACCGGGTGGAAGGAGACCTCAGACGGGATGTGTCGAGTGCGATTAAACGCCATGTTGATATCGGCTCGTATCGTGGCCTGCGGCATCGGAAGAATCTTCCGTTGCGGGGGCAACGAACGCGCACCAATTCGCGGACGCGCAAAGGGCCACGTCGGACGGTTGCAGGGAGAAAGCAGGCTCCGACACCAAAATAGTTTGTTGTTGCTACTCTAGAGGAGATTATTCATGGCGAAAGCGGCAGAGCGCACCGCGCCACGCAAAAAGAAGGTCAGAAAAGCAGTGCCTGAGGGCATTGTGTGTATTCATTCAACGTTCAACAATACGATTGTGACCATCACTGACCCACAAGGAAGTACCGTGGCTTGGGCGAGTGCGGGGACGGTCGGATTCAAGGGATCGAGAAAAGGCACTCCGTTTGCCGCACAGGTGGCGGCTGAGAGTGCGGCGCGAAAAGCCGCAGATGCCGGGATGCGCAGCGTACAGGTGCACGTCAAAGGGCCAGGGGCTGGACGTGAATCCGCCTTGCGTTCCTTACAAGCCGCAGGCTTTGCCATCAATGTCATCCGTGACGTCACTCCGATTCCGCACAATGGGTGCCGTCCGCCGAAGCGCCGTCGGGTGTGATGTCATCAGTGACAATACGAAACGACCCTGAAAGAAACCTGAACAAGAGAGACTGATAGACCAGGAGGTTGACGTGGCACGATATATTGGCCCAGTGTGCCGCATGTGCCGAAGAGAGGGCATCAAGCTTTTTCTCAAAGGCGAGCGTTGCTACACCGATAAATGTGCAATTGAGCGTCGGAGCTATCCACCGGGACAACACGGCCAGGGGCGTGGCAAGAAAGCGACTGAGTACAGCGTCCAGTTACGCGAGAAACAAAAACTGCGCCGCATTTACGGTATGCTGGAAATGCCCTTCCGCCGTTTTTTCGCGTTAGCGGAACGACAACGCGGGGTGACCGGTGAAAACCTCGTAACGCTACTGGAACGCCGGCTCGATAACATGGTGTACCGAATGGGGTTTTCTACCTCCAGGGCCGAAGCTCGGCAACTGGTTCGACATGGCCATTTCCTGGTCAATCAGCGCCGGGTCACGATCCCCTCATATCTCGTCGGACCTGGGGATGCGGTCCAAGTCAAAGAAGCGAGTCGAAAGATCACTCGCATCCAGGAATCGGTAGAATTAGCCCAACGCCGGGGCGTACCGGAGTGGCTAGAGGTTGATAAAGAGAGCTTTACCGGGCGAGTCCGTTCCTTGCCGAACCGAGCCCAACTGACACTGCCGGTGAATGAACAACTCATCGTCGAGTTGTACTCTAAAGTGTAATGTGAGTGGTGTGTGGACGAGCAGACACACCATGAAAAGGGAGCAGCATGCAGGAAACGTGGAGTGACCTGATTAAGCCCAAAAGCCTCGAAGTCGAAGAGAAAACCTTGACGTCGACGTACGGCCGGTTCTTCGGCGAGCCCTTTGAACGCGGGTTTGGCTCGACGATTGGAGGATCGTTGCGGCGTGTCCTTCTGTCGTCGTTGACCGGTGCAGCAGTAACCAAAGTGCGGATTAAAGACGTGCTGCATGAGTTCTCGACTGTTCCAGGCATGACGGAAGACGTGACGGATTTCCTCCTCAACCTGAAAGAGGTCCGTTTCCGCTTACGTGAGAGTGAGGCCGAGACGGCACGTCTGGACCTGCGCGGAGAACGAAAAGTGACTGCTGGTGACTTGGTCGTTGGTCCCCGTGTCGATATCCTCAATCCGGAAATCCATCTGGCGACGTTAGGGAAAGGGGCGCGGTTAGAAATGGAGGCCACGATCAGTCGCGGGCGGGGATACGTGCTCGCTGAGCGCCACAAAACGGTAGAAGGGAATCCCGTCGGGACGATTTTTTTAGATGCCGCCTTTTCCCCTGTACGGAAGGTCAATTTCACGGTGACGAACGCGAGAGTGGGGCAGCGGACCGATTATGAACGGTTAACGATGGAAGTCTGGACTGATGGCAGCATACGGCCTGAGACTGCCGTTTCAGCGGCAGCCCGTGTATTGCAAGACCAGATGGTTATTTTTGCTGGCTCGGTCGAAGAAACAGAACATATCCGCGAAGTACGTGAGGAACCGACTGCAACGCTCAATGCCAACCTCTTCCGTCCGATCGAAGAATTGAATTTTTCTGTGCGGTCCGCAAATTGCCTGCAAAGCGCAGACTTACGGTATGTCGGTGAACTCGTGCAGAAAACCGAAGGCGATTTGCTCAAAACCAAAAACTTTGGGCGCAAATCGCTCAACGAAATCAAAGAAGCTCTCGAAAGCATGGGACTTGAGTTAGGCATGCGACTGGAGAATTTCCCCTCGCGCGAGGAGCTTGAACGGAACCGCGCCACTGCCTGAGTCCGGCGATATGAAAACCTGTGAGAAAGAAGGATAGTTGCGACCATGCGACACTTACGAGACGGACGAAAACTGAACCGGAGTGCGGCCCATCGCAAAGCCCTGATGCGTAATCTCGTGAAGGCCCTCCTCCAGCGTGAACAGATCCGCACGACTGATGCGAAAGCGAAAGAACTGCGACGCTGGGCTGACCGCATCGTGACCCTCGGGAAACGGAACACCCCGCACGCACGCCGACTGGCGTTCGCGTATCTGGGCAGTGATAAACTCGTCCAGCGGCTATTCGAGGATGTTGCGCCGCGATTTCAGAGCCGTTCCGGAGGGTATACCCGTGTCCTGAAAATTGGGACCCGCCGCGGCGATGCGGCCCCGGTGTCGGTAGTCGAATTTACGGTACGGAAATCAACGCCCGCCTAAAACTGGCACGGGAGAGGAAAGAAAAATTTCCTCGTCGATGACGAACGCAAAAACTCATGCTAAATGCAGAGGGGGAGCGCTGAAGAGAGACAGCCTCCCCCTCTGTGTTTTCACGAGGGCCCGCAACGTAGGAAACAACCATGAGCGAACGACGCTACGGATTCCGATTCAGTGCAATTGAGGCTGGATTCTTAGTCGTGAGTGTGGTGCTGGTATCCGGTTTCGTTTTTGTTGCTGGTGTGTATGTGGGCAAGGGAGTTGAGGCACATAAAACGGCACAACTCACCCCCCCCGTGCGGATGCCAATCCAAATCCCTGAGGAGCTACACACCACCACGAATCCGCCGTTAACCTGGAAACTCCCAAAAGACAAACCTGTTGGGGCGATACCACCCGGTACCCCTGGAATAGCAGGAGACTCGGTGCAATCGCCGAGCCCCTCGACACAAACCCCCGCCGCCTCTACTCCGGCGAGCACGACGAAGAAGACTACCGCGATAGATGTTTCTCCCGGAGAACGTCTTGATTTGACTGCCGACAAACCCCAACCGAAGACAGTTGAATCACCACAATCTCTTTTGCCGAAGAGAGCTGCTCCTGTGAAAGATTCTCCACCAAACCCAACCGTGGCTGTGCAAACGGACAAGCCAGAGGAGCAGACGTCGAAGACACGTACCGCAGTAGTATCCTCACTGACCAACGAGAGCCTTACGAATACGAAAGAAGCTCCATCGCCAGCCCAGAAAGTGACACGACCGGCAAAAGGGTGGAAAGTCCAGGTAGAGGCAACAAGTCGTGAAGAGACCGCCCAAGAGATTGCCAAGGCGTTGCGTGCACAAGGCTATGAACCATCAGTGAGTAGAGTAACGAAGCAAGGGGAAGTGTGGTATCGCGTACGGATCGGCAGATTTACGACTCAAGAAGAAGCAGTCGCCGCCATCACCCGCTTTCGCCGAGAAGGAAAATTTTCTCAGGCATATCCAGTTTCAGAATAGACGCGTATGACAGTGAAAGAAGCGATCGCCCACGTCGTTACTGGACGTGACCTCGGAGAAGCTGAGATGGCTGCCGTCATGACGGAAATCATGGACGGCCAGGCATCTCCGGCACAAATTGGTGCGTTACTCACCGCTTTACATATCAAGGGTGAGACTGTAGCGGAAATCGCTGGAGCGGCTCGGGTCATGCGTGACCTCGCGACTCGCGTGCACCCTGAAGGAGCGGTGCTGGATACGTGTGGCACTGGTGGGGACGGTCGTCAGACATTTAACATTTCGACTGCTGCAGCTTTTGTGGCAGCAGCAGCCGGACTGCGCGTCGCCAAACACGGCAATCGTGCCATGTCTGGGGCTGTCGGCGGCGCGGATGTGCTGGAAACCCTTGGGGCAAAGGTCGAACTCTCCCCGGCCCAGGTCGAACGCTGCTTGCGTGAAGTGCAGTTTGGCTTTCTTTTGGCTCCTGCCTTTCACCGGGCGATGCGACATGCCGTTGGTCCACGTCGGGAGATCGGTATCCGCACCATCTTTAACCTGCTTGGCCCGCTGACCAACCCCGCTGGCGCGCGCCATCAGTTGATGGGCGTGTTCGACAAACACTGGGTTGTGCCGGTAGCTGAAGCTCTGGGCAAATTGGGCAGCATTCATGCCTTAGTCGTTCACGGTGAAGACGGCCTCGATGAAATCTCGCTCACCACACTGACGTTTGTGGCAGAGTGGCGAGCTGGAAAAGTACAGACCATGACGATCGCTCCACAGGACTTTGGCTTTGCGACCTGCTCACTTGCAGAACTCCAGGTGAAGAGTGCGCAGGAGTCGGCCACCATTATTCGCAACGTCTTTGCCGGCATGCCTGGTCCTCACTCCGACATCGTTCTCCTCAATGCGGGAGCGGCGCTCTATGCCGGCGATGCGGTGCAGTCGTTGGCGGCGGGGATCGAACGAGCACGTACGGCGATTGCCAGCGGCGCTGCCACTCGGGCACTGGAGCGGTTTATCGCGCTGACCCATGAGGAGATCGTATGATTCTCGATGACATCGTTGCGTATAAGTGCACGGAGCTTACGGCGCAAAAGCAACAGGTTTCCCTGTCGCAATTACAGGATCTGCCACTGTTTCATACGGCTCCGCCGCCGTTTCTCCAGACGTTACGTACGTGGCCGGGACGAGCGATCATTGCTGAAATCAAAAAAGCCTCGCCCTCAAAGGGTGTGATCCGTGCTGATTTCGAGCCGCTCTCGTTAGCGCAAACCTACGAAGCTGGAGGAGCAGCCGCCATTTCTGTATTGACGGAACGGAAGTTTTTTCAAGGTAGCCTGGAGTTTCTGCCACTGATTCGTCAACAAGTCGCACGTCCGCTCTTGCGGAAAGACTTTCTCTTTGATCCGTATCAAGTGTATGAAGCCCGCGCTTTTGGCGCGAGTGCGATTCTGCTGATTGTCGCCATTCTTTCCGATGGACAACTCAAAGAACTCAGTGCGTTGGCTTCCTCCCTGGGGCTCGACTGTTTGGTAGAAGTGCATGACGAAGAGGAATTAGGACGTGCTGTTGCTTGCGGAGTACAACTTCTCGGCATTAACAACCGCGACCTCCGAACCTTTCATACCACCATCGAGACGAGTGAGCGGTTAGTACGCCTGGTCCCGCCAGGAGTCACGGTCGTGTCGGAAAGTGGGCTCTCCCACAGCGAGCAACTGACCCGCCTTGAAGCGTTGGGGGTACGGGCCTTTCTCATTGGCGAAACGTTTATGGCTGCGCCTGACCCCGGCGTGCCGCTCCGTGCGTTGATTCGAGGAGACGGGTGAGCGTTCGCGTCAAAATTTGTGGCGTTACCAGTGTGGTTGATGCCACGCTCGCGGTGGAGTCTGGTGCCGACCTCATCGGCCTCAACTTCTATCCACCCAGCCCTCGTTGTGTGTCACTGACAACGGCCCAGGCCATTCGTACGGCGTTACCTCCTCACGTCTGGTGCGTCGGGGTGTTTGTCAACGCCGAGCGTGCTCAGATTGCGGCACTCGTTCAGCAGTTGCATCTCCACGCTCTGCAGTTTCACGGGGATGAGACAGCAGCGGAGGTGCAAGGGTGGACATGCGCGACCATTAAGGCGGTGCGGATTCCTGCCGACGGTCCTATTCCACCACTAGAGAATGTGCCCAGCACGTATCTCCTCCTTGACACCTATCGCCCTGGACGATACGGGGGAACGGGTGAAGTGTTCGCCTGGGATGCAGCTGCGGCTTTACCCCAAGCTCAGCGTCAGCGCCTTTTGCTTGCTGGTGGTCTCACTCCGGACAACGTTGCTACCGCCGTGCGGACGGTGCGCCCGTGGGCAGTTGATGTCGCGAGTGGAGTTGAATCTACCCCCGCTCACAAAGATCCCAACAAAGTACGAGCGTTTATCACCAATGCCAAGACAGCCTGACGCATCCGGCCACTTTGGTCCGTACGGTGGACGGTATGTTGCTGAAACGTTAATGCCTGCGTTGATCGAACTTGAAGAGGTGTATCGTCGCTGTCGGCGCGATGCGACTTTCCAGCGCGAACTGCGTGAGTTATTACACGAGTATGTTGGTCGTCCGTCACCGTTGACCTTTGCGAAACGGCTCACCGAACGCTGGGGTGGAGCAAAAGTCTATCTCAAGCGAGAAGACTTGAATCACACCGGCGCGCACAAGATCAACAACACCATCGGACAAGCACTGTTAGCGCGACAGATGGGAAAGACGCGTCTCATCGCCGAAACCGGCGCAGGCCAGCATGGGGTCGCAACGGCAACCGTCGCCGCGCTCTTTGGCTTCGACTGTGAAGTGTTTATGGGGAGCGACGACATCGTTCGTCAGGAACCGAACGTCTTTCGCATGCGCCTCCTCGGTACGAAAGTGCGCGAGGTGACGCGCGGGACGCGCACCTTGAAAGACGCGATGAACGAGGCGTTGCGTGATTGGATTTCGCACGTAGCTGAAACCTTTTATGTGATTGGGACGGTGGCAGGGCCACATCCGTATCCAATGCTGGTGCGCGATTTTCAATCGGTCATTGGTCGAGAAGCACGCCAGCAGATTCGCAAACGTGAAGGTCGCTTACCCGATTATCTCATTGCCTGTGTTGGTGGAGGCAGTAACGCTATGGGGCTGTTTGCGCCGTTCCTCAACGACGCTTCTATACGTATGATTGGTGTCGAAGCTGGGGGAACTGGAGAAGGGAAGAATGCGGCGTCGATCACCGGCGGGCAGGTGGGAGTATTGCACGGCAGCAAGAGTTATGTGCTGCAGGACGAAACCGGACAGATTCGCGACACCCACTCTATTGCGGCGGGTCTCGATTATCCTGGTGTAGGGCCGGAATTGAGTTATCTCCGTGACCAACAGCGGGTTCAGTATGTCACAGTTGAAGATACGGAGGCGGTCGAGGGAATGAAGTTATTGGCAGAGACCGAAGGGATCATTCCCGCGTTGGAGAGTGCGCAT
>Ga0187892_10007659_pt1 | contig 15254 bp, 14 predicted proteins | sample MA1701073metaG_FD_139345 | JGI IMG/M metagenome (GOLD analysis project Ga0187892, IMG submission 139345) | Bio-ooze microbial communities from a basaltic lava cave in the Kipuka Kanohina Cave System on the Island of Hawaii, USA - MA170107-3 metaG ... | reverse complement strand
GCAGGTCGACCCATCCCGCCGTGTCCAGCTCCCAGCACCGGCGCGCCGTGCCGGGCCCCACACCGGCCGTGCGCTCGGCGGGCAGGCGGGTGACCTGGCGAGCCAGGCGCGCGATCTCGATGGCCGCGCCCACGAACAGGGAAGCGCCCGGGCGGTCGCCCGCGAGCTCGGCCAGGCCCCGGGCGAAGCCGGCCACCATCCGGGTGCCGGCCAGCCTCGCGGCGTCCCCGACGAGACCCGGGTCCACGGCGCCGTCGACGACGCGGGCCCCGGCCTGGCGGATCTCGTATCCCGGGGACGGGGTGCACACGGCGGACACCTCGACGGTCCCGGCGCCGTCGCCGACCCGGACCGTGTGGGTGAAGGCGTCGGCGTGCGTGCTGTCCACCCAGCCCTGGGTCACGCGCTCGTAGCGCCCGACGGCGTCCAGGCGGGGGGCGGCGATCATGCGTCCGCCCCTCGGCGGACGCCAGCCGGCTGGAACCGCTTGAGCCGGAGGCTGTTGGCGACCACCGACACCGACGACAGCGCCATGGCCAGGCCCGCCAGCACGGGGGACAGCGACACGCCCCAGAGCGGGTACAGCGCGCCCGCGGCCACCGGCAGCAGCACCAGGTTGTAGCCGAACGCCCAGCCGAGGTTCTCCTTGATGATCCGGATGGTGCGCCGGGAGAGCGCCACCGCCGTCGCCACGCCGCGGAGATCCGCGCGCATCAGCGTCACCGGGGCGGCGTCCATGGCGACGTCCGTGCCCGTCCCCATCGCGATCCCCACGTCGGCCTGGGCCAGGGCCGGGGCGTCGTTGATGCCGTCGCCCACCATGCCGACCCGCCCGCCGTCCGCCTGCAGGCGCGCGATGACGCCCGCCTTGGCCTCGGGCAGCACCTCGGCCAGGATGCGATCGACGCCGACCTCACGCCCGATGGCCTCGGCCGTCCCGCGGGCGTCGCCGGTGAGCATCATCACCTCGAGCCCGAAGGCCCGGAGGGCGCGCACCGCCTCCCGCGCCTCGGGGCGCGGGACGTCGGCGACGCCGATCAGGCCGCGCGCCTGCCCCGCGAAGGCCACGTGGACCACGCCGCGGCCCGCGCGGGTCAGCTCGGCCGCGCGCGGCCCGAGGGCCGCGACGTCGACGCCGCGGGCCGCCATCAGCCGGGCGCTGCCCGAGAGGATGCGCCCGTCCGGGGCGCGGGCGTCCACGCCCTGGCCGGGCACGGCCTGGAAGCCGCTGACGGGGACCAGCCCGAGGCCGCGCGCCTTGGCCTCCTCGACGATGGCGGCGGCGAGGGGGTGCTCCGACCCCAGCTCGGCGGACGCGGCCAGGGCGACCACCTCGTCGGCCGAGCCGCCGGCCACGGGGACCACGTCCGTGACGCGCGGGCGGCCCTCCGTCAGCGTCCCGGTCTTGTCCAGCACCACCACCGACACCTTGTGCAGGGTCTCCAGGGCCTCGGCGCTCCGGATGAGCACGCCCAGCTCGGCGCCCCGGCCGGTGCCCACCATCACCGCCGTCGGGGTGGCCAGCCCCATGGCGCAGGGGCAGGCGATGACGAGGACGGCGACGGCGCTGCCGAGGGCGTGGAACAAGGCGGGCTCGGGGCCCACGAGCCACCAGACCCCGAAGGTCAGCCCGGCCAGGACGAGGACGATCGGCACGAACACGGCCGCCACGCGGTCGGCCAGGCGCTGGATCGGCGCCTTGGAGCCCTGGGCCGCCTCCACCAGCTGGATGATCCGGGCCAGCACCGTGTCCCGCCCCACCCGGGTCGCCTCGACCGTGAAGGTGCCGGTGCCGTTGACGGAGCCGCCGACCACGGGGCTCCCCGGCTCCTTCGCCACCGGCAGGCTCTCGCCCGTCAGCAGGGACTCGTCGACGGCAGAGGCGCCGTCCACCACCCGGCCGTCCACGGGCACCCGCTCGCCCGGTCGCACCCGCACGAGGTCTCCCACCAGGACCTCGTCGACGGGCACCTCGTCCTCCCGCTCACCCCGCAGGACGCGCGCCGTCCCCGGGCGCAACGCCACCAGCCGCCGGATGGCCTCCGAGGTCCCGCTCCGCGCGCGCGCCTCGAGCCACCGCCCGAGGGTGAGGAAGGTGACCAGCAGCGCGGAGGACTCGTAGTAGGGCATGGCCCCGGTGGCGGCGAAGCGCTCCGGCCAGATCGTGACCGCGACGCTGAAGCCGTAGGCGGCGCTGGTCCCGATGGACACCAGCGTGCTCATGCTCGCGCCGCCGTGGGCTAGGTCGCGCACGAACGCCTTGTGGAAGGGCCAGCCCACCCACCACTGCACGGGCGTGGTGAGGGCCAGCAGCACCCAGGGGTTCGCGAGCCAGCCCGGCGCTCCCGGCAGGAGGTCGTGCATGCTCCCGACGGCGACGGGCACGGACAGCGCCGCGCCGAGGAGGACCCGCAGGCCGAGCCGCCACTGCTCCGCCCGGCGCCGGGCCTCGTCCCGGGCGCGGCTGTCGGCCGTGCGGGCCACCTCGGCCGGCACCGTGTAGCCGGCCCGCGCCACCGCCTCCCGCAACGCGTCGAGGGAGGGGCCGGCCGGCCCCACCGCCACGCTGGCCGACTCGGTGGCCAGGTTCACCGTGGCCTCGGCAACGCCGGGGACGGCGGCGAGGGCCCGCTCCACCCTGCCGACGCAGGCGGCGCAGTGCATGCCCTTGACCGGGAACTCCAGGCGCTCGGACGCGGGGCCGGACACGGCGCCCTCCTCAGCGGCCCGCGAAGCGGGAGAACACGTCCAGCAGCTCCCCCATCTTCTTCTGGCGCTCGCGCGGGCTGCCGGACCGCATGGCGTCCGCCACGCAGGACTCGATGTGCTGGCCGAGGACGAGCTTCTGCACCTGCTCCACCGCCCCCTGCACCGCGGCCAGCTGGAGGAGGATGTCGACGCAGTACTTGTCCTCCTCCACCATGCGGTGGATGCCCTGCACCTGGCCCTCGATGCGCCGGAGCCGTCCCAGCGCCTTGCCCTTCGTGTCGCCGTCCATCATGGCGCGCCCTCCGGGGTCCGGATACCCTACGGGGGTACTCTACCACCGGGCCCGCCCGGGCGCCAGGGCCCGCGACGGCCGTCAGGCGTCCAGGTCGGGGAACAGCGACGGCTGGGCGGGGGGCCGGCGAGGCGTCCGGGCCCGGGTCGGCGCGGGGCGCCGCCCCGCGCGCCCCGGCCGCCGCGGCGCCCGCCGGGGCTTGACCCAGCCCTTCTGGCGGGCGATCTTCTCGCCCTGCTTGATCACGGTGAGGTCCACCAGCCGGGCGAGCGGGTGCTGCAGGAGGTCCAGGTAGCGGCGCCAGTACCGCGGCGAGTAGGCGAGCGTGCGCATCTGGTCCAGGGCCAAGGCGAGGGCGGCCCGGTCGCCCTTGCGGCCGGCGAGCCGGAGGTGGGCGACGATGGCCGCGCGGCTCGGACGGGAGCCGACCTTCACGCCGCCCCGAGCTCCCGGCGGAGCATGCGGGCCGCCTCCACCATCGAGCGGAGCTTGCCGAGGGCGACCCAGCGCGGCGTCTCCCACAGCCCGCAGTCCGGCACGAGCCACAGGCGCTCGGGGGGCACGTGCTTGAGGGCGAGGCGGGCGCGCGCGGCGACGTCGTCCGGCGTCTCGACCTGGAAGGCCTTGACGTCGAGCACGCCGACCGCGACCTGCCGGTCGGTGGCGAACTCGCTCCACAGCTCGATCTCGCTCATCTCGCGGTTCGCGTACTCGAACACGAACTGGTCCACGCGGGCGTCGAGCACGGCCGGGAAGAGGGGGCGGTAGCGGCGGGGCGTGGCGAAGGAGTTGTTGTGGGCGTTGCCGAAGCAGACGTGGAGCGCCAGCCGCGCCGTCACGCCCTCCACCGCCGCGTTCAGCGCCGTGACGAGGGGGCGGGCCTCGCCCTTGAGCAGCCGGTGCTTGCCGGCGCCCATGACGAAGTTCGGCTCGTCCAGCTGGATCAGCTCGCAGCCCGCCCCCTGGAGCCCGCGCACCTCCCGGTTGACGATGGCGACGAGGTCCGCCACCAGCGTGTCCTCGGACGCGTAGGGCCCGCCGCGCCGGAGCGGGATCAGCAGCGTGATGGGGCCCGGCACCGCGACGCGCATCGGCCGCTCGGTGTGGGCGCGGGCGAACCGGAACTCGTCGACGATGCCGAGCCCGTCGGGCGCCGTCACCCGGTCCACCACCTCGTAGGGACAGTGGGTGTCGTAGTTGGCGGGACCGAGCCGGCGAGGCACGGGCAGCGGGCGGAGGCCGGTCAGCCGATCGTAAAAGCCCCGGATGAACGTCACCCGCCGCATCTCCCCGTCGGAGACCACGTCCACCCCCGCCTCCACCTGGTCCCGGATGGCGACGCGGACCGCGTCGTCGTAGGCCTCGCCGAGGTCGACGGGACCGAGGCGCCCGGCCTGGGCGGCCTCGCGGACCAGGTGCACCCAGGAGGGCAGCGCGTGGCTGCCGCACACGGTGGTGGGGATGAGCGGCACCTCGATGGCCATGGGCGCTACCTCCAGGCGATCTCGTACTGCTCGCGCTGATAGGTCGGCACCGCCTGCACGGTGATCTTCCGCCCGGTCAGGCTGGCGAGGCGGGCGAACGCCTCCCGGCGCTCCGTCTCGAGGTGGTGGGCCAGGTCGGGATGGGCGCGGATCACCGCCTCGTCCCCGGTGGCCTCGGCGGCCGCCCCGTGCACCTTGCGGACGATCTCCGCGGCCAGCGCCGCGTCCGACCGCACGAGGCCGGTGCCCTTGCAGGTCGGGCACGCCGAGGAGAACAGGGACGGGAGGCTCTGCCGCACCCGCTTGCGCGTCATCTCCACCAGGCCGAGCTCGGAGATCTCGAGGACGTTGGTCCGCGCCTTGTCGTCGGCCAGCACGCGCAGGAGGGCGGCGTGGACCTCGGCGCGATGCTCCGGCCGCTCCATGTCGATGAAGTCGATGATGATGATACCGCCGAGGTCGCGGAGGCGGATCTGGCGGACGATCTCCCCCACCGCCTCGAGGTTGATCTTGAGCACCGTCTCCTCGAAGTCCCGCTTGCCCACGTACTTGCCGGAGTTCACGTCGATGGCCACCAGCGCCTCGGTGTGGTCGATGACGATGTAGCCGCCGGACTTGAGCCAGACGCGGCGCCGGAGGGCGCGCTCCAGCTCCCGCTCCACCCCGGTGGCCTCGAAGATGGGCGTGACGCCCTCCCAGAGGCGCACCCGCGTGGCCAGCTGCGGCACCAGCGAGCCGGCGAACTCCACGCACTTGGCGTAGGCGCCGGGGTCGTCGACGACGAACTCCTCCACGTCGGCGGAGAAGAGGTCGCGCACCACCCGGAAGGTCAGGTCCATCTCCTCGTGCAGCAGCGACGGCGCGGTGGCCCCCTCGAAGCGCGCCTGCACCTGCGCCCAGAGGCGCGACAGGAACTGGATGTCGGCGGACAGCTCCTCCTCGCCCTTGCCCTCGGCCACCGTGCGGACGATGAAGCCGCCGGCGGGCGGGCGGAGCCCCTTGACCAGGCTCCGCAGCCGCTCGCGCTCCTCCTCGTCCCGGATACGGCGGGACACGCCGACGTGGCGCGCCTGGGGCATGTAGACGATGGACCGGCCCGGCAGCGAGACGAAGGACGTGACGCGGGCGCCCTTGGAGCCGAGCGACTCCTTCGACACCTGCACGAGCACGCCCTGGCCCCGCGAGAGCCGCTCCTCGATGGGCGGGGCGCCCTCGCGCCGCGGCTCGGCCGCCACGTCCACGTCGGGGGCGTCGTCCTCGACGTCGGGGCCGACCTCGTCCACCTCGACGTCGGGGCCGGCCTCCCCCTCGGCCAGGTTGGCCGTGTAGTCCCCGGCGTACAGGAACGCGTCCTTGGCGAGGCCGATGTCCACGAAGGCCGCCTGCATGCCCGGCAGCACGTTCGTGACCACGCCCTTGTAGATGTTGCCGACGATGGACCGGCGGCCCTTCCGCTCCACGTACAGCTCCGTGAGGAGCCCGTCGGTCTGGACGGCGATCCTGGTCTCGATGAGCCCCGCGTTGACGACGATGCGCTTGCCCACTGGCCCCCTTCTGGGCCCGGCCCCACGGCCGGCCCGCTGGTCGCGTTACTGGAACTGCCGCATGCGGATCGAGAGGAGCAGCCCGAGCCCGACGAGCGAGGTGACCATCGAGGACCCGCCGTAGCTCATGAGCGGCAGCGGGATCCCGACGATGGGCAGCAGCCCGGTCACCATCCCCAGGTTGATGAGCGTCTGGACGCCGAAGGCCGTGGTGATCCCGAGGGCGAGGAGGCGCCCGCTGGGATCCCGCGTGCCCAGCGCGATCTCGAAGCCGCGGAGGACGAGGAAGGCATAGGCGCCGATGAGCAAGAGGCAGCCGAGGAAGCCCCACGTCTCCGCGAACACGGCGAAGATGAAGTCGGTGTGGCGCTCGGGCAGGAAGGCCAGCCGGCTCTGGGTGGCGCCGGTCACCCCCTTGCCCAGGAGCTGCCCCGAGCCGATGGCGATCTTGGCCTGGATGACGTTGTAGGCCGAGCCGAGCGGGTCGCGGAGCGGATCGAGGTAGACGAGCAGGCGGTCGCGCTGGTACGGCCGGAGGAACATCCACCCGAGGGGGAGGACGGCGAGGCCCACCGCGCCGAGGGTGCCGAGGAGCCGCAGGGAGGCCCCCGCCCCCACCAGCACCGCGCCCAGCACCGGCAGCAGCAGAAGGGCGGTGCCGAGGTCGGGCTGCCGCGCCACGAGCGCGAAGGGCAGGGCGAGGGCCAGGAACGCCACCCCGATCGCCCCGCGGGGCAGCGGGGCCTCCCGGCGCGCGGTCAGGATCCACACCAGGGCCAGCACGAACGCCAGCTTGAACAGCTCCGCCGGCTGCACCGACACCGGGCCGAGGTGCAGCCAGCGGCGGGCCCCGGAGACCGTGCGGCCGAGCACGAGCACCGCGGCCAGCAGGGCCACGCCCCCCACGTAGAGCGCCGGCGCCGCGCGGACCAGGGTGCGGTAGTCGATGCTGACGACGACGAGCAGGCCCAGGAAGCCGACGCCCATCCAGGACAGCTGCCGCCAGAGCAGGGCGCCGCTGGACCGGCCCGGGGTCAGGCTCAGGCTCAAGAGGCAGCCGAGCCCCACCGCCATGATGAAGACGGCCGCCGCCAGCAGCTGCCAGTCCACGTTCTGGAGCAGGCGCCGGTCGACGCGCAGCATCAGGACGGCTCTCCGAGGCTCACCATCGCGACCTTCTCCATGAAGATCGCCTGGTAGATGCGGCGCGCGATGGGCGCGGCGACCTGACCGCCCTTGCCGCCGCGCTCCACCAGGACCACCACCACGACCTGCGGATCGTCGGCGGGGGCGTAGGAGGCGAACCAGGCGTGGTCGGGGATCTTGGCGTCGCGCACCGCGCTCTGGGCGGTGCCGGTCTTGCCCGCCACCGGGAAGCCGGGCAGCCGGGCGGCCGTGCCCGTGCCCTCGGCCACGGCGTCGGCGAGCGCCGCTCGCAGGAAGCCCAGGACGACGCCCGAGAGATCGACGCGGCCGGTGGCCCGCGTCGGGCTGGCGTAGGCCAGGCTCCCGTCCGCCCGCTCCACGCGGTGGACCAGCCGCGGCTTCCACAGGACGCCCCCGTTGGCGACGGCGGCCATCATCCGGGCCACCTGGAGCGGGGTGACGAGGAGTCGGCCCTGGCCGATGGCCATGTTCACGGTCTCGCCCGCTTGCCAGCCGCGGCGGCCCCGCAGGCCCTCGGCCCAGGGGACGAGCCCCGGCTTCTCGCCGCCCAGGTCGACGCCCGCGACCGCCCCCAGGCCGAAGGCCCGCGCGTAGCGCGCCATCAACGCGGGCCCCACCTTGAGGCCGGCCTGGTAGAAGAAGACGTTGCAGGAGTGCGCGAGGGCCGCCCGGAGGTCGACGTGACCGTGGCCCCCCTCCTTCCAGTCGTGGAAGGTCCAGGCCCCGAGCGGGAACTGGCCGTTGCAGTACGTGCGGTCCGCCGGGGTGAGGGCGCCCTCCTGCAGCCCGGCCGCGGTCACGACCACCTTGAAGACCGACCCCGGGGCGTACTGGCTCTGGAGCGCGCGGTTCATCAGCGGCGCCCGCGGGTCGCGGACCAGCGCGAGCCACTCCTCGCGGCCCAGGTCGCCGGTGAGCCGATCGAGCGGGTAGGCGGGGGTGGACACCATGGCCAGCACGTCCCCGTCCCGCGGGTCCATGACCACCACCGCGCCGGCGTGGCCCGCCATCGCGCGCTCGGCCGCCTCCTGGATGCGCCGGTCCACCGCCGTGATGACCTGGGCGCCGGGCCGCGACTCCCGTCGCTCCAGGAGCCGCACGGTGCGCCCCATCGAGTCCACCTCGATGCGCTCGCCGCCGTCCTCGCCGCGCAGGTGCTCGTCCAGGAGCCGCTCGAGCCCCGACTGGCCGATGAGGTCCCCGCGGCGGTAGCGGCCCTGGCGGAGCTGCTCCTCGCTCACCTCGCGGACGTAGCCCAGGAGGTGGGCGGCGAAGGTGTTGGTGGGATAGACGCGGGCCGGCTCGATCTCCACGATGACGCCGGGCAGCTCCAGCCGGAGCTCCTCGACGCGGGTCACGTCGGCCAGCGACAGGCTGCGGCGCAGCCGCACGGGCCGGAGCGAGTCGGCGGGGACGCGGTCGAGGGCGTCGGCCAGCTCGGCGGCGGGGAGCCGAAGCAGCACGGCCAGCCGCCCGAGCACCGTCTCGCGGTCCTCCAGCTCCCGCGGGATGATGGACAGCGTGAAGGCGGGGCGGTTGTCCACGAGCGGCAGCCCGTGACGATCGAACAGGATCCCGCGGGGGGCGGCGACGGGGCGCACGCGGATGCGGTTCCGGTCGGACAGCTCGGACAGCCGGCCCCCTTCCAGCACCTGGAGGTACCAGAGCTGCCCCAGCAGCACGACGAACCCCGTCGTGCACAGCGCGGCCAGCGTCAGGAGCCGCCGGCGCCAGGGATCGGCCCCGCGGGCGCCGGCCCCGCCTACGTCCACAACCACCTCCGCGCCAGGGTGGCCGCCTCGACCATCCAGACCGACAGGGCGCCGGCGAGGCCGTTGTAGAGGGCCTGGGGCACCACCACGTGGAGCATGAGCTCGCCGAAGCCGGCCGGGTAGTGGAAGAAGGAGAGCAGCGCGTAGCGGGCAGCGCCCTCGCCGAGGCTCAGCAGCACGAGCCCCGGCACCTGCACGAGGGGGCTCGCCACCCAGAGCCGGCCCACCAGGCACCCCACCGTGAAGCCGACCAGCGCCTTGGTGAGCGCCTGGACCCCCACCAGCCCGCCCCCGCTCCAGTCCTGGAGCAGCCCCGCCGCGAAGCCGGCCAGGCACCCGCGCTCGGGGCCCTGGCGGAAGGCCACCAGCATCGTGAGGATGAGCGGGAGGTCGGGGGCCACCCCACCGACGGCCAGCGTGGGCACCAGGCTCGTCTGGGCGAGGCCGCCGCCGAACATGAGCAAGAGCGTCGAGCGCATGTCCGGGATCAGCCGTCCCCGGCGAACAGCCCGGCGACGTCCTGCTCGGACTGGTCGATGACGAGCAGGACCTCCTCGATCCGCGCGACGTCGACGGCCGGCTCGAGGATCGCGTAGTGGAACAGGGCCGAGCCGCGGTCCTCCACGGCCTTGATGCGCCCCACCGGCACGCCCTTGGGGAACAGGCTCCCGAGGCCGGAGGTGACCACGAGGTCCCCGGGAGCCACGCCGGCGCCGTCGCGCGCCATGAACTTGAGCCGGACGAGGCCGCTCGGATCCCCCTCCACGAGCCCCGCCGTGCGCGTGCGCTGCACCACGGCGCCCACCGTGGACGCCGGATCGCTCAGGAGCTGCACGACCGACGCGCCCGCGCGCGCCTGGATGACGCGCCCCACCAGCCCCTCGGGGACGATGACGGGCGTCTGGCGGGCGATGCCGCTCGCGGACCCGCGGTTGACGGTGAGCGCCCGCACCCAGCCGCCGGCCTCGCGGCCGATCACCTCGCCCGGCACCGTGGCCAGCGGCAGCCGGGACCGGAGGTCCAGCAGGCGGCGCAGGCGGGCGTTCTCCTGCCGCGTCTCCTCGACGCCGAGCGCCTCGATCCGGAGCCGCTCGGCCAGGCTGCGGAGCCGCGCGTTCTCGCCCCGCACCGCCTTCCAGTCCACGTAGGCGCTCCACACGCCCACCGCCGCCCGGTGGGTGCGGGCGAGCCCGCTCTGGGCCGCCGTCCAGAGGCCGGACAGGAGGTCGGCGAGCGGGCCGCCGCCCAGGCCGCGGGTCTGGAGCGTGAGGAGGAGCAGGCAGAGCAGGACCAGCGAGATGAGCAACGCGTACCGCCGAGCTCTCACGAGCGACCCTCGGCGTCCCCGCGTCAGGCGGGGATCGCCACCTTCTTGAGCAGACCCAACTCGTCCAGGACCTTGCCGACGCCGAGGGCCACGCAGGACAGCGGATCGTCCGCCACGGTGATCGGCAGGTCGGTCTCTTGGCGCAGGAGCAGATCGAGGCCGCGGAGCAGCGCCCCGCCGCCGGTGACCACGATGCCCTTGTCCACGATGTCCGCCGCCAGCTCGGGCGGCGTGCGCTCGAGACACGTGCGCACCGTGTCCACGATGGCCATGACCGGCTCCCGCAGCGCCTCCCGGATCTCCTCGTCGGTGACCGTGATGGTCTTGGGGATGCCGTCGATGAGGTCGCGGCCCTTGACCTCCATGGTGAGCCGCTCGCCTCCCGTCGGGAAGGCCGACCCCAGCTTGATCTTGATCTCCTCCGAGCGCCGCTCGCCCACCAGGAGGTTGTAGTGCTTCTTGATGTACTGGACGATGGCCTCGTCCATCTCGTCGCCCGCGACGCGGACTGACTTGGCGTAGACGATGCCGGAGAGCGAGATCACCGCCACCTCCGTGGTCCCGCCCCCCACGTCCACGATCATGTTGCCGCCCGGCTCCTGGATGGGCAGTCCCGCCCCGATGGCGGCCGCCATCGGCTCCTCGATCAGGTAGACCTCGCGCGCCCCCGCCTGCATCGCCGAGTCGCGCACGGCGCGCTTCTCCACCTGCGTGATCCCCGACGGCACGCCGATCACGATGCGCGGGTGCACGAGCGTGCGGCGCCGGTGGACCTTGTTGATGAAGTAGTGGAGCATCTTCTCGGTCACGTCGAAGTCGGCGATGACGCCGTCCTTCAGCGGGCGGATGGCGCTGATGGTCCCGGGCGTGCGGCCGAGCATGGCCTTGGCCTCGTGGCCCACCGCCAGCACCGAGTGGTCGGCCTGGTGGATGGCCACGATCGAGGGCTCGTTCATCACGATGCCCTCGCCCCGGACGAAGACCAGGGTGTTGGCGGTGCCGAGATCGATGGCCAGGTCGTTCGAGAACAGCCCGGCGAGGAGACTGATCAGCATGGCCGTCACCCGTTGTGGTCGCCGTCGACGATCGAAAGGCGCCCCGAGTCTAGCATCGGCCGCGCCGGCAAGACAAGGACGGCGCGGGCCTCGAAGGAGCGGCCGGCGCCGCCCCCCCCGCGCCGGCGCGCGACACGATCATCGTGAATTCAGCGGGTTGGACGGGCCGGCGGGGCGGGGTCGCCCGGCGCCGGGCCGCTGTGCCACCATAGCCGGCCATGGACGAGGCCGAGGCCTGGTTCGATCGCGGGGTCACCGACGGGCTGCCCGTCGTGCCGCCCACCCGCGCCCGGGTCGACCGGATGCTCGCCGCCACTGCCGAGCCGGCCGACCGGCTGGTGGGCGAGGTGCCGCCCAACTTCGGGCGCGCGAGCGTGCTGAAGGTGGCCACCAACGCGGTCATGGCGGGCTGCCGGCCGGAGTACTTCCCGGTCGTCCTCGCCGCCGTCGAGGCGGCCTGCCGGCCCGAGTTCGCGCTGCACGGCGTGTCCACCTCGACGCACTTCTCGGCCCCGCTCATCATCGTCAACGGCCCCGTGCGCGGGCGGATCGGGCTCAACTCGGGCTTCGGCGTGTTCGGGCCCGGCCATCGGGCCAACGCCACCATCGGCCGGGCGCTCCGCCTGGTCATGATCAACCTCGGCGGCGCGCGTCCCGGCGAGACGTCCATGTCCACGTTCGGGCACCCGGGGCGGTACACCTACTGCATCGGTGAGCACGAGGAGGCCAGCCCGTGGCCGCCCTATCACGTGGACCGGGGGTTCGCCGCCCACGAGAGCACCGTGACCCTGTTCGCGGGCGAGGCGCCGCACGGCATCTCCGACCACGCCAGCCGGAGCGCCCGCGCGCTCGCCGGATCCCTGGGCTGGTCCATGTCGGGGATCTGGAACATCAAGCACTTCCCGCTCTACTCGCACACCCTGCTCCTGGTCGGGCCCGAGCACGCCGAGACGTTCGGCCGGGAGGGCTGGTCCAAGGCGGATCTCAAGCGCCACCTGTTCGAGACGGTGCGGGTGCCCTACGAACGCCTGCTGCCCGACGAGGACAACGGCGAGGGCACCAACCTCCGGTTCGCCCGGACCGGCCCCGACGGTCCCCCGGGCCTCGTGCCGAAGTTCCCCTCCCCCGACCACCTCCACGTGCTGGTGGCCGGAGGCACCGCGGGGCGCTTCTCCATGGCCGTCCCGGGATGGCTCGGCACCCGGCACGGCTCGACCCCGGTCACCGCGAAGGTCGCCGAGCCCCCTGAGCCGCGAGATTTTCAGTTGACAGTGCCGGAACGACCTTGGTAAATTCTGCGCGGGTTGTTGACGCATCGCAGTGTGCCTGATCCGTAAGTGAGCGATCACCGCTTCTAAAAGCAGGTGGAGGCGCCGTGGGGCTTCGGCCCCAGCCGGCGCCTTCTTTGTTTCCCCCCAACCCCGGGGGGAGGCCCCGGCCATGGTGGCTCGGGGGACAAAGCGGGCGGTCACCCCGTCCTGAAGGAGAGAGGGCAAAGAGGTATGGCACAAGGCACGGTCAAGTGGTTCAACGACGCGAAGGGGTACGGCTTCATCCAGGTAGAGGGCGGGGAGGACGTCTTCGTCCACTACAGCGCCATCCAGGCTCAGGGGTTCAAGAGCCTGTCCGAGGGCGACAAGGTGGAGTTCGAGGTGACCAAGGGGCCGAAGGGGTTGCAGGCCTCCAACGTGAGGAAGACCCCCTAGGGGCCGTCCGCAGGACGCGTCACGGCCCGTCGGGAACCCGGCGGGCCGTCGCGCTTTCCGGGAGGTTCGTCGTCGGGCGTCGATCGCCGCGCGAAACGAAAGCCCCGACGGCTCGCTGCGGCCTCGGTGCTCCGGGGCCGCCCCGCTGGTGAAGAGCGGGACCGTCGGGGCCGGTGGTTCCTGGGTCCTCCAGGCCCACCTGCTGCGGTTCGTCGTAGGACCTAGGAGGTGACCACCTCACAGATCACCGTAGGGGTACACATCGGCTGGATCACCTCCCTTTCTCGGCGTGGCCATGCTCAGGCCCAGGTTCCCAGGACCTCGCGCCGGACGCCGACTCCCGGCCCGAGGCTCGGCCACGTCGTCCCGCACGCAATTGCACGGAAGGACGCCACGAGAGCCTGTGTGCGCTCCGACCGATTTGGCGCCATCGTACATGAACGGGCAGAGCGACGGAAGGGCTTTTTTCACTTCACGGTGAGGCGGCCGGCGTTCTTCTCCACGATCCGCTTGGGAACGCCATCCACCGCCGCCAGGTCTGCGACCTTCTTGAACGGGCCCCGGGCCGTGCGGTGATCGATGATCTTCTGGGCGAGCCCCGCCCCGACGCCGTCCAGGGTCATCAGCTCCGTCTTGGAGGCCGTGTTGATGTTCACCTTGCCGTCGGCCTTGACCGTCACCTCCCGCACCGGCTTCTTGTCCTTCGGGGGGCCGGGCGCCGCCTCCGCGCCCACCTGCGCCCGCCCCGGCGAGCCCGCCTGAGCCGCCTGCACGGCCGGCGCGCTCGCCCCCCACGCCACGATCGCCGCCACCCCGATCCACGTCGTCGCCTTCATCGATGATCCTCCCCGAGGAAGAGTTGGTCCGCTGAGGGCGATTCGATCCGCACGGCGCGCGGTCGTCAATGTCCAGTGTTGGATACGTCGGCCGTCTGATACAGAGCGCGGCCGGCGAGCGGCCGGCCGGAGCGGACGGGGATCAGGGCTCCGAGGAGCGGTCGACGCCCTCGAGGTAGGCGGTCCACTCCCAGGGCAGCAGCGACTGCTTCTTCGCGTTGCAGTCGTGACAGGCGGGCACCATGTTCGCCCGGACGGAGCGCCCGCCGCGGATCAGCGGCACGACGTGGTCGAGGGTGAGGGCGCGCGCGCCCACCTGGCGGCGGCAATAGTGGCACACGCCGGCGGCGACGCGGCGCCTCCACCAGGCGGTCTGGCGGAGCGCGCGGGCGCGGGCGCGCTCGCGGCGGAGGTCCGCGGCGGTGGCCGCCGGCGTGTAGCGCGGGCCCGTCACGCCGAGCCCCCGCCGACGGAGCCGAGGCGCTCCGCCAGCTCCTCCCACTCCTTCATGAGCCCGGCCATCTCCGCCTCGGCGTCCTTGCGCGCCTGGGCGACGTCCCGCGCCCGCTGGCCGTCGCGGTAGAGATCGGGGTCGGCCATCGTCCCGCCGATCTCGGCAAGGCGCGCCTCCAGCGCCCGCACGCGCTCCTCCACGCCGCCGAGCCGCCCCTGGAGCGCCTTGACCTCCCGGGCGAGCGCCTGGCGGTCCGGGTCCCGGCCCGCTCGCCGGCGGGCCGGGCGCGAGGGCGCGGCGGCCGCCGGCGCCGCGGCGTCTCCGGGGGACGACGCGGGCCGCGCGCCGGCGGCCCGCGCGGGCTCGCGGCGCCCGGCCTCGGCCGCAGCGTCGGGGTCGGTCACCCCCGCCGGCGCTCCGCGCCGCTCCAGGTAGTCGTCGTAGCTGCCGAGGAAGGACGTGAGGCGGCCCTCCGCCACCTCCACCACCCGCGAGGCCATCCGGTTGATGAAGTAGCGGTCGTGGGAGATGAAGGCCATGGTGCCCGTGAAGCCCTCGAGCGCCGCCTCCAGGACGTCCTTGGAGGCCAGGTCCAGGTGGTTGGTGGGCTCGTCCAGGCAGAGGAGCGCGGCGGGGCGCAGCAGCATCTTGGCCAGCGCGACCCGGGCCTTCTCGCCGCCCGAGAGCACGGCCACGCGCTTGTCCACCTGGTCGCCGGTCAGGAGGAACGAGCCGAGCATGGTCCGCAGCCGCTCGGTCGCCGCGAGCGGATCCGCCGTGGCCAGCTCCTCGAGCGCGGTCCGCGCGGGGTCCAGGGCGTCCAGCTGGTGCTGGGCGTAGTAGTGCACCTCCACGTGCGCGCCGAGCCGCCGCTCCCCGCGCTCGAAGGGGAGCACGCCGGCCAGGAT
>Ga0187892_10007658_pt1 | contig 15255 bp, 15 predicted proteins | sample MA1701073metaG_FD_139345 | JGI IMG/M metagenome (GOLD analysis project Ga0187892, IMG submission 139345) | Bio-ooze microbial communities from a basaltic lava cave in the Kipuka Kanohina Cave System on the Island of Hawaii, USA - MA170107-3 metaG ... | reverse complement strand
GCGGTTCCGCTCGGGCGCCCTGGAGATCGACTTCGACCGCCGCGCGGCGACGGTGGGCGGCGCGCCGCGCGAGCTCACTCACCACGAGTTCGAGCTGCTGGCGGCCCTGGCGCGGGCGGCCGGGCGTCCGGTGTCCCGTGATCAGCTCCTGGACGCGCTCAAGGGCGAGGCCCACGAGCCCTTCGACCGCTCCATCGACGTCCACGTGTCCAAGCTGCGCGCCAAGCTCGAGCCCCGGCCGAGGGAGCCCGTGTTCATCAAGACGGTGCGCGGGGTGGGCTACCTGCTGACCCGCGAGGGCTAGGGTGCCCCGCCTCTACACGCGGATCTACCTGCACTCGCTCGGCGTGCTCCTGGTGGTGGGCGTGGTCACCGCCGCCACCCTGGCCGTGGGCGCCCGGGGGGCGGGGCTCCGGGAGATCGCCGAGCGCGTGGGCCGCCATGCGACGGCGCTCCTCGCCGAGGCCCACGGCGACCTCGACGCCCTCGCCGCCCGAACGCGGCAGATCCACGCCGACCTCGATCTGGACGTGACCGTGCGGGACCTGGACGGAGCGGTGCTGGCCCGGGCCGGGCCCGAGCGGTCCCGGCCCGACCCCGCCGAGGCGGCCGCCGTGCGCGCGGGCCGGGCCAGCGTGCGCTCGGGCCCCCACTGGTCGGTCACGGCGCCCATCCGCGAGCCGGGGTCGGGCGCGGTGGTGGGCATGGCCCAGATCGCGGGCCGGCGCCACTCGGGCTGGCCGGCGGCGCTCTTCTGGCCGCTCCTGGCGGTGGGCGCCGTCCTCCTGGCCGTGGCCGGGGTGACGCGGCCGCTGGCCCGGCGCCTCTCCCGTCCGCTCGAGCGCCTGGCCGCGGCCGCCGACCGGCTGGGCAGCGGCGACCTCGCCGCGCGGGCGCCGGAGACGTCGGGGGGACGTCGCCGCTTCCGGCGGGGCCGGCGCCAGGCCGACGAGATCGAGGCCCTGACCCGCGCCTTCAACGGCATGGCCGATCGCCTCGAGCGGCTGGTGCGCGGTCAGAAGGAGCTGCTCGCCAACGTGTCCCACGAGCTGCGCTCTCCGCTGGCGCGGGTGCGGGTGGCGCTGCCGCTGGTGCACGGCGCCGGCGACGCCGCCGCCCGGCTCGCGGACATCGAGAGCGACCTGGACGAGCTGGACCGGCTCATCGACGACGTGCTGACAGGGGCGCGCCTGGAAGCCACCGGCCTCGGACCGTCCCGCGGGCCGGTGGACGTGGCCGCGCTCCTCGCCGAGGTGGCCGAGCGGGCGCGCCGGGACCCGGCCACGGCCGGCCAGGCCGTCGAGACGCGGGTGGAGGGAGGGCCGGCCGTGGTGGGGGACACCGCCCTGCTGCGCCGCGCCCTGTGGAACCTCGTGACCAACGCCGCGCGCCACGGCGCGCCGCCGATCCGCGTCGATGCGCGGGCGGCCGGGCCGTGGGTGCTCTTGTCGGTGAGCGACGAGGGGCCGGGCATCGCGCCCTCGGATCGGGAGCGCGTGCTCGAGCCCTTCGCGCGGGTGGACCGCGCCCGCACGCCGGACGGGGCGGCGGCCGGGTTCGGCCTCGGGCTCACCCTGGCCCGCCACATCGCCGCCGCCCACGGCGGCGGCCTCGAGATCGGGCCCGCCCGTGTCACGAACGGCCGGGACGAGGGGTGCCGCGTGGCCCTCCGGCTGCCCGCGGCCGGCTGACGCGGCCCGGCCGGCCGCGCCTCAGATCACGATCGCGGAGATCTCCACGGCGGAGCGGAGGCCTTCCACCACCACCACGCCCCCCTCCGTCACGTGGTGCATGCGCTTGTCGTGGTCCAGGTCGTAGCCGATGGCCGTGCCCTCGGGCACGCGCACGTTCTTGTCCAGGATGGCGCGGCGGATCCGCGCATCGGCGCCGATGTCGCAGTTGTCCAGGATGACGGAGTCCTCGACCAGCGCCCCGGAGTGCACGCGCACGTGGCGGCCGAGCACGGAGTTGCGCACCTCGCCCCCGGCCAGGATGACCCCGCCCGACACGATGCTGTCGATGGCGTGGCCCCGGCGGCCCTCGTCGTCGAAGGTGAACTTGGCCGGCGGGTCGGCGTAGCTCGCCGTGCGCAGCGGCCACTCGCGGTTGTACAGGTTCAGGGCCGGGGTCACGGCGCGCAGGTCCATACTGGCCTCGTAGTAGGCGTCCAGCGTGCCGACGTCGCGCCAGTAGGCCGGGGCGTCGACGGGCTCGCCGGGGATCGTGTTCGTCTGGAAGTCGTAGGCGAACACGTCCGCCCGGTGGACGAGCGAGGGCAGGATGTCCTTGCCGAAGTCGTGGGTGGAGTCGTCCCGGGCGGCGTCGGCGTAGAGCTCCCGCAGCAGCACCCGCGTGGAGAACAGGTAGTTGCCCATGGAGGCGTAGACCCGGCTCGGGTCGCCCGGCAGGGGCGGCGGGTCCGCCTTCTTCTCGTGGAAGCCCAGCACCTGGCCGTCGGGCGCCGCCTCGACCACGCCGAACTCCCGCGACAGCCGCCGGTCCACGGGCACGGCCGCCACCGTCGCGTCCGCCCGCTTGTGCTCGTGGAGCTCCACCATGCTGGTGATGTTCATGCGGTAGATGTGGTCGGCGCTGAAGATGGCCACCAGGTGGGGGTCCGACTGCTCGATCAGGTTCAGGTTCTGGTAGATGGCGTCCGCGGTGCCGCGATACCACGTCTCCCCCGGCGCGCGCATCTGGGCCGGCACCGGGATCACGAACTGGTTCTTGAGGAGGCCGCCGAACTGCCAGCCCTCGGCCAGGTGCTGGAGCAGCGACTGGCTCTTGAACTGGGTGAGCACGTAGATCGAGTGGATGCCCGAGTTGATGAAGTTCGAGAGCACGAAGTCGACGATGCGGTACTTGCCCCCGAAGGGGACGGCCGGCTTGGCGCGCTCCTTGGTGAGCGGGTAGAGACGCGTGCCCCTGCCGCCCGCGAGCACGATGCCGAGGACACGCAATCTCATGACGATGGTCCTCCGGGGTCAGGGTCCACGGACGGCCGTTATTGTGTCACAGGCCCGGTCGGGGCTTCCACCTCGCGCGGCGGTGCGGGGCCCGCCCCCCGCCTCACGACGCCAGGGCCGCCTCGGCCTCGTCGAGCCAGAGCGGCATGTCCATGGCCCGCAGCATCTCGACGGCGCGGCTCAGGTGGCCGTCGGCCTCCCCCGCGCCGTAACGCTCGAGGATCCGGCCGAGCCCCAGGTGGCACTGCGCCGCCAGCGGGCGCATGCCGAGCGCCTCGGCCAGGGCCAGGGCGTGCCGGTACTGGGCGGCGACCTGGTCGGCGGGTCCGCCCCCGGCCCCGGCGATGTCGGCCAGCGGGCCCGAGCCCCGTCACCTCGTGGGCCTCGACGGGCTCCGCCAGGCCGGCCACCTGGATCGGGCCCAGCGGGCGCGTGCGGACGTAGCCTTCGACCAGCCGGAGCGTGTCGCCGGCGATGAGGATGGAGCCGGGCAGGGCCGCCTGCTCCATCCCGGCGGCCAGCCGGGTCGCGTGGCCTTCGGCCGCGTCGTCCATCGAGAGCTCGCCGCCGACGGTCCGCACGACCACTTCGCCGGAGCTGACGCCGACGCGGATGTCGACCCGGCCCGCCCGGCGCGTCTCCTCGGTCACGGACCGCATCGCGTCCTGCATCCGCAGCGCCGCGTAGCAGGCCCGGACGGCGTGGTCCTCGTGGGCGAGGGGCGCGCCGAAGAGGGCCACGAGGCCGTCGTCCAGCACCCGGCTCACCATGCCCTCGTAGCGACGGACGGCCTCCGCCAGCCGGCGGACGGCCGGCGCCAGGGTCGCCGGCGCCTCGGCCGGGTCCGGAGCGCCCGGCCGGACGGGCGAGCCCGCGAGGTGAGCGAACAGGACCGTGACCTGCTTGCGCTCGCCGGGGAGCGCGACGGGCCCGGTCGGGTCCGGGGCGGGGGGACGAGTCCCCGGGCGGTCGGCGGGCCGGGGGCCGAGGGCGGCACCGCACTGGCCGCAGAAGTTGCGGCCGGCCGGCACCGCCGCGCCGCACCCCGGGCAGGCGGCCGCGAGGCGGGCGCCGCAATCGCCGCAGAACTTCCTGTCCGGCGGGCTCTCGGATCCGCACTGGGGGCAGCGCATCGATCCTTCAGTATAGGCCCCGCGGGCTCGGCGAATAGGCCCCGCGGGTCGGCGGCCGCTCCCATCGCCGGGCTTGACCCGCCGGCCCCGCCCGCCGAGAATCCCGCTCGTGCGCCTCCACCGCCTCGGGAGCCCCGTCCGATACCTGCGACGGCCAGGCGCCGGACAGCCTGGGCCGAGCGAGGCCACGCCGACCGCGGACCTCGGCCACAACGCCCTCGCCCTGGGCGGCGACTACGCGCTCTTCCTGGTGGGCCTGAGCCTCATGTCCCATCACACGATCCTGCCCGCCTTCGCCCGCCACCTGGAGGCGCCCAACGTGGTGATCGGGGCGATCCCGGCGGTGATGACGGCGGGGTGGCTCTTGCCGTCCCTGTTCGCCGCGGGCCACACGGAGTCCCTGGCCCGCAAGCTGCCGTTCGTGCTGCGCTGGACCGCCGTGGAGCGGCTGCCGCCGCTCGTGCTGGCCGCCGTCGCCGTCCTCCTGGCCCCCGCCGCCCCCGGGCTGGCGGTGGCGGTCACGCTCGGTCTCCTGATCCTGCTCACCGGGATCGGGGGCGTGCTGATGCCGGCGTGGATGGACATCGTGGCGCGAGCCATCCCCATCGAGGTCCGGGGCCGCTTCTTCGGCGTCTCGAGCCTCCTGGCCGGCCTCGGCGGTCTCGCCGGCAGCCTCGGGACGGCCTGGGTGCTGGCACGGGTCGCCGCGCCGGCCAGCTTCGCCATCTGCTTCCTCGCCGCCTTCGCGTGCTTCGTCCTGTCCTTCGCGGCGTTCCTCCTGGTGCGCGAGCCGGAGCCCGCCGCCGCGCCCCGCCCGCCGGTGCCGCTCGGCCAGTACCTGCGCCGCGTCCCGGGGCTCGTCCGCGGGGACGGGAACCTCGCGCGCTTCCTGGTGGCGCGCGCCGTCACCGCGGCGGGGGCCATGGCGAGCGGCTTCTTCGTCGTGTTCGCGCTGAACGCCTGGGAGGCGTCGGACCGCTGGGCGGCCGTGTACACCGCCGCGTTCCTGGCCGGCCAGGTCGTGGCCAACCTCGCGTTCGGCTGGATCGCCGACCACACGGGCCACCGGATGGTGCTGCTGATCGGGGCGGCGGCCATGCTCGGGGCGAACCTGGGCGCCCTGCTGGCCACCTCCCTCGCGGCCTTCGGGGTCGTGCTCGCCCTGTCCGGCGTCTACCAGGCGGCCGTCAGCCTGTCCGCCCAGAACGTGCTGATCGAGTTCTCGCCGACGCCGGGGGAGCGCCCGACCTACGTCGGTCTCGGCACCACGGCCCAGGCGCCCGTCACGATCGCCGCCCCCCTGGCCGCGGGCGTGCTGGCGGACGGGCTGGGCTTCCCGCTGATGTTCGGGCTCGCCGCGGCAGGGAGCCTCGCCGGCCTCGTCCTCTTCGCCGCCTGCGTGCGGGATCCGCGTCATGCCGGGTAGTCCCGCGCGCCCCCGGTCCGGCGGCGGGGCCGCCGCGCCGGGCCCGGCGGGGGTCGGAACCCCCGCCCCGGGCCACGGGTTCTATAGGCGCATGCCTCGGCCCACGCCGTCCCGCGGGTCCACCCGATCGTGAGCGCGTCCCGGACGCTGCTCGTGTTCCTGGCCGGCCTCGTCCTGGGCTCGGCCGTCCCGTCCGGGGCCCAGCCTCGCGACCCGGCGGCCCGGGGCAAGTACATCTTCGCCGCGGCCGGCGGCTGCGGCTGTCACACCGAGAAGGACCGGGTGGACCGCGGGCTCAACGCGGGCGGCCGGCGCTACGACGGGCCCTTCGGCACCGTCTACGCGACCAACATCACGCCCGACCCCGAGACGGGCATCGGCAAGTGGACCGACGAGCAGGTCATCACCGCGATCCGCTCGGGGCGGCGGCCCAACGGCGAGCGGCTCCTGCCCGTGCATCCCTATCCCACCTTCAACGGGATGGCCGAGGAGGACCTGCGGACGCTGGTCGCGTATCTCCGGAGCGTGAAGCCCGTCAAGCGCGCCAACACGCCCAAGCGGATCAGCGTCCCGCTGTTCGAGAGCGTGTTCCTGCCGGCGTGGCTGGCCTACTTCGCGGCCCGGGAGACGCCGCCGCCGACCGCGCCCGTGTCCGGCCTCGCCCGCGGCGAGTACCTGGCCCGCGCGGTCGGCCACTGCGGCGAGTGCCACACGCCGCGCACCGTCACCATGTCGCTGGACAACTCCCGCTTGTTCGCGGGCAATCCCAAGAGCCGCGGGCCCGAGGGCAGCGCGGTGCCCAACATCACGCCGGACCGGGACACCGGCCTCGGCGGCTGGACCGAAGAGCAGATCGTGGACTACATGGCCACGGGCAACAAGCCCGACGGCGACGTGGCGGGCGGCCTCATGGGCGAGGTGATCCAGGGCACGTCCGCCGGCTACAAGGACCTGACGCGGGCCGACCTCACGGCGATCGCCCGCTACTTGAAGTCCATCCCGCCGGTCAAGAACCGGATCGGCGAGTGACGGCCAACCCCAGCCGGCGGTGAGGGGCCACGCGCAGCGGGCCGGCTCCCATCCAGCCAAGGAGGCGCGAATGACGGTACGGTCGAGAGTGTGTGGCAGCGTGCTGGTGATCGTGGGGACGGCGCTGGTGGCGGCGGCGTGCGCCAGCTCGGAGATGATGAAGGTCGGGTCGGGCGACCCCGTGGCCGACCGGCAGCGGCTGATGAAGAACGTCGGCGCGAACTGGGCGGACATCCAGGCCAAGGCCAAGGCCAACAACTTCGAGGCCATCGCCGTGAACGCGGACACGCTGGCCCTCAACGCGATGCACGTCCCGGCGCTGTTCCCCAAGGGCTCGCTCACCGACAAGTCCAAGGCCAAGCCCGAGATCTGGCAGAAGTGGGACGAGTTCGTGAAGGTGGCCAAGAACCTCGAGACCCAGTCCGAGAAGCTCCGGGACACCGCCCGGGCCAAGAAGAACGACGAGGTCCAGGCCATGCTGAAGGACTTCGGCCGCAACGTGTGCGGCGCCTGCCACACGCCGTTCCGGGTGCCGCCGCCGCAGCGCTCCTAGAGGTCCCGTCTCGCGTGGGCCGGGTGACGCGCGCCCGACGCGCCACCCGGCCCCCTCGCGCCGGGGTGCGGCCGGCCCGCCGTCGGGCTGGCCGCGCCCTTGCTCGCGGCGCCTGCCAAAATCCGTCCCTCCCGCGCCGCTGACCGTCCGGCGCGACCCCCTTCGGGGCCGCTCCCCCCCGCGTTTCCGCATACATGGCGCGTGGCACGGTAGTTGCGGTCTCCTTTGCGGAACATGGACAGCTTTCGCCCGCGAGGAGCGTGAGGGAATGGGCGACGGACGCGAGGCCGGACGGGCCCGTCGCCGCCCACCGCTCGGCAACCGGGCGCGGCTCGTCCTGGCCGTGACCGGGCTCTCGTGCCTGCCCATCCTGCTCCTGACCTACTCGCTGGCCGCCTGCGCCCTCGTGCCGGGGGCGTCGTCGGCGCGGCCCTTCGAGAACCCCGCCCTCGTCATCGTAGGCGGCGTCCTCCTGTTCGGCGTCGGCGCCTTCGTGGCCTGGGACCTGCTCGGCCGCCTGCCGCGGCCGGGCGGCGACGGTGGCAGCCGGCGCCGGGCGGCGAGCGAGGGGGCGGAGGCCGACGGGAACGTGATGACCAACGCCTGGCACCGGATGCTCACCACCATCGAGCGCCAGACCGAGGAGCTGAACCGGTTCTCGTCGCGGCTCGACACCGCCTACGACGAGATCGAGACGGCCAACGCGCGGCTGCGCGACCTCTCGTTCAAGGACGAGCTGACCCGGCTGTACAACCGTCGCTTCTTCGCCGTGCGCCTCGAGGAGGAGATCGCCCGCCACCGGCGCTTCGACCACGCGGTGGCGCTCGTGCTGCTGGACGTCGACGGCTTCAAGGCGGTCAACGACGAGCTGGGCCACGCGGCGGGCGACGACACGCTCCGGGGCGTGGCCGACACGCTGCTCAAGCACTCGCGCGGCATCGACGTCATCGGCCGCTACGGCGGCGACGAGTTCGCGGTCCTGCTCGTGGAGGCGTCCCGGGCGGGGGCGCTCCGGTACGCCGAGCGCGTCCGCCGCCTGCTGGAGGCGTACCCGTTCCCCCACGGCCGGCCCATCACCGCTTCCTTCGGCATCGCCTCCTTGCCGGAGGACCCGGTGGGGTCGGCGGACGCCCTGCTCGCCGCCGCCGACGAGGCGCTCTACGCCGCCAAGCGGGCGGGCAAGAACCAGGTGATGTTCTACGTGGGCGGCGTGCCGCCCGAGCCCCAGGCGGTATGAGCGGCCGGGGGCAGGGCCAGTCGGTGCTGGTGGTGGACGACGAGGCCGCCATCGTGGAGCTCCTCGAGGATGCCTTCGAGGCCAGCGGGTACCGCTGTGTCACCGCCCCCGACGGCCGCGCGGCGCTCGAGCGCTTCATGACCCACCGCGTGCCCCTGGTGGTGACGGACGTGCGGATGCCGGTCATGGACGGCGTCGAGCTCCTGCGGCGCGTCCACGCCGAGGCGCCCGAGACGGCCGTGCTCGTGATGTCGGGCGCGGGCGACGTCCGGGTGGCGGTGGAGAGCCTGAGCCACGGCGCCTACGACTTCCTGATGAAGCCCCTGAACATCCCGGAGATCATCGCCACCGCCGCGCGCGCGCTCGAGCATCGCGAGCTCCTGATCGAGCGCCGCGAGTACCAGGCCCTGCTCGAGCGGCGGGTGGCCGAGGCCACCCAGGAGCTGTCCGAGACCGTGCGGCGCCTCCAGGACACGTACCGCACCACGCTGGAGGCCCTGGGCTCGGCCATCGACAGCCGGGACGTGGGCACCCACGACCACTCGCGGCGCGTGCGTGGCTACTCGCTGGCCATGGCCCGCGCCCTCGGCCTCGGCGAGGCCGAGCTGACCGACATCGAGCACGGCGTGCTCCTGCACGACATCGGCAAGATCGGCATCCCCGACGCCATCCTGCTCAAGCCGGGCCCGCTCACGCCCGGCGAGTGGCAGGTGATGCGCACCCATCCCGAGATCGGCCGCCGGCTGGTGGAGCGGATCCCCTTCCTCCGGGGGGCGGTGCCCATCGTCTACCACCACCACGAGCGGTGGGACGGGACCGGCTACCCGCTCGGCCTGGCCGGGCCGGCCATCCCCCTGGGGGCCCGCATCTTCGCCGTGGCCGACGCCTTCGACGCGATGACCGTGGACCGGCCGTACTCGCGGGCCATCTCCGTGGAGGAGGCGCGGGAGCGGATCCGCGCCGCCGCGGGCTCGCACTTCGACCCGGCCGTCGCCGACACCTTCCTGTCCATCCCCGTCGAGGTCCTGCAGGCGATCCGCGACGGCGTCCTGGACGAGTGCGCGCGGCGGCGCGCCGCGCCGGCCGACCGTCCGGCTCCCGGCCCCCTGCCGGCGCGCGCGCCCGAGGCCTCGTCGCGCGCGTCGGCCGCTTGACGCTTCCCGCCCTCTGCTGCTAGCGTTCGGGTGCCGAGCGGGCACCGGAGCGCCGCGCCCCCGCGCCGCCCTCCGCCGCGGCACACCCCGGTGGCGGACATCGACAGCATCCTGCGGCTGGCCGCGAAGCAGGAGGCCAGCGACGTGCACCTGCAGGCCGGCCTGCCGCCGGTCCTGCGGGCGCAGCGCCGGCTGTTCCCGCTCCCCGACGGTCCGCTCGCGCCCGAGGTCATCGAGCGGCTGGTGCTCGAGATCATGACCGAGGCGCAGCGCCAGCGCTTCCGGGAGCGGCTGGAGTTCGACTTCTCCTACGGCATCGCCGGCGTGGCGCGGTTCCGGGTCAACGTGTTCCGGCAGCGGGGCACGGTGGCCGCCGCCTTCCGGCGCTTTCCGGACGACGTCCCCCCGCTCGACTCCCTGGGGCTCCCGCACGCGGTGATGGAGCTGACCCGGCTCCGGCGCGGGTTCGTGCTGATCACGGGCGCGGCCGGCCAGGGCAAGTCCACCACGCTGGCGTCCCTGATCGACCGCATCAACACCGAGCGGGCCGCCCACATCATCACGCTCGAGGACCCCATCGAGTACCTGTTCCGCTCCCGCCAGAGCGTCGTCGCCCAGCGCGAGCTGGGCGCCGACATGCTGTCCTTCGACGCCGCGCTCCGCGCGGCGCTGCGGGAGGACCCGGACGTGCTGCTGGTAGGGGAGATGCGCGACCTGCCCACCATCGAGGCGGCGCTGGCGGCGGCGGAGACGGGGCACCTGGTGTTCGCCACGCTCCACACGCGCAACGCGGCCCAGAGCGTCGACCGCATCGTCGACGTCTTCCCGACTCACCAGCAGCAGCAGACGCGCGTGCAGCTGGCCAACACGCTGTCGGCCGTCGTGACCCAGCAGCTCCTCGTCCGGCGCGACGGCGCCGGTCTCACCCTGGCCACCGAGGTGCTGCTGGCCAACGCCGCCGTCCGCAACCTGATCCGCGAGGCCAAGACCTTCCAGATCCAGACGGCCGTGCAGACGGGCGTGGCGGCGGGCATGGTCACGATGGAGGCGTCGCTGCGGGGCCTGTGGGAGCGCGGCCTGATCAGCTCCGAGGACGCCATGGAGCACGCGCTCGACCAGCACGAGATGGCGCGCCTCCTGGGCCGGGCGGGGTCCGCCGCCGGGCGCTGAGGGGACGGTCGGCGGCGACCGGCCGCCCGCTCAGGGCCCGGCGGGCAGCACGAGTGCCGGGTAGCCGGCGGCGGCCAGCCGCCCGGCCGCGGCCTCGGCCGCCGGACGGTTCGCGAACGGACCGAGGCGCACCCGGTAGTACACCTCTCCCGCCACCGCCGCCTCGCCCACGCCGGCCACCACGCCCTCCCGCTCCAGGGCCCGGCGCAACGCGTCGGCCCGCTCGCGATCGGTGAAGGCGCCGACCTGCACCGCGAAGCCGGGGCCGGCGCGGGCGGCGGCCCCGGCCGGCTCCGCCGTCGGCCCGGGCACGGCGAGGACCCGGAGCCGGACCGGGATCACCCCGGGCTCCACCGCGCCCAGGAGCCGCGCCGCGCCCCAGGACAGGTCGAGGATGCGCCCGTCCACGAACGGCCCCCGGTCGTTGACCCGGAGCTCGACCGCCCGGCCGGTGACGAGGCTGGTGACCACGATCCGGGTCCCGAGCGGCAGCGTGCGATGGGCGGCGGACAGGTCGGCCATGTCGTAGACCTCCCCGCTGGCCGTCCGCCGGCCGTGGTAGGGATGCCCGTACCAGGAGGCCAGGCCCGTTTCCTCGCCGCCCACCGGGACGGGCGGCGGCGGCGACATCACCGCCCGGCTGCAGGCGAGGAGGCCGAGGGCGAGCGCGGGCACGAGCGGGCGGAGCCTCATCGCCCGACCATGCTGCCATCGGGGGCCCGCCCGCGCCAAGGAAGGCGTGGCGGCGGGGCCCTTGTGTTCCCGCTCGATTCCTGCTAGGTGATGGGCCATGCGGCTCAAGCGCGAGGACGTCGAGCGCATGATGCGGGAGCGGCCGGCCGGGACCACCCTCGAGGAGGCGCTCGAGGTCTTCGAGGTCTTCGGCAGCGGCACGCTCGCGGACGAGGTGTACGTCCTCGACGACGTGGCCGGCAAGCGCATCGCCATCGCCCCCCAGGCCCTCAAGGCCCAGTACCGGAAGGAGTGATCCGCCATGGCCATCATCACCATCTCCCACGAGATGGGCGCCGGCGGCCCCGAGATCGGCCAGCAGCTCGCCGAGCGCCTCGGCTACCAGTACGTGGACCACGAGCTGATCTCGGCCACCGCGCATCGCTACGGGCTCCTGACCGAGAAGCTCGAGCACCTGGACGAGGCCAAGCCCTCGCTGCTGGAGCGGTTCGACGCCGAGACCCGGCGCTACATCACCGCCATGCAGACCGCGCTGTACGAGTTCGCCGAGCAGGACGGCGTGGTCCTGATGGGCCGGGGCGGGCAGTGGCTGCTGCGGGGGGTGCCCCACGTGCTGCGCGCCCGCGTGATGGCCCCCTTCGAGCTGCGCGTCAAGCGTCTCGGGGCCAAGCTGTCGAGCTCCATGGGCGAGCAGGCGAGCCCGCGCACGGTCACGGACATGGTGCGGCGGGACGACACGGAGAAGGCCGGCCGTATGCGCTACCTCTACGAGGTGGACCTGAGCGACCCTTCCCTCTACGACGTGAGCGTGAACACCGAGCGGGTGACCGTGGCGGGGAGCGTGGAGCTCCTGGCCGTGCTCACCCAGCGGCCCGAGTTCGAGACGACGCCGGCCGGCCGGCAGATGATCGCCGACCGCTCGCTCGCCTCCCGCGTCCAGGTGGCGCTGGCCACCAACGCGGAGACGCGCAAGTACCGCATCACGGTCGAGGCCCGCTCGGGCGTCGTCATCCTGGAGGGGACGGCGGCCATGGAGGAGGCGCTGGAGGTGGCGCGCGGGGTCGAGGGGGTGCGCGAGGTCAAGGCCCAGCAGGTGGACATCCCACCCATCCCGCCCTTCGTCGCCTAGGGCGGCGCCGGCGGGGGGCGGCGGCCGCGGGGGCCGCGCCCGTCAGCTCTTGGGGGCGTCCCGCCCCGGCGGACGAGGTCCGGCGGGCTCGGGGAGCTCGGCCACGGTGATCGGCACCCGGACCCGCTGCTTCTTGCGGAGCACCTCGAGGGTGACGATGGTCCCCACCGGCGTCTCGGCGACCAGACGCTGCACGTGCCGATAGTCCTCCACCGGGGTCTTGTCGTAGGAGAGGATCACGTCGCCTTGCTGGAGCCCCGCCTTGGCCGCCGGCCCGTCCCCGATGGTGGACCCCACCACGGCGCCGGCCGTCCCGCCCACCCCCAGGCCCTCGGCCAGCTCCGCCGTGAGCGGCTGGAGCGACACCCCGATCCAGCCGCGCACGACCTTGCCCTTGTCCACCAGCTCGGCGACCACCCGCTTGACCATGTTGACGGGGATGGCGAAGCCGATGCCCTGGCCCGCGGCGACGATGGCGGTGTTGATCCCCACCACCTGGCCCTGGAGGTTGACGAGGGGCCCGCCGGAGTTGCCGGGGTTGATGGACGCGTCGGTCTGGATGAAGTTCTCGTAGGTCGCCACCCCCACCTCGGAACGCCCGGTGGCGCTGATGACGCCGACCGTGACCGTCTGGTCCAGGCCGAAGGGGTTGCCGATGGCGATGGCCCACTCCCCGACCCGCAGCGCATCGGAGTTTCCCAGGGCGGCGACGGTGAGGGTATGATCGGGCGTGAACCGGACCACGGCCAGGTCGGTCTTCGGGTCCGTGCCCAGGATCTGGCCGCGGTATTCTTTCTTGTCGGACAGGCGCACGATGATCTCGTCGGCGCCCTTGACGACGTGGTAGTTGGTGAGCACGAGGCCGCGCTTGTCGAAGATGACGCCGGAGCCGAGACCGGGCTGGCGGTACTCGGGCCCGCTGGGGCTGCGGCCCTCGGAGCCGAAGAACTGATTGAAGAAGTCCCGGAAGAAGGGGTCGTCCCCTCCGGGCGGCGCGGTCGGGCCCCGGCGGGCGCGGGCGCGCTGGATGGTCCCGAGGTGGACGACGGCGGGGCGCACCTGTTGCGCCACGCCGATGAAGCTCTGCTGTAGCGCCTCCGCCGGCGCCGTCGTGGGAGCGGCGCTGGCCGCGATCGGGGTGCGGCCGGCTCCAGGGCCGACGCGGTCGCGAACCGCGTAGCCGGCGGCCGCGGCTCCCCCGACCAGCACGAGGACGATGCCGATACGGAGCAGCGGTCGGCCCATGGCGTGTACTGTACCAGAGGTCGGCGGGCCTCGGCGCTCCGCCGCGGACGAACGTCAAGGACGAGCATGAGATACCGTCACGTCTGGCCCGGCGTCTTGCTGTTCGGGAGCCTCGTCACGCTCCTGGCGGCGCTGCTCACCTGGGGCGACCACTTCCTCTCCCCCGGACCCTCGGGCGGCATTGGCCGCCTGCTCGTCCTGCGCCCGGGCGGGCCGCCCATCACGCCGATCCCCGGCCAGGCGCAGGCCGCGCCCGCCCTGGCGGCGGGGGAGCAGCCCGTCGCGGCCCCGGCCACGGCGGCCGATCCGGAGGTGCGCGCCGAGGGCGGCCCCGCCGTCGCCCTCTCCGCCGACCCGCCTCCGCGCTGGACGCTGGAACTCGGCAGCTTCGCCATCGCCGAGGAGGCCGAGCGCGCCGAGGCCCTCCTGAACCGCGCCGGGTTCTCCACCGTGCGCTTCCGCCAGGAGTCCGGCTCGCGCCTGTTCACGGTCACGGTGGTGGCTGCGAGCACGGCCGAGGCGCTGGCGGCGGCCGAGCACCTCCGCCACGACGGCGTCCCCGGCGCGGTGGCCGCCGAGGGGCCGCAGGGGCCCATGGTGCGCCTCGCCGAAGGACTGCCGCTGCGACTGGCCGTGAAGGTCGCCGAGCGAGTGCGATCGGCCGGCTACGAGCCACGCGTCGCCGTGGGACCAGGCTTCGCCGGCCAGATCACCTTGCGTCACGGCAACTTCGGCTCGTACCGCGAGGCCGAGCTCGTCGGCCGCGAGGTGGCCCGCTTGGGGCTGCCGAACGAGGTCGTGCAGATCCGATAGCCACGGGGACCGGACCGACAAAAACTGTCAGAGAGCCCCGAAAACCAGGGCTCGCAATCCCCGCCTGCAGCGCATCTGTCGAATAAGTATCTGAAAAACATCCCCGGCCGGTGGCCATCCAGAAGTTTGGCGCCGGGAACGTGGCTTGCTACGCTACTGACCCCACGAACCGGGCCATGGCGTGCCCGGACGACGACTTCATCGACCGAGCCGGGCTGGTACGGAGGACCGGGCATGGCGAAGGAGAACGGGTTCACCCTCATCGAGCTGCTGATCGTGATCCTGATCGTCGGGATCCTGGCGGCCGTGGCCACACCGCTCTACCTCGGCTACGTCAAGGACGCCAAGACGGCCGAGGCCAAGGCCGTGGCCGGCTCGCTGTGGACGGCCGTGCAGAGCCAGGCCATCGCCAGCTGCGGGACGGCCACCGCCGTCAAGTCGGGCTTCCTGAAGGCGGGCATGGACACGTCCGGGAACAGCACACCGGCCCGGTGGAGCACGACCGGCGGCGACAACACCCTCACCGTGAACTGCGCCACGGGTGCCTACACGGCGGGCGGGGGCGACAGTGGCCTGTTCGAGGTCGCCGGCACGGTGACCGACGTGGACTTCGTCCGGGTGCGGCTGGTCTACACCTCGGGCAGCAACCCCCCGGCGAAGCTCAGCTGCAGCACGGACAGCGGCACCAGCTACGCGGACTGCTAGCG
>Ga0187892_10007656_pt1 | contig 15258 bp, 16 predicted proteins | sample MA1701073metaG_FD_139345 | JGI IMG/M metagenome (GOLD analysis project Ga0187892, IMG submission 139345) | Bio-ooze microbial communities from a basaltic lava cave in the Kipuka Kanohina Cave System on the Island of Hawaii, USA - MA170107-3 metaG ... | reverse complement strand
TCCCCGGCGTCGGCCGCATGTTCGGCGGCGGCGGCGGCGGGATGCCGCAGCTCCCGGCCGGCTTCGATCCCTCCGCCATGGGCGGCATGCCGGGCATGGGCGGGATGCTCGGCAATCGCAAGATGCAGCGCGCCCAGAAGGCCATGGCGAAGCGCGACCAGCGCAAGGCCATGAAGAAGCACAAGAAGCGCGGCAAGCGCTGAGCGGCTGCTGGCTAGTCCTCGGGGAAGCCCGCCAGTCGCTGCCGTAGGATCGTCGAGTCGACGATGTTCACCGACTGATCGCCGTTCAGGTCGCCGTTGCCGATGGCAGGCGACAGCGAGCGGATCTGAACGCTGAAGGTGGAGTCGAAGCTACCGGAAGGGCCAGAGAGCACTGAGCTCGCCCAGATGCCGAGGGACAGAACAACGTGATCGCCTGCGGGATACACCTGTGGTTCCGTAGCTCGCTCTGGCGGTTGCGGCGCCTGAACCCACCGGTAGCTCGCGAGCCAGTGCGCAGGGGTCCCGACTCGTGCACCCAGCAGCGTCGACAAGCCCGGGTACGAAACCTCGGTGCCACAGTAGGCAGGATCGATCTTTACTGGTTCCACAGAGATCGACTCGATGGTCCACGCCGCTCCGCCTTCAGCGGGGCCGCCGATCAGGACGTAGATCGGCGAGGTCGAATCGCCAAGCGACGGCACCTCGAATGTCACCGTGGTTTGCACTTGTACGTCGACGTGGCCAGGGCCGCCGGCTCCGGCCCCGGACAAGGCGACCGCTATCTCGCTGGATTCGACCGTCGCAGTCGCGGAAAAACTGCCCGCACCCGAGCCCAACGGACCACTCAGCGAAGCGGTCGACGTTCCGAACGGTCCGCAGACCATCGCGCCGGATTGCTGCGTAGCGAGGCGGATGGTCTGCGGTGTCAGCGCGACTTCCGCCAGCTCGACTGCCGCCGCTGGTAGGGCGGAGAGGCCTAGAGTCGCCGCTAGCACCGCGAAGAGCGAGAAGACTCGCCGCATGCCGCAGCCTACCACGTGCAGCGGACAGCCGACACAGATGTAGGGAGTGACTGCACGCAGGCTCGCTGCGGCGCTCGCCTCGCCGGCCGCGCCTTGGCACCCGGGTTGCTCTACCGGTGCGCGATGTCGGAGACACCCGCGACCACTCGACCGGCCTGGCAGCGCTTCACGCCCTTTCTCGCGGGCGCGCCGGAGCTCACGCAGCGGCAGTGGCGGGTGCTCGGGCTGGTCTCGGTCGCGACGCTCTTCGACCAGTACGACATGTCGCTGTTCGGCATGGCGCTGCCGCAGATCCAGGCGGGGCTCGGCATCGCGGAGGGCGACGTCGGCTGGCTCGGCTCGATCCTGCGCCTGGGCGCGCTGCCCGCCCTGTTCATCGCGCTCGCCGCCGATCGCGTGGGCCGGCGGCGCGCGCTGCTCGCGACCATCCTCGGCTACACCGCGCTCACCGGCGCGACCGCGTTCGCGCCCGACGCGCGGACCTACGTCGCGCTGCAGTTCCTGGCTCGCGTGTTCGGCACCGCGGAGATGCTGCTCGCGGTGGTGGTGATCAGTGAGGAGCTCGGGCCCGCGACGCGCGGCTGGGGCATCGGCGCGCTGTTCGCGATCAAGTCGTGCGGCGTCGGGCTCGCTGCCGGGCTGCTGCCGCTCGCCGCGAAGTCGCCGCAGGGCTGGCGCTGGCTGTACCTGGTCGGGCTCGCGCCCCTGCTGCTCGTCGCGTGGCTGCGCCGCAGCCTGCCCGAGACCGAGCGCTTCGCCGCGCGCGCGCCCAGCGCCGACACCGGACCGTGGCAGCCGCTCGTGCGGCTGGTGCGCGCCTACCCGGGCCGCTTCGCCGCCACCGCCGCGATCGCGCTGCTCTACTCGCTCGGCATCGCCTCGGCCGACCTGATGGGCGCGAAGTACCTGCAGCACGAGCACGGCTGGAGCGCGCGCCAGGTGAGCCTGCTCTACCTGGGCGGCGGCGTGATCGCGATCGCCGGCGCGCCCTTCGCCGGCCGGCTCTCCGACCGCTTCGGCCGGCGCGGCACCGCGATCGCGTTCGGTCTTTCGCTCACCGCGCTCGGACTCGCGTTCTACAACGGCGGCGGCGCGTGGCTCGTGCCGCTCTGGGTCGTGATGATCTTCTTCCTGATCGGGAACGAGACGCTGCTCTCGACCTACGGCGCCGAGCTGTTCCCGACCTCGCACCGCTCCACGGCCGCGGGCGCGCGGCTCGGCCTGGCGACGCTCGGCGGCGCGCTCGGGCTCGGTCTGGAGTCGGCACTATACGGTGTCACGGGCTCGCACTGGAGCGCGATCTCGATCCTGCTCGCAGCGACGCTGGCCGCGCCGCTGCTGGTCGCGTTCGCGCTGCCCGAGACCGCGGGCCGCAGCCTGGAAGAGATCGCGCCCGAGCACGACGACGTCCCGCCCTTCCCTGCAACCTCCCCTACCCCTGAAAGGACCACGGCATGAGCATTCGCACCCGCGTCGACGACTTCCTGTGGACCGCCCGCTCGCTCGCGCTGGTCGCGGTCGAGCGCGTCGAGACCGGCATCGTGTTCAACCCGATGGCGGCCGGCTTCCGCGAGGACCCGTATCCGTTCTACCGCCGGCTGCGCGAGAACGACCCGTTCCACAAGAGCCGCGCCGGCGACGGCTACGTGCTCTCGCGCTACGAGGACGTCGCCGAGGTGCTGCGCGACGGCTCGTTCTCCGCCGACGAGCGCAACCTGAACCTGTACGCGCGCTTCGTCGGGCGCCGGCTGCGCGCGGGCCTGCCCGACCCGTACGCGGACGACAACATGTCGATGCTGCGGCGCGACCCGCCGGACCACTCGCGCCTGCGCGGCCTGGTCGCCAAGGCGTTCACGCCGCGCGCGATCGAGCGCATGCGCCCGCGCGTGGAGCAGATCCTGAAGGAGCTGCTCGAGGCGCGGCCCGCGCACGGCGCGATGGAGCTGGTACGCGAGTTCGCGGCGCCGCTGCCGGTGCGCGTGATCGCCGAGCTGCTCGGCGTTCCGCCCGAGGACCACCTGCGCTTCCGCGACTGGTCGAACGAGATCGTGCGCTCGCTCGGCGAGGGCACCTTCGACGACGAGCGCGCCGCGCTGCGCGCGACCGCCGAGCTGCGCGCCTACTTCGAGGCGATCGTGGACGCGCGCCGCACGGCGCCCCGCGAGGACCTGATCTCCGCGCTGGCCGCGGCCGAGCAGGACGGCGACCGGCTCCGGCTCTCGGAGATGTTCGCGACGCTCGTGCTGCTGCTCGTGGCCGGCAACGAGACCACCACCAACCTGATCTCGAACGCCATGCTCGCGCTGCTGCGCAGCCCCGACCAGCTCGCGCTCCTGCGCGCACAGCCCGAGCGCGTACCCGCCGCGCTGGAGGAGCTCTTGCGCTACGACAGCCCCGTGCAGATGACCTCGCGCATCGCCAAGCACGACTGCACGCTCGCCGGGCAGCGCGTCCGGCGTGGCCAGCAGCTCGTGCTGCTGCTCGGCGCGGCGAACCGCGACCCCGCGGTGTTCGCGGACCCCGAGCGGCTCGACGTCACGCGCGCCGAGGTGCGCCACCTGTCGTTCAGCCTGGGCAATCACTTCTGTCTGGGCGCGCAGCTTGCGCGGCTCGAGGGCTCGCTCGCGCTCGAGGCGCTGGTCACGCGCTACCCGAGACTGCGCCTGCCCGAGCAGACGATCGCGTGGCGCAACAACACCATCCTGCGCGGCCCGAAGGAGCTCTGGCTCGAACTCTGATTTGACGACCCTTCAAAGCCGCCAGACAATGCGACTCAGCACGACTTTGGAGGGACGACATGCGTTCTCGCTGCCTGATCGGACTGACTGCGTTCACGGCGTTCATCCACCTGTCGGCCGCGCCTGCCAGCGCGCAGGAGATCGCTCCGCCCGCGCCGGGCGCCAAGCCGAACGTCATCCTGATCCTGTCGGACGACTTCGGCTACGGCGACTCCGGCCCGTACGGCGGCGGTCCCGGCCGCGGCATGCCGACCCCGGCGCTCGATCGCCTGTCGGCGGAAGGCATGACCTTCTATTCGAACTACGCACAGCCGAGCTGCACGCCGGGGCGCGCCGCCGTGCAGACGGGCCGCATTCCGAATCGCAGCGGCATGACGACGGTGGCGTTCCAGGGTCAAGGCGGCGGCTTGCCGAAGGAGGAGTGGACGCTCGCCTCCGTGCTGAAGCAGGCCGGCTACGCGACGTTCTTCACCGGCAAGTGGCACCTCGGCGAGGCGGACTACGCGATGCCGACCGCGCAGGGCTACGACGAGATGAAGTACGTCGGGCTCTACCACCTGAACGCGTACACATACGCCGATCCGACCTGGTTCCCCGACATGGATCCCGAGCTGCGCGCGCTGTTCCAGAAGGTGACCAAGGGCGCGCTCGAGGGCGTCGCCGGCCAGCCCGCCAAGGAGGTCTTCAAGATCAACGGCCAGTACGTGGACACCCCCGACAAGGGCGTGGTCGGCATCCCCTACTTCGACGGCTACGTCGAGAAGGCGTCGCTCGAGTACCTCGACAAGGCGGCCAAGGCGAAGGGGCCGTTCTTCATGAGCATCAACTTCATGAAGGTGCACCAGCCGAACATGCCCGCGCCCGAGTTCGAGCATAAGTCGCTGTCGAAGAGCAAGTACGCCGACTCGCTGGTCGAGAACGACACGCGCATCGGCCGCGTGCTCGACAAGGTGCGCGCGCTCGGCCTCGACAAGAACACCTACGTATTCTGGACGACCGACAACGGCGCGTGGCAGGACGTGTACCCCGACGCCGGCTACACCCCGTTCCGCGGCACCAAGGGAACCGTGCGCGAGGGCGGCAACCGCGTGCCCGCGATCGCCTGGGGCCCGAAGATCAAGCCCGGCTCCAAGAACCACGAGATCGTCGGCGGGCTCGACTACATGGCGACGTTCGCGGCGCTCGCGGGCGCAAAGCTGCCCACGAAGGACCGCGGCGGGGCGCCGATCATCTTCGACAGCTTCGATCTCTCGCCCGTGCTGTTCGGCACCGGCCCCTCGCCGCGCAAGAGCTGGTTCTACTTCACCGAGAACGAGCTCACGCCCGGCGCTGCGCGCCTCGGCAACTACAAGGCGGTCTTCAACCTGCGCGGCGACGACGGCGCGGAAACGGGCGGTCTCGCCGTCGATTCGAACCTCGGCTGGAAGGGCGCGGAGAAGTACGTCGCGACGGTTCCGCAGGTCTTCGATCTCTGGCAGGACCCGCAGGAGCGCTACGACATCTTCATGAACAACTACACCGAGCGGACCTGGACGATGGTCACGATCTCGGGCGCGATCAAGGAGCTGATGCAGACGTACGTCAAGTATCCGCCGCGCAAGCTGCAGAGCATGACCTACGATGGACCGATCGAGATCTCGAGATACCAGAGGTTCCAGTACGTGCGCGAGATGCTCGCGAGGGATGGCGTGGAGATCCCGCTGCCGACGGGCAACTAGCGTGAGGCGCGCGGGTGTTCTGCTCGCGGCTGCCGTCTGTTCGTTCGCGACGTTTGCCGGCGCGCAGAGCGATCCCCTGCCCTCCTGGAACGACGGCGACGCGAAGCGCGCCATCGTCGCGTTCGTCGAGGCGACCACGAAGCAGGGCGGCCCGGACTTCGTTCCCGAGGCCGAGCGGATCGCCACCTTCGACCAGGACGGCACGCTCTGGGTCGAGCACCCGATCTACACGCAGCTGGCCTACTGCCTGGAGCGGGTGCCGGCGGTCGTGAAGGCGAAGCCGGAGCTCGCGAACGCCGAGGCTTTCAAGACGGTGATGTCCGGCGACCGCGCGGCGCTCGCGAAGCTGTCGATGGACGACCTGATGAAGATCCTCGCGGCGACGCTCACCGGCATGTCGACGGACGAGTTCCAGGCGCAGGCGAAGAGCTGGCTCGCCAGCGCGAAGCATCCACGCTGGAAGCGCCCGTACACGGACCTCACCTACCTGCCCATGCAGGAGGTGCTCCGCTACATGCGCGCGAGCGGCTACAAGACCTACATGGTCACGGGCGGCGGGCAGGACTTCGTGCGCGTCTACGGCGAGTCGGTCTACGGGTTCCCGCCGGAGCAGATCGTCGGCACCGCCGGCGGCACGAGCTACGGCTACGACCAGGATGGCAAGCCGTTCCTGACCAAGGAGCCGAAGCTGCTCCTGAACGACGACAAGGCGGGCAAGCCGGAGGGCATCCACCTGATGATTGGCCGGCGCCCGTACGCCGCGTTCGGGAACTCGGACGGCGACAAGCAGATGCTCGAGTACACCAATGCGGGCAGCGGCAAGCGGCTCGCGATGGTCCTGCTCCACGACGACGCCGAGCGCGAGTACGCGTACGGGCCCGCGCAGGGGCTGCCCGCGACCAGGTTCGGCGCGTTCACCCAAGCGCTCTACGACCAGGCCGCAAAGGACGGCTGGGTCGTGATCCACATGAAGAAGGACTGGAAGCGCGTGTTCTCGTTCGAGCCTTAGCGCCGCGCTCCGCTACTGCGCGTCCTTGCAGTTCCCGAAGATGATGAACGCGCCGTCGGCCTCCGCGATCGTGCCGGTCATGTGCCCGGACGCGCGGTCGATGGTCATCGTCCAGCCGCGGCCGTTCTGGTTGCCCTGCGCGATCAACACGGCGTCGGAGAGGTCCTTGAGCCCGATCGGGCTGCTGCGCTGACCGTCCTCGGAGCGCAGCCGCCGGCCTTCGAAGTCGACCCGGATCGACTCCGGCAGGTCCATGTCCCCGGCCTCGACCGAGCCGCAGATGCCGTCCGAGTCGCACGCCACCGAGCCCTCGAACGTGCACACCAGGGGCTTCGTGCCGTCGAGCGTTCCGGCGAGCGCGGGGCCGCCGGCGGCGGAGAGCAGCAGGGCGAGGGCGACGAGAGCTTCGCGCCGGATCATTTCGGCACCTCCACCGGCGGCGCGCTGCGCGACGTCATGCAGGAGTCGAAGGCCCTGCGGTAGCCGTCCTTCTTCGCCACCCAGGCCGCGTACTCCGGATTCTGGCGCGTGGTCGTGACCATCTTCTGCGTCTCGCGGTGGCGGCGCACGCCGCCCATCAGCGCGCCCGCGCCCGCACCGATCGCCGCGCCCGCTCCTGCGTTGCCCGCGATCGCTCCGCCTGCGACGCCGACCAGGCCGCCGACCACGGCGCCCTTCGCGACCGCGCCCGAGCCGACGACGTCGCCGCCCTGCTTGTGAGTCTCACTGATCGTGCGCGGCGGCGGCTCGTCGGCGAGCGTGGGATCGAAGCCGCTCTGGCTGACCGCGATCACGTGACACTCGGAGCGGTCCTGCGCCTCCTTCGCGAGCGCGCGTGCCTGCAGCTCCTCGGGCGTGAGCGGCTTCTCCGCGGGCTTGCAGCCGAACGCGAGCGCGACGGCCGCAAGAGCGGCCAGCGCGCGACGGGTGTGGCTCCTCACTTGGCTTCCTCCTCTTGCTCTTCCTTGGGCACGGGCAGCGGCTCCGCCGGGTACAGCGGCGCCAGCTGGCTCAAGACTTCCTGGGCGCGATCGAGCTTGGGCTTGGTGAACGCGGAGACGTCGGTGTGCTCGGCGAGCACCTCGGCGTCGCGCCGGAGGCGCTGGATTCGTTCGTACTGGGACCGGGTCTCCGCCATGGTCGCGCCCTTGGCGAGGTGCGCGTGCAGGCTCAGCGCGGTCGACTCGATCGAGCGCAGCTTGCGCTGGATGCGCGAGAGCGTCTTGCGTTGCGCCGCGATCTCCCACTGCGGGCTCTTCCGGATCGAATCGCGCAGACCCGAGACCGCCTTCTCGAGCTCGCGCGCGAGCGCGGTCGCCTTCTCCTGGCTCCACGGCTCAGTCTGCGCGGACGCCGGCGCGGCCAGCGACACGGCGAGCGCCACGGCCAGCGCGGCGAGCGCGATCCGACCGGCCCACCAGCGAGTCATGGCGCATCCTCCACGCCGAAGCTTACACCCACGCCTGAAGACAGGCGCGGTCCGCGGACTACCGGGGCTGCGGCGGGAACTGGGCGAGCAGCTTGTCGACCGCGGCCTGCACGAGCGCCTGGCGCTCTTCGGGGTCGCGGGTCTCGTTCACGCGCGACTGCGCGCTACCGCGCCAGACCACCGCGTCGCTCGCGGGGTGGATGAAGTCGACGATCAGCATGCCGACGTCGTACTGGTCGACGACGGTTTGCGTGCCGCCGCCGGCCCAGCCGCGATACGGGCCGTAGCCGGTGTAGATCGTGCGCGCGTCGAGCTTCTTGTCGATCGCGAGGTGGTAGGCCACGGTGAAGTCGGCGGCCTCGGGATCGGCGGCCGTGGCATAGCCCCGGTCCGCAAGCCCCTTCTCGATCGCCGCCTTCACGCGCGCGTTCAGCAGGCTGTTGTCGAGCCTGGGGTCGCCGCTCGCTTGCCGCACGCCCGGCTGCCAGGCCCAGGTGCGCAGGCCAGTCAGCTGCGCGGCCGGGTCGTAGTCCTGTGTGACCTTGATCGCGGGCGCACAGCCGGCGAGACACGCGATCAGGAGCGACGCGATGGCGAGCCGCACGTGGCGCTTCAGCTTCGCTCGAACGGGTCGTTGCCGCTGGACTCGTTGCTGATCTCGATCGCCGTCTCCGCGACCGCGCGCGCGGCCTCCTCGATGGTCGCGAAGCGCTCGTCCGCGAGCGCGCGCTTCGCGTCGCCGAAGGCGGAGGCCTTGAAGCCGACGTGGAGGCGCAGCTCCATCAGGTGGCCGAGGTTGATGTCGTCCGCGGTGATCATGCCGGCACGGGCGGGCGCGGGCGTGGGCGGCGCCGGTGCGGGGGCCGGCCTCGGCGCGGCCACCGGCTTCGGGGCGGGCTTGGGTTGCGGCGCCGCGAGCGGCTTCGCGACCGGCGCGGGCTTCGCCGCCGGCTTCGGCTTCGCGGCGGGTGGTGCCTTCGCCACCCGCTTCGGCTTCGCGGCGGCCTTGGCCTTCGGCTTGCTCGCCTTCTTCTTCTTCGCGGGTGACTTCTTGCGCGCCGCGGCCTTCTTCTTGCGCGCGGGCTTCGTGACTCGCTTCTTCTTGCCGGCCGACTTCTTCGCTTTCTTGCGTGCTGCCATACACCGATTCTATACGGCTAGATCACGCCCGCCTCAAGCATTTGCGCGATTTCCCGCGGCTCGTAGCCGCACTCGCGCAGCACCTCTTCGGTGTGCTCGCCGAGGCGCGGCGGGCGCGCCCGGATACCGGCCGCGCTCTCCGAGAAGCGCACGGGCGTGTCGGAGATCGGCGCGGGCACGGGCAGGCCGGGATAGTCGACGTCGCGCAGGATGCGGGCGGCGCTCACGTGCGGGTCGTCGACGGCCTGCTGCGGCGAGTAGACCGGCCCCGCGGGGATGCGGGCCTCGTCGAGCGCGGCGAGCGCCTCGGCGCTCGTGCGCGCGGCGCACCAGCGCGCCATGCGCTCCGAAAGGAGCCGGCCGTTCTCGCCCCGCACCGGATCGCTCGCGAAGCGCGGATCGGAGGCGAGCTCGGGCTCGCCGATCAGCCGGCACCAGCGCTCGAACAGGGGCGCCCCGATCACCTGTGCGAGGATCCAGCCGTCGCGCGTGCGGAACGCGTCGCTCGGGCCGGCGATCTGGCTGCGGTTCCCGCTCGCCACGCGGTCGAGCTTGCGCACGCGCTGCTCGATGAGCGCCGCGTTCGAGACCGTGAGCGCCGTCTGCAGGAGCGACGCTTCCACGTGTTGCCCGCGCCCCGTGGCCGCGCGCGCGTGCAGCGCCGCGAGCGTCGCGAGCGCGGCGTTGGCCGCGGTGCCGAAGTCGACCCAGGGCACGTAGGCCTTCATCGGCTCGCCCGGCTGGCCCGACAGGTACATCGAGCCCGACATCGCCTGGCCGATGCCGTCGAAGCCGAGCTTCTCCGCGTACGGCCCGCCGCCGCCGAACGCGGAGATCGTGGTGAGCACCAGGCGCGGGTTGTGCGCGCGCACCGTCGCCCAGTCGAGACCCATCGCCGCCAGGGTCTGCGGCGGCAGGTTCGCGACCACCACGTCGGAGCGCGCGAGCAGGCGGCGCACGACCTCGCGCCCGGCGGGCTTCATCGGGTCGAGCGTGATGCCGCGCTTGTTCCGGTTCGCCTGCAGGTAGAGCGCGCCCTCGCCGCCGTCGCCGACCGGGCCGACGAAGCGGTCCTCGCTGCCGCCGCGCTTGTCGACGCGGATCACCTCGGCGCCGAGATCGCCGAGCAGCGCCGCGCACCACGGGCCGGCGATGTAGCGCCCGAAGTCGAGCACGCGCACGCCGTCGAGCGGGCCGGACATCGCGGGCGTCAGATCCGCGCGAACGGCGCCGGGAGCCCCGGCACCTCGCTGCGCGTGCGGAAGATCGTGCCGCCCCGCGCGGGATCGTCGCTGTTGTCGGCACTCACGGCGTACAGGTCGCGCAGGTCCGCGCCACCGAAGCAGAGGCTCGTGACGGCGCGCGCCGGCAGGGCGATGCGGCGGTCGGGCGAGCCGTCGGGCTTGAAGCGCGCGACCACGCCGGCCTCGTACAGCGCGACCCACACGCCGCCCTCGGCGTCGACCGCGAGACCGTCCGGCCCGCCCTCGACGCGGATCGGTGTCAGCGGCCGTGCGCGCCCCGAGTCGTCGAGCGCGTGCACGAGCACGAGCCCGCGCGCGGTGTCGGAGTGGTAGATGCGCCGGCCGTCGGGCGAGAAGCCGATCCCGTTGGTCAGCGACACGCCGCCGTAGAGCACGGTCGCGCGACCCTCGCCGTCGATCCGGTAGCAGTCGCCGAGCTTGCGCTCGCCCTCGGCGGGCGCGAACGGGCTCGACAGCATCGAGCCGGTGTAGACGCGCCCCTCGGCGTCGGTGAACAGATCGTTCCAGCCGGGCACGTCTTCGCGCGCGAACAGGATGCGCGTCTCGCCGTCCTTCACGTGGCAGATGTTCTTGCCCGAGATCACGATCCCGCCCTCGGCGTGGAGCGCGATCCCGCCCACGCCGCGGCGCTTCGGCACCACGGTGTCGATCTCGCCGGTCGGCCGCCGCCGGTACACGCCGCCGTTCGTGACGTCGCTGAAGTAGAGATTCCCCGCGCCATCCACGCGCGGCCCCTCGATCAGTCCGTAGCCCGACGCGAGCGTCTCGATCTTCATCCCGCGATGATACGCGGCTCGGAGGCCCTAGGAGTACCGGTCGTTGCGCCAGGGGTGGGCGGTGTTCGAGTAGCCGCGCAGCTCCCAGAAGCCCTTGCGGTCGGCGCGCAGGAACTCGATGCGCCGGATCCACTTGGCGCCCTTCCAGGCGTAGAGCTGGGGCGTGATCATGCGCACGGGCCCGCCGTGCTCGGGCGCGAGCGGCGCGCCGAGCGCGGTGTGCACGAGGAGCACGTCGTCCTTCAGCGCCTCGCTGAGCGGCAGGTTGGTGTCGTAGCCGTCGTAGGCGTGGCACACGACGTGGGTCGCGTCGTCCTCGGGCTCGGCCAGCGCAGCCAGGGTCGCGAAGCGCACGCCGCGCCACGGCACGTCGAGCTTCGACCAGCCGGTCACGCAGTGGAAGTCCGAGGTGTCGTCCGCCTGCTCGAGGGCCGAGAACGCGCGCCAGTCGAGCACAAGCGGGCGCCGGCATGCGCCGTCGAGCACGAGCTGCCAGGTCTCGGCCGTGACGGCGGGCTGCGCGCCGAGGTCGAGCACCGGCCACTTGCCCGGGGCCGTGGGCGTCTGGCCGACCGGCACCTGCGGCATGCCGTGGCGGTTCTTCGGCCCGCTGCCGAGCGGCTTCGCGTCGGACACGCCGGGCGTGGCCTGCATCTTCGCGAGGAACCGCTCGCGCAGGCGCAAGCGCGCAGCCACGATCGCGTCGCGCGTCGGGAACTCGCTCACGGCGCCGCGGCCTCGCTCGCCTGCTTCCTGCCGTAGACGTGCACGCGGTACTGGTTCCAGATGCCGAGCACCGAGAACGTCTCGATGTCCGCGTAGTAGATCTCGTCGAAGCCGGACTCTTTGGCGATCGTGCCGATCGAATTCTCGTCCCACAGCACGCGCAGATACAGGTTGTACCGCACCTCTTTCACGTCGCCCTCGCCCTCCGAGCCGTTACCGACGGGCGTGCGGTCGAAGTGCGTGGTCAGCGGGCGCGTCGTGTGCGTGTAGATCAAGCCCTGCATGCAGCCGCAGAGCAGGAGTACGCTCAGGATCGCCGCGACGCGCACCGCTCTCAGTCCCCGTAGACGATCGTGGTCTGGCGCGCGTAGATGCCGAACAGGATCGTGAAGATCTGGCGGTCCGCGTGCGTGATGGTGGTGATGCCGCCCTGCCTCGCCGCGGCCTGCGTGCCGGCGTCGCCCCAGTAGAACAGCCACAGCACGCTCTGCGCGGAGGACTCGCCCACCTTGTCGCCGAGCTGCGTGCGGTCGAGGTCGGTGTCGAGCGGAACCTTGATGTTGATGAAGCAGCCGCTGAGCAGCGGCACCGCGAGCAGGGCGAGGAAGACGCGTTTCATGCTGCCGTGTTGTTAGCGCGCATCCTCGGCGGGAATCAACCGGAAGGCGGCCTGCGGCGCGGCCAAGCCCGCGAGCTCCAGCTCGCCGACCGATTCGAACGCGAAGCGCTCGCGCAGCTCTGCGCGCACGGTGGGGGTGGTCAGGATCTCGCCGCCCTTGGCCGCGTCGGAGAGCCGCGCCGCCAGGTTGGTGACGTTCCCGATCACGCCGTAGTCGCGCCGGCCCTCGTAGCCGATGAAGCCGCAGGTCGCGTAGCCGGTGTGGATGCCGATGCCGGCGTCGATCCGGTAGCCGCGGTGCGCCCAGCCCGCGCGCAGCTTGGCGATGTCCGCGTGCATCGCCAGCGCCATGCGCGCGGCGCGCTCGACGTGGTCGAGCTGCTCGACCGGGTCGTTGAAGAACACCATGAAGCCGTCGCCCGCGAAACGCTCGAGCGTGCCGCCGAACTCGGTCACGCGCCGGCCCATCGCGTTGTGGTACTCGCCGAGCGTCGCCATCACCTCTTCGGGCTCGACGCTCTCCGAGAAGGCCGTGAAGCCGCGCAGGTCGGCGAAGAACACGGTCACGAGCTTGCGCTGCGAGCGCAGCTCCGCGGCGCCGCCGCGCGCCATCACCTGCTCGATGATCTGGGGCGGGAAGAAGCGCTTCAGCTCGGCGAACTCGAGCTCGCGCGAGCGCAGCCGCTCGGTCGCCTCGATCCGGATCAGCGCCTGCACGGTCTGCTGCAGGATCGTCTGCAGCACATCGAGCTCGAGCCGCTCCCAGGGATCGCCCTGCTCGCGCGAGCCGACCGCGAGCCCGCCGATCACCGCTCCGTCGCGCAGGATCGGCAGCAGGAGGTCCGCGCCCAGGCGCTGGAAGGTCGCGTAGCACTCGCGCTTGATGTTCGCGTACTGCGGCTCGACGGCGATCTGCTCGCGGAAGATCTCCTTGCGCGTGGTGACCATCAGCTGCACGAGCGACTCGCGCGCGAGCGGCGGGCCGTCGGAGACCGCGAGTCCGCCGCCGCGCACGAGCTCCTGCCCGTCGGGCCCGCCCCGGAACAGGAACGCCGAGCTGCCGCGCACGTCGGCCAGCCGCGCGGGCGCCTGGCACAGCACGTCGAGCACGGCGCCGGCGTCGGTGGCCTCGGCCATGCCCTCGCCGATCGCGCGCACCGTGCCCGGCATGCGCACGCGCTTGGGGTAGAGCCAGGCGTTCAGCACGGACTCGAAGCGCGGCCAGACGTAGAGCAGCGGCAGCAGGAGCCCCGCCATCAAGTAGGGCGAGGCGCTGACCAGCGCGACCGCGAGCACCGTCAGCGCGCCGACCGCGGCGCCGTACACCACCGCGCGGCGCGCCGCGACGCGCGCGTTCATCAGCTCGTGGCGCAGCGTGGTGCGCGCGAGCGCGAGCAGGAGGATCGAGAGCGTCCAGTACGCCACCCGGATGTCGAGCACGTGGATGCCGAGGCTCGCCTGCACGAAGCGCACGCCGACCGGCAGCGACATGCCGAACAGCGCGCCGGCCAGCAGGATGCGCGCGCGCTGCGCGACCAGCGGATCGCGCGCGCGCATCGCGAGCACGCCGCAGCGGCCGACGAAGAACAGCATGACCGCGAGCAGGAGGCTCGTGTCGACGATGCCGAGGTAGCGGAGCGCGCCCGCGTACTCGGTCGCCCAGGCGGCGATCTGCACGGCGGCGTGCGCGACGCCCAGCGCGTACACGGCGTACAGCACGCGCGGCGGCCTCTTCAGCAGCAGCGGGTGCGTGACCGGAAACGCGAGCCCGGCGTGGATCGGCACGGCCGCCAGGAACCCGAGCATGGTGCGGAAGTAGATCGCGTACACGGGCTTGGCCGGACCGACGCCGGACAAGAGCATGGTCAGGAACCCGCCCGCCACCGTGCACAGCGAGAGCAGCGCCCAGCTCTCCACCGCCCACGGCCGCAGCGCGAAGGTCACCGCCCCGACCATGAAGAACAGCGCGCCGAGCGCGATCGCGCCGCCCTCCGCGTACACCACGTCGCCCCAGCGCAGGTCGCGCACCGGGAGCTCGATCTCGCTCACCTCGAGGCCCGGCTTCTCGACGCGCAGCAGGTTGGTGGCGCCGTTCTCGCGCTTCAGGCGCGGCCAGACCTCCTGCCGCACGGACTGCCCGGCGGTGTCGAAGCCATTGACCGCGAGCAGGCGCGCGCCGCCGCGCAGGCCCGCGTCGCCGGCATCGCGGCGCGAGGGCGAGAGCGAGAGCCCGTCCATGGTGAAGCCGACGTCGGGCCGGCCCACGCGCTCCGAAGCACTCGAGAACGCGAGCAAGAGCCCGAGCACGTACGTGGCGACGAGCGCCAGGTAGAGCGCCTTCTGCTGGGGAGTGCCGTCGCGCCAGCGCATCTGCGCGGGCGAGCATACCGCCCGCGCCGGATCCCTTCACCCCGGGCCGGGCGCGCTCAGCGCGAGAGCTCGAGCACCTCGCCGGTGAGCCGCGACGCCGTGCGCGCGAGCGCGCGCAGCAGGTTCTCGAGCAGGAGCAGCTTGATCTCCGGGTGTTTCTCGCCCAGCCGATCGAACTCGGCGACTTCGAGCGCGAAACACTCGGTCGGGGTGTCCGCGCGCACGTCCGCGGAGCGCGGCGAGCGGTTCACCATCGCGATCTCGCCGAAGGTCATGCCGGCGGAGAGCGTCGACAGGCGCTTCTGACTGCCGTTCGCGAGCTCGGCGCTGACGCTGACCTCGCCCGAGACGATGAAGTAGATCCGGTCGGCCGGGTCGCCGCGGCGCACGATCAGATCGCCCGCGGCGAAGCTCTGCAGCTCGAGCCGCGACTCGAGCTCGAGCCGGCTCGCCGCGTCGAGC
>Ga0187892_10007655_pt1 | contig 15259 bp, 9 predicted proteins | sample MA1701073metaG_FD_139345 | JGI IMG/M metagenome (GOLD analysis project Ga0187892, IMG submission 139345) | Bio-ooze microbial communities from a basaltic lava cave in the Kipuka Kanohina Cave System on the Island of Hawaii, USA - MA170107-3 metaG ... | reverse complement strand
GACAATGTGAGTGTGACGGGGGAGTTGATCAGCCCGATTGCGATGGATCAAGGGGTGCGGTTTGCGGTGCGCGAGGGCGGCAAGACCGTGGGCTCCGGCGTCGTCACCGAAATCCTGGCGTAAGGATGTGGACAGGCTGACAAGGGGCCAAGCTGACAAGTGGAGAAAGCTCTGAACCGGTCGGTGCGCTTGCCTGTCAGCTTGCATCGAGGAGATTGAGATGCGTGAGATCATTGATCTGGCGTGCACGATCTGCAAGCAGCGGAACTATTCCACCATGAAGAATAAGAAGAACGATCCGGATCGACTGGAACGGAATAAGTTCTGCAAGTTCTGTCGAAAACACATTGCCCATAAGGAAGTGAAATAAGTGCTGGGAATCGGGTGCTGAGTGCTGGGTTGTGGCGGGCAGGATTGACCCACTCGAAACTCACCACTTACTAGTAGGGGCATGGTGTCAATGGTAGCACATCGGTCTCCAAAACCGAGAGTCTGGGTTCAAATCCTAGTGCCCCTGCCAATAGTTGCAGCAGCTAACGGGTCAGGCTCAATCGAGGCGGTTGGGTTACGGTCAGGCCCGTAACAGCGGGGGGATGTTGGACGAGGTGAGGAGGGGGTCATGTTCAAGAGATTTATAGATACGATTCGAGAGTTCCTTAGTGATGTTGTCGGGGAATTGAAGAAAGTGTCGTTTCCGACTCGAGCCGAAACGGTCGGGTCCACGACGGTGGTCATAGTCTTTTGCATCATTATGTCCCTGTATTTGTCGTTCGTCGACTCGGTTCTCGTGTGGCTCGTAAGCAAGATTCTGTGAATCGGGTATCTGGAAGGTGAGGATTGGCGCATGACACATAGTCACTCAATGATCCGAGGATAGGCATGGCAAAGAATTGGTACGTCATTCATACCTATGCAGGTTTTGAGGGGCGGGTGAAGACCAGCTTGCTTGAACGGGCCAATCAAATGGGCTTAGTCGAAAAGCTGGGGCAGGTGCTTGTGCCGACAGAGGATGTGATCGAGATCAAAGACGGGAAGCGCCGTACGTCCCGCCGGAAGTTTTTCCCCGGATATGTGATTGTGGAGTTGGAGTCTCCGGTCGTCGATGAGACCTTGCAGATGATTAAAGAGACACCGAAGGTTACGGGATTTGTCGGCGCCGGCGCGCAGCCCACACCGTTATCGACGGACGAAGTAGAGTCGCTCTTGAAGCAAGTTGATGTGGGGGCGGCCGGGCCACGAGAACAGGTCAAGTTCATCAAGACAGATAACGTGCGGATTATTGATGGACCGTTTCTCGGATTTAATGGTGTGGTGGACGAGGTGGATCAGGATCATGGGCGGCTCAAGGTCCTAGTCAGTATTTTCGGCCGCTCGACACCGGTGGAACTTGGGTTTTTGCAAGTGGAGCGCATCTAAATGTAGCAGTCAGCTCTTGGCCGTCAGCTCTCGCTGAAGGCTGGAAGTTGATGGTTGTGAGCTTAGGAGAGAAGCATGGCGAAGGAAGTATCGGCACAAATCAAGTTGCAGATTCCAGCCGGCAAGGCGAATCCGGCTCCTCCTGTCGGGCCTTCGCTGGGTCAGCACGGCGTTAATATTATGGAATTTTGCAAACAGTTTAACGCTAAAACGCAGAAAGAGGGCGATAGCATCATTCCGGTGGTCATTACGGTCTATAAGGACCGGTCGTTTACTTTCGTGATGAAAACCCCACCGGCGTCTGATCTTTTGAAGAAGGCGGCAGGGATCATTAAGGGATCGGGTGTTCCCCAGAAGGACAAGGTTGGGAAGATCACAAAGGCACAGGTCCGCGAGATCGCGCGCAAGAAAATGGCGGACCTCAATGCCGCCGATCTCGATGGGGCGATCAGAATCATTGAAGGGACGGCGCGTAGTATGGGCGTAGTCGTTCAAGGGTGAGATATTGGATCGGGCAGTTCCGCCTAATTGCAGTTTGCGAAAGTGTAGGGGAGAGCTTGGAAATGGGAAAGAAGATGAGAGCGGCAGTCGAAAAGCTTGAGCCTCGAGCCTACGGGTTGCGCGAGGCGGTCGAAGCGGTGAAACGGTCGGCTTACACCAAGTTTGACGAATCCGTCGATTTGGCGATTCGGCTAGGCGTCGATCCGAAGCGGGCTGACCAGATGGTGCGCGGTACGACCTCGTTGCCCCACGGTACAGGGAAGAAAATTCGCGTACTGGTCTTTGCCAAGGGCGAAAAAGAGCAGGAAGCTCGGCAGGCCGGCGCCGATTATGTCGGGTCCGATGACTTGATGGAGAAGATCAAGGGCGGATGGATGGACTTCGATTGTGCCATCTCGACGCCTGACCTTATGGGGGCTGTCGGAAAGCTCGGAAAGACACTGGGGCCTCGCGGACTCATGCCGAACCCGAAGACGGGGACCGTCACTTTTGAAGTCGGTAAGGCTGTGTTGGAAATTCGAAAAGGCCGCGTGGAGTACAAAGTTGAAAAAGCCGGGATCGTGCAAGTGCCTGTCGGGAAAGTGTCGTTTCAGATTGAACAGCTCTATGACAACGCCGCGGCTGTTCTTGAGGCTGTGATCAAGGCAAAGCCCGCCTCGTGCAAGGGGCGCTATCTGATGAGCGTGACGCTCTCAAGCACGATGGGGCCCGGGGTGAAGCTTGATGCCATTGCGTTAGCCAAAGAATGGAGTTAGCCGAGGCGTCGTTGGTGGAAGGAGAATGGTTCGATTATGAATAAGGATGAAAAAGCGACAGCCGTTGCTGAGCTGACGGAGTCATTCGCTCGCGCGCGGCTTGCCATTGTCACCGAAAGTGCCGGGATTTCCGTCAACCAGGTTACGGAACTTCGCAAGCTATTACGAGGGGCCAAAGCCGAATTCAAGGTCGTGAAGAATACGTTGGCTGCCCGAGCTGCTGAGGGGACGATTCTTTCCGAGGTGAAGACCCACCTCAGGGGCCCGACAGGGCTGGTGATCGGCTACGATGACCCGGTGCTTCCGTCCAAGGTCCTTCGGGATTTTATTCTGGCGGAGAAGCGCGAACAGAAGATGAAGATCACCATCGGTGTGCTAGACGGCAAGGTCGTGCAGCCGGCTGAACTGGCCGCGGTTGCAAAGTTACCGCAGAGGGACGTTCTTATCGCGATGTTGTTGTCCGCCATGCAGGGACCAGTGCGCGGCCTGGTGTACACGCTCTACGCAGTGTTGTCGAAATTTGTGAGAGTCATAGCAGCCATTCAGGACAAACGAAAAGGAGAAGGGGATATGTCAACAACCACGACCAAATTGTCGCAAGAAGAATTAATCAAGGCCATCGAGACGATGAGTGTGCTCGATCTGGCGGAATTCGTGAAGGGGCTGGAGGCCCGATTCGGCGTAACGGCTGCCGCACCGGTTGCCGCCGCCGCTCCCGCAGCAGCCGGTGGCGCGGCCGTGGCTGCTGAGGAGAAGACAGCATTCGACGTCGTGCTTGTGTCGGCTCCGGCGGATAAGAAAATCCAGGTTATTAAGGTCGTCCGTGAACTTACCAGTCTCGGTCTAAAGGAAGCAAAGGATCTGGTAGAAGGTGCGCCGAAGCCGGTGAAGACAGGCGTCACGAAGGAGGAATGCGACGCCATGAAGAAGAAACTTGAAGAAAGTGGTGCCAAGATCGAGATCAAGTAGCGTCGACTTGGCCTGTTTCTAGTATTTGAGGGCGCTAGCGATATGCGAGCGCTTAAGCCTGATCATTGTAGTGGAGGACCTGCGAATGTCCGAAACGACTCTGCAAGAGTTCATTGAACGGAAAGACTACTCTCGTATTCATAGTAGCATTGAAATTCCCGATCTTATTGAGATTCAGAAGCGCTCCTATGAAGAATTCCTTCAGCGGGAAGTTGAGCCGGAACGTCGGAAAGATCATGGGCTCCAAGCAGCCTTGGCCAGTGTCTTTCCGATACCTGATTACAACAATACAGCGGTATTGGAGTTCACCAGCTATACCCTCGGCGCCCCTAAATATGATGAGCGGGAATGCCTTGAGCAGGGGATGACCTTCGCCGTTCCACTGAAGCTCCGGGTACGTTTGGTCGTGTTCGACAAGGAAGATAAAGGTTCCAAGAAAAAGGTGCTCGACGTTCGGGAACAGGAAGTCTACGTCGGGGAGTTGCCGCTCATGACGGAGCGTGGGACCTTCATTGTCAATGGAACAGAACGCGTGGTGGTCAGCCAGTTGCATCGTTCTCCCGGCGCATCCTTTACGCACGATAAGGGACGAACGCACTCCAGTGGAAAGGTGCTGTACTCGGCCAGGATCATCCCCTATCGCGGATCATGGCTGGATTTCGAATTCGATGCTCGCGATATTCTTTATGTTCGCATCGACCGTCGACGGAAAATGCCGACGACGATTCTATTGAAGGCCTTCGGGTATTCGAGCGACGATTTGCTTAAGATGTATTACCCGGTCGAGGAGATCCGGATCGTCAAGGGCAAGATGCTGCGGAAGCTCGACCCCGAGATTCATCATGGTTTGCGTTGTTCGGCCGAAGTGCTGGAAAAGAGCGGCAAGGAACCGTTGATACGGGAAGGTGCCAAGCTCACGAAGGGGCTCATTGCGAAACTCAAGGCGGCCGGCGTGAAAGAAATTCCGCTCGCACCGAGTGAATTGATCGGTCGTGCGGTTCTGACTGAACTGGTGGATTCCAAGAAGAACAAGATAGCCGAGAAAAATCAGCGGCTCACTCCTGAAATTGTCGAAGCGCTGATGGAGAGCGACATCGAAGAGTTCAAAGCGATCTACTTCGATACAGTTGCGTCGACACCGGTGATTCTCGATACTCTGGAAATGGACCGGACCGTCTCGAAAGAGGAGGCGATGGTCGAGATCTATCGCCGTTTGCGGCCGGGAGAAACACCTTCGGTCGATACCGCCCGAGCCCTCTTCGACAACCTGTTCATGAATTCCAAGCGGTACGATCTTTCGCCAGTCGGTCGGCTCAAGTTGAACAAGAAGCTGGGCCTCGATCTGCCGTTGGAGCAGCGCACGCTGACGGCACAGGATATGGTCGAAGTGATCCGTTATCTCGTGAACTTGAAATTGGGTAAGGGCGAAATCGACGACATTGACCACCTCGGCAATCGTCGTGTCCGTTCGGTCGGCGAGTTGTTGGAGAACCAATTCCGGCTCGGACTGGTCCGCATGGAGCGGAGCATCAAGGAACGCATGAACCTGCTCGATATGGAAACGGTACTGCCGCACGATTTGATCAACGCGAAGCCCGTGGTTGCCGCTGTGAAAGAGTTCTTCAGCAGCAGCCAGTTGTCTCAATTCATGGACCAAACGAATCCACTCGCGGAAATCACACACAAGCGGCGGCTTTCCGCACTCGGTCCCGGCGGGTTGACCAGGGAGCGGGCTGGGTTCGAAGTTCGCGACGTCCATCCCTCGCATTATAGCCGTATCTGCCCGATCGAAACGCCGGAAGGTCCGAACATCGGTTTGATTACGTCGCTCGCGACGTATGCGCGGATTAACAAGTTCGGGTTTATCGAAGCCCCCTATCGTAAAGTGGTGAAGGGGCGGGTTACCGATGAAATCGAGTTTCTTTCCGCGATCGAAGGGGACAGATATGTCATCGCGCAGGCGAACTCGAAAGTGGATGCCGCCGGTCGTCTGGTGTCGGAAACCATCTCGGCGCGGGCTGCCGGGGATTTCGTGACGTCCACCGCAGACAAGATCGAGTACATGGACGTGTCGCCGAAACAGGTCGTGAGCGTGGCGACGGCCTTGGTGCCGTTCCTGGAACATGACGATGCCAACCGTGCCTTGATGGGATCGAACATGCAGCGCCAGGCCGTCCCGTTGCTCAAGTCGGAAGCCCCGTTAGTTGGCACGGGAATGGAAACGGTGGTCGCACGTGACTCTGGCTATGTCGTGCAGGCCCGGCGTGCCGGTGTCGTGGAGAGCGTGGATGCGACGAGGATCGTCGTGCGTGCGGATTCGAAGGAAGGTCGAAAAAGGAACGATGCCGGTCTGGACGTATACGACCTGATCAAGTTTCAACGATCCAATCAAAGCACGACCATCACGCAGACACCGGTGGTGCGGCTTGGGCAGCCAGTGAAAGTGGGGCAAGTCTTGGCGGATGGCCCCGCCATCGATCATGGCGAACTGGCATTGGGAAAGAACGTACTCGTGGCATTCATGCCATGGGGTGGATACAACTTTGAAGACGCCATTTTGTTGAGCGAAAAGCTGGTGCGGGAGGATGCGTTTACCTCGATTCACATCGAGGAATTCGAGGTTGAGGCCCGCGACACGAAGTTGGGGAAAGAGGATATTACTCGCGACATCCCGAACGTGGGAGAAGAAGCGCTCCGCGACCTCGACGAAAGCGGCATTATCCGTATCGGGGCCGAGGTAAAGCCGGGAAATATTCTCGTCGGGAAGGTGACGCCGAAAGGCGAAACGCAGCTGACACCGGAGGAAAAGCTGCTGCGAGCTATCTTCGGAGAGAAAGCAGGCGATGTAAAGGACACATCGTTAACAGTGCCGCCCGGTGTCGAAGGTATTGTCGTCGACGTGAAAATCTTCTCGCGGAAAGGCCTTGATAAGGACGAACGATCCAAGAGCATCGAAAGCGAAGACGCGATGAAACTCCAACGTGACCACCACGAGGAGCTTCGTATCATCGACGAAGAAAAAACAAAGAAGATCAGAAAACTGCTGCTGGGAAAAGTAGTCGGCCGCGATCTAATGGATCCGGAGAGCGGCGATGTCATTCTCAAGAAAAAAGGCAAGCTGACCGCAGAGATTCTCAAACGGCTGCCGGATGAAACCGTCCGGTACATCATTCTGAGCGATCCCGACGAGCAAAAAGAGCTGGAAGACGTCGAGCGGCGCGCGAAGGAGCAAATTGAAATCCTTCAGACGTTGTACGACGAAAAGGTCGGGCGATTGAAGCGGGGCGATGAACTTCCGCCCGGCGTGATTAAGCTCGTCAAGGTCTACGTGTCGATGAAGCGCAAGATTCAGGTCGGCGATAAGATGGCCGGGCGTCATGGGAACAAGGGTGTTGTCTCTCGAATCCTGCCCGAAGAGGATATGCCGTGTTTGCCGGACGGGACACCGGTGGAAATCGTGCTGAATCCCCTTGGCGTGCCCTCACGTATGAATGTCGGTCAGATTCTGGAAACACACCTGGGATGGGCGACCAAGGCTTTGGGTATCAAGGTGGCGAGCCCGGTGTTCGACGGGGCATCGGAAACAGAGATTAAAGAACTGCTCAAGAAGGCAAACTTGCCGACCACCGGGCAAACCATGCTGATGGACGGCCGAACAGGAGAAATGTTCGGCAGCCCCGTTACAGTCGGGTACATGTATGTCTTAAAGCTCCACCACTTGGTCGACGACAAGATTCACGCGCGGTCGATCGGTCCCTATTCGCTCGTCACCCAGCAACCGCTCGGCGGCAAGGCGCAATTCGGCGGCCAGCGGTTGGGAGAAATGGAAGTTTGGGCGCTGCAAGCTTATGGCGCTGCATCCACGCTACAGGAGTTCTTGACGGTGAAATCGGACGATGTGCCGGGCCGATCGCGGATGTACGAAGCGGTCGTCAAGGGTGAACCCTTTCTGGAGCCCGGATTACCTGAGTCGTTTAATGTGTTGGTCAAAGAGCTGCAGAGTTTGGGTCTCGACGTCGAACTGGTCAAATCGCAAGACTAACCTATTTGTGTGCCGGTCTCAGTGCCGGCATCAGAGGAGGTCACTACCTTGGAAGGCGTCTATACATTATTTGAAAAGCCGCGCGATGCCGTGTCGTTCGATTCGATGCGGATACGGATCGCATCACCGGAAAAAATCCGGTCGTGGTCCTATGGTGAAGTGAAGAAACCGGAGACCATCAACTATCGGTCGTTCAAGCCGGAAAAAGACGGACTATTTTGCGCGAAAATATTTGGCCCGATCAAGGATTGGGAGTGCAATTGCGGCAAATACAAACGCATGAAGCACCGCGGCATCGTCTGTGACAAATGCGGTGTTGAAGTCATTCAGTCGAAAGTCCGCCGGGAGCGCATGGGCCATATCGAGCTTGCAGCGCCGGTGGCGCACATCTGGTTTCTGAAGGGCGTCCCGAGCAGGATCGGGACGTTGCTCGACATGAGCCTCAAGGGGCTGGAGCGGATCCTCTATTTCGAAAGCTATGTCTGCGTCGATCCAGGATCGACGGATTTGACAGAGAAGGAGTTGGTCTCGGAGGAAAAGCTTCGCCAGCTCCAATCCAGTTACAGTCCAGGTTCCTACAAGGTCGGCATCGGCGCTGATGCCATTCGAGAGCTGCTCCGAAAAATCGACATCAATGCCAAATGGGACGAGATCAAGGCGAAGGCGAAGACCTCGGCCTCCGCAGCGCTGAAAAAGAAATACGCGAAGCAACTGAAAGTCATCGAAGCTTTCCGCAAGTCTGGAAATATGCCTGAGTGGATGATCATGGATGTGATTCCGGTGTTGCCACCGGAATTGCGTCCGCTCGTACCTCTGGATGGCGGGCGCTTTGCGACGTCGGATCTGAACGATCTGTACCGCCGGGTCATCAATCGGAATAACCGGTTGAAACGCCTGATCGAGCTGAAGGCGCCGGGAGTGATCATCAGAAACGAAATGAGAATGTTGCAAGAGGCGGTCGACGCCCTCTTCGATAACGGTCGTCGCGGTCGGGCGATCCGAGGGCCAAACAAGCGGCCGCTCAAGTCCTTGAGCGATATGTTGAAGGGAAAGCAGGGGCGCTTTCGCCAGAACCTGCTTGGTAAGCGGGTCGATTATTCCGGCCGAACCGTTATCGTGGTTGGACCTGAGCTTCGACTGCACCAATGCGGGTTACCCAAGAAGATGGCGCTCGAGCTCTTCAAACCCTTTATTTTCCACAAGCTCGAGGAACGAGGGGCAGCGACCACAATCAAGAGCGCCAAGCGTCTGGTCGAAAAGGAACGGCCGGAAGTGTGGGACGTGCTGGACGAGGTGATTCGTGAACACCCTGTGTTGCTGAACCGCGCGCCGACGTTGCACCGTCTCGGTATCCAGGCGTTCGATCCCGTGTTGGTGGAGGGCAAGGCCATTCGTCTGCATCCGCTGGTCTGTGCGGCATTCAATGCCGACTTCGACGGGGACCAGATGGCAGTCCATGTTCCGTTGTCGGTGGAAGCGCAGGTTGAGGCACGCGTGCTGCTGATGTCGATCAATAACATCCTCTCGCCCGCTAACGGCAAGCCGATTGCGGTGCCGTCGCAGGACATGGTGCTCGGCTGTTATTGGCTCACAAAAGAACGAGCAGGAGCCAAGGGAGAGGGGAAAGTGTTCGGCTCACCGGAGGAAGTACGCATTGCGTTTGATTCGCGAGAATTGGAAGTGCATGCACGGATCAAGGTGCGGATCGAAGGGAGCCTGGTTCAGACCACCGTCGGGCGAGTCATCCTGTCGGACGTGCTCCCTCCCGGCTTGCCGTTTGCCAACGCGAATAAACTCATGACTAAGAAGGAGATGACCAAGCTCATCGATGCCGTCTATCGCCAGTGCGGTCACCGTGAAACGGTCACATTTCTCGATAAAGTCAAGGACACTGGGTTCGAGTATGCCACGCGAGCCGGCATCTCGATCTGCATCAACAACATGCATATTCCGACCAAGAAACAGGAATTGCTGGGGAGGGCTCAGCAGGAGGTCACAGAAATTGAACGCCAGTATGCCGAGGGATTGATCACCAACGGCGAACGCTATAACAAGGTGATCGACATCTGGGCCCATGTGACTGAACAGATTGCTAATGAAATGATGAAAGAATTGGGCGCGGGCGGCGATCCGAACAAGACCGAGGCGTTCAACCCGATTTTCATGATGGCGGATTCCGGTGCTCGCGGAAGCTCCCAACAGATCCGCCAGTTGGGCGGGATGCGCGGGTTGATGGCGAAACCATCCGGTGAAATCATCGAGACCCCGATTACGGCCAACTTCCGTGAAGGACTCACGGTGTTGCAGTACTTTATTTCGACTCACGGCGCCCGGAAGGGGTTGGCCGACACAGCATTGAAGACAGCCAACTCCGGTTATCTCACGCGGCGCCTGGTGGATATCGCACAGGATGTGATTATCAACGAAATCGACTGCGGCACCACCGACGGCATCATTGTGAGCGCATTGGTCGAGGGGGGCGAAATTATCCAGCCGATCGAAGAGCGGGTCTTGGGCCGGTTGGCCGCAGAAGATATTCGCGATCCGGTCACCGGTGAGATCATTGTGTCGTTCAACGAAGAGATCGACGAGGACAAGACAAAAGCAATCGTGGAGGCCGCGGTCGACCACGTCAAGATTCGTTCCGTTCTGACCTGCCAGTCCCGCCGAGGCGTCTGTCGATCGTGTTACGGGCGGGATTTGGCCCGCGGACGGTTGGTCGAGAAAGGAGAACCCGTCGGAGTTATCGCGGCGCAGTCGATCGGTGAGCCGGGAACACAGTTGACCATGCGGACATTCCACATCGGTGGAACGGCCAGCAAAGTGGTTGAGCAGACGGTGACCGAAGCGAAACATGCCGGCACCATCAAATTCATGAGCTTTGACGCCAAGAAGAACACCGACTTCTCCAATCCCGGGATTGCGGTTCAGAATAAGGAGGGTGAGTGGGTCGTGATGAATCGAAACGCGAAGATCGCCATTGTCGATGAGACAGGGCGAGAGCGCGAAAAGTACGGGGTCGTCTATGGCGCCAAGATCAAGGTAAAAAACGGCGGCCGTGTCGAGGTGGGTCAGAAATTGGTCGAATGGGACCCGTATTCACTGACCATTCTTACTGAGGTTGGCGGTAAGGTGGCGTACGGGGACATCATAGAGGGCGTTTCTATGAAGGAAGAGTTCGACGAAGTCACCGGGCTCTCCCGCAAGGTCATCGTCGAGCATAGTGGTGCAACATTGCGTCCACGCGTGTCGATCAAGGATGAGGGTGGAAAAACTGCCAAGGTTTCAGCGGCGGCAAATGTGGCTCGCTATCTGCTTCCGGTTGGCGCGCATATCTTCGTCGAAAAAGGTGCAGTGGTTACCCCTGGTGATGTGTTGGCGAAGATTCCACGGGAGACGACCAAGACCAAAGATATTACGGGTGGTCTGCCTCGGGTGGCTGAGTTGTTTGAGGCCAGAAAGCCGAAGGAGACGGCCGTCATCAGCGAGATCGACGGCGAAGTATCGTACGATGGTTTTGTGAAGGGTATGCGCAAGGTGCTGGTCAATAATAAGATGGGCGATGTCAAAGAATACTTCATACCCAAGGGCAAGCACGTCAACGTGCACGAGGGCGATTGGGTCAGGGCTGGGGAGCCGTTGATGGATGGCTCGGCCAATCCCCACGACATTCTCGATGTGCTGGGCCCCAACGAACTGCAAAAGTATCTCGTCGACGAAGTGCAGGATGTCTACCGACTGCAAGGTGTGACGATCAATGACAAGCACATCGAGATCATTGTGCGGCAGATGCTGCGCAAGGTCAGAATTGAAGATCCCGGCGATACGGAATTTTTGCCCGGCAGTCAAGTCAGCAAGATGTTGTTTGACGAAGAAAATGAGCGAGTGTTAGCCAAGAGTGGGCAGCCGGGTCTTGGGAAGCCGGTGCTGCTGGGTATTACCAAAGCGGCATTGACTACCGACAGCTTTATCTCGGCAGCATCATTCCAGGAGACCACACGAGTGCTGACAGAAGCAGCGATCAATGGGCGCGTCGATAATTTATTGGGTCTGAAAGAAAATGTAATCGTCGGACGGTTGATTCCAGCTGGAACAGGCTTCGAAGAATATCGAGACACTTTCGTTGTTAGTCCTAAGCCCGAACCCGCGATTGTCGGTCAGGGAGATGCTGCGACACTTACGCACGAGGGTGTCGCGACGGGACCGGGAGAGCCTGCTCACTCATAATGACCGCGGTGTCTGTGGAAGGCTTGACACCGCGGTCAATGCTCACTACAATCGTCCGGCTTTGCCCTTGAAGGGCGGATGAAAGCGGTCAAACTGTGCCGAAAGCGAAGTACTCATGCCAACGATTAATCAGTTAGTCAGAAAAGGACGCCGGTTAGCGTATGCGAAAACGAAAAGCCCTGCACTCAAGTCCTGTCCACAGAAACGCGGCGTGTGTTTACGAGTCTATACCTCAACCCCTAAGAAGCCGAACTCGGCGCTTCGGAAAGTTGCGCGTGTCCGGTTGACGAATGGAATGGAAGTCACGACATATATCCCTGGTGTCGGACACAACCTCCAAGAACACTCCATTGTGCTCGTGCGCGGAGGCCGCGTGAAGGATTTGCCGGGTGTGCGATACCACATTGTCAGAGGAGCGCTTGACGCTGTCGGTGTAGCGGATCGCAAGCAGAGTCGTTCGAAGTACGGAGCGAAACGTCCCAAGTAGATGCGTATCACAGTTGGTCACGAGAGACCATGACACATGCCACGAACTAGGTTTTTAGACCACCGCGACCCTCTCCCTGATGTGCGATACAGGGATAAGCTCGTCGGCAAGTTTTTGAATATCCTGATGTCGAGCGGAAAAAAGAGCACAGCCGAGCGCATTTGCTACGGGGCCTTCGATGTCATTCAGGAGAAGACCGGCAACGATCCACTTAAAGTATTCCGGTCGGCGATTGACAACGTGAAGCCGATCGTAGAGGTGAAATCGCGCCGAGTGGGCGGCGCCTCGTATCAGGTGCCGGTAGAAATTCGTCCGGCTCGCCGGATGTCGCTGGCGCTTCGATGGTTAGCGGAGTACTCGCGTTCTCGCGGCGGTAAGAGCATGCGGGAAAAGCTCGCTGCTGAGTTGCTGGACGCGTCGAACAATACAGGGGCGGCGGTTAAGAAGCGGGAAGACGTGCATCGAATGGCAGAGGCCAATAAGGCCTTCGCTCACTATCGCTGGTAGCGTCGTTCTGTGCTGCAGCTTGGCCGTGCTGTGATCCGCTTACACTCGCCCGTGTAAGCAGATCGCAGCGTTTCACTGGCTCAGGTTGCGGCATCTATATTTTTAGGGGAAGTACGTGGCTCGTCAATCACCATTAGAGCAGACTCGTAATATCGGCATCATGGCCCACATTGATGCCGGTAAAACGACAACGACCGAGCGCATCCTTTTCTACACCGGGATCTCCCATAAGATGGGTGAGGTTCACGAAGGGGCTGCGACGATGGATTGGATGGAGCAGGAAAGAGAGCGCGGCATTACGATTACAGCTGCTGCGACGACGTGTTTCTGGCGAGACCATCGCATCAATATCATCGATACTCCCGGTCACGTCGATTTTACGATAGAGGTCGAAAGGTCGCTTCGAGTGCTCGACGGAGCTGTGGCTGTGTTTGATTCCGTGCAGGGGGTTGAACCGCAATCTGAAACGGTTTGGCGGCAAGCCGATAAATACAGTGTGCCGAGGATCGCGTTCATGAACAAGATGGACCGAATCGGCGCAGATTTTTACGTCAGTGTACAGACAATGATCGATCGGTTGGGAGCAAACCCTGTTCCGATTCAGATCCCCATCGGTCGAGAATCTGATTTCCGGGGGTCGATCGATCTCGTAACCATGAAGGCCTATCTCTATGACGATGAAACGCTCGGCGCCAAGTATGTCGTCGACGAGATCCCTGCCGACCTGCTGGACCGGGCCAAGGAATACCGCGAGAAGATGCTGGATGCCGTCGCCGAGTTCGATGAGCAGGCAATGGAGAAGTATCTCAATGGTCAGAGCTTAACGGAGGAAGAGATCAGGCGAGCCATTCGCGCTGGTGTCATTTCGCTCAAGATGACTCCGATTTTGTGCGGATCAGCCTTCAAAAATAAGGGCGTTCAGCAGTTGTTGGACGGGGTTGTGGATTTTCTTCCTTCCCCACTCGATGTCGGGTCAGTCACCGGGCTAGACTCGAACACCGAACAGGAAGTAAAGCGACGGCCATCAGACAGTGAGCCGTTTGCTGCGTTAGCTTTCAAGATTATGACGGATCCGTTCGCGGGGCAGCTTACTTTTTTGCGGGTGTATTCGGGCACACTCAAGACGGGAACGTCCGTGGCGAATGTGACGAAGGGGACAAGGGATCGCGTCGGACGTCTCCTGAAGATGCATGCGAACAAACGGGAAGATATTGATGTGGCCTATGCGGGTGACATTGTTGCCGCTGTCGGATTGAAAGGAGCCACGACCGGGGACACGTTGGCGGATGAAAAGCAACCGGTGTTGCTCGAGGTGATGAAATTTCCCGAACCGGTCATCGCAATGGCGATTGAGCCGAAAACGAAACAGGATCAAGAGAAGATGGGGTTCGCGCTCCAGAAGTTGGCACAGGAGGATCCTTCGTTCAGGGTGAAGACGGACGAAGAAACCGCTCAGACTATCATTGCAGGGATGGGGGAGCTGCATCTGGAAATCATCGTTGATCGCATGCTGCGAGAATTCAAAGTGGAAGCCAATGTCGGAAAGCCAGAGGTGGCTTTTCGAGAGACGATTCGCCAAAAAGCTGAAGCTGAAGCGAAATACGTTAAGCAGACCGGTGGTCGCGGCCAGTATGGACATGTGGTGTTGACGGTCGAACCGGCTGAATCGGGCAAAGGTTTGGAGTTCATCAATAAGACTGTCGGGGGCTCTATTCCCAAAGAGTTCATTCCGGCGATCGAAAAGGGTGTGAAGGAGCGGCTTGATTCAGGGGTGATCGCGGGGTATCCGCTTCGCGATGTTCGGGTCATAGTGATCGACGGCTCGTATCATGACGTCGACTCCAATGAAATGGCATTCAAAATCGCCGGCTCGATGGCATTTCTCGATGCCTGTAAGAAAGCTGACCCGGTGTTGCTTGAGCCGATTATGAAGGTGGAGGTTGTCGTTCCTCAGGAATTTATGGGCGATGTGATCGGCAATTTGAATGGGCGTCGCGGCAAGATCCAGGGAATGAAGGGGCGAGCTGGTGCGCAGACCATTGAGGCATCGGTGCCCCTCAGCGAAATGTTCGGGTATGCGACCGATCTTCGGTCCAGAACCCAGGGTCGTGCGACCTATAGTATGGAGTTCGACCGCTACGAGCCGGTTCCCCGGCAGATTTCAGAGGCCATCATAGCCAAGTATCGAGGTGAGTAAGCGAATTGATTCTTGAGTGAGGACGGAAGGGAGCGGGTATGGCGAAGGCGAAATATGAGCGGCGGAAGCCGCACGTGAATATCGGGACGATCGGGCACGTGGACCACGGGAAGACGACGTTGACGGCGGCGTTGACGAAGGTGTCGGCGGAGAAGGGG
>Ga0187892_10007654_pt1 | contig 15261 bp, 15 predicted proteins | sample MA1701073metaG_FD_139345 | JGI IMG/M metagenome (GOLD analysis project Ga0187892, IMG submission 139345) | Bio-ooze microbial communities from a basaltic lava cave in the Kipuka Kanohina Cave System on the Island of Hawaii, USA - MA170107-3 metaG ... | reverse complement strand
TCGACTATTTCGCGCAGGCGCTTTATCTGCTCCTTCATGCCTCCTATCTCTTCATAGGTCACGCGGGGTTTTCTGTCGGTGGTCGTTTCAGCCATGATGGAAAGCCTGGTGGACCTCTCTATTCTCGCGACAGACTTTGGGGCCACCTTTTCGATCTTAAAGTCCATCTGGTTGCCCAAGATTACAACCGAGATCTCGTCGCCCTCGTTTACCGGGAAACCCTTTAGCCTGTTCTTTACAAAATCACAAAATTCCTTGTCGACTGTAATGCTGGTGTCCCCAAGTGGCATCAGGGTTACGCTCTTGGCCTGCTTGCAGTCGATCTTTTTCAAGTTAAGCAGATCGTTAATGCCCACGCCGGCGTTCTTCCTTGTCTGGCCATCTATTCTAATGATGTCGGTTTCCTTTTCCTCTTCGTCAGCAGGCCAGGCGGTAACCGCTGTGGCGCGCTTTCCAGCGAGCTCGACGACCTCTCCGGGCTGGATTCCTGCATTTTCCATGTGATGAGGATCTATCCTGGCCCTCCTCTTGCCAACGTCCCTGTGCTTGGCTTCGGCTACACGCAGCTGAATCGGCGACGGTTCTTCGCCTCCGGAACGCGCCTTTTTCAATCAAAAGCACCTGGCATGGTAGCCTTACTTCATTTTTACCGATTGCCTGCTGATGTTCATGACTTCGATCTCTCCAACGCCCTCGACCTGCTTTATAGAGTCTTCCAGCTTGTCCATCTGTCCTTCAGCATCCTCAAGCAGAAAGTCGCCAACTATTGCCTTTAGGCCAAAGGCTATAGGTTCCATTGCATGGCCCTTCATTTCCATCCCGTCCGGCATGGACGTCCTGATGGTCTTGATAACCGAGTCGAGATCTGACTCTGCTTCCGCAGGAAGTATTCTTATTCTGGCGACAAGTCGTGCCATTGCTAAGGCCCCTCAAAACCGCATCCCACGCATTTGTACGGTCTTGCAAATTCACGGCAACTTTCGCATCGCCACAGAAGCACATATCCGCAGTTTGGGCAATAGTACTTCACACATTCATCATTAGGCATAATCGGTCTGCTGCATGACGAGCAGACTGGTAATTGCAATGGTTTGGACATACACGCTCTCTCTTAGATCAACCGAATTTATAGTTTATCAAAATAGATTTACAACGAACAACAAGCCTAGCAGTTATTGATTCAAAAAATGACCAGAATGTACAACAGAAACGTAATACATAAAGCTAACTTGTCACTTGATGTAATACATCGACGAAATCAAGATACGATTGTCGCTCAAAAAGTTAGGGGTAGGCCTGACGGTACGACGGTTACTACTGCCATACCTGGAAAGATAGCTCATCCATTGCAACTGAAACCTGGGGACAGTGTATAATGGGTTTTGGCGACAGAAGGATACGCTACGTATGCAAAAATGATGAAGGCTCCAGACTAGCATAGCCACATCGATGATCGAGATTAGAGTGTGTAGTCAGGGATCGAAGGCGTTCTAGCGAATAGCGTCTGGGTGGTTCCAGAATACTTTTTCACCTTTTCTAGAAAATCGCAACCATGGTCTTCGGAGAAATTGGGATAATATCATCGAATTTTACCTAGATTTATTTTGCATTTATGTTCTATCAATCAAAATTGCAAATTTATCATGTGTTGCCGAATAATGCTTAATTAATTGCATGTAGAAAGCAAATCATTAAGAAAATGGCATCAAGAATGGTCCTCCTCTGGGCTGGAATTGCCCTCGCAGTAGCGATCGCAGTAATAGTTGGTCTCGGATTTTCTCAAACCGCACCAGCCTCTCCTGTTTTACCTGATTCTCAGAATGGCCAAAACATAAGCGAGATTACCGGAACGGAAAAAGTCAATTTGCGACTGAAATGGCTACATCAGGCGCAGTTTTCAGGATTCTATACCGCTGACCAAAAAGGATTTTATGAAAAGAACGGCCTCGATGTTACGATCAACCCGGGCGGCGTAGATTTTCCAGCAGTACAGATGGTGGCTAGTGGTTCGGAACACTTTGGGGTCACTGGCGCGGATCAGATACTTATTGCTCGCGAGAAGGGGGTTCCGCTTGTTGCACTGGCGGTCATCTATAGGGAAAGTCCGTTTGTGTTATTTGCACTTGAAGAATCTGGTATATCCCAGCCAAGCGATTTCGTTGGCAAGAACGTTGGAATAAAGCTTGGGGGTAACGAAGAATTGACTTATAGGGCCATGATGCGGGGCGCAAACATTGATACCACCCAAGTCAACGAGGTTCCGGTAAAGTTCGATATCAGTCCACTTTTGAGTGGCCAGGTCGACGTGTGGCCTGGATACGCCATCAACGAACCTATAACAGCTGAGGAAAAAGGCTATCCCGTGAATCTCATCTGGCCAAGGGATTATGGAGTGAATCTATATGCTGATACGCTCTTCACTACCGAGGGAATGATCGAGAAGAATCCTGACGTAGTGAGGAGATTTGTAATCGCAACTCTTCAGGGGTGGAACTACGCGTATGACAATCCAGATGAGGCAGTATCCTACACTCTGAAGTATTCCGACACTCTAACGAAGGAGCACGAGACACTCATGATGCAGGCCAGCCTTCCATTACTAAAGCCAGAGGGCCGAACGATAGGACAAATTGACGTTCAAGTTTTGGAAGGAATGCAAGCATTGCTGCTGGATAATGGATACATGAAGCAGGAAATAGACCTGGAGAAAGCTTACACCAATAGGTTCGTTCAATAGGCAGCAGGTGGAAACAATGAGCACGCTCGTCCAGGTAAAGGAACTCTCAAAACGTTTTGGGAAGCTTGTAGTCTACGAAGAACTAAACTTCAGCGTGCAGGATGGTGAATTTGTTTCCATAATCGGACCTAGCGGCTGCGGAAAAACAACCTTGCTGCGAATCCTAGGAGGACTGATACAACCTTCATCAGGATATGTGCAAATAAGAGAAAGACCTGTGAAGACAGCTCTTGCGGCGAGAGAACTCGGGTTCGTTTTTCAAAACCCTGTTCTACTTCCATGGCGGACAGCGGAACAAAATGTAGCACTCCCCCTTGAAATTGTCGGATCCAAAACACAAGCTTCGACCCCCCGTGAGCTCTTGAAGATCGTCGGACTTGAAGGCTTCGAGACAGCACTTCCAAAAGAATTGAGCGGAGGAATGGCACAACGCGTTGCTATTGCCAGAGCACTGGCATTCAAACCCGCTATATTGTTCATGGACGAACCATTCGGAGCTCTAGATGAAATTACTAGAAATCGCATGAATATAGAGTTATTGAGAATATGGAAGGAAGAAAGAGCGTCGATTTCAAGTATTATTTTTGTGACACACTCCATCCCAGAGGCCGTATTCATGTCTGATAGAGTAATCGTCCTATCGACGCGACCCACCAGGATTGAAGAAACTCTAACCGTCGACTTACCTAGACCTAGGACAGCCTCAACAAAAAACTCTGACAGATACATCAAGCACGTGGAACACCTTCGCAAGGTGATAGGGGAGTACTAGAAGTGTTGCGACCAGAATCCCATCAACCATTGTTCAAGGCCAAGTCGGCGAGGAAAGGGATCGAAACAATTGGTGTCCCCATATTGTTCTCCTTAGGGATTTTTGCAGTATGGGAAATGATCATCATGGCCTTCAACATTCCTGCTTACCTGCTGCCTCCTCCATCGATGATATTCGTAGAAATCGGAACAAACTTCGGATCCCTGATGGGTCATATGGGTCTCACTATGTTAGAGGCCACCGGCGGCTATGCCATGGGGAATGCCATGGGATTCGGTCTGGCAATTCTCTTCGCGCACTCGAAATATGTCGAAAAGGGGTTGTATCCTTACGCAATAGCCCTAAAGACTACGCCCATAATAGCTATGGCTCCGCTTCTGGTTCTCTGGTTAGGAACCGGTTTTGAATCAAAGGTCGCAACTGCAGCTCTCATCTGTTTCTTCCCGATCATCGTAAATACGGTTAAAGGACTGCACTCGGTTGATAGCGATGCCATCGACCTATTTAGATCGTACCGCGCAAATCGTTTTCAGATTTTTACAAAGCTAAGTTTGCCGATGGCGCTGCCGTACATCTTCTCTGCGCTCAAGATAGCCACAGGCCTCAGTGTGGTCGGTGCCGTCGTCGGAGAATTTGTTGGTGCGAACGAAGGAATAGGCTATGTAATCCTTGTCTCATCATATCATCTAGAAACCGTGACGATGTTCGCAGCCATAATCGTAAGCGCCGTTGGCGGTATCACGTTCTTCGCCGCAATCAGCCTGCTGGAGAAGAAGATCATCTATTGGCAGAAAGGAATCGAAACTGCCTAGGAAAGCCATCAGACAAAAATCAAAAAAGCACATGGTGAATAGGAATAACAGTCACAAAAAACATCGTGAAAAAGGGTTTCTTCAGGGATTCTGTACAAATGATGTTACTCACTCAAGAATTGAAGAGGGATGGTGGTCTCATGGATGCAGCGATAGTAATGGGGACCACACTGAACAAGGACACATTGATGCGATGCGGGCTGCTTACACACGAAGGAGAGAAAGCCGGTGAAAGCGATACTATTATCTCTATAACATGCGCGGACCAACCCTCACTGAAGACAGCGCTTGAAAGGGCAGAAGCACTGCTATCACGGAATCCGGAGCAAACCAAGTCCGACTTTTCGAACGTTGAGAGCGCCTTAAATGCTTCAAGAGGCACAACGGTGGCGACTTTGTCAATTCCCGGTCAGTTTGTAAAAGAAGTGGCTTCCAAAATGATTGAAAAGAATCTGCACGTTTTCGTTTTCAGCGATCACGTGCCCTTGAAAGATGAGATCGATCTAAAGGTTGCAGCAGTTAAGAACAATCTACTCTTCATGGGACCAGAGGCCGGGACATCGATCATTAACGGAACAGTTCTGGGATTCGGGAACTTGATAAGAAAAGGGAATATCGGCATCATTGGTGCCTCCGGTACGGGAATCCAAGAATCGAGTACCTTGTTGCACCTTTGTGGATCCGGAATAAGTCATGCAATTGGCGTAGGGGGCCGGGACATGAACAAGGAAGTTAACGGCATAATGACTCTTCAAGCTATTACGGCACTTGAAGAGGATCAAAATACGAATGCTATCATGGTCGTTTCGAAACCAGTGGATTCAAAGATGCGAGACAAGATTGTGAATGTAGTTATGAAAAGGTCGATGAAGAAATATGTTTTTTGTTTCATAGGGGATTCTGAAAGACTTGAAGATACCAAAGAAGTCAGGTATGCCAGATCAATTCAGAGTTCTGTTCTTAGGATCCTGGAACTCGTTGACAAGCCAAGGTTTGAGGCGAGCAGACGGAGATTCGAGAGGGAAGCTAAGGCTAGTATAGGTTTTGCCAACAATCTATCAGAAACCTTGATTACTAGACAGAATTATGTGCGCGGATTGTTCGCTGGCGGTACACTTTGCTACGAATCTAAAGCAATTCTCGAAGAGATACTGGGACCAGTTTTCTCTAATCTTTCTGCGAATTCGCGTTTTCATTTACAAGGACGAGATGAAAGTAGAAAGAACACCTTAATAGACTTCGGAGAGGGAGAGTTTACTTTAGCGCGACCACACCCAATAATCGATCCATCTTTCCGCATCGAGCGTCTAATGCAAGAAGCAAGAGACCCGTCGGTTGGAGTGATAATCCTGGATCTAATAGCAGGATACGGCGTTTCCAAGGACTCGATCGAGTTGTTTTCAAGAGCGATCAGCGAAGCTATAGAAACCGCGGGAAAGGCTAACAGGACCCTCCCCATCTTCCTTTATGTTTGCGGGACAGAAGGAGAGATATCACCAAGTGATATTGATTCATTAAGAGATAGCGGGGCTCAGGTTTTCACATCTAACGCGTTGATGGCATTAACCGCGGGACTGGTCCTCAGAAAACCGCATAGGCATCTATTGCGAAGGCTAGCAAATGACTACTTGGGGGTCGACATCAAATGAAAATCCCAGATAGAATGGTGATAGTAAACGTAGGCGCACGAATTTTCTACGACACTGCAATCAGTCAGAAGGCTGACGCCGTTCACGTTAACTGGCGACCGACTATCAAGCTTGAGAAAGACCTAGAGGCTATTCTGCGGCGGATAGGGGGTTAACCAATAGTGAAATCTATAGGAATAATTGATCAAATAGCAATTGCGAATATGGAAGCGGTTGGCAAAATGATAAATTCCGAACCCGAACTCGTCGGCGTTGACACAGCGGTTAAATGCATACCCGGATTTAAATCGAAAATGATCCTTCATGCCGGCCCTCCGATAGAGTGGCAGGATATGTGTGGCGCATTGAAGGGAGCTATCATTGGTGCAGTCCTTCATGAAGGTTGGTGTGAAAATACCTCAGAAGCTGAAAGACTTATTGAATCTGGGGAAATAGACTTTGAACCCTGCCATAATCATTCCGCGGTTGGACCCATGGCTGGGGTCATCTCTCCAAGCATGCCAGTCTTCGTAATTAAGGATAAGAAGGACAATCGACATGCATTTACAAATTTTAATGAAGGGTTGGGCAAAGCACTGAGGTTCGGTGCGTTTGATCGCGAAGTAATGACCAAACTAGAATGGATGAAGTCGAAGCTCGCGCCTATCCTAAAAGAAGTACTGAACACTATCGTGTCTGATAAGGGAGGCATCGCGTTGAAGCCAATAATCGCTCAAGCGCTACAGATGGGAGATGAATGCCACAATAGAAATCTGGCTGGTACTTCTTTGTTACTCCGTGAGCTAATACCCGTTTTGATATCAATCGTCGATAAGGATGATGCCGTCGAATGTTATTCATTCATCAATTGCAACAATCATTTCTTCTTAAACTTGGTACTGGCAGCCTGCAAATGTATGGCAGACGCTGGTCACGGCGTGGCATACAGCACGGTGGTTACGGCCATAGCTCGCAACGGAACAAATGTTGGACTACGAGTGTCTGGTGTAGGAGATGAATGGTTCACCGGTCCGGCCCCTATTCCAGAAGGATTGTACTTTCCAGGCTTCTCAAAAAAGGATGCAAATCCCGACATGGGCGATAGTACTATCACAGAAACTGTCGGATTGGGCGGAGCCGCCATGGCGGCTAGCCCTTCGATAGTAAAATTCGTTGGCGGGAACACGCAAGACGCGCTTGAAATGACAAAGACGTATAAGCTGATATCCATCTTACAACACCGTCACTTTACTATCCCATACATGGACTTTGAAGGAACCCCTATTGGAATTGATATCCGCAAGGTTCTCAGGACTGGAATTACTCCAAGAGCTAACACGGGAATAGCCCATAAGTGTCCTGGCGTAGGTCAAATTGGGGCCGGAATCGTAACACTACCGATAGAACCTTTCGAGAAAGCGTTGTACGAGTATGTGAGGAAATATGAAATCTAGCCAGTTGGAATACAACATACCAACGCAGGGAATAATAGACGAGCTATTGATTTCGCGCATATGCCACTCTAAATTCCTTCTCAGAGATTTTAGTACCTCGTTGGAAGATTTGAAGAGTTCAATCGCCGAAAAAGGATTACTTCATCCGATACTAGTAAGACCGATCGGAGAAAAATTCGAGGTTATTGCTGGAAACAGGAGGCTTGCAGCGTGTAAAGACTTGGCGTTCAAGCGAATAACTTGTCACGTACTCGACCTCGAGGATAAGGATGCTTTTGAGGTGTCTCTTATGGAAAATCTTCAGCATCGAACACTGAATGCCATCGAGGAAGCTACGGCCTTCAAGAGGTACGTGGCTGAATATGGTTGGGGTGGAATTTCGGAATTAGCCAGAAAGATCGGAAAAAGTCATTCTTATGTAAGTAACAGGATCCGGCTACTTGACCTTCCAAAAGAAGTACTTGACAAGATTGTTTGCCGGCAGACAAATCCAGGGGTGATTCAAGAAGTTCTCGGGCTCGCAAATGACCAAAAGAGGCAGGCTCTTGCCGAAGAGATCCTGGAACATGGTCTCACTAGGGCGGAAGTGCGGAGGAAGCTTCAGGACGAAAAGAATTCTGAAATCGATAGCATGACAAGTACGCATCTACCCTCGCAAAAAGAAATGGAGCTTCGAGAAAAGGATAAGGCGGTTCTTCGTTTCGTTACTTCGCTAAGAATTGCTCTAATGAGACTGGATGATACTCTGGATGGATTAGACAGAAACGACTGGACTTTGTGGCAGGTCCTCATGCACTATAGATCGACACTTCACAAGAGTATTGACGAGCTAATAATCCTAAGGAAGAAGAGTAGGATCTATCATGACAAGTTGGAATCAATTTCTTGACTGCCAGAACGCAATAGATTCGTGCGATAGAGCTGATCTCAGATTTTATCATACGGCCGGCCATTCATTACATGCAAAATTGAAATCAAGGAAAGGAGAATCTTGCAAGTGAAAATCGGTGTCTACAGGGTTGCAATGAATGGTCCAGATGATCTGCGTGGATTGGAGCATCTCATCAAAAGCGGAACAATTGTAACCGAAGAAATCATTGCGGTAATTGCGAAAACAGAAGGCAATGGTAACGTTAACGATTTTACCAGAGGATTTACTACATTGGCCATCCAAAATCTTTTTTCAGAATTATTGAAATTACGACCCAATCAAATTGCAGAGAGAGTTTCTATCGTCTGCTCAGGTGGCTGTGAGGGGGTCATGAGTCCGCATGCGACCATCTTTACGAAGAGTAGAGAGGTAGGTCAGCAGGATGGGTTGAAGAGACTTGCGGTGGGTGTAAGAAATACCCGCTATTTGCTTCCAAATGAGATTGGTACTCAAGTCCAATCAGAAGTTGTGGCCGATGCGGTTCATGAAGCTATGGTAGATGCAAGAATTGAAGATGCATCCGACGTTCACTACGTCCAAGTAAAATGCCCTCTTCTGACTTCGGATAGAATAAGGAAAACCAGAGAGCATGGCGAGCAGGTGGTAACTAATGATTCCCTGAAGTCGATGGCATTTTCGCGAGGAGCGTCGGCGCTTGGTGTGGCTATGGCTCTAAACGAGGTAGATCGAGCCAAGATAACCGACTCTGCAATTTGTAACGATTGGAGCCTCTACTCGAACGTGGCGTCGACCTCTGCGGGGCTTGAGCTGAATAATAATGAGATTGTTGTTATGGGCAATTCGTCTAACTCAGGCAGTGATTTCATGATCGGTCACAGCGTGATGCAGGATGCAATTGATATCGATGCGGTCAAGTCGGCGCTAAAGAATGTTGGTATTGATGCTGATCCTTATGTCAGCAGGAAGGACGCATCACGCTTGATTAATGTGTTTGCCAAAGCGGGAGCTCATCCATCCGGAGAAGTACGCGGCCGCAGAACGACCATGCTTACAGACTCTGATATTGGCAGTACGAGACATGCACGTGCAGTTGTGAACGCAGTCATCGCGGCAATCACGGGAGATTCTATGGTCTATGTCTCTGGAGGGTCAGAGCATCAGGGTCCGCTAGGCGGTGGTCCGATAGCTGCGATAGCGAGGCTTTGACTTGTGAGTATGGAACGTAATTCCGAGCCTGCAGGTCACTCGACCAAGACAAAGAAAAAAGTAGTTATCGCACTAGGTGGCAACGCGATTATCGAGAATGGTCAGTCAGGTTCCTTTGAAGAACAACTATGCAACATACGCAGAACTGCGACCCGAATCGCATCAATGACCACAAAAGCAAGTGATTTTGAGATAGTTATCTTGACCCATGGGAACGGACCTCAAGTTGGCAACATAGCGCTTCAACAGGATACCGCATCCGCCAAAGTACCGCGTCAACCTCTTCATGCCCTGATCGCGATGACTCAAGGTCAGCTCGGCTACTTGATGCAACAAGCATTGCAGAATGAATTCATGAAGGTAGGTCTGAAAAGACCCGTGGTAAGCATAGTAACTCAAGTTGTAGTCGATAAGGGCGACCCGGAATTCTTCAAAGAGACTCCATCCAAGCCCATTGGTCCGTTCTATACGCCGGAAGAAGCAAGGAGAATGGCAGAGAATAGTCAATACATCATAACCAAAGTAAAGCCTTCCGGTAGGCGTGTATGGCGCCGAGTTGTGCCTTCACCCACTCCCTTGCGGATCGTTGAGTCTAGAGTAATTACGAAGCTCGTAGAGGACGGCTGTCTTGTAATAGCGAGCGGAGGAGGAGGGATTCCCGTCACGCTTGATGGCGGCGGTTACATAGGCGTTGATGGAGTGATCGACAAGGACTTGGTGGCAGGATTGCTTGGCAAGTCGATAGGCGCATCAATTTTACTTATTCTTACAGATATCGATAAGGTAAAGCTGAATTTCGGCAAGCCAAATGAAGTAGCGATATCCGAACTTAGCCTCGAGGAGGCCAAAAGGTACCTCATGGATGGTCAGTTTCTAGAAGGAAGCATGGGTCCTAAGATTAAATCGTCAATAGGGTTTCTAGAAACTGGAGGAGAAGTCGCGATCATTGCTTCGATTGATAATGCTAACGCTGCACTTCACGGCGAGGCGGGCACCCGAATAGTCAGTACTAGGGTCTGAATCTGAATTTGGACAGGAGGTCTTCACAATATTCTTTCTCTTTGCCGTAAGTCGTCGCAAATACAACACCTACGGCTGCATCTATCCCGCTAGAATGACCTAATGCAAGTAGGGCTTGGATATAATCTGAAAGCTCACTCTCAAATCCAGATAACAGGCCGACTGCAAGATTCTCGACGGGCTCTACTACCAAGCCATCCTGCGCGTATTCTATGAATTTTCTGCTATGCCAGGATGTTTCATTGTCTATTGCGAATTTCAAATCAGCCAAGATCTCTTTGCCACCTGTTGCCTGCAAAAAAAAGAGAAAACCTGCGACAAAATCGTCACCTGAAGGAGTAGCCCCACTACCGAGTCCGACTAGCCCGCGAATCGCGCTTTGCAATCCACCCGCATCCATTTTGGCCGACGAAAGAGTCACTTTTCTTATTCTCTGAGAAAACGCGTCGAAAAAGAAGGATTCGGAATCTATTATGCTGCCCTTTAAGTCCAACGAAGAGAGAACATTAGCCATAGAGAGCACACGATAGCAAAGTCCATCCGTTCTGGTAAAATCCCTATTAGACCTATAGATCGGTGCATCTTTAGTAGATATGGACAAATCACCAATCCTCAACGTGAGGTCGTCCTTGTAAACGGGGTCGTGAGGCTTGACGCCACCAAAATCAATGCCTTTAACGTTCAGGTTCATGGGGCCCTTAGTCTTGTGGGATGTGACACAAACCAGATCGTCATGGACTGTCCGAAGATAAACCGTATGCTTGAATATATGGGATATGTTGCCTACTATGCCTTCTTTGTATCCCATCACCTTCGTGATAAGCTCTCCAACTGAGAGCACGAGTATCCCCATCGCCATTAGGAAGTAGAGACCATATGCCGTAAATACTATCCTGATGTTATCATAGAGGACGTTGAAGGTCGGTCGAATTGCGAATCCATCTTCAGAATCATATGTTTTGATACATGGAGATCACGCAATTATGCGGGGTGAAGTTGAATCCGAGCTAGGAATTACCCTGCCAAGTACTATTGAAGAGTTTCTGCTTGGAGAGTTTGCACATAAGATCGAACGCTTAGAATCCAAATTGCAGTTTACTCACAACTTGGACAACTTTCAATTCCTACATCCCATTTCCAATCCTAAAAAGATAATCTTCCTTAATTTCAACTATAAAGACCAGAGCGGTTGGATAAGATTTGGTAAGACTTCGCCCATAGAACCTGTATTCTATCTTAAACCAAATACTTGCCTTAACGGACCATTTGAGAAAATATTATGTCCGGAATTTGTAACACACTTGGATTTTGAAGGAGAGATGGCGTTCGTGATAGGAAAGAAGTGTAAAAATGTATCCGAAAGGGATGCTCTCTTTGCTATTTGCGGGTACATGGCCATGAATGATGTCTCCGCGCGGGATATCCAATACATGGATATTCAGGTCAGCCGCAGTAAATGCTTTGATACATTTGCTCCCTGTGGACCATGGATAACTACGCGTAACGAAGTTCAAGACCCGAATGACCTACGGGTGGTCACCAAAATCAATGGAGAAGTGCGACAAGATTCAAGAACTTCGAATATGGTCTTGAGGGTCGAAGAAATAGTCTCAAAACTGAGTAAGGTGATGACGTTGGAACCCGGAGACATCGTTTCCACTGGGACCCCTATGGGCTCTATTCTTTCGAGTCACGGAATGAAACCATGGCTAAAGAACGATGACCTAATCGAGGTTGAGGTTGAAGGTCTCGGCGCAATAAGAAATCAAGTTCATTTTGAAACTGACTTCTTAATGCGCGATACACGTTAGAGGCCTTTTGGCTGCTGCTTCAGGGACGCTCGTCGATTCAAGGCTGAATGCTTATTGCAAGCACCGGAAGACAAATGTGCCAGCGATACACGTTATTGTAAAAAATTTTACTAGAGGTACATACATTAATCTGATAGTGACGGATAACAGCAAAGCAACAATTGAGAGCACAGGCGGCGCGATTGATGGAACATACGAAAGAGTTGCGATTGCCGTAAACGGTACCCTCATGCGAGGGCTTGAGCTAGAATCCAACCTTCGTAATCTCGGGGGCAAGTTCCTATGTGAAGATTATACAACGAGAGATTATAGAATATTCTCAATTGATGACATACATCCAGGCATGGTACGCGTTCCAGCGCCTGGGCTTCAGAATCTCATGCCAGTATCCGTAGCAGTCGAAATTTGGAGCGTACCTAGATCCAATATTGTCACATTATTGGAGAAGGAACCTCAAGGCCTCTCAATAGGTAAGGTAGAGCTGATAAGTGGAAGGAGTGAGGTTTTAGGAGTTTTAGCTGAACCGTCCCTAGTCCTTGGAAAAAAAGACATTAGCGATTTTCCAGGGCAAGGCATAGCAAACTTCCGCGATTATATAGTCAAGGAGGGTATGCGGATAATTGACGAAGTATTAAGCCAAGGGCCAAACTTGGTTGCTGATGAGCTAGCGACGTTGCGGGGCTTCCGAAACATAGCAGCGGTATTGAGAGTGAACGGCGAACTTAGAGGCGCAGTAGACCTCATCAACTATTGTGCAAAGAAACTCGACCTTACAAATAGGTTATTTCAGAATATTCCTATCCGATGGACTAGTTCGTTTCAGCTAATGCAGGAAATGAAACTAGATAAACATGGCATCCGATAAACAAATGTCATTCTAAGGGACATTACTTTAGTCGATTATGAGCACCACTTTTGCACATTTGGGATGATAATGTTTTCTCGGCTTGCCATGAGAAATAATCTCTTCTCCAATGCAAAATCGGATCTTGCATATGCGACAGAATGCATGCGAGGATTGGCAGCGAGAGAACTGTTGATACTTTATTCGCAAAGTGACCAAGCTTCTAATTGATCGCATTTCGCACCTAAAAAAGAGTTCATTCCTGGAAATGAGCCAGCTATGCCTAAGTTGAAAAAATAATGGACCTACCTCTGATGATATTATCCTAATGTCGTACAATAAAGATAGAATGTGTGATGGTGTCCAGGTGCAAAATTGAATGCGATATGCTACATACAATTTTGAACATAAGAAAGCTTTCAATGATTCTGACATAAGTATACGTACGTAGTCATTGCGCCAATGTCGCATCGATTATCATCTGAGTCGGGTCGATCTAGAAAGAACGAAAGGTCTGAAGTTTTTGAATGTGGATCAGAGTCAGTCCGGCCTCTAGTAAAGACAATGAGAGCATGCATATATGGTGCATTTGCAATATTCTTGATTCTTGCAGCACCCGTTTTGTTTAGTACCTATCAGGCTTCTGCCATGGTTGTTCCTATCGATAAGGCGTACTCCTACGAAACTCATTGGAGCATGCCCAGCAAGATCAAAGTTGAAGGACTGGTGCAGCCGAGAATACTAATCGAGAGCTACAACAATTCTATCATAACCGGAAGTATCGTTGACGAGAGCGGGGACAGACTGACATTTTATGGTAAGGAAAGCAAGGTAATGATAAGATGGCAATATGATTCCGGATTCAGAAGCAAATGGTTCATTGGAGCCACACCAGTTAACGGAACGTTCGCCATCCCAGTGCCAAATGGTTACGAGTATGCTGATTCCTGCAGACTGTACATCAATGGCAACGATTACCTTATTGGGACGGGTACTAACACGCATAATGTCTACAACTATTCAAACACCAATATCTGGGTCTTGGAAAACTATTTCAAGATAAAAGCACCATATGCGAATCCGGACGACGACTGGTACGTGTACGATGTGCAAATACCTGTTAAAGTCAACAGCGCCGTTCTAACGTACAGGTTAAGCTAGAGCGAAGCAACAAGAATCCTTTTGAATGGTATGGCGAGGATAAGCTTCACAATTCGCAAGCTTGTTGTTGGAAAGTGTAATGGGGAAACAGATTTTATATCTTGCTTAAATATCGATCCAGCGTCTAATTTCGTTTCCGAGCAAAGCCTTTACCATTTTCACTGCGCTTTTTGCCCCCAGAATCTTGGCAAGCGCGGCAGTATGAAAATCAAAATCACCGGTGGCCGATGCTTCCTCTATCTTTTCCTTCGGGATTGCAGCAAATAATTCATCTATTGCCTTGTTATCGATTCTTTCCAAAAGCCGCCTTGCCAGCAGCATCTTGTCAAACTCTGAACCGAACATCGCTCGCCATCCTTCCTGGTATGTGGCCAGTCCGTTCGTGTTCTTGTCACTGACAGCACTGGTCACCGCCCTGCCCGCTAGGACTCCTCCCATTCCACAGGTGTAGATCCCCCCGGCAGTAGTGGGTTTGCTCTGCCCCGCGGCGTCTCCGACAATGACCGTCCTGGCAGGGGCAAAATCTTCAATCGGGCCGTCCACCCATATGGGAGCGTATACCTTGCGTACGATGGAATACTTGCCCCCCTTTCTCTCCATGTAAGCGTTCAATGTACTGGCAGCGTTGATGCCTTTTCCAGCTACTCCAACTTTGCCGCTTCCTTGACGGGTCGGAATTATCCAGGCGAAAAATCCAGGGTAAAGTTGATTGTCGAATGCAACTTCGATCGTGTCGCGTTCGATCCAAGGTGCATAGACTTCGTACTGAGCCGATTGCAAAACACCTTCGCGGTTCTTGCCGATTATCGAGGCAACGCCTCTTGCGTCCACAAGGTACTTGCAATCAAGATCCCCGTCGGATGTCTTGACATGGCACCCTTCGCCTTTCTTTTCGAACGATTTCATAGAGCACTTTACCCTGAT
>Ga0187892_10007653_pt1 | contig 15262 bp, 10 predicted proteins | sample MA1701073metaG_FD_139345 | JGI IMG/M metagenome (GOLD analysis project Ga0187892, IMG submission 139345) | Bio-ooze microbial communities from a basaltic lava cave in the Kipuka Kanohina Cave System on the Island of Hawaii, USA - MA170107-3 metaG ... | reverse complement strand
GATGGACTGTCCCACGAGTGTCGTGCCTGTCATCGCGATGCCCACCGCCGGCAGGTACGCGATCGAAGTCATCATCATCACGATCTGCGTGGCAGCGCCATCGACACTGCCGAGGCGAACCGTCATCACCTGGAAAATGGAGATGCCGATGAGGTCTGCGGCATACAGCAGGCCCATCGGAAAGCCGAGCACCACCTGGTCACGAATCTTTGCAGGGACGGGGCGCCACATGAGGCGCGAGCCGAACTCGCGATGCATGCGCGGGCTGCAGAAGATCGTAAGCGCAAGAAACAATCCCAGGAGCTGGGCCACGTTGGTTGCCCACGCCGAGCCGGCAATCCCTAAGCCCCATTCGAAAATGAAGACCTGGTTGAGAATCGCATTGGCCACTGTGACCAGCAGCGTGATTCCGAGCGTGATGCGCGGCCGGGCGATGCCATTGAAGAAGCCGAGTGCCGCCCACAAGGCCACCCCCAATGGTGCACCCGCCAGGCGCGGCGCCCAGAATTCCAGTGCGAGCCGTTCGATCTGCGGATCGAGCGAAAAGACGCCGAGCAGCCAGGGACCAATAAACGCTGCGAGCAGGAACAGAGGTATCGTGAACAGCGAACCCCACTGCGCCATCCATGCTGCCTGTGCTGCGCGTCGCCTGCGGCCGGCACCGTAAGCTTGTGCGACGAGCGTCTGCACGGCGATACCGACTCCGCCCAGCAGCAGGATGAAAACGATGACGAACCAGTACACGGCCGCCATCGCCGCGGTGGCCTGCGTGGAAATGTGGCCGATGAACCACGTGTCGGTGAGATTGAGAACCGCCTGCACCGCGCTGTTGAGCATGAAGGGCGCCGCGAGTGTCAGCACCGCGCGGTAATCGAGATGCGCGCGTCCATGCGCGTCGATTCGACGCACCGGCAACCGCGTACGGGCCTGGCGGGGATCGACAGCGGAGGCGACAACGTCCATGGAAAAATCGGCGAAGATAACAGAACCCGTCGGCGACACGCAGGCGGGGCCTCGGCGAGAATCGCGGCACGCGGGACCCGGGGATTGCAGGAGTCGGTCAGTTGCAGGAGACCAGTCAGTTGCAGGCGCAGGTAGCAGTGCTCGCGGGGTCCTTTCGCGTGCGAAGCGAGCCCGGTGTTCGACACATCACGCTTCTTGCGGCTGGCAGGGGTGGCCGGATGGAAGTGCGTTTGCAGGGCGTCTTGCAACACGCACTGCCGGAACGCATCGAGAACCCGCGCATCGTGCAGCTTTCCGTAACCAGCGAAGCGCGCGCCAGGCGCCTCTACGAGATCCAGTCACCGGGGGGTTCGTGGCGGATCGAGGCCGACAGTCTGCAGGTGCACGAACATCCCGCCCTGTTCGGTCGCGCGGTGGCGCTGCCCCGGTTCCGTTTCAGCCAGCGGATTCTCTGGGGGTTGCTATTGTGGATGGCCCGGTTCCAGCGGGGGCGCGCGCTCATCGAGCGCCTGACATCGATGAAGCGTCGAGGAAGCGCTGCCGCAACCCGGTAGAATCTTTCCCGCCGCTGGCAGTCTCTTGTTTCCACGCTGCCCCGGCGGCCACCGCATGACAGCTAAAACACTGAATTTATTGGTATTTTCGGTCTTGACCGCAACTGCCTTACTGCCCGGCTGTGCCGGGCCGCGAAGCCCCACGGACGGTTCCATGAACGACATCGCTCGACCACTCGCACCGCCCCTGGCGGTGCAGCGTCCCCAGCCGGTGATCTCGGAGCATGGCACTCGCCTCGATCCTTACTACTGGCTGCGCGATGACCTGCGCCTGGACACGCGCGTCCTGGGCTATCTCGCCGACGAGAACGCGTACACGGACGCGATGCTCGAACCGCTGCGCCCGCTCGAGACCCGGTTGTACGAAGAAATCATCGCGCGCGTTCGCCAGGACGACATGAGCGTTCCTTACCTCGAACGCGGTTATTACTACTACACGCGCTACGCGCGGGGCCTGGACTACCCGATCCACGCGCGACGGCGCGGCAGCCTGGATGCACCCGAGGAAGTGTTCCTGGACGAGAACGTGCTGGCGCGCGGGCACGAGTTTCACCAGATCGGGGGTTTCGAGGTGAGCCCCGACAACCGGCTGCTGGCCTATGCCGAGGACATCGTCGGGCGACGACAGTACGTCATCCGCGTGCGCAACCTGGAAACGGGCGAGTTGCATGCGGATCGCATCGAGAACGCCGAAGCCGGCCTCGTCTGGGCGGACGACAACCGCACGCTGCTCTACATCGAGAAGGACCCGCAGACGCTGCTCGGATTCCGCGTGCGCAAGCACGTGCTCGGCACACCGGCCAGCCGGGACGCGGTGCTGTGGGAGCAGACCGATCCGAGCTTCTACACGGACGTGCTGCGTTCCAAGTCGGACCGGTTCGTTTTCATCGCCACCGAGAGCACGGTGTCTTCCGAGTGGTGGTACGCGGAGGCCGACGATCCGCAGCTGCGCTTCCACCGCGTGCTCGAGCGCAGCCGCGACCACGAGTACTCCGTCGAGCACATCGGCGAGCGCTTCATCATCCGCACCAACTGGCAGTCGCCCAACTTCCGCATCATGGAAGCCGACATCGCGGACGTGGAAGACCGGAGCCGCTGGCGCGAGATCGTGCCGCATCGCCCGGACGTGTTCATCCACGATTTCGAAGTGTTCCGCGACCACCTCGCCATCGCCGAGCGCTCGGGCGGACTGCGCAAGATTCGCATCAAGCCCTGGCGCGGTGGCAACGAGACCTTCATCGCGGCCGACGAAGCCGCGTACACGTCGCTGTTCGGCACGAACGTCAGCGTCGATACCGACGTGCTGCGCTACACCTACACCTCGCTCACCACGCCAGTTTCCGTGTACGACTACGACATGCGCACTGGTGAGCGCAAGCTGCTGAAGCGCGATCCGGTCGAGGGCAGCTTCGATCCGGCGAACTACGTCACCGAGTACGTGCACGCGCCGGCACGCGATGGCGTCCGCATCCCGGTGTCGATCGTGTATCGCAAGGGAACGCCACGAGACGGCAGCGCGCCCCTGTTCCAGTACGCGTACGGTTCCTACGGCAGCTCGACCGACCCGACGTTCTCGTCCGTGCGGCTCAGCCTGCTCGATCGGGGCTTCGTGTTCGCCCTGGCGCACGTGCGCGGCGGCCAGGAGCTCGGCCGGCAGTGGTACGACGACGGCCGGCTGCTCAAGAAGAAGAACACCTTCACCGATTTCATCGACGTCACGGATTACCTCGTGCGCGAACGCTACGCCGCGCGCGACCAGGTGTTCGCGCACGGGCGCAGCGCCGGCGGCCTGCTGATGGGCGCGATCGCGAACATGGCGCCCGCCCGCTATCGCGGCATTCTCACGGACGTGCCGTTCGTCGACGTCGTCACCACGATGCTCGATGAAACGATCCCGCTGACGACAGGCGAGTTCGACGAGTGGGGCAATCCGAATGTCGAGGCGTACTATGACTACCTGCTGTCGTACTCGCCGTACGACCAGGTAACCCGCCAGGCGTACCCGGCAATACTGGTCACGACCGGGCTGTGGGACAGCCAGGTGCAGTATTTCGAGCCGGCGAAGTGGGTGGCGAAACTGCGCACGCACAAGACGGACGACAATCCATTGCTGTTTCGCGTGTACATGGAAGCGGGCCATGGCGGAAAGTCCGGGCGCTTCCAGCGTTATCGCGAAGCCGCCATGCAGTATGCGTTCGTGCTGAACGAGCTCGGCCGGAGAAACTGACGGCCGCGGGCAACTTTTGGGGAGGCATCGATGAGGACTGCACGCTGGCTCGCGGCGGCGGCTTTGGGTGCCGCCGTGTCGGCCTCGGCCCACGACGACCTGCTCGGGACCCGCTATGTTGCCGAGCCCGGTGTGGACCAGGGGCACTGCGATCACGCGCATGCGCCGTGTCGCACGATCCACTATGCGCTCGAGCATGGCCTGCCGGGAGGCACGATCAAGGTCGCCGAGGGGCTGTTCTCGCTCGAAGGCCTGGAGGTCGACGAAATCCTGCACGGCAAGACCGGTGTGGCGGGCGGATTCCGCGCGGCGGACGGTTTCAGGGAGCAGGACCTCCAGGCCTCACGCACGCAGGTCCACGGCGCCAGCTTGTTCTTTCGTGAGAAGCTCGCGGCTCGCGGCCTGAATCTCATCGTCGACGCGATCGCGGTGCATCGCGCCATGGACGCTGCGCAGACCGGCAGCGGGCCAACCTATCGCGCGATGTCGCTGCAGTCCCAGGTGGCGACCGAGTGCACACAAGGGATGGCGGGCCAGTTTCCCTGCTTTCACGTCGATTTTCTCGGGCGGCTCGCGCGCAACCAGTTCTCGTCCAACCCCGGCAGCCTCAGCAACCTGTGGGGCTTCGTCGATCGCGACGACAACCGCGAGTACGCGGTGGTCGGCCTGAGCAACGGCACCGCCGTGGTCGAGGTGACGAATCCGCAGAGCCCGCGCGTGGTGGGCATCGTGCCCGGCATTACCAACACCTGGCGCGAAGTGAAGGTCTACCAGTACTTCGATGTGCCCGGCAACCGCCATCGGGCGTACGCCTACGTGACTACCGAGGCGTCGCAGGGGCTGCAGGTCATTGACCTGTCGAACCTGCCGACCAGCATTTCGCTGGCGAACACCATCAGGACCTTCGATTCCGCGCACACGCTCTACATCTCCAACATCGACTACGCGACGAACATGGCGCTCCCCGGCCGCGAAGCTTTCCTGTACATCGCAGGCTCGAACCGCAACACGGGCAACAACCAGGGATCCTTCCTCATCTTCGATCTCGACGATCCGGCGGCACCGCGGCTGGTGACGGATGCGCCGCCCGGCACGGGGTACATGCACGACTCGACCAGCCTGCTCCTCACGGACAACCGGACGGCGCAATGCGACCAGGGACACAACCCGTGCGAGGTGCTGGTCGACTTCAACGAGACCAGTGTCGATCTCTGGGATGTCACCGACAAGGCGAGCCCCGTGCAGCTCAGCTCGACCACGTACAACGATGTCCGCTACACCCACTCCGGCTGGCCGACCGTGGATCAGCGCGCGATCATCGTGCACGACGAGCTGGACGAGCTGCGTATCGGGCGCAACACACAAATCTACGTGCTGGAGATCGATGACCTGCGCTCGCCCGTGATGCGCATCAGGACTGTGGGTACGACGACTACCACGGATCACAACGGCTATACGGTCGGCAATCGTTACTACGTCGCCCATTACCGGCGTGGCCTCGTCGTGTACGACATTTCCACTCCCACCAACATGCAGGAGCTGGGATTCCTGGACACCTTTCCGACGCCGGCGGAAAACGTGGCCGGCACGATTGGCGCGTGGGGTGTCTATCCCTTCCTTCCGTCGGGGAGCATCCTGGTCAGCGACATGGAGAACGGCCTGTTCATCGCCAGGGACCTCCAGGATTTCAACACCCCGGGGCGCGTCGGCTTCCAGAGCGGGGGAGTGATCAGCGGCGAGAGCGGCATAGAAGTTGTCGTACCCCTCCGGCGGACGCGCGGCTTCCAGGGAACCGTTTCGGTGAACTATGCGACGCGCGACGGCACGGCCACGGCAGGCAGCGACTATACGGCGGTGTCCGGAACCTTGTCGTGGGCTGCCGGCGAGGTCGAGCAGGCGATTGGCGTGCCGATCACGGTCGACCTCCAGCACGAACGCGATGAAACGATCACGATCGTGCTCAGCTCGCCAACGGGCGGAGCCACGATCGACGGCTCGAACGAGTTCACCATCACGATCCGCAACGACGATCCGGCTCCCGGTGGTGGCGGTGGCGCGCTTACGTGGCCCGCGCTGTCCCTGTTGTCTGTCGTGTTGCTGTTCCTGGCGCGACGGGGGCAAGCTGCCTGCTCGCAGAAGCGGAAGAGAAAGAGGACGGGGCAGCGACCCGTCCCCTCGACCAGTCTTCAGAAGCGCAGCATCGCCGACGCACTCAGGAACCACGCATCGTCGACTCCGTCGATGTCGTAGATCTGGTACTCGGCACGCACGCCCAGGCGCTCGAAGAAGAACCCCTGCAAGCCGGCGCCGTACGTGAGGTCCTGACCATCGCGCTCGACGCGCTCGACGAGCCCGGCGCTGCGCGAACTTTCCTCGGCGTCCCACATGAAGTAGCCGGCTTTCGCGAACAGGTCGAAGCGATCGCCCAGCGGCAGCAGGCCCATCAGGCTCACGTCGAAGCCGTCGGCCTCGAACTCGGTTTCCACCGGCGTTCCACCGACATCTGTCGAGTCGTCGGCCTTGCCGAAGTCGTTCCAGCTGGCCTCCAGGCCGACGTAGTCCGCGAAGCGGAAGCCCCCGAGCAGCTTGTAGCCCGCGTCGCTGCCGTTGATGTCGCGATCGCCGACGTCGCCGAGATTCGGGTCGTTACCGTCCCTTTCGATTCCGGCGTTGCCGACGCCGGCACCGATGTAGGGGCCGGACTCGACTGCCTGCGCGAGCGAGGCGGCAAACAGGGACGATGTCAATGACAGTAGCAGCAACTTCAGTCTCATGGTGTTCTCCTTAACGTAAAGCATTCCTGGGATGTGGAAAGCGCAGCACGATGACCAGGAACGGCCCGGTGCGGCTGGGGCTGTTTGTCCAGGGCGCGCAGTGGCGCCCCGTGCCTGCTTCGGCACCGCAGAAAGACACGCCGACGCCGGTGAAGTTCGCTGCGGCATGGTGCCGCTGTAAAAGTTTCGCAACCTGCAAAGTGCAGGCGTTGTGACGAAACAGTTGCAACACCGGAAGTGCTCGAAACTGCCTGCAACGCTGACGCGTTTGCCGCCGCGCTCCGCGGTGTGCATGATTGCGTCCCGGCATCACAACAGCCAGGGCGCCTCGCGCTGGCAACAGGATTGGAGCGCTTCCATGAGTTCGGTCCGTTGCACCCGGCGCGTCGTTTGCAAGTCGCTGGCAGCGGGCGCCGCTGTCGCAGCCGCAGGAGTGCCAGCGCTTGTGAGGGCACAGTCGACAATGCTCAAGCGCACTATCCCGTCGACTGGCGAAACGCTGCCGGTCATCGGGCTGGGTACGTCCGATGTTTTCGACGTCGGCGGCAGCAGCGCAGAGCGCGCGCCGCTGACGGAAGTGCTGCGCGCACTGGTGGACAGCGGCGGTGCGCTGCTGGATACCTCGCCGATGTACGGTCGCGCGGAGGCCGTCGCCGGCGACCTGGTCCGCGAACAGAACCTGCGGTCGCGCATGTTCATCGCGACCAAGGTCTGGACGCGTGGCCGCGAACGCGGCCAGCAGCAGATCGAAGAGTCGATGAAGCTCCTGAAGTCGCCGAGGCTGGACCTGGTGCAGGTTCACAATCTCGTCGACCTCGACACGCAGCTCGCGACGCTGCGCACGCTCAAGGAGCGCGGACGCATCCGTTACACCGGCATCACGCACTACACGGTGAGCTCGCACGCGGACCTCGAGCAGGCGATTCGCCGCGAGCCGCTCGATTTCGTGCAGCTCAACTACTCACTTGCGACCCGAGCCGCGGATCAGCGGCTGTTGCCGCTCGCCGCGGAGCGCAAGGTCGCGGTGCTCGTCAATCGGCCCTTTGAAGACGGGTTGCTGTTCGAGAAGGTGCGTGGCAAGCAACTGCCCGCCTGGGCGGCGGAGTTCGATTGCGCCTCGTGGGCGCAGTTCTTCCTCAAGTTCATCATCGGCCATCCCGCCGTCACCTGCGTGATTCCGGCGACCGCCAGGCCGGAGCACATGCGCGACAACGCAGCCGCGGGGCATGGACGCTTGCCGGACGAGAAGATGCGCGAGCGCATGGCTGCACACGTGGCTTCGCTGTAGCCGCGGCGCGCCGCCGGTCCGATCAGCTTTTCTCTTTCTCGAAGCGCCGGCCGAGCCACCAGCCATTGATGGCCCACAGTACGGCCACCGCTGCTGCCGTCAGCGCCTGCGCCGTGCCGCCGATGCCGATCGCATCGAGCAGCTTCTTGATTTGCGCGAAGGCGGCATCGGCGACGCGGTAGACCGCGACGTCGCAAACGTTTTTCGCCTTGTAACGGGTCTCGTTGTCGACCTTGCTGAAGAGCATCTCGCGACCCGGACGGATGAAGGCGTATTCACCCCAGCGTCGCAGCACCATGGCTCCGGCAAGCACGCTGAACGTGCCGAAGGCTGCGAACACCGTGAGCCCGAAGACCATGACGATCGGGACGCTCACGAGCAGCGCGATCACGCCGACGCGAGTGGCAATATACCCCGTGACCGAAAGCTGCGTCAGGATGACCAGCAGCTGGACGATGGTGTCCAGGCTCGCAAATACCTGCGTCCGGTCGGCCAGCGCTTCGAATCTGGCCTGCACGAGCTCGAGCTGTTCGAAATACAGGAACGTATTGATGGCCGAAATGCCGGCGATGAACAGTGCGATGCCGAGCACGTATCGATTGCGCAGGACCAGCGTGAAGCCGGCGAAGGGCTTGCCGCCCAGCGCACGGTCGCGCTCCGACAACGCGATCGGGCGCGCGTCGGCGTCGGGCGTGAGGTGACGCCATTGAGCCACGAGCACGCGTTGCAGGACGACGGCCAGAGCGTACATGCCGGCACCGATATAGAGCACGCCCGAATTGCCGATGCGTTCCACGAACAGCGCAGTGCCGGCGGGTCCGAGCAGGGCGCCGAGCGTTCCGCCCGCCATGATGAACCCCACCAGCCGCTTGGCCTGTTCGCTCGACAGGACCTCGAGCATGAAGCTCCAGAAGACTGACACCAGCATCACGTTCATGACGCTGATGGCCACGTAGAACACGCGCGCCAGGGTTGGATTCGGCGCTTCCCCCTGGAAGACCTGCGACGTGAACAGGAAGGCCACAGCCATGAAACCGTAGATGACGGGCAGCAGTACGGAACGGCGCACGCGCGCGACCAGCCAGCCATAGAAGGGCACGATGAGCAGCGCGAAGAGGGCCGTGAACAGCCACAGGTTCTGCGTCGCCTCGCGCCCGAGTATGGTGCCGATGGTTTCGCGAACCGGGCGGACCGCGAAGTAACCGCCCAGCACGCAGAACAGCAGCAGGAAGCCTGTGACCACGAGGCGCGCCTCGGCGGCGTTCGCCGGAAGCCAGGGCTTGTTCTGATTCATCGTGTGGGCATTCTAGGCGGAGGGTTCATTCGCGAGCCACCACTGCGAGCCGTCCGTCCGGATCCTGCAGTCCCCTGTAGCAACGGCGTGGCCATTCGTCCCGAAATTGTTGCCGGCGGGATCGTCGCAAACCTACCGTGGCCACGAGATCCCTGGATTACGGGGACCCATTACGCGGACCACGCGCTCGGCTCCCTACGGAAAATAAGGCCGCACCCTCGTGAAACCCAGAGGACCCCTCACGCATCTACAACCCGTGGCTGCCGCGATGCCCGTCCTCCTGCAAGAGGTCTACTGCATCGGATACCCCGAGGCCGACAGTTTCCGGGCATCGCGGCGCCCCCACATCCCGGGGCCTCGATCGAGGCTCCCGCGATCCATAAGGACGGCAACAGGGTCAATCTCAGTAGACTTTGTGCCGCCGCGGGCTGGCCGCGGGCCGGCGGGCAGCGCCACAATCCGGTCTCATGTCTGCTTCGGGTGAACCAGTGAGCGCCCAGATCCATCGCCTCCGTCGCCGCGACGTTTCCACCGTGGCCGCACCCGAAGGGCCAGCCGAGACCCCCGCTGCCCCGGTGCCCACTTCGCTGCAGGCGATCATCAGTCCGCCGCGCAATATCTGGCCGCTGATCCTGTGGGTCACGCTGCCTTTCTGGGCGCTGATGACCGTCACGCGCGTACTCAGCTACATGGTGCGTGTCGCTGCGGTTCCGAACGTTTCCATCGCCGCTCCCGGCGCGCGGATCCTGCAACACGTCGTACTGTTCGGCGTGCTCGTGCTTTTCTACCGCGCGGCGTTCGCCATCGGCTGGCCGCTGCGCAACCGCTGGCGCGCGCTGCTCGCGCAACTCGGCCTGGCACTTGCGTTCGCGTGTCTCGCCACGCCAGTGCTCACTCTCAGCATCGACTTGTCGTGGGGCGAGCCTTTCAAGTGGCTCATGTCGATGACGGATCCCGGCGCGCTGCGTGAGCAGCTCGTCGAATGGGCGCGCTCCGGCATCCTCGCGGTGAGCATTCCCGATTTCTTCATCTCCTACTGGTTCGGACTCATGCTGCTCGTCGGTGTGCGTACCTACCGCGAGCTGAACGATCAGAAGCTGCGCGTGGCGCAGCTGCAGAACGAAACGGTGCGCGCGCGGTTGCACGCACTGCGGATGCAGCTGAATCCGCATTTTCTCTTCAACACGCTGCACTCGGTGACCGGGCTCATCGATCAACGCCCGCCGGTGGCGCGGCAGATCGTCGTACGGCTCGGCGATCTGCTGCGGCGCACCTTGCGCGACGGGGACGCGGACGTCGTGCCGCTGGCGCGCGAGATCGATTTCGTGCGCAACTATCTCGAGATCCAGCAACTGCGCTTCCCCGACCGCCTGCGCTTCACCATCGAGGTGGATCCCGCGGTGCAGAGCGCGATGGTGCCCAGCCTCATCCTGCAGCCACTCGCCGAGAATGCCGTCGTGCACGGCGCTTCGGAGGAAGAAGACTGCGTCACCGTCACGATTCGCGCCCGCCAGGTGATCGACTCGGTGCGGCGCTGGCTGGAGCTGAGTGTTCACAACACGGGCAGCGGGCAAGCCGAAGGCGAGGGCTCCGGTGAACGCATCGGCGTCATGAATACCCGCGCGCGCCTGCAGGCAATGCACGGCGATCGCTGCCTGGTCGAGTTTGGAGTTGTCGAGGACGGCTACCTGGCGCGACTGCGCTTGCCGCTCGGAGAGGAGATCGACGAATGAATGCCACCACACCCCTGCGCTCGGCGCGCACCCCCATCCGCACGCTCATCGTCGATGACGAACCGATCGCGCGGCAGACGCTGAAGGACTATTGCACGCTGGAGGAGGATGTCGAGATCGTCGGCGAGTGCCGCTATGGTGCGGAGGCCGTCAAGCGCATCGCGGCGCTCAAGCCCGACCTCGTGTTCCTCGACGTGCAGATGCGCCGCGTCAACGGCCTGGAAGTGGTCGAGAAGATCGGCCGCGAGGCGATGCCGCTGGTGATTTTCGTCACCGCCTACGACCAGTACGCCGTGGACGCTTTCGAGCTGAACGCGGTCGACTATCTTCTCAAGCCATTCGATCGCGAGCGCTTTCGCGCCGCGCTGGATCGCGCACGCCAGCGTCTCGCCAATCCGGCGACGGCTGACGTGCGCGCGCAGGTGCATGCGGCCGTGCGCCAGGCGCTCGGTAGCCTCTCAGGCGCGGTGCCGGGCGCAGGCCCGAAGCGCATCGTCGCCGAGAAGAACGATCGTTACATCTTTGTCGATCCTGCGGACGTGCATGCGGTGGAAGCGAGCCGCAACTACATCACGCTGCACGTAGGCACCGAGAAGTACCTGCTGCGGTGTGGCATGCAGCAGGCGGAGACCATGCTGGACCCCGCGATGTTCTTGCGCATCCACCGCTCGGTCATCATCAACACGCGGCACGTCAGGGAAATGGCGCGCCAGCTGTACGGCGACTACGAGGTCACTCTCAGCAACGGTTCGAAGTTCACATCGGGCCGTGCCTATCGGCGGCGCGTGGTGAACTACATCAACAGCGGCCGGCTGTGATGGCGACCGCCGCCGCGCTGACGCGACGGGACTTTCTTCGCGTCTCGCTGGCTGCCGGCGGCGGACTCATGGTTGCACACGTGCTGCCTGCCGCGGAGGCGGCTGCAGCGCCTGCCCAGATCGGCTGGTTCGTTCGCATCGATCCGGATGGGCGCGTCACTATCGGGGCGCTGAACCCGGACATGGGGCAGGGCGTGCGCACGTCGCTGCCCATGCTCGTGGCGGAAGAGCTCGACATCGACTGGCGCAGCGTGCGTGTCGAGCAGATGCCGCTCGGCATCGTTCGTGATCCGAAGGGTCCGGGCTACCTGCCGAAATTCGGCGTCGGCCAGGGCGCCGGCGGCAGCACGAGCGTCAGTGAATCCTGGCGGCCGTTGCGGCTGGCTGGAGCGCGTGCGCGTCAGCAGCTCGTCGCAGCGGCTGCGGAACGATGGAATGTTGCTGCGACGGATTGCACGACGGAGGCGGGCTGGGTGGTGCACGAATCATCCCGCCGTCGCCTTGCCTATGGCGAGTTGGCGCAGCGCGCCGCAGAGATGACGCCGCTCGAGGGCGATCCGCCGCTGAAGGACCCGTCCCGGTATCGGATTATCGGCACGCCCATCGCCAACATCGACGCGCCCGACATCGCGATGGGCAAGGCGCAGTTCGGTCTCGATGCGCGCCTGCCCGGCATGCTCCGCGCCCTGATCGCCCGCTGTCCGTACTTCGACGGCGGCATCGAATCCTACGACGCGACGGAAACACTCGCGGTCCCTGGCGTACGCAAAGTGGTCCGGATCGAGGGTCCGCAACCCGGCATGCCTTACACGATCCTCGCCACGGGGCTGGCCGTTGTCGCAGACACCACGTGGGCCGCGCTGAAGGGACGCCAGCGGCTGAAAGTGAATTGGACGAAGGGGCCCTTTGCGGACGAGACCACTGCAGGCTTCGAAGCGCAATGTCGCGCGGCGCTGCAGAAGAGCGGACAGGTCGTGCGCAACGATGGCGACTTCGATGCTGCCTTGAGGACAGCGGCGCGCGTGTTCGAAGGCCAGTACTGGCTGCCATACGTGAGTCACGCACCGATGGAGCCGCAGAACTGCGTGGCGTCGGTGCGCCCGGACCGTTGCGAGATCGTAGGTCCGATGCAGATGCCCGGTGGCGCATCGCGCATCGCAAGCCGGCTCACTGGTCTCGATCGCCTGGACATCGACGTGCGCATGACGCGCCTCGGTGGCGGATTCGGACGCAGGCTCTCGGCGGATTATGCCGCCGAAGCCGTGCTGGTCTCGAAAGCCATCGGCGCGCCGGTGCAGGTCGTCTGGTCGCGCGAAGACGATCTGCAGCACGACTTCTATCGACCGGCGGGATTGCACCACCTGCGCGCCGGGATCGATGCGGATGGAAAGATCATCGCCTGGACGCAGCGCCTCGCCAGCGCGTCGAAGTACTACCGGCGCGAGGACGTGAAGCCTGAGGACCAGTGGACCGCGGAGCTCTACCCGGACGATTTCCCGGCCCTGCTGGTGCCGAACTACCGGCTCGAGTATCACTCGATGGTCTCTGGCGCGCCGCGGGGGTCGTGGCGCGCGCCCGCGCACACTGCCAACGCGTTCGTCATCCAGTCCTTCCTCGACGAGATTGCGCACGCGCTCGGCCGCGATCCCGTCGAATACCGCCTCGGCCTGCTGCAACCCGGACGCGTGCTCAAGTACGACGGGCACGGCGGGCCCACGTTCGACACCGGACGCCTCGCGCGCGTGTTGCAACTGGCCGTGGAGAAATCCGGCTGGGGCAAGCCGCTGCCACGAGGCCGGGGTCGCGGGGTCGCCGCGCATTTCACGTTCGGCGGTTACGTCGCCCAGGTGGTCGAAGTGGAAGTGTCGAACGCCGGCGGCTTGCGCATTCTCAAGGTGACCGGCGCGATCGATTGCGGCCGGGCCGTCAACCCGCTCGGGGTCCAGGCGCAGATGCAGGGCGGCATCATCGACGGGCTTTCACATGCACTGTATCCGCAGATAACGGTCGCGGGTGGCCGCGTGGAGCAGAGCAACTTCAACAACTACCCGCTGATGCGAATCGCCGACGCTCCGCCGGTGGACGTGCACATCGTGCGCAGCGAGCTGGATCCAGTCGGCGTGGGCGAGCCGCCGACGCCACCCGCGGCGCCGGCTCTGGCGAACGCTATCTTTGCCGCGACCGGATTGCGTATCCGCCGCCTGCCGATCGGCGAGCAGCTCGCGGAACACTTCGCGAGGGCAAAGGCCTAGGTCGCGGGTCGATCAATCCGGCAGCTCGAATTTCAGCAGCACGCGCGCGCGTTGCTCGGCCGGCTGTCCCTCTTTCAGGACCGGCCGGAACTTCCACTGCGCGACCGCGCGCGTCGCGGCATCGTCGAAAACACGGGCCGGCGTGGCGGACGTGACGACGATGTCTTTCACCGAGCCGTCGAGCGCAACGGTGAATTCCAGGTCGACGACGCCTTCGACGCCTTGCCGCTCGGCGGACACGGGGTAACGCGGTGACGACTGCCTGACTCGTTCGAGCTTCGTGACCGGGACCACGTCGAGCAGGAATGCCGCGCGCTTGCGACTGGCCGCCAGGTCGCGATCGAGCGCCGTGAGGTCTGCGCTCGCGTAGTTCATTTCGCGCATGCCTGTGAGCAGGCGCTCCGTTTCGTCGATGTCGCCGCCAGCAAAGGCGCTGCGGGCGAGTTCGACCATCTGCGCGCCCAGCGCCTGGAGCGTGGGCTGCAGGGTGGCGTGCTTGCTGTCCAGCGCACGCAGTTCTTTCCAGTAGAACTGGGCGTTGTCACGCTCCGGTTGCACGAAGCGCTGCGAATCGAGGCTCTGCTGCAGGAGGTTCGACAGGCGGGCGACCTCATTTCCTCGTTGCACGACCTGCCGCACTGCCTGAAGCTCGCGCTGCGCGGTGCGTAGCTGCGTACGGTCCGCGCCCATCGATTCCGCCTGGCCGAGGAAGCGTTCTGCAGTGGCCACTTCCCGCCGGCCAATCGCCTGGCGCGCGCTCACGAGGAGACGGTCGGCCAGCGCGAGGCGTGCCTGGCGCGCTTCGACATTCGAGGGATCGGCCGCCAGCGCGGCCTCGATGTACGTACGCGCGCTGTCGTCGGCCGGTTCGAGCAGCTTCTCCTGCTTCAACCTTTCGTTCGCGAGCCGGAGCATTCCTTCGACGTTGTCGCCGAGGCGGCGCCGGTCGAGTTCCTTGCGCACCTCGGCCAGGACCGCCGACGGCGCGCTCTTGCCGTCGGTCGCGCGGGCGATAAGCGTTCGCGCCTGCTGATGATCGCCTTTCTCCGCCGCCTGGCGCGCCAATGCGATGTAGCGACGTTCGCGCTCTTTGACGAGCTGTGAGGAGAGGAAGGCGAGTCGCATGTTGTCGGGCCGTACCGTGCGTGCAGACTCGATATCTCGCGCCGCATCGTCGACCCGTTCTTCGAGCAGTGCCGCTTCGGCATTGTTCAGCAGTCGGTCGGCGATTTCGTCGAGACCCGCCTTGGCCTCGGCATTCGACGAATCGAGCGCAAGGACAGCGCCATAGAGCGCCGCGGCATTCGGCTTCGCAGGAGTCGCCAGCTTGCCTGCATCCATCAACTCACCCGCGCGGGT
>Ga0187892_10007652_pt1 | contig 15264 bp, 8 predicted proteins | sample MA1701073metaG_FD_139345 | JGI IMG/M metagenome (GOLD analysis project Ga0187892, IMG submission 139345) | Bio-ooze microbial communities from a basaltic lava cave in the Kipuka Kanohina Cave System on the Island of Hawaii, USA - MA170107-3 metaG ... | reverse complement strand
CTTAAGGCGCATTTTCTTGACCTTGCCTGTCGCCCAAGCACGCTCGATCATTTCGGCTGATCTATCGCCCAGTGTCTTGATCGCCCAGCGCTCGCCCTCGACGCAACGGCACTCGACAGCGTCTGAATTGAGCGATACGAGCGACAACGCGAGAACCCAGCCACTCGCCATCCGCATGACCGATTCCTCCGTGCGAGCTGTCGCTGCCGCAAGCCGCGCCGCAACGTTGGGCCAGGCTCAGACCGCCATGACCAAGGCACGTTTCACCGCCCTTCGATGGCCGTGGAACTCGACCCGAAGATCTTGCGCCGTGCTACGGCGCGGGGCAGCCGAGCACCATGACGCAAGAGTGCACGACAAGGGGAGCGCGCGCATCCCCCAAACGGGTGATAGTGAACGTGTCCCGCCACGAGGACGTGAAGAAGCACCGTGTATGCGCGGCGCCGATCGCATGCGGCCAACCGTCCGATAACTGTTGCCCATTTGGGGGATGACCGCGCAACGCATCCGAGAGACGCTTGTACCGCTGGTCGAGCGGAGGCGCCAGGACGCTGCCGATGAACTGAGTGTCATCGGTGTCGCCGCGTGCGTATTGACCTAACGTCGCTGCCCAGGGGACCCGTGCGCGCGGAACGCTCGCAGCGCCCTCGGATCAAGCCCCCGGCGGTTTGTCGATCGAAGATGGGCTCGACACGTGGCGGTAGGGTCGAGCGATGCGACCGCCGTGGAGACGACCGTCGAACCTGCGCGGATTTCCGTAGAGCGAGCGTCCGGCGGTGAACGGTGCGACGTCAACGCGAGGCGTCGACGCTGCGCGGCCGCACCGCGCGTTCGCGCACCACTCGACGAACCGTTGGTGCGATCGAACTATCGCGGGCCGCGCGACTCGCGTTACTCGCCGCGCGGACGCTTGACGGCGCGTGAGTACAACAACGGCGAGTCGCGCTTGTCCGCGACCCAGCGGGCGAGCGCGCCGCCGAGAAGACTCGGGCTCGAACCCGCGAGAAAGTCCGCCGCGAGGGGCGGGGGTGCGACCCGTAGCTCGAAGATCCCAGCGGCGAGCATCTCGTAGAGCGCCCGCCGCATCGGTTGACTCCACCGGGCGACGTCGCTCGCATGCAGCGGTCTCTGGGCGAGCAGCGCGTGCATCACCAGGTTCAACGACACCTCATCTGCAACTCCTTTCGGTACCTTCTTGAAGCAGTGCTCGAAGAAAGTGCGGAGCACCGATCGGATGTACTCCGCCGACTCCCCAAGGGGTCGCGGTCGATTCGTCTTAGGCGCATGCAACATGGTTCACCTCATCGCCTCAAACTGCCTGCTGAGGAAGACTGTCGGGGCAGGCGCTCGGCTCTCGCGGGCACCGCTGCGGAGAACTCCTCGTCTGGTGCCGAGAGAATCCTCAGTGGCGCTTTGTAAGCTGCGCTGCTCTGGGCCAATGAACCGACCGCTTCGCCACAGCGCCTTCATGCGGACGCGCGACAACGGGCGCGTTCGATCGGGCGCTCGATCTCAGAACGACTTGCGACCTGACCGAGCTCGACCGTAGCGCCGCTGTTCAACGGCTCAACCGGGCGCGCCCGGTAAACTCGCGCTGAAGACGACTTCGGTCTGGGAATGGAAAGGCGGAGGCCGCTCGCGATAGGCTTCTCTCGGGCGCGCAGGGGATGAGAATCCACTGTGCAGCAGTTTCGAATCGTTGAAGTCGCCGAGGACAATAGGCACAACTACCGGCTTTTCGCCGCGGGCCGCCTCCTCGAGATGTTCCACTTCGAAGACGCGGTGATTCAGACCGCACTCGTGTTGGCACCTCGAGCGGACGAAGGGCGAAGACGTCGTCGTCTCGCTCGAGCGAGCCAGCGGCCACGTCGAAGTGCTGGAGGTGGTGCCCGGCCGAGCGATAGGCGCTAAAGCGTGATCCGCTCGCGAGCTCCGTCAGGGGCGATCAGCCAAACCTCGCGGTGAGTTCCGGCCAGCACGTCGAGCTGGCCGCCGCGGGGGCAAAGCGAGCGCGGCAGTCGTCGTGAACGCGATCGTCGTCCGTGTCCTGCGACCATCGCGGCCGTGACGACAGTTGTCTACCGAAGCGCCACGCCTCGCACCATACCTGACGGCTCGATGGAGGGAGCGATGGCCTATCGTCGTTTCACGGTACGACAGATTCGGGGCAAAGCGTCCGCGGAACGCTGGGAAATCGAGGACGGCGCCGAATCGGTAGCGATTTCGACGAGCCAGATCGAGGCGGTCACGATTGCGCTCGAACTTGCGCGCGACCACTGCAGTGAACAGGCTGAGTCGTCCGAAGTGCTGCTCGTGTCCGACGGCACGGCAGTCATCGTGGCGCAATTCGTGCTGGAGAACGGCGTACCCGAGCGCGTCGCGGTCGGTACGGGATAGCGCGCGACGATTGAGCGCGCGCTCCTCGGCGCGCGGTTGTGAGAAGGCTGCCGGTTCGCGGCTCCTCCGTAGCCGTCGTGCACGTGACTATTCGGCCAGTGTCGTCGCCAGTGCAGCGTTGAACTCGCGCACGAACTTGTGCTCCGCCGGACCGGCATTGTTGCGAAGGCCCTTACTCGATCAGCGCCGACACGAAGAACTGCCATGCTCGGTGTGCGGTGACACGATGACGTGAGTTCGTTCTCGCCGACCTCCAGGCGTGTCGGTTCGTTGGCGTCAAGCGCCATACGGGCGGACTCTCGCCGTCTCCGACGCGGGAGCCCTCGGCGAGGGCTCCCGGTACCCGCGTTACCTGTAACCGGCACAGTAGGACTCAAAGATCGGACATTACATAATATACATTAGGCGTTGTCTGCGGCGCCTCAACGAATGAAGCGCGGATCAATCAAAGCGAGGCCGTGGTCGACCTGTTGATGGCCGACAAATAGCTTCCACACGGACCGAAACTGCCAACCACTGCTTCCGAACAATCGCGCCCGAGGTTTCGCGGCGCCAATCGACCGCCGCGAAGGTTTCGCTCTGCGCGACGCCCCATCGCCAGAGGGCTTTCGAAGCGCACGGCGTCGGCGCGATCCCCGCAGCGCAGGTGCTCGGCAGCACTTATGAAACGATCGGCCTTCTGGTGTTCCGTCGGCTCGCGCCGCTCGACCTCGTGCGACAACAGGTAGGCGGCGTGACGCGCGTGCTCTGGCGCAAGCTCGCGCCGTGGATGCAGGAACACAGGATTGCGAGCGGCAATCCCCATTTCGTCGAGTGGTGGCAATGGCTGGTGGAGCACGATCGCGACGCGGCTCAGGCGCCGGCGTGGTCGCGGTACCGCGATTGGCGCGAGTGAGAATCCCCATGACGACTAGGCTCATTCCGTGGATGGCGTCGTGCCCTACGGATCGCCGATCCCGCGCGGTAGCGGCAGCCCCGACGCCCCGGCGACGACCTTGCGCACATTGAGTACCGCGGCGTCCGCGAGCGTGCGTCGAGAGAGCGCGGCCGGAATCTTGCCGCCGATGTCCGTGAGCGATGCGTAGGTGATCCGGGTTCCCACCGCGATCGGAGTCAAGACCCATTCGCCGCGCGCGTGCAGCGCGACGCACCCGAGCGGCGCAGGCCCGACGTAGTCCGACGTAGAGAACCGCACGCGTATCGCGCCGTCACCGAGATCCTGCCGCTCGAAGCGCATCGCGTAGCAGCGATCTCTGATGATCGGAGTCCGGAGTATGTCGGACCAGATGGTTATCGTCCCGCTTCGGCGGATGAACGTCCGTGTGATGTTCGGGTTCTTCTCGTCGAGATACCTGCCGCCGAGGTACTCGGCGACGGTCTCAGGCGGCGCGTGTGATGTCGCGACTCGGAGCTCATCGAACCGCTCGCCGTCGACTTCGCGCGCTTCGAGCCGCACGCCATTGGTCTCGCTGACGACGCGCCACTCCTGCGCGTCCGCGCGCACGATGATCGCTCCCGCAAGGAGCAGCAGCGCCGTCTGGACGACATGTCGAAGTCTTTTCATGCCGCGCATTCGAAGCCGCGCGCGTTCTGCTCTGCATTGGGTCACGCCGCGTTCGACAAATGCGTGTGTTCCTGCGCTCCCAGCTCCAGCGTCCGCTTGCCGTACAGCCGCTCGGCCGGAATGCTCTTGTCCGCACACGCCTGCAGCATCTTCGTCGTCTCGGCGAGTTGCACGGAGTTCTCGTCGTACTCGAGGCCCATGAAGTAGTTGTACCAGGGCTCCATGCCGAGCGCGTATAGGAAGATCTGCGACGGCTTCAGGATCTCCGCCATCCGGTTCGCCTGCGCGAAACCGGAGCCGTTCAGGCGACGCGATTCCTTGATCTTCTTGCTGACGAGCTTCGTGTGCAGCGCACCGTAGAGCCACGTGTACGGCGCGCCGACGCATTCCATACCGATCGCCATCACGTCGACCTCGCCGAGATCGTCGGCGATATGCCGATACATGCTCGGATCGAGGTTCGACGAATCGGCGCCGAGGAACACCTTCTTCCCGAGCAGCTCGAAGTACCACGCCGCCTTCGAGCGCACGTTGAGGTCGCCGTGCTCGCCGAGGAACGGGATCGCGACGATGCGCCCGCCCGGCACCGCGATCTCGTCCATGTCGTCCATCTCGATCGCGTCGAAGCCGAACTGCCTGAGCAGCAGGCGCAGCGACGGGTCGGTCAGCGTGCCGCCGTTGTTCTTCGGCACCAGCACCTTGGAAGTCTTGTGGCGCAGCTGCAGCAGCGACTCGATGTTCGCGTGGTCCTGGTGATTGTGCGTGATGCAGATGTAGTCGATCCGCTCCGGCAGCTGGCTGAAGCTGATCACTTCGTCCGCGAACTCGGTTCCGCGCGACGCGATGACCGGATCGACGAGGATCGCGACGTCCGCGGTCTCGACCAGGAAACCGGCGTGTCCGACGTACTGCAGGCGCACGCCGTCGGTCACCGGTACGTGCCGGTGCACGGGCGCCTTGGTCGTGAAGAGATCCCGGTAGTGGATGCCGCCGAGTGTCTCGCGGCCGGCGAAGAGCTCGTCGACGCGCTCCGCGGTCAGCGGCTGCGTCCGCGCGCCGAACAGCTCGTCGAGGATCGGGTCGTTGTAGTCGGTGCGAAGCTGCAGGTTGTTTTCGTCCGGCAGCCGCGGCGTGCTCAGCACGAACGGCCGCTGCCCCACCCTGTCGAGCAGGCCGAACGACACGCTCTGCAGCGAGCGCTTGTAGTGCGGGCTCCTGTACAGAAGGCTCTCGATTAGCCGATACGACGCGTTGTGCTCGAGGTCCATGAAGATTTCGACGTAGCCTCTCAGAGGCTCGGGCACGCGCTCGTACAGGTACTCGATCGTCTCGCCGGTCGTGTGCGCGCGCAGCAGCTCGTCGAGCTCGCGCACGGCGTCGGAGAGCTTCACGAGGTCCGCGTGCTCGGTGTCGATGCGGTCGACCAGCGCCTTGATGTCGGCGACCTGATCCTCCTTCGCGTCGAGGAACTCCGCGCCCGCCATGCCCGGCTGGCTGACGGCCATGATGTGCAGTTTGTGGTTCTTGACGAACGAGCTCATGATGCGCCGATGAGTGTTCACCATGTAGCGCGAACCGGTCACCGGCGGCAGCAGGTACGGCCACGCGTACCACTGGTTCACGAGCGGCTCGAAGTACACGTCTTCGCGCAGATACAGCACCTGTTCCCCACCGCTCATTGCAGTCTCTCCTGAAGTTGACGGCGTCGCGTTGCGCGCGGCGTCGAATGCGTCGTGTGCGCCCCGCCGTCGCGGGCCGCGCGTTGCCAGGCAGCGGCTACGCCGCCGCCATTCGGGCGCCGATCAGACCCGTCAGCAGCTCCTGATGGCTATGGATGAAGAAATGACCGCCGGGTATCTTCTCGAACCGCGCGGGCCGGTGGATCTGGTCCTGCCACGAATAGATCTGTACCGGCTCGATCTCGTCGTGCTCGCCGTAGTAGATGCTCGCGGGCACCGCGAGCTTGAACGGGCGGCGGTAGCTGTAGCCTTCCGCGAGCGCGAAGTCCGCGCGCAGCCCCGGCAGCACGAGATCGAATAGATCGCGGTCTTGCAGGATTTCCGGCGGCGTGCCGTTGAGGTCCTCGAGCACCGCGCGGAACTCGTCGTCGCCCATGGCCGAGTACGGTTTCTCGAACGTTCGCGCCCACGGCGCAGGGCTCGCCGACAGAAACAGGTGCTGCGGGAGCGGTAGCCGGCGCTCCTGCAGCACACCGCTCAGCTCGAACGCGACGAGCGCGCCGTTGCTGTGGCCGAAGAAACTGAACGGCTTCTCCGCGAGCAGCGGCGTGATCGCCGGCAGCAGCTGTGCGATCAGCTCGTCGATCGTCGTGCACGGCGGCTCCAGCAGACGGCTGCCCTTGCCGGGCGCCTGGACGCCGATCAGCTCGATCGACGCCGGCAGCTGTCCCGCCCACGAGCGGAAGATCTGTGCGCTGCCCCCCGCGTACGGAAAGCAGAACAGCCGCTGCGTCGCGCGCGGCGCGCGCGAGAAATGAACGAACCAGGACGGCGTGCTCATGCTTGTTTCCTCAAGGTCAGGCGGCGCGCGCCGCCACGTCGACGTCGGTGCCGTGCAGGCGCGCCATGCCGACGAGCACCTGGCGGTTGCCCGAATACCGCTGGCGGCCGTGCGAATAGAGCATGTTGTCGAGCAGCAGCAGATCGTTGTGCTGCCACTCGAACGCGATCATGTTGCGCTCGTAGACGGCGCGGATCGTGTCGAGCGTCTCGCTCTCGATCGGCGCGCCGTCGCCGTAGTACGTGTTGCGCGGGAGCTCAGCTTCGCTCATGACGCTCAATAGGCTCTGTTGAACTTCCGGCTCGAGATTCGTCACGTGGAAGAGGTGCGCCTGGTTGAACCAGACCCGCTCCGCCGTCACGGGGTGCGTCGCGGTCGCCTGATTGACCTGCCGCGTGCGCAGGCGCTTGTCGTCGAGCCATTCCCACGTCAACTGGTTCTCGGCGCAAAACGCTTCGACGGCGGACTTGTCGGTGGTCTGGAAGACTTCCGTCCACGGAATGTCGATGTCCGAATAGTTGCGCACGTATAAGACGCCGTGCGCCTCGAAGCGCCGCTTCAGCGCGTCCGGCAGCTCGCGATAGACGCGGCGGCTGTCGCAGATCGGCGTCGCGCCGCCTTGCGGCGAGGGAATCGTGCAGAGGAACCCGATCCGCATCGCCCAGCGGTTCGAATACGAGTTCTCGTTGTGCTGCGGGATGACCTGGTCGGCGTGATACTCGGTCGCCGTGTATACGTTGCCGCGCAGCTCCGTGCGCGGTGTCGAGCGGTACGTGTACTGCAGCAGCGGCTCGCCGAACAGCGTCGTCAGCACGGTGCCGAACTGCTGGCTGCCGACGAACTTCAGCCCGCGGATCAGCAGCGCGCCGTTCTGCTGCACGAGCCGCTCGACGTCGTCGCGGTTGCGCTCCGCCCAGTCCGTGACTTTGGTTCCCGTCAGGTCCGCCTCGAGCAACAGCTTCGTTCCCTGCACCTCGCGCAGGTCCTCGCGTCCCACGTTCTGCAACGCTGTCATTTGTCGATTCCTCGTCGTTCGCTCTATTCGTAGCGCAGCGCGACGCACGGCTCCGGGCGCACCGCGCGCCACGTCGCGGCATAAATCGCGACGAGCACGAGGCCGGACACCAGGACCGCGACGAGCGCGCCGATCAGCGCCAGGGTCAGCGCGCCGACGCCGGCGAACTGCGCGATGAAATAGAGGATCGCGATCGAGATCGCCGCACTGATCGCGAAGCCCGCCATCAACTGTCGGCTGCCCTGGCGCAGGAACAGCAGGATGATGCTGCCGTCGCTCGCCCCGACCGCGCGCCGCAGGCCGATCTCGTGCGTGCGCTGGACGACCGCGTTGCTGCTGAGACCGTAGATGCCGGTCAGCGCGAGCAGGATCGCGAACAGCCCGCAGCGCACGAAGAGATCCGTCATCGTCGTCGCCATCAGCGTGAGCTTGTTCAGCGTCTCCGCGTAGCTCGAGATCGAGCCCGGCGCGACGTTCGCGTCGACGCTTTCGACCGCGCGATAGAGCGCGGTGCGTGCCGCCTGCTCGTCGCCGACATGCTTGACCACCACGTCGACCGCAGGCAGCGGTTTCTGCGCCAGCGGCACGTACAGCGCCGCGTACGTGCTGGCGTCGGTCGTGAACAGGTTCTCGCCGCGGCGGACGTCGCTGACGACGCCGACGACGGTGCGCTGTTCGGTGACCACGCCCTTCTCGTCGACGATGCGGATCCGTCGTCCGATCGCGGATGCACCCGGCCAGTACGTCTGCGCGAGCGTGCGGCTGACGACGACGGACCGCATGCCGGTGTCGTTGTCGCGACTGTCGAACGCTCGGCCCTCGACGATCTGCGTGCCGATCGACTGCGGCGTCTCCGACGCGACCACGAGCGTCGCCGTCGGGTAGTCGGCCAGCGTGTGGTATTCGGCAGCGTCGACCGCGAATGCGGTCAGTGCATACGGCGTCGAGACCATCGCCGCCTGGATCGCCGGGCTTCGGCGCAGCTCGTCGAGCAGCCGGCGGTGAAACAGCAGCTGCTGCTCCGGCGTCGCGTACGACTCGCCGTCGAGCCTGACGGGCATCGTCAGGAGTGCCGTCGTGTCGATGCCGAAGTCGATGTGCGCGGAGCGGTACGCGATGATCCCCATCGCACTGCCGACCATCACGACGACGGAGATCAGCACGATCTGCACCGTCACGAGCAACCTCGAGATCCGCTCGCTGGTGCGGCCGCGCGCGCCGCGCGTGCCGTCGCGCAGCACGGCGTTCGAGCTGACGTTCGTCGCGGTGAACGTCGGCAGCGCCGACACCAGCACGATCGCGAGCACGACGAAGACGGCCGCGGCCGCGACCGTGCCGCCATCGAGCTCCCAGCGCCACCAGAACGGCAAGTTGCCCTCGAAGGTCGAAACCATGAAGCGGTTCGTCGCCCTGAGGATCCAGCCCGCGAGCAGCACCGCGAGCGCGCCGCCGCAGACGCAGATGATCGCGCTCTCGAGCATCATCTGCAGCACGAGCTTGAGCCGCGGCGCACCGAGCGCGACGCGGATCGCGATCTCGCGCAGGCGCTCGTTCGTACGCGCGAGCAGCATGTTGCCGACGTTGACGCACGCGAGCAGCAGGATGAAGAGCGCCACCGTGTTGAGGATCGCGAACACGTACGCACCTTCGGGCCCCGTCTGCGCGAGCTGGAAGCTCGCGACGACGGTGCCGTGGTAGCCGAGCTCCTCGCCGTTCGGCCGCGGATGCTCGCGCTGTACACGCTGCAGCAGGCCGTCGAGCTCGGCTCGCGCGTCCGCGGCGGAGCGGCCTGCGGCGAGCCGCGCGTACGCGCTCACCGTCGTGTCCGTGTAGGTCGCGGGATCGAGGTCGCGCGCCGACAGCGGCAGCCAAAGATCCGCGCTGACCGGGAAGGAGAACCCGTCCGGCATCACGCCGACGATGCGCGTCGGCTTGCGGTTGATCCGAACCACGCGGTCGACGACGCCGGGATCGCCGGCGAACGCCGCTTTCCACAGCCCGTGGCCCAGCACCGCGACGGGCTCGGCGCCGTCGGCGTTGTCGTCGCGCACGAAGCCGCGGCCGAGCAGCGGCGGCGTACGCGCGAACTCGAAGACGTTCCACTCGGCGTACGTCGCGTTCGCGCTGCGGCTCGCGTCGTCGTCGCTCAGGAGCACCCGCGCGTCGTCGTAGGCGCCGATCTGGCGCAGGTTCTGGACGTTCGCGCGGACGCGCGCGAGCTCGAACGCCCCGAGCGGGCTGCTGTCGCCCTCGACGCGGCCCATGATGCGCACGACCGAGGCACCGTCGTGGATCGGCAGCGGCTCGTACATCATCGTGCCCAGCAGCGCGTAGGTGTAGATGCTGATCGCGAGGCCGCCGGCAAGCACCAGCATCGTCATCAGGGTGAAGCGCGGTGTCTTCTTCAGGAGCCGCGTCGCGTACCTGAAATCGGTGAGCTGCAACATGGTCAGGCCACCATCGGCATGGGTTGCGCGACACGGCTGTCGGCCACGATGCGGCCGTCGAAGAGCTCGACGCGCCGCTGCGCACGCGCGCCCGCCTCGGGGTTGTGCGTGACCATGCACACCGTCGCGCCGTCGCGGTGCAGGCTCTCGAGCAGGTCGGTCACCGCCTCGGCGTTCTTCGAGTCGAGGTTGCCGGTCGGCTCGTCCGCGAGGATCAGCGACGGATTGCCGACGACCGCGCGCGCGACGGCGACGCGCTGCTGCTGGCCGCCCGAGAGCTGGGCGGGAAAATGCTTCGCGCGATGCTGCATCCCGACCCGTTCGAGCGCTCGCCGCGCGAGCTCGCCGAGATCGCCCTTTCCGAGCTCGGGGCGATAGGTCAACGGCAGCGCCACGTTCTCCTCGACCGTCATGTCGCTGATCAGGTTGAACGACTGGAACACGAAGCCGATTTCCTTGTTGCGGATGCGCGCGCGCTGCGCGCGATCGAGCGTCGAGACGTCGTGGCCGGCGAGCGTGTAGCGCCCTTCCGTCGGCACGTCGAGCAACCCGAGCAGTGAGAGCAGCGTGGACTTGCCGCAGCCGGACGGGCCGAGCAGCGCGATGTACTCGCCCTTGTCGATCTCGAGGTCGACACCGTGCAGCGCGCGCGTCTCGACGGTGTCCGTGAAGAATGATTTCTGCAGGCCGTGAAGCTGGATCAGCGGTTGCGAGTGGGTCATGAGGGGTCACCGATCGAGATGTTCATGGGTCTTTCCGTTGCTGGGGGGCCGCGTTCGGCGTACCCGCGGTGAGTTGATGACTACGCCGGAGCGGGCTCCGCGCAGACCGGGGCCGACCGCGCGATCACATGCGCGAGAGAATCCGTGTGCAGCGGCGACAGCATCGACAGGTGGCCGCCCTCGACGTCGACGATCATCGGGTCGCGCTCGAGGTGCGGCCGGTAGTGCTCGAGAAGCTCCGCGGGCGTGCGGCGCGCAAGCCCGCCGTCGCGCGCGCGCAGCAGCCGCACGTGTCCCGCAAGGCGGCCCAGCGGCCGGTACGCGGCGAACGCCGCCATCTGCGCATCGAGCACCGCGACGAACGCGCCCAGCGCGTCGTCGCCGCCCTGCTGCGCGAGCAAACCCTGCTGCTTGAGCTTCGTCGCCACGAAACCGTGGAATGCGGCGTCGTTCGCGTCGAGCGTCACGCGCTCGGGATGCACGGCGAGCTCCTCGGCGAACAGCTGTCGCAGGTACGCGATCGCGGTTTGCGGCTGATCGCGCTGCGCATCTTGCAGGTAGAGGCTGCTGTCGAGCAGCAGCAGCTCGACGTCGTGGCCGCGCGCGCGTAGCACGCGTCCCATCTCGAACGCGACGGCGCCGCCGAACGAATGCCCGGCCAGGAAATACGGACCCTGCGGATCCTGCGCCTGCAGTGCCTCGACGTTCAGCGCGGCGATCTCGTCGACGCTCACGCACGGCGGCGTCCGGCCGTCGAGCCCGCGCGGCTCGAACACGCCGATCGCGAGCTCGCCGTCGAGCGCCCGTGCGAGCGGCTGGTACGACAACGACGTGAGTCCGGCGGCCGGCACGACGTAGAGCACGGGCAGGCGCGCCCGCCCGCGCAGCATCGTCAGGGGCTGCCACGCGACATCGCGGCGCGTCGCGTCAGCAACGTTCGCGGCGAGCGCCTGCAGCGTCGTGTGCCGGAACAGCGTGCGCACTTCGAGCACGACGTCGAGGCGGTCGCCGAGCAGCGCGGCGAGCTTCACCGCGAGCAGCGAATGACCGCCGAGCTCGAAGAAGTCGTCGCAACGGCCGACTCGCTCGAGTCCGAGCAGCTCCTGCCAGGCCTGCGCGATCGTTTCCTCGATCATGCCGACCGGAGGCACATACGCGCGGCTCGCGGTCGCGGCCTGATCGGGCGCCGGGAGCGCCTTGCGGTCGACCTTGCCGTTCGGCGTCAGCGGCAGCGCGTCGAGCAGCACGAATGCACCGGGGACCATGTGCTCGGCGAGCTCGCGCGCGAGCCGCGCGCGCAGGTCAGCGACCGCGAGCGACGCGTGCGGCTGCGAAACGACGTAGGCAACGAGGCGCCGGTCGCCCGTGCGCTCGTCGCGCGCGACCACTGCGGCGTCGCCCACACCCGGGCACGCGCGCAGCCGTTCTTCGATCTCGCCGAGCTCGATGCGGAACCCGCGGATCTTGACCTGGTGGTCGTTGCGACCGAGATACTCGATCGCGCCGTCGGCGCGCCAGCGGCCGACGTCGCCGCTTTTGTAATGGCGGACGCCGTCGATCTCGACGAAACGCTCGGCCGTGAGCTCGGGACGATTGAGATAGCCGCGCGCGAGACCCACGCCGCTGATGTGGATCTCGCCGGCGACGCCGACGGGCGCCGATCGCCCGTGACGATCGAGGATCCGGATCCGCGTGTTCGCCATCGGCGCGCCGATCGGCACCGTTGCAACGTCGTCCCCTGCGCAGTCGTACATGGTCGCGCAGACGGTCGTTTCGGTCGGACCGTACGCGTTCAGCAGCCGATGGCGCGTCGCCCAATGCCGCGCCAGCGCCGGCGGCAGCGCTTCGCCGGCTGCGATCACCGTGAGCTTCGGGAGCGTGGTCGCGTGATCGGCGAGCGCGAGCAGCACCGTCGGCGGCAGCGTCACGTGCGTGATGCCTTGCTTCAGTATCGCGAGCAGCGGATCGACCGGGCGCAGATCCTCGCGCGATGCGAGGTGCAGGCACGCGCCGCTGCACAAGGCCATGACGACTTCGGAAATGCTCGCGTCGAAGCTCAGCGACGCGAACTGCAGCACGCGGCTGTCCGCGCGCACACCGAAGCGTGCGATCTGCGCGGTCGCGAGGTTGCACAAGCCACGGTGCTCGACGAGCACGCCTTTCGGCCGCCCGGTCGAACCGGACGTGTAGATGACGTACGCGAGATCCTCCGGGCCGAGGCCGATAGCCGACGGCGCGATCGGGGTCTCGGCGCATTCGGCGAGGAACGCGTCGCGCAACGGCTGATCGAGCGGCAACACCGTCCGCTCGGCGAGCATCGGCAACGCCTCGAGGACCGCACTCTGCGTCAGCACGATCTCGACGGCGGAGTCCTCGAGCATGTACGCGAGGCGCTCCTCCGGATACTGCGGATCGAATGGAACGTAGGCGGCGCCGGCCTTCAGGACGCCGAGCATGCCGATGACCATCTCCGGCGAGCGCAGCGCGCAGAGCCCGACCAGCGTGCCCGGGCGCACGCCCGCGCTATGCAGCCAATGCGCGACGCGATTCGCCTGGACGTCGAGCTCGGCGTACGTCGTCGACACGCCGTCGCAGGCGAGCGCGATGGCGTCCGGCCGGCGCGCAACCTGAGCTTCGAAGAGCTCCTGTATGCATTTGTCCGCAGGAAACGGCGCATCGGTCGCGTTCCATGCGCCGAGCTGCTGCTGCTCGGCGTCGCCGAGCACGGGGAGCTCGCTGAGCAGTACCGTCGGATCGTCGACGACTGCGCGCAGCACGCGCGTGTACGCGTCAGCGAGCCGTTCGACACTGTCGCGCTCGAACAGGCTGTCGGCGTAGAGCCACGTCAAGTGCAAACCGTCCGGCGACTCCGCGGCTCCGAGCTGCAGGTCGACTTTTGCCACGTCGTCGCCGGCGTTCAAAGGGGAAACCTCGAGGCCCGGCAGCTCCAGCGAAGACGTCGCGTTGTCGTGCAGCGAGAGCAGCACCTGACAAAGCGGCGCGTAGCTCGGATCGCGCGCGGGCTTGAGCTCCTCCACGAGCATCTCGAACGGAATCTCCTGGTGCGCGTACGCGCCCAGCGCCGTTGCGCGGCCCTGCGCGAGCAGTGCTTCGAAGCTCGGGGCATCGGCGATATCGCTGCGCAGCACGAGCGTGTTGACGAAGCAGCCGATCAGCGGTTCGACGTCCTTGTGCAACCGGCCCGCGATCGGCGTGCCAACGACGATGTCCGTCTCGCCGCTGAATCGCGACAGCAGCGCCGCAAACGCCGCGTGCAGCACCATGAACAGGGTCGCCTCGCGGCGCCGCGCGAGCGCGTTGAGACCGTCGAGCATCGCGCGATCGATCCGCTGCTCGACGCGCCGGCCCGCGAAGCGCTGTTGCCTCGGCCGCGGCCTGTCGAGCGGCAGTCCGTGCACGGCCGGCAAGCCGGCGAGCTGCGCGCGCCAGTACCCGAGCTGCTGCTCCAGGACGTGGCCCTGCATTCGCGAGCGCTGCCACGCCGCGTAGTCCGCGTACTGGATCGACAGCGGCGCCACGGATCGACCGGCGTACAGCGCGATGAACTCCTGCACGAGCACGCCGATCGACCAGCCGTCGACCGCAATGTGGTGCAAGGTGACGAGCAATGCGTGCGCGTGCTCGCCGAGCTGGACGAGGGTCGCGCGCACCATCGGACCCCGGGCCAGATCGAATGGCACCGCAGCTTCCGTTCGCGCAAGCGTCGCCAACGCCGCATCCGGATCGGCGTGCGACGCGAGGTCGACCTGGCGCAACGCAACCGGTCGCGCCGGCTCGATCACCTGCATGCCGGTGCCGTCGGTCTCGACGTACACCGTGCGCAGCGCTTCGTGCCGTGCAACGAGCATGTCGAGCGCACGCTGCAGCGTCACGACGTCCAGACGGCCGTCGAGCCGAAGCGAAATCGGCATGTTGTACTGGGCACTCGCGCCTTCGAGTCGATCGATGAACCACAGGCGCTGCTGCGCGAACGACAACGGCAACGGATCGGTGCGCTCGACGACGGGAATCGCCGCGTAGCCCGTTGCCGGCTGTGCATCGACGTACGCGGCGAGCCGCGCGAGGGTGCTGTGCTCGAACACCGCGCGCACCGGCACGCTCTTGCCGAAGCGCTTCGCCACGTCGCTGACGACCCGCGTCGCGAGCAGCGAATGGCCGCCGAGCTCGAAGAAATGATCGTCGCGACCGATCGTCTCGCGCTTGAGCACGCGGGCCCAGATCGCCGCGATCGCGGCTTCGGTCTCGCCGATCGGCGGCGCGAACGCGTGGGTCGGCGACGCGCCCTGCTCCGCGGGCGGCAAGGCATGGCGATCGACCTTGCCGTTGACGCTCAGCGGCAGCGCCTCGAGCACCACCCAGGTCGCCGGCTGCAGGTAGCTCGGCAACTGCTCGGCGAGCTGCGCCTTGAGCCGCTCGATCAGCGTCGCTTCGGGCTCCGCCACCACATACGCCACGAGCCGCGCGTCAGCCCCCTCGCCGCGTACCACCACGACCGCATCGCGTACCGCCGCACAGCGCCGCACCGCCGCCTCGACCTCGCCCAGCTCGATCCGGAAGCCGCGCACCTTGACCTGGTCG